>Ga0315336_1000122_pt1 | contig 345223 bp, 281 predicted proteins | sample ASW5metaG_FD_204512 | JGI IMG/M metagenome (GOLD analysis project Ga0315336, IMG submission 204512) | Ammonia-oxidizing marine archaeal communities from Monterey Bay, California, United States - ASW #5 | ecosystem: Environmental > Aquatic > Marine > Intertidal zone | place: USA: California...
TGTGCTAGAGATGAAAAGGGTCTTTCGGGCGGTCTTTTAAGGCATACTGACTTTTTTAGCTAACGAGCAAAACATTAGTACTGACGTTAATCATTCTTAAGGAGCGATTCATAAAATGGTGTTCCATTGAATAACATGCTAAATATTTATTTTTTCGGTTTTCACTTTCTCATTTGCGTTTTACTAACGAAACGTCGGAAACACAAAAACACAGGAGCATACTCCGGTTATTCATATGATGTGCACTAGGCACTTTCGCTAAATTCTTAAATATTCATTTCGGAAAATACACTTTTTTCGCAGAGATTTTTCACATTTGGACCATTTTCCAATTTTCTGATTTACACATTTTGCTCTTTTTCCCATTTTATGATTTTCTGATTTGTTGATTTTGATCTTTTGCTCTTTTTCCCATTTTCTGATTTTACTCTTTTTCATTCTTTAGTGAATTTTTCATTTCATTGAATTTATCATTTTTAGGTTCATCCTAGAATCCACATTTTTAATAATTTGTATTTACCCCTTTCTAGGTGCATCTTAGAATTCTTATTTTCATCTATTTTATCTTTTTTGATTTTTATTCACTATATCATTTTAATGCATCTTTTGGTCCTTGAATTTCCAATCGCGGACCCCGGCCGTTAGGCCGGTCTGAGACTCTCAACAACTCTCAACAAACTCTTTAATAACCTTTTTTATTATCATATTACTCCTTTTATTACTCCTCAAAACATGTAATTCACTTTTCACCTTTTACGATTTTACTTAAGTTCTTCATTTTTTGAAAACCTACCGAGTATGACTTTTTCTTGATGATGTCGTTTTATCATTTTTAATAATTTATATTTACCCCTTTCTAGGTGCATCTTAGAATTCTTTTTTCCATTTTTTTATCTATACACTTTTAATGCTTCTTTTAGTCCTTGAAATACCTATCGCGGACCCCGGCCGTCAGGCCGGTCTGAGACTTATCCATACTCTCAACAAACTCTTTTAGACTCCTCAAATTTACTTTGATATTATATTATTACTCCATTTATTACTCCTCACATCATGTAAAACACTTTGACTACTCAGATATGCTCTCACAACACTCTATCTACTCTTTTTCATTTTACTAAGCTCTACTACTTTTTTACACACACCTAGAATACCCTAAAATTCACATATTTCAACTCTCATTTTACTTATTTTTCTGCATTTTTACCATATACCCCCTTACTCTTTTTCATTTTTTATTACAATTCACAATACACTTTTAATGCTTCTTTTAGTCCTTGAATTACCAATCGCGGACCCCGGCCGTCAGGCCGGTCTGAGACTCATCAATACTCTCAAAGAACTCTTGCAGACTTATTTACTATACTCTACTATACCCTACTACTCCTATTATTACTCCCAATATTACCACAAATACTTTTGAAGAATTTGATACAAATATGAATACTTAAAAACAATAAAAATTTGCTAGGGGTTTCCTAGCAGTCTACAATTTATAGACTTTTTTAGATGACGAGCTTACTATATAGTGAGATAATTATTTTACACTTTTTTAGATTTTACTAAGGCTTTAACACTTTTTAGATTTTCCTAAGCCTTTCACATATTTTTCAGAATTTCCTTAGGCTTTCACATATTTTTCAGAATTTCCTTAGGCTTTCACATATTTTTTTCATTTTTTTTTTCATTTTACTAACCTTTACTACTTTTTTACGGACACCTAGAATACCCTCTTTTACAAATATTCACCCTCTCATTTTACTTATTTTACTCAATTCTGATCATACACCCCCTTACTCTTTTCACATTTTATCATCACACATTTACTATACTACTTTAATACACACATTAACCCCGGAAATACCTATCGCGACACCGGCCGCTAGGCCGGTCATAGCACCATCAATACTCTCAACTAACTCTTGCAGACTCTTTTACTATACTCTACTATTACCAATATTACTCCCAATATTACCACAAATACTTTTGAAGAATTTGATACAAATATGAATACACAAAAACAATAAAAATTTGCTAGGGGTTTCCTAGCAGTCTACAAATATGAATACAAAAAAACAATAAAAATTTGCTAGGGGTTTCCTAGCAGTCTACAAATTATAGACTTTTTAAAAGGCGAGCTTACTATATAATGAGATAATAAATTAGATAATAAATACACACAATTCACTTTTCCTTAGGGTTTCATATTTTTTTTACAATTTCTTAAGGCTTTCACTTTTTTTTTTCATTTTACTAAGCTCTACTACTTTTTTACAGAGACCTAGAATACACTCTTTTACAAATATTCACCCTCTCATTTTACTTATTCATCCCGCATTTTACACCTTTATCAACATTTACTATACAAACCTAATACACAGATTCATCCTAGAAATACCACGAGCAGACACCGGCCGTCAGGCCGGTCATACCATCATCAATACTCTCAAAGAACTCTTGCAGACTCTTTTACTATACTAAACTAGTCCCACTAAAACACACCAATATTACCACAAATACTTTTGAAGAATTTGATACAAATATGAATACAATAAAAATTTGCTAGGGGGTCCCCTATAGTCTACTAATTATAGACTTTTCTGAAATTTTTGGTGGAAGAGAAGTGGCGAACTTACTATATACACACATAATAAAATAAAAAATATACACAAAGTTACATTAATATCCTAAAATACTTAAATTTACTTCAATGGCAACCCACTAGACTTCCACCATGATACTACAGAAACATGACCATAATAAGAAGCCCTATCAACAACACAAAAACCCGTTGGTTCAAAAGGCTTATCTAGCACATTCAATCCTGTCACGTATTGAATGCCATGCTGGCATTCGTTTTGGTTGGTCACCTTGAAATACATGATGATCATTCTAACTTATTTAAAAAATATTTCAATTTTTAAATATCCTAAATACCCAAATTTACATCAAACGCAACCCACTAGACTTCCACCATGATACTACTGAATCAACCCCATCCCAAGATGCATGTTTCATCGCCCAATTAGTATACCTTAACTCCAACCCAGACTCATTATAGGCCCTCAACCACCATTCAAGAACAGAAACATGACCATTTGAAGATGCCAAATACATCGCATTAGAACTATACTCCAACAGCAACCCACTAGACAACCACCACTCTAACACATTCACATGACCATTTTTAGATGCCAAATCCATCGCATTCGAACTATACTTCAAATCCAAACCAGATGACTTCCACCACTCTAGAACATCCATATGACTATTCTTAGATGCTAAATCAATTGTCTCATAAGTATATTTCAAATCCAATCCAGATGACTTCCACCATTCCAGAACATCCAGATGACTATTCTTAGATGCTAAATCAATCGCATTAGAACTATACTTCAAATCCAACCCAGATGACTTCCACCACTCTAGAACACTCACATGACTATTCTCGGAAGCATTATCAATCGCCTCATAAGTATACTTCAATGACAACCCGGATGACTTCCACCATTCCAGAACATTCACATGACCATAAGCAGAAGCATGATCCATCGCACTATAACTATACCATAACTTTAATCCTGATGACTTCCACCATTTCAGAACAGAAACATGACCATTCTTAGATGCCAAATCCATCGCCAAAAAACTATACTCCAAATCCAATCCAGATTCATTTTGGGTCTTCGACCACCATTCTAGAACAGAAACATGACCATAGGCTGATGCACGATCCATAAAAACACTAGAATACTTCAATGGCAACCCACTTGACAACCACCATTCTAAAACATCCACATGACCACCACCAGAAGCACACACAATATACTTTTCATCCACTTTCAAATTAAACTTCCCAATTGTTTCCCCATCAAACAAAGGATACTTATCACCTAAAATTATACGATCCGCTCTCCACTTACCACCAGATGGATCCTCAACCATTACAGCATCCTCAGGTATAATTACCACCCTCAACCAAACACCATAATCATAAAAGTTATCTAGATTATCCAAATCAGTGAAATATAAACCTCCTGGAACACAAGAACCCTTCGCCTCAAAAGGCTTATCTAACACATTCAATCCTGTTTGGTACTGGAAGCCATTGTGACACTCCTTCTCATTGGTTACCTTGAAATACATTGTACATCCATGAACTCCTAATAAAAAATAAATTCAATTTTTAAATATCCTAAAATACTTAAATTTACTTCAATTAATATTACTCATCCAAAAAGAATAATCATTTAAAGTACATTAATATAAGCATGCTGGGAGGCACAATCCACATGTATTTCTTTAGAAAATCTAATGTTGAATACTTCAACCCTGATGATTTCCACCATTCTAAAGCTGAAACATCATAATCATAACCACCACAAATAGTATGCGAATACTTTAACTTCAACCCTGATGACTTCCACCACTCTAACACAGCAACATGACCATTCTTAGATGCCAAATCAATCGCACATTCATCATACTTCAAATCCAATCCAGATAACTTCCACCATTCTAAAGCAGCCACATGGCCATTCTTAGAAGCAAAATTAATTGCCTCTTCATCATACTTCAAATCCAACCCAGACAATTCAGATGACTTCCACCACTCTAAAATATTCACATGATCCTTACCAGAAGCCTGATTAATCGCATAAGAACTATACTTTAATTCTAACCTAGATGACCACCACCAATCTAATACATTTACATGCCCATTCAGAGATGCTAAATCCATCGCATCATCACTATATCTCAATTCCAATCCCGATTCATTACGAGCTTTCACCCACCACTCTAGAACATTCACATGACCACTCTCAGATGCCCAATTCATCGCATCAACATCATACTTCATATACAACTTAGATGACTTCCACCACTCTAATACACCCACATGACCATTCAATGAAGCATAGCTTATCGCATCATCACTATATCTCAATGCCAACCCAGATGACTTCCACCACTCTAATACATCAACATGACCATTCTCAGAAGCACCTGTAATAAAAGCTTCATTCACTCTCAAATTAAATCTCTCGATCGTATCCACATCAAACAAAGGGTACTTATCACCTAGAATTATCTTATCAGCACGCCACTTATCTCCAGCTGGATCCTTAACCATTTTAGCATCCCCAGGAATTATCACCACCCTCAGCCACACTCCATATCCATAAAACTTATCCAAATTCTCCAAATCTGTAAAATACAAACCACCCGCAACACAAGAACCCTTCACCTCAAAAGGCTTGTCTAACACATTCAATCCTGTTTGGTATTGAAACTCATTATGACACTCTTCATGATTAGTTACCTTGAAATACATTCTTAGTATGGTCAGCTGGAATTAATAAAAAATAATTCAATTTTTAAAGTCTTTGAATATTTGAGAATACTACTTCAAAACATTTACTTCAATGGTAACCCAGATGACTTCCACCATGATACAACTGAAACATCATAATTCAGAAAATCAAAAGCTATAATCAGAAAATTCCTTGAATACTCTAACTCTAAACCAAACTCATTATGAGCTTTCAACCACCACTCTAGAACATTCACATGACCATACATTGAAGCATTGCTCATTGCCCACACAGAATACTTCAAATTCAATCCAGAATTCTTCCACCATTCCAGAACATCCACATGACCATTCTCAGATGCCAAATCCATCGCATCAGAACTATACTTCAATGACAACCCAAATTCCTTATAAACCCTCAACCACCACTCTAGACCACCAATATAACCATTCTCAGAAGCCAAATTCATTGCATCATCAGTATACTTTAACTCCAACCCATATGATTTATGGACTTTCAACCACCATTCTAGAACATCCACATGACCATTCTTAGACGCAAAATCCATGCAAGAACAACTATACTTTAATTCCAAACCAGACTCATTATAGACCTTCAACCACCATTCCAGAACATCCACATGACCTTTCGAAGAAGCCCAATCTATCGCATCAGTATACTTTAACTCCAACCCAAATTCATTATGTGCTTTCAACCACCAATCCAGAACATTCACATGACCATTCTGAGAAGCATAGTCTATCGCATCAACAGTATACTTTAACTCCAATCCTGATGACCTCCACCACTCAAGAAAATTCACACAACCATTCATAGAAGCATGTTTAATGAAATTTTCATCAACACTCAAATCAAATTTCTCGATCGTATCCACATCATACAATGCATACTTATCACCCAAAATTATACGATCCGCTCTCCACTTACCACCAGATGGATCCTTTACCATTATACCATCCTCAGGCACACTCACTACCCTCAACCAAACCCCATAAAAATAAAATTTATCCAAATTCTCCAAATCTGTAAAATATAAACCACCCGCAACACAAGAACCCTTCGCCTCAAAAGGCTTATCTAACACATTCAACCCTGTTTGGTATTGATACCCATGATGACACTCTTTTTCATTGGTTACCTTGAAATACATTGCTAGCATGATCAGCTGGAATTAATAAAAAATAAATCAATTTTTAATGTCTTTGAGAATACTACTTCAATGCATTTGCTTCAAAGGTAACCCCGATGACTTCCACCACTCCAGAACTGAAACATTACCATTCTCAGAAGCATAATCCATCGCATAAGATTTATACATCAACTTTAACCCACATGATTTATGAGCTTTCAACCACCACTCTAAAACATCCACATGATCCATTGCTAAAGCATAATTTATCGCCATTTCAGTATACTTTAACTCTAACCCACATGATTTATGAGCTTTCAACCACCACTCTAAAACATCCACATGACCATTCATAGAAGCATAATCCATCGCCCAATGAGTATACTTTAACTCTGGTCCAGATTCATTATGAGCTTTCAACCACCACTCCAATACATCCACACGACCATTCTCAGAAGGATCATTCATCGCATTAAAAGTATACTTTAACTCCACCCCAGATTCATTATGGACTTTTAACAACCGTTCCAGAACAGAAACATGACCATTCCGAGAAGCCCAATTAATTGTATAATGATCATACTTTAACTTCAAACCAAATTCATAATGGACTTTCAACCACCAATCTAAAGAATCAGCCCACTTTTTACAAAACCCCAAATCCATTGCAGCATCAGTATACTTTAACTCCAACCCATGTTCATTTCGAGCTTTCAACCACCAATCTAAAACATCAATATGACCATTCCGAGAAGCTGAATCCATAGCGTGAGTATACTCTAACTTCACCCCATGGTCATTATGAGCTTTTAACCACCAATCTAAAACATCAATATGACCATAAGCAGAAGCATAATCCATCCCCAAAAAAGCATACTTTAACTCCAACCCATATTCATTGTGAGCTTTCAACCACCACTCTAATACATCCACATGACCATTCTCAGAAGCCCCATCCATCGCACAATTAGTATACTTTAACTCCAACCCAAATTCATTATGAGCTTTCAACCACCACTCTAAAACATCCACATGACCATTCTTAGATGCCCAATCCATGGCGTAAGTATACTCTAACTCCAACCCATATTCATTATGGACTTTCAACCACCACTCTAAAACATCCACATGGCCATACCTAGAAGCAAAATCAATATAATAAGAAGTCATTTTCAAATTAAATTTCTTGATAGTTTTGACATCAAATAAAACATACTTAATACCTAAAATTATCTTATCAGCACTCCACTTACCACCAGCTGAATCCTTTACCATTATAGCATTTTCCGGTACAGTCACCACCCTCAACCACACTCCATAATAATAAAACTTATGCAAATTCTCCAAATCTGTAAAATATAAACCTTCATCAACATCAAAATTCTTATCTAACACATTCAACCCTGTTTGGTATTGAAAGCCATTATGACACTCTTCTTGATTAGTTATCTTGAAATACATTCAATGATGATCTGATACCTTTAATAAAAAAAATAATTCAATTTTCTAAAATAATACTCAATGCTACTTCAAATCTACTTCGAGAGATCTACTTCAATGCCAACCCAGATGACTTCCACCATTCCAGAACATCCACATGACCATTCGCAGATGCTAAATCCATTGCTCGGTCATCATACATCAAATGCAATCCAGAATTCTTCCACCATTCCAGAACATTCACATGACCCCATTCAGATGCCAAATCCATCGCATTAGAACTATACTTCAATGGCAACCCAGATGACTCCCACCATTCCAGAACATTCACATGACCCTTTGATGAGGCCCAATCCATCACATTACAACTATACTTTAATACCAAACCACATTCATTATGAGCATTCAACCACCACTCTAAAACATTCAAATGACTGCTCCCGGAAGCAAACTCCATCGCATTAGAACTATACCTTAACTCCAACCCAGATTCATTATGAGCTTTCAACCACCACTCCAGAATACAAACATTACCATTACAAAAAGCATAATCCATCGCATAACCGGTATACTTTAACTTTAACCCAGATTCATTATGGGCTTTCAACCACCATTCCAAAACACCAACACGACCATCCCTTGAAGCATAATATATCGCACTAGAACTATACTTCAGCTCCAAGCCACATTCCTGATGAGCTTTCAACCACCACTCTAATACTGAAACATGACCATGAAATGAAGCCCAATCCATCGCATAAGAACTATACTTTAACTCCAATCCAGATTCATTATGGACTTTCAACCACCACTCTAAAACATCCAGATGACCATATCGTGATGCATAATTAACATACTTTGCGGTCATCCTCAAATTAAATTTCTTGATAGTTTTGACATCAAATAAAGGATACTTATTGCCTAAAATTATCTTATCCGCTCGCCACATATCTCCTTCTGGATCCAATACCATCTTAGCATTCGCGGGAATATGAACTTCTCTAATCCACACTCCACAATTATAAAAATCACTCAAATTCTTCAAATCTGTAAAATATAAACCACCCACAACACAAGAACCCGCAAACTCAAAAGCCCTATCCAAGACATTCAACCCTGTTTGGTATTGAAAGCCATTATGACACTCTTCTTTATTAGTTATCTTGAAATACATTCTTAGTATGCTCATTTGGATCTTAATAAAAAAATTATTCAATTTTTAAAGTCTTTGAGTATTTTCAAATGCTATTTCAAAGGTAACCCAGATGACTTCCACCATGATATAACACCATCACATCTACATTCAGTTGCCCAAGAATCATACTTTAATTTCAACCCACATGACTTCCACCAATTCAACACTGATATATAACCCATACTGGATGCCCAATTAATCCCATGAGAACTATACTTTAACTCCAAACCAAACTCATTATGAGCCTTCAACCACCACTCTAGAACATTCACATGACCATACTCAGATGCACAATCAATCGCATCAGAAGTATACTTTAATGGCAACCCAGATGACTTCCACCATTCCAGAACATCCACATGACCATTCTGAGATGTCCAATTTATCGCAACAATATACTTTAACTCTAACCCTGATTCATTATGGGCCTTCAACCACCACTCTAGAACATTCACACGACCATCAAAAGAAGCTGCATCCATCGCCCAATCAGTATACTTTAACTCCAACCCATATTCATTATGAACCTTCAACCACCACTCTAGAACATTCACATGACCACATCGTGAAGTCAAATCAATTGCATCATCAGTATACTTTAACTCCAACCCATATTCATTATGAACCTTCAACCACCACTCTAGAACATCCACATGACCATTCCCAGACGCATAATACATCGCATCATCAGTATACTTTAACTCTAACCCACATGATTTATGGACTTTCAACCACCACTCTAGAACATCCACACAACCATTCTCAGAAGCACAATCAACATAATCTTCAGTCATCTTCAAATTAAATTTCTTAATTGTTTCAACATCAAACAATGGATATTTATCACCCAAGATAATACGATCCGCTCTCCACTTACCACCAGATGGATCCTTTACCATTATAGCATCCTCAGGTATAATTACCACCCTCAACCACACTCCATAATAATAAAACTTATCCAAATTCTCCAAATCTGTAAAATATAAACCACCCTCAACACAAGAACCCTCCTTCTCAAAAGGCTTATCTAAGATATTCAACCCTGTTTGGTATTGATACCCATGATGACACTCTTTTTCATTGGTTACCTTGAAATACATCATTAGTATGCTCATTAGCTCCTAATAAAAAATAATTCAATTTTCTAAAATAATACTCAATACTACTTTAAATTTACTTCAATGGCAACCCAGATGATTTATGCACTCTCAACCACCACTCCAAAACAGAAACATGACCATTCCTAGATGCATAATCCATTGATCGTTCATCATACTTCAAATCCAATCCAGAATTCTTCCACCATTCCAGAACATCCACATGACCACATCTAGATGCATGATTTATCGCACACATAGTATACTTCAATGGCAATCCAGATGACTTCCACCATTCCAGAACATCCACATGACCATTCTCAGATGCCCAATACATCGCATCACTACTATACTTTAACTCCAATCCAGATGACTTCCACCACTCTAACGCATCCACATGACCACCACCAGAAGCACATGCAATAAAATGTTCATTCACTTCTAAATTAAATTTCTTGATGGTCTCAACATCAAATAATGCATGCTTATGACCCAAAATTATTTTATCCGCTCTCCACTTACCTCCAGATGGATCTTCTACCATTACAGCATTCCCCGGAATTATTACCACACGCAACCACACTCCATATCCATAAAACTTATGCAAATTCTCCAAATCTGTAAAATACAAACCACCTGGAACACAAGAACCCTCCATCTCAAACGGCTTATCTAAAATATTCAACCCTGTTTGGTATTGATATCCATGATGACACTCATCTTGATTAGTTATCTTGAAATACATTCTTAGTATGCTCATTAACTCCTAATAAAAAATAATTCAATTTTTAAATATCTTAAAATCATCCTCGGATTTACTTCAACTCTAACCCATATGACTTCCACCATTCTACAACTGAATCAGGACCATTCACATAAGCATATTCCATTACATCAAAACTATACTTTAACTCTAATCCAGATGATTTCCACCAATCTAGAATCTTAATACTACCATCCCTTGAAGCACAATCAAGACTAGCAGAACTATACTTCAGATCTAACCCTGATTCATTACTGGCTTTTAACCACCAATCCAAGACCTTGCTATGACAGTTCAGAGAAGCACAATAAATGGCCATGTCACTATACTTAAGCTCCAATCCATAATCATTTTTTGCCTTCAACCACCATTCTAAAACATCAACATGACCACCTTGCGAAGCCCAATCAATCGCATATTTGGTATACTTAAATTCCAAACCTGAATTCACCCACCAATCTAGGACCTTGACATGACCTTCAGTAGAAGCATTATTTATTGCACTGCAGGAATAAGGCATTGATTTATTTAGTGTTTTCAATGACCATTCTAAAATCTTCAAACAACCTTTTTCAGACGCTTGATCAATATAATACTCATTAATTTTCAAATTAAACTTCTTGATGGTCTCCACATCATACAATGAATACCGCTCCCCCAGAATGATTTTGTCAGCTCTCCACTTACATCCTTCTGGATCCTTAACCATCTTGGCATTTTCTGGAATGCGGACTTCTCTCAACCAAACACCAAAATCATAAAACTGATCCAGATACTCGAGTGTGGTAAAATACAAACCTCCTTCGACACAAGATCCCTCTGGCTCAAAAGGCTTATTAAGGATATTCAACCCTGTTTGATACTGATAACCATGATGACATTCTTCTTGATTAGTTATCTTAAAATACATTGTGATTTTCTTAACCTACTAAAAAAAATTATTCAATTTTTTATTAAGATTAAAATGACTCACTTTAGGAATCTCAACTTTTGATTGATACCAATAATCTACTTGATTGCCACCATCTCACAACACTCTCAAAACCATTCCAAGATGCGGCATGACACGCACTAGAATCATACTTTAACTTAATCCCAAATTTTTTATGAGCCTTCACCCACCAATCTAGAACATTCTTGTGACCACTTCTAGATGCCCAATACATTGCTTGATCCGTATATTTTAACTCAACCCCAAATTCATTATGAGCCTTCAACCACCAATCCAATATGTTAATCTTACCCAACCCAGAAGCATTGTCAATCAATGCTGTGTCATATTTTAATTCTAACCCACTAGACAACCACCAATCGAAAACATTTAAAATATTCCCCTTTCCTGAACCTGAAGCACTATTAATTGCTTCGGAACTATACTCTAACTTTAATCCCGAATTCTTCCACCACTCAAGAACCTCAACATGACCATTCCAAGAAGCCGAATCTATCGCCCAGTCTGTATACTTTAATTCCAAATCAGATTCATGATGGGCTTTTAACCACCACTCTAAGACATTCACATGACCTTGGCATGATGCCCACTTAATAGCCTCGCGAGTATATTTCAACTCAATTCCATATTTGATGTGAACCATCAACCACCAATCCAGAATCTCAACATTACCAGCCCAACAAGCACGATTAATTGCACTCGAAGTATACTCCATCTCAATCCCAAATTCTATCTGACGTCTCAACAAAAATTTCAATGTATTCACACACCCATGCTCAGAAACCTTATTAACGAATTTCTCATCAAACTTCAAATTAAACTTTTGGAATGTTTCAACATCAAACAAAGGATACTTTTCTCCCAAGATAATTTTATCAGCTCGCCATTTATCTCCAGCTGGATCCTCAACCATCATAGCATCTTCTGGAACAATGACCACCCTTAACCAAACACCATAATCATAAAACTTATTCAGATTCTCCAAATCAGTAAAATAAAGTCCTCCCGGAACACACGAACCCTTTTTCTCAAAGGGCTTATCCAACACATTCAACCCTGTTTGGTATTGAAACCCGTGATGACACTCATCTTTATTAGTTATCTTGAAATACAACCCTGTTTGGTATTGAAACTCATGATGACACTCCTCTTTATTAGGTATCTTGAAATACATCACTCTTATGATCGTTGAGCATTAAAGAAAAATCGTTCAATTTTAATAAGATTAAATGACTCACTTTTGATTTCGGTAAGTACCATAGTATACATTCGCTCGACCACTACGATCATGCTTAGCACACTTTCTTCGCATTTTAGCCCTTCCAGTTAATCGAGGACACTCGCGATTCAATAAACAGTCAACCTTTGGAGTTTGGCTCTTGACCTTACCAACTCTAAGGACACTCTTAGTATGTCTCATAATAAATCTAAAATCAGATTTCAAGATGAAGCATTATTCAATTTTTTAATAAACAATTTTTTAATAAGCAATTTTGTATAAGATTATTCAAACCCAATCCACTTGGTGTTGACCCTTGAGATGATTGATTGGTAATCCGGAATTCTTCCACCATTCTAGAACATCTTTATGACCCTTCTTAAATGCCAAATCTATTGCATCAGATGTATAGATCAATTTCAATCCAGAATTCTTCCACCATTCTAAAACATTCACATGGCCATTTTTAGAAGCATCATCAATAGCCCAATTAAAATACTTTAATTCTAGACCATGTTCTTGATGGGCTTTTAACCACCACTCTAGAACCGCGACATATCCATTAGAAGAAGCCAAATTAATTGCTCTTTCAGAATATTTTAATTCTAGACCGTGTTCTTGATGGGCTTTTAACCACCAATTCAACACATCAATCTTTCCATAATGTGAAGCCGCATTAATCGCACAGTAATCATATTTTAATTCTAGATCATGTTCTTGATGGGCTTTTAACCACCACTCTAAAACATCAACATGACCTTCTTCGGAAGCCCACATAATCGCACAACCATTATACCTTAATTCGAATCCATATTCATTATGAGCCTTCAACCACCAATCCAAAACCTTGACATCACCACGAGCTGAAGCATGATTAATTGCAGATTCTGTACATATTAATTTTAGACCAAATTCATTATGAACCTTTAACCACCAATCTAGAATCTTAATGCAACCACTCCAAGACACATACATCATTGATATTAAACTAGATCCGCTATCAGGATCAGTTTCTAACCAAAAATCTAGAATAGTTTCTAACCAAAAATCTAGAATATCCAAAACAGATTCATTATCGATACTTTCGCATAAATAACGAATAAAAGATTCATTAATTTTCAAATTAAACTTCTTGATCGTTCCCAGATCATACAATGGATATCTTTCGCCTAAGATGATCCTGTCAGATCGCCACTTTCCTCCCCACGAATCCGCAACAATCTTAGCATCTTCCGGAATTGTTATTTCTCTAATCCAAACACCATAATCATAAAAGTCATGCAAATGCGCAAGAGTAGTAAAATAGAGACCACCCTTGACACATGAACCATCCTCCTCAAAGGGTCTATCTAACACATTTAATCCTGTTTGATACTGGAAGCCATGGTGGTATTCATCTTGATTAGTTATTTTATAGTACATTGTTAGTATGATCGCTGAGTCTTAATAAAAAATTTTTCAATTTTTAGAAAGTTTAATATAGTTAGTTTGACTAATTTAATCTTTTAGGTTAAATTTGAATCCCACCATTCCACAATATCGTCATTATAAAACGTGGTTACTCTCTGGGAATTCTGGGAATACTTTAGTTTCAACCCAGAATTCTTCCACCATTCCAAAACTGAAACATGACCATTACAAGAAGCAATAAACAAGGCACATTCATCGTATTTTAGATCCAACCCAGAATTCTTCCACCACTCTAGAACATTCACATGACCATTCCGAGAAGCATATTCCATGGCATGTTCATTATATTTTAGATCCAATCCAGAATTATTCCACCATTCTAAAACTTCAACATGACCATTCATAGAAGCATATTTCATCACATTACCATACTTCATAGGCAACTTAGATGACTTCCACCATTCTAGAACATTGATATGACCATTGGCAGAAGCTTTATCAATGGCAATGTAACTATACTTTAGATCTAATCCAGAATTCCTCCACCATTCAAGAACATTGACATGACCATTAGAAGAAGCATCACCAATTGCCCAACTAGAATACTTTAATTCTAGGCCACGTTCTTGATGATACTTCTTCATAGGCAACTTAGATGACTTCCACCATTCTAGAACATTGATATGACCATTGGCAGAAGCTTTATCAATGGCAGTGTAACTATACTTTAGATCTAATCCAGAATTCCTCCACCATTCAAGAGTATTGACATGACCATTAGAAGAAGCATCACCAATTGCCCAACTAGAATACTTTAATTCTAGGCCATGTTCTTGATGAGCTTTTAACCACCAATCTAGGATCTTAAATTGACTCTCGCTAGAAGCATAATTAACAGCCTGCCAATCATATTTTAGTTCTAACCCAGCCTCATTGTTTGTTTTCAACCACCACTCTAACACATCTAGACATCCTCTCCCTGAAGATAAACAAATAAAATATTCATTAATTTTCAAATTAAACTTCTTGATCGTTCCCAGATCATACAATGGATATCTTTCGCCCAAGATGATCTTATCAGCTCTCCATTTATTACCAGCTGGATCCTTAACCATTAAAGCATCATCAGGAATAATCACCACCCTCAACCAAACACCATATTGATAAAAGTCATGCAAATGCTCGAGAGTAGTAAAATAAAGACCACCCGCAACACATGAACCATTTTCTTGAAAAGGTCTATCTAACACATTTAATCCTGTTTGATATTGGAAGTCACGGTGGCATTCCTCCTGATTAGTTATCTTATAGTATATTTTACCGTACATCGCTCGTATGATCATTGAGACTTAATAAAAAAATAATTCAATTTTTAGAAAGTTTTTTGACTTGGTTTCCTTAATCTAATTTCCCTTGTCCCAACCACCATTCTAGAACATCCTTGTGACCGCACCATGATGCCCAATGAATTGCTAATGAAGCATCTCTCAATTTCAATCCAGAATTCTTCCACCATTCCAAAATCTTTAAATGACCATACTTTGAAGCCATCCAAGGCACATCCTCAAAAGACTTCAATTCTAACCCAAACTCCACATGAGCCCTCCACCACCATTTCAAGATTTCGACATGGCCCTTCTTAGAAGCCTCATCAATCGACCTAGAAGTGTATTTCAATTTCACCCCAGATGCATTGGCTGACTTTAACCACCATTCCAGAACCTCAAGATGACCATTCTCAGATGCCCCATCAATCGCATCAGCAGAAAACTTAAACTTTAATCCAGATCGATCCATTGCCCTCAACCACCACTCCAGAACATCAACCTGTCCATTTCGCGATGCCGCATCAACCGCCAAAGAAGTCCCAGTTAATTGAGGGTCAAACGTCTTCAACCACCACTCTAGAATATCCAGACATCCATACCAAGAAGCCATCCTAATAAAATATCTATTAATCTTCAAATTAAACTTCTGAATTGTTCCCAAATCAAACAATGGATATCTTTCTCCCAAAATTATTTTATCTGCTCTCCACTTATTCCCTCCCGGATCTTCAACCATCTCCGCATCTTCTGGAATTCGAATCTCTCTCAACCAAACACCATAATCATAAAACTTATTTAAATGCTCCAGCGTAGTAAAGTAAAGTCCTCCTACTGCACAAGAACCATCCTTTTCAAAAGGCTTATCTAATATGTTTAAACCATCTTGGTACTGATAACCATTGTGGCATTCCTTCTGGTTTGTTATCTTAAAATACATTTTACAGATTATCTTTTACTTCTGCTATTTTAATAAAAAAATTAATTCAATTTTAACCCAGACTTAACCTGGATCTTAAGATAAATTTTCAATTTTTGATTCCAATTCTTGGATGACTTCCTGAGTACTTTCCTGGGCATCACAATCATACCCAACCGACAAACGACATTGGGTTTTAGAACCATCAATCCTCCTAGGCCAAGGATCAAATTTAGTTTCATTTGAACCAAATGAAGTCTTGTATTTAATAGTCTTGAAACTTCTCATCCATTCAACAGCCTTCTTCTTTTCCAATGGAACAACGAATGTCAAAACACTCGGTCCACACTTTTGAAAATATTTGATGGCTAATGCCTTTGAAGGATGGCTATCCAATAGCGGATAACTTACTTTCTTAATCTTTCCTTCCTTTTCCTTTCGATCCAACGCCTTCGCAATCTCTAAAGTTCTTGCATAAGCATTCCTAATTCTACCAGCCATCTTAGGCATATTCTCCAGAAAAATTTCACAATACGGTAGAGAAATATGTTTCCCACTGATCTTCAAATAATTAGCCAGATTTTTAGAAAAATCGGTGTCCTTGGCAATGACAAAACCTCCAATGCAACCACCGCCACTGTAATGCTTAGACATTGAGGAAACGACAACATCTGCTCCATGGTGAAATGGGTTGACAATGACATCAGTTGTCCAGGTATTGTCAATGACTAGATAAAACTTCTTGGAAAGCTTCCGGAGTTTAGAAATTATAGACATGTCTAGGATATTTCCATTCGGGTTAGAACAGAATTCCAAAAAGAGAACATTGATACCGTTCCGATATCGAGCTTCAAACTTCTTTTCCAATTCTTCTGGCTCCAAAACATTAAACTTGTCGATTGAAGATACGCCATAAATTTGGTTGAAATACTTTATAAAACGAGGCGTATCACAATACAATTCATCGCTGTAGATAATATTAAATTTTTTAAATTGGTTCTCGATCATGATATTTTGAAAAGTGACAGCAATTGCCTCCATTCCAGAACTCACTACCGAAACATGATCTTGATTAAAATCATATAATTGCCCTAGATGCTCAGAAACATCTTTTTGCAAACGATGACCCGTTCGATTATAATAATAATCACCGGTTCTTTCGTTTAGGGTTAGGGAAAGGCTGTGGGCAGACATTTTGCTTTTGATTGACAGACAAGTTGATGGTCAGATTTCAATTTTTTTAAAGTACCATATGGCCATGATCTTCCAGTTTTAATAAAAAAATTAATTTCAATAATTGAATTTTAACCTTAAAACTACCGCTTAGGATTTAGGATTAATCACAACGGTAATCCAACTGATTTCCACCAACTGAAAACAGTCTCAGAACCAGAACCATCATTCTGATTTTTCCCAAAAATATATGGTGCTGGCAACTGCGAATACTTAAATTCCAAACCAAATTTATTGTTGACCATCAACCACCACTTAAGAACATCCAGACGGCTGTCCATGATTGCCCCATCAATTGCATCTTCAGTATACTTCAACTTTAACCCAGATGCCTTCCACCACATTAGAACATCTAGACAACCATTCCTAGATGCCCAATCAATCGCATGTTCAGTATACTTCAACTCCAATCCGGAATTCTTCCACCACTCCAATACATCCACACAATTATGAGAAGACGCCCAATCAATATTGTGAGAAGTATATCTTAAGTACAACCCTGAATTCTTCCACCATTCCAGAGTATTTAATCGAGAATCCACATAAGTCCAATCAATCGCACCATAAGTATATTTTAACTCCAATCCTGAATTCTTCCACCATTCTAGAACCTCAACATGACCTTCCAAAGAAGCCTGATCAATGGCATTGCAGGTGTACTTCAGCACCAAACAACTAGATTCATGGTAAGTCTTTAACCACCGATCTAAGACATTGACATGACCCTTGCGAGAAGCTCTGTCCATTGCCCTCTCAGTGTACTTCAACACCAACCCTGACTCTTGGTGAGCTTTTAACCACCATTCTAAAACATTAACATGACCATCGCGTGAAGCTCCATCAATTGCACCATCGGTGCATTTTAACATCGAATCTAACTTGAACGACTTACACCAATCCAATACATCAGCACGACCATTTTGTGAAGCCATATCAACATAATAACTAGTGATTTTCAAATTAAATTTTTTAATTGTTTTGACATCAAACAAAGGATACTTCTCCCCTAGAATAATCTTGTTTGATCGCCACTTTCCTCCCTCAGGATCCATAACCATCTCAGCACCTTCTGGAATGATTACAACCCTCAACCAAACTCCATACCCATAAAACTCAGCTAAATGCTCTAGAGTCGTAAAATACAATCCACCGATGACACAGGACCCCTCTTTTTGAAAAGGCTTATCTAAAACATTTAATCCAGTTTGATACTGATAACCATGATGACATTCTTCTTGATTAGTTATCTTGAAATACATTGCTTGTATAATTTTCTCAACTTACTAAAAAAATGTATTCAATTTTAATTTAGATTTGGGGACTCAAAATCCTCACTTCAATTCTGTTACTCTAAAATACTTGTTGATGGCCACCACTCTGGGCGTGTGGGTAATCCACTATTCTTCCACCATTCTAGGCTCTTCGGATGACTTCCTGACTGACCATCAAAAGCAGCCCAATCATTATGGATAGCATACCTTGTATACTTTAACTCCAACCCACTGTTTTTCCACCATTTTAAAACTTTGATGTGACCCTCCTCTGAGGCATAATCAATCGCATTATTGGTATATTTTAATATGAAACCGGAATTCTTCCACCATTCCAAAATCTTCACATGACCTTCCATGCTGGCATCATCAATTGCCTCCTCAGTATACTTTAATTCTAACCCAGAATTCTTCCACCACTCCAAAACATTTAGATGACCATCACCAGAAGCCAGATCAATTGCTATGTGGGAATATGCCATCTCAAACTTAGATTGCTTCAACCACTCCAGCATCTCCACTCGCCCCTCACCGGAAGCACGATTAACATAATTTTCATCAACCTCTAAATTAAGCTTCTGGATACTTTTGACATCAAACAATGAATGCTTCTCCCCCAAAATGATCCTATCTGCTCGCCATTTATGCCCTCCGGGATCTTTAACCATCTTCGCATCTTCTGGGATCTGAATTTCTCTGATCCAAACACCATAACCATAAAACTCATGCAGATACTCCAATGTTGTAAAGTACAGACCGCCTGGAACACAAGAACCCTCTTCCGCAAAAGGCTTATCTAAAACATTTAAACCATTTTGATATTGATATCCATGATGACACTCATCGTGGCTAGTTATTTTAAAATATTTTACCATATTGTTCTTTTATTATTTCTCAATTTCACTTGACTTTACTTGATTTTACTTGACTTTATTCAATTTTACTTGACTTTATTCAATTTTACTCGATTTTAGCTGCTCTCTTTTAACTAAATCTCTTCATCAACCTTAATATATACTCAAAATACCATTTTGATAATTACAAACATTCCAACGATTGAAATTGTTTTGGTCTATTTAATGTTACCACTACAGTAACTAATTTGGTATTAACTTACATATATATTATGCAATAAAAACATTCTTTAAAAGATTCAGAGCTCGCTTAATTATAATATTCGTTTATTTACTCTTTATTATTTTTATTTGTTTCATTTTTATTTGTTTCATTATGAAAAATACCTCAACCAACTTGATGATACTTTTCGATTTTCAAATATACTAAATATCGTAATAACATTATTACTTGTTATACAATCTTCAACTCAATTTCATACTCATCTGACCTAGCAGATATCTCGTGTACCAATAAGGAACAATACACAAGTTACCCACCGCAATAATCGCCCTCCACGCAACCAAAACAGTTTTAACTATTTAACCAGATTACATCCGAAGACATAACCCAATCAAAAGAAGTTTCACAATTGACCCATTTCACTCTACAGAATATACCACACACCCTATGTTACCAACTGATATAAATCCTTACATTATACCAATCGAAGATATGCAATACGCATTGTAGTAAAGCCCCAGGCAAAAATTCACTTAAACACCTATCTAAAATGATGTATCACTCAATCACGTACCAGAACACGTTAAATTCCACCTTGGCATTCAACGATTTTCCCACACTCAAAGACCTAACTAGAAGATAGGGTTATTAAACCAATAAACTCGTTATAGATTCAATTATAATTGTGTAATGCACAACAACATAGACTTCTACACACTAGGATTTTAAAATGCCATCCAACTATTCACTAAGCGACTCCACCCTGATTTAGATGAAACCATGAATAATCAAACAACTTGTACCAAACCCATTACCATCTTGGTTTTAGATAAATAAATAGGTAACTCATCTGGTTTCGATGAATCGTTGGTAATAACCCACTCAAAGCTGCTTAACAACTTCAAATAGATACATATCCTAGGCAATTAGAAATACACGTCGTCACACACATATTTACACGCTGGCTTAAACACACAGCAAAAGTTCTGTCACCGGCGTCTGAATACTAAAAAAAACATAGTAAACCCCTCGGCATAAAACCTCAAAGACACACACATCATGTTTAATTAAAACACTAATGTAACACACAATTTATGCTCCAAAAAACATAAATTGTCCTCCTGAAATTACAATCCCGCAATTTCATTAACCAGATTAAATTAACTGGCACATTAACACTTGGCATCCAAGTATCACACTTGTTATAAAATTAAATTTTACTAATTATACACAGAAATATAGTATGTCATCTTTTCAGCTATAGCGGATGCTCTACCACCTATTAAATCATGACACACATATTACTACTACTACAAATACACAACTCACACAGAATCTTGTAACCATGCTTCTAGATATATACAACGTACGCGCTTGCCGTATAAACTTTCACACACTCACATTCAACCCTTTCAACACACTATGATATTGGTGTTTATGCAAATCACACACCTGCGATACAACTATCTGACACCACCAGCTATAGATTTCTACCGCTGATCACCCAAATAATCGTACCTTTTATATAACCATTCAACATCACCCGAATCAAATGTCACACGTCACATTATCATGTTTCGAATCCACGATAATCACACATCACACACCTGACCAAATAACGCCAACGCATTATAAAGGTTCATCTCAACTAATTAAAACTAATTAAAACTAATTGCTAAATACATCTGCCAGTATCGCATGATCCTCAAAATTTACCCAATGGATAAAAAGAATACAAACTATGCTTTCAATACAGACATATGCATACGACGACCCTGATACATATTTATTATACTCGAACTACTTTTTTGGAGGAGCTCGCCTCTTACACTTTAAATGAGAAAACAATTTTGATTTTAAAAACGCATTTGAGAAATTAATTTGAAAAATTGAATTTAAAATCCAGTGGTTTAAAGATTTTTAACAACAACAAAAATGCTTTTTAAAATCATTTTTACCTATACAAATGGCCCTGAAGTCTACTTAAATTTAAAAGATCCTGATCTAGAAGATAAACTGAACAAAATTATTATGAAAAACTTCAAAATTCAAACTCTTAATTTAAACCTAAATGATCAAAAAATAACAGTAACTGCCAACAGCACAGACTTTAATTTTGAAGAAACGGAGACCTGGAACGCAGGCCATTTTTCAGAATCATATGGTGAATTTTACAATATGATGCATCATCTTGATCATTTTCCATACACAATTGCATGTATTCCATGGGAGTTTAATGAAGAATGTGTCAGATGTCCATTTGCTGGGTCTGATTTTAAATTTGAACTCTTCTCAATTGAATCACTTGACGAATCACTTGACGAATCACCCACTGAACCACTCGCCGAATAAAAAGATTCAAAGACTCAAAAATTTTTAATCATATCCAAATTCTCATACAACCTTCTCAACATGTATCTGATCGAAACAGAGTATTCCCCATAAGGCACATACTTGAAAACAGGAACCTCGGCTTGATAAAGAGCTTCAGTTAAATCATCACTCATTCCCAAGAGCTGAGCATACATAAAATTAGGATACCTCAACCCAATCATACAACTCGTCCAGTTATGGGTTGCTAGAATAACACTCGTCTCTGGCATATCAGCCAACCTAGTGATTCCAGTATTATAATTGTTATCAGTTAGAAACTTCTCACAACACAATAACCCTGAACCTTTATCCTCATTGTAATAAGCTCCGCGGGTCAACTTAACACCTAAATTTGGAAATGATGCAATGTCTTTCTCCAAATATTTTAGTGAATCCATATAATACATTTGATAAGTCTTAAAAACCCGGATTCGACTAGGTTCATTAAACTCTTCAATCAATTGATTTGAAATAAAATTAATACTTTTTTGATTTTTTAAATTTTCAGCATCAACTAGAACACGATTGCCATTTCTAGTTGCCTCCTGAATTATCTTTCTGGCATTACTTAACGCTAAATCTTGATCTGGCAAACCTAGACTGGTCAACTTCAAAGCAATTGAAGTATTCTTAAAACTTTGAGCTAACAAAAGATTTTCTTCCAAAAATAATCCCTTCTCTCCAACATAATCTAGAATGGACCCATACTTGATTTTTTTAATTCTAGAACTTAATTCAGTGATGTTGCGACCACCCAAAAAACGATTCCATAATCTAAACATTTGATTTGATTTGATTTGATTGGATTGGATTTCCTAACATGATTTAACAAAAAAATTTTAACTTGATTGACCTTTTTTCTTTGATTCATTTTCTTTTTTCATAATCGATCTCACCAACCAAAGTATTTGATCATCCAACCATTACCAATATATCTTCCATAAATATCTGTTGTGTGATTACAGGTTATTTTCCAGTGGTCTGCCCTTCCACAGTGATAACAGTTCTCTAAACTTTGTCCTCTGACATGAGATCTAGCATAGCATTCTTGAACACAATGCCCTCTGCGCCCACACATATAACACATTTTAATGTGATCTGGAACAAGCTCCTTTTTTGAAATAATACAAAAATCCAAAGGACATTCTTTAACAAAATGATTCTTTTCACCACACAAAAAACATTTATCTGTTGCTGTGTCTAACTCCTTTTTCAATGAATCCAATTGATATCTAGGAATTTCAAATCGACAATAACTTCCACCACGGACATTGTTTATCCCGTATTTACTCATATAGATCTTAGTATATTTATCCTCATCAAAAGAATCACAATCTGGAATCACTTCCAATACCTCAAGCGGATGATACTTCTTGGTCCAAGCTGAACCACATGAATTAAAATGATCATTGAGACGAAATTTAGGGTTGGTGGTCTTTCCAATATAATATTTATTTTGCTCTAAACGAATTGCATATACATATACCATCCTGCATTAACTATAATTACTACTTTGAAAAAAATTGATTTAAATCAATTTCAAAGAATTAATTTCAAAGAATGTTAGGAAATCTTCCCGATCATCTCCAAGCCAAAATGAAATTCGATAACATATTTCATTTTATCCTAGCAACCCAGAACACCTTTCAATTGATAAACATTCCAATCAAATTACTCCTAAAACACAAGATGAATGGCTTCTTGATTGCTAAACTCAGAACTCTTGGAACCTTTATTGAAGCTCCAGACTATATCCTAAACTATATTGTTCTACACGATGATTTAGTTCTTTACCAAAAACTTAAACCAGTCTTCAGGACCTTCTTTAAAAATTCCAATCATTTTACCAAGACGATTATGGCCACCAACAAAATCAATATCCCAAATGATATTACCTTAGAGCTTCTTAGCAATACTCCGATCTTACATAATCTAACCCTTCCACGTCTCAAACAATGGTTTTATTCAACTTTGATGACTGGGCAATTTGAAATCGCTTTTAAATTACTTCAGATTTATCCCGATCTTTCTGATGACCTTTTCAAAGATATCTTTAAAAGGTTATTAACAAATTTAATCAGTCTAACTGCCTGGGAAGAGCTTAATCCCGGATCAACTTATTCAGAAAAGTGGCAATCACTAAAAACTTTGGGACACTTCAAACTTTTTTGGAATTCTAATTTCCCAGGAGGGATTGGCCTTTATCACATTAGCTCAACCCACACTAATACCTTTCATGGTTCTTCTTTTACTTTTCAACCCAAGAACATTCTATATTTCCCGCAATTTCATCGCTTCCTTCATAACAAACAAACCAGAATCGCAACATGTAAGAAATTAAAAAAACTAGCCTACATCATCTCCCACTCTAAAAAAGTTCTGGCTAGCGAAGTTGGTATCCCGCTCAATATGGCAACGTATGTCAGGACATGGACATGGAACCAAAGCAACATCCCCAACACAAAATTTCAAAATGATGTCGATGAACTGGCTAGCTATTACAACTTTTTAGCTGATGTTATTGAAAACTTTCATCCATCAGTCCAGCTACTAAGGAACAAAGAACCACTCAAACCAGATTTTATCATCAATTATATTAGAAATAAGTCGATTGAAATTCAATCTAAACTTGAACCGCTGGAAAAAAAATTAAGCGAAAGCCACCCCGGTGGAAGCATTAAATCTGATGACATTCGATTCTTGTCCTCATGTAACCCAATAATTAAAAAGATACTTTATCTTAGAGACGAGGCTAAGGTATATGCTAGATTAAAAGCAAAAATTAAATCATCCCTTTGAAGACATCTAACTTGAACACATCTAACTTGAACACATTTAAAAGAAATTGAATTACTTTAAATATATTACTCCGTCCAATAAACATCACCAAAGAATAATGAAAGTTTTAATAACATCAATTTCTTTTAAAGTACAACTTGCCAAAGCCTTTAAAAAGGCTGGATGGGAAGTTTACACACATGATTGTAACCAACTTAATTCAGAGCTTCATTCTAGCTATCACCATTTCATATCACCTAGAACAAATGACCCAGACTACGCTTCATTTCTTCTAAAGTTTTGCCAAAAATATCAAATTGATCTTCTGGTACCCACCCGGGATGGCGAACTCTGCCCATTTCTTCTTCTGAAAAACTCACTAGAATCAATGGGCACCAAAGTTCTTGTCTCCAACGAATGCCAACGAATCACCAACAAACAACTAATGCTGGAAAGATTGGATCAGCTCCAAATTATCGACACTCCAAAGACATATCATCTAGAAACTTCTTTGGATAAAGTTAAGTATCCTCTATTCATCAAACCAATTCACGGACAAGCCAGCCAAGACCTTCACCTGATTCAAACCAGTTATGAACTAGCAATCTGGCTTCGAGAACATAAACCTCATGAATATCTTATTCAAGAATACCTTGATCCCACAGAATGGATCGAATACTCAATTGATACCCTTTATGATTTTGAATCTAACCTAGTTGGGGCAATACCTAGAAAGCGTCAACTTGTTCACAATGGTGAATCACAAATTACAACCATTGATCTTCTTCCAGGGGCCCAGGAAAAAATGAGATTACTTGGTCTAGAATTTGCCCTGATTGGTCACAACGTTATTCAAGTCTTTGTCAAAGACGATCAAATGAAAATGATTGAAATTAATCCTAGATTTGGAGGAGCATCTAACCTAGCCATCCAAGGTGGATTGGATTCACCTAAAATTCTGCTGATGATGCTTCATAAATTTACCCTCAAAAATCTTCAAGAACAATTTAAACCAGTTCAAGGACTTAAGATGATCCGTCATAGCTTTGACCGATTTTACCTAGAGGGTCAGAACTATATTTCAAAAGACCCCAAAATTCTCTGCTTTGACATGGATGGTACCATCTGCTCCGAAAAAGGCCTGGGATATGACACTGAAGAAGTTTATCCTCAAATTAGAGACAAAATCCAATTCCTCTATGATCAAGGTCATCAAATCCTCGTTTTTACCGCTCGCGGAGTTAAATCTGGTAACGACTGGAAACCACTTGTCAAACAACAACTTGATGCCTGGAAAGTACCATACCATCGGATTATTGACCGTAAACCCTTTGCGGATTACTACATTGATAACAAAGGAATCGATGTTCTGGACTTTTAACTTAACCTTGGATACTTAACCTTGGATACTTAACCGTGAATGCTTAAAATTGAATACGCATTTTCATTATTATTTTTTTTGTTATTTGAATAGAAATGTCTCTAACTTTAACTTTTCAACCAATCACATCAGATGATTTAGAATTTCTAATGAATCTGCGAAATTCACAATTGGATATCCTTCGTCATATCGAACCAGTGACAATGGAAAATCAACATCGATGGTTTGAAGAAGTTGTTCGCCCCGATCAATTAAGCTCTAAACCTAAAAGTAAACTATACATCATTCTAAACAACCAAGAGAGAGTTGGATATGGAGGACTCTGTTACATTGACCATGAGTCCAAAAAAGCAGAACTAAGCTTTTTACTCCTTCCCGAAATTCTAGGCAAGACTGAAGAAATGTATATTACCATACTATGCGACTTTGTTAAATTCCTTGGTAAAATTTTCTTCAAAGAAATGAAATTTAACCGAATCCATGCTGAAACATACCAATATCGCCACAAACACCTTGATGCCCTTGAAAAAGCAGGTTTTAAGGAAGAAGGTGTTCTTCGCAAACATGTTTGGCGAAACGGAAGTTTTGTAGATTCTAAAATGCATGGATTGCTGGAATCAGATTTAGCCTTGGCTGAAACTGACGCTGTTCACTACAATAAAGACATTCTTGTAACTGGTGGGGCAGGACTAATTGGCCAAGAACTAATTAAACAACTGTTGACCACTGATGTTTGTATCCTTTATTGTGTTGATCTCAAACCAATGCCAAAAAGCTTTCGGCATTGGTCAGACAGAATAACTTATTTGCAAAAGGATTATGCTGACATTACCCAGGAACAATTTGATGATATGAACCCGTCCATCATTTATCATTTGGCAGCAACATTTGAAAGAACAACAGAATCAATGGAATTTCTAGGAGAAAACTTTCACAATAATCTCTTAGTTGGTTCAACCCTCACGGAACACATCATCAACCATTTATCTGAAGACCCAGGAAGCATCCAAGCTTTAGTTTTTGCCTCTAGCTACCTAATCTATGACTCCAACCTCTATCAAAAGGAAATTCGATACTTAAATGAATCTGACCGAATTCAACCTAGAAATGTTTGTGGAGCTTCAAAACTCTTTCATGAAGTTGAATTCTCCAAACTAAAGGAATTGGGAGTTTCAGTTAAAACACCACGGATTTTCCGCGTTTTTGGACCAGGAGAATGCGGCAAAGGAGGAACCATCATTCATCGCTGGATTAAACAGTTAACCGAAGATTCCACCTCTAAATTGACTGTTCATCGCCCCAACAACACTTTTGACTACATTTATTCCAAAGACATTTCTAGAATTCTGATGCAGCTAGCCGCTGTTGACCACACTGGGATTGTTAACATCGGCAGCGGAAAAAGTCACACCATCATGGATGTTATGGAGGTTTTAATGAAGGAATTCCCATTAGCCTCCTACGAAATTATTAATGATGATAAAACACCTTATGAAGCAGAATACAGTGTGGCAGATATTTCTCTGCTCAACCAGATCATCCACAATCTTCCATCTACGACTCTCGAAGATGGAATTTTAGAATGTATTAAAAAAGCGGGTAATAGTAAATCACCTAAATCCTCAACCTCAACTTGAAAGACTCTCGGCTAACATTTTCTGATCATAAGCCACAAAAGTAGCCACCACTGATAATATGAGTAGCGCATAACCATTTGTATTAACATTATCATTGAAAATATAAAACTTACGCATCGGAAATTCCCAAATAAGAAATCCCACCAGCACCGGAAACATAATTGAAGCATAGTCAAATATGAATTTATAATTTCCTTCCAACCTATCAGAAGTTTTTTTTACTTTTTCCAGATTGCCAACATAGACAACCATCTTGTAACTTAAAAACAATGTCATAGTTACTCCTACAATCCATCTCAAAAGGACTGGTCCAAAAACACCTCCCTTGACACCAAAAACATATGATTGGGCCGAATAAGCTAATAATGATCCACAAATTTTTAAAACAAACAAAGCCGCAATTTTATTTTTTGTTAAATAAAGAGTACTAATCGTAGCCACCTGAGAGGTTGTCCCGGTAACCATCGAAACTAAAAATGATTTCATTCCTAAAGATAACATTTTATATCCTTTTAATTTCTTATAAGATTAAATCAGAAAAAAATACTGTAATTTGATAGCGGAACTTAATCCGAGATCTCATCCAACACATCACCCAAGATGTCATTTAACATTTTCTGATCATAAACCACAAAACCAACCACCACCGACATTATCAGTAGCGCATACATATTTGTGTTAATACTATCATCAAAAATGAAAAGCTTTCTCATTGGAAATTCCCACATAAAAAATGTAACCAAGACAGCCACCATAATTGATAAATAATCAAAAATGATCTTTTTTCTTCCTTTAAACTTGCCAGAAAATTCCTTAACTTTTTCAAGGTTTCCAATATAGATTACCATCTTATAACTCAAAAACAGAGTCATCGTCGCTGTTAACATCCATCTCAAGAAAACTGGACCAAATAAACCACCCTTAATACCAAAGACATACGCTTGGGCGCAATAAGCTAATAATGTACCAAAGACTTGCAAAACAAGTAAGGCCATAATTTTATTCTTGGTTAGGTAAAGGGTTGTAATTGTAGCTAACTGCGATGTTCCTCCAGTTAATGTTGAAACTAAAAATGATTTCATTTCTAAGGATAACATATTGATTTCTTTAAAGTTATATCAGAGAAAAAATTGATTTTAATTATTCAAATCAAACCAAAAACTAAGTTAGAAACTAAGCTAAAAATGGAAAAAATTTTAGACTGGTTTGGAGGAGAACCAAAATATTTTAAGGAATGTAGCCTTGTTGGATGTAACTCACGGGCAGAAACCGCTATGATCAGCGGGAAATGGAGACTACAATACGTTAGCCACCTCTGCCTCTTCCACAATAACTACACAACTTACACAACAAACCAAAAACCAGAACAAATTAAACAATCAACCACTCATCACCACAACTGTACAACAAACCACAGCCTAGAACAAATTAACCACTTACCAACTTGTGAGTATTATTCTCCTTGTCACTGTGATTCGCCACAATCAACCACTTATCATTGTCATCGTAATTCACAACCAACCACTCAACAGATTGAAGTCTCAACTGAAACCAAATCATATGGTCAATGTCTTGTTCCTGGTTGTCCTAGCAAAGCCCGAAGTTGTCATCACACTTGTATTTACGGCTTCTGTGATCAGCCAGCCATCGATGGTACTAAATTTTGCCAAGATCATAAGTGCATATATCCTGGGTGTCGAAAAGGAGGAGTATACAGCGGAACATATTCTCGCCGAAATGTTTGTCGAAATGTTTGTTGTAATCACATGTGTGAAACAGATGAATGTAAAACAGTCAAGATTTTTAACCGAGATTATTGCACATCGTGTTGTTGCACCACCTCCGGATGTAATAACCGACACTCTGGTCACTCCAAAGCTTGTAATTGGCATCAGGGTTAATTGATTTGGAAATAATTTAGAATTAAATTTAATTTTTTTTAGAGTTTCAGTAAAAAAAATTTTAATTTAGTTTTGAAAAAGATTCTCCCAACTCTAACTTTTAATCCTCAAGGGCAAGAATGAAACTTAATCATCGTATTCTTGAGATTATCAATCATTGAGATAGCCTGCAGATGGGTTGCATCAAACTCTCCACCAGTTGGGTTCTTCCCATAATACATAACTACCGCCTGAATTGTACTCAGATACTCCTTCCAAACATCCTCTTCAGAGTGAGTCTCGCGGATCTCAACCAGGTTCAGACTCATCCCATCAAAATGCTCAGCCAGAGCATCCTCCAAATGATCATGCAAAGGTCTCTTCATCGCCCGATCACCCATCAGAGTTCCCCAAAAACGACCCTTGTTCTTCGGATCATTAAAGACGATCTCGGACAGGTTGTGGCGAATCTTATCTCCCTTAGCCTTACCAGCTAGCTCAACCCGCTTGTCAATGAAGGCTGACAATGTACCAAAATTCTGGTTCCAATCAACCATCAGATCATGCAAGTACTTCAACATCGCAGCCGGCTTTCCATCAGTGATCTGGTCAATCAGAATCACTCGCGCAAAAGATCCATAAACAATCGAAATGAAATGGTTCTTCTGACCATGTTCCAAAATCGCGGGAATCATCTTCATGGCATGCTTATGAGCCTTGTAATACATGTCCAGCTTAACCTTGACATAATCATAGAAACCACCCTTGATACAAAAGACACAAAATCCTTCCCATGAAATCAAGTTATCCATCGGATCTTCTTGGAGACCCATGAAATATTCCTTGAACTCCTCATAAAAGTCAGCACTAAACTTGACGGCTGTATCATAATAAGTCTCCTCTGGATCAACCGGAACCAGCAACTGCTTCTCCAAAAAAACCATCATTCGATCAATCACCTCGCCAGAAGGAACCTTCAGCGCACATGGCTGAGGAATCTTCAGCTTAACCAGATCATGGTACATCGCCACATGAGGCAGAAAACTCCCATAAACCTTATCAAGAGGTGGGGCATCCAGATCTGTCACCGGATACCACACCGCAAAAAGATAGGAAGCTCCCTTGGGATAAACCATAGATAGCTCAGTATGCACATCCTCCTTACACCAATCAGTCCGGTTAGGAACACAATTCTCAAACATCAAACCAAAAGAATGAGTCTTGAGAACCTCACCATCCTGGATATATTCATTCTGCCAAAGATAAGATTCAATCTTGGCCACTGTCTCAAACATAACACCAATGGCCTTTAGAAGCAAGTCCTTAGGGCGATCAGTACCATTGTACTCCCCATGTCGCGACAAAACTGCCGTTCCATGGTAAGCCATCTGAGACTCAACGGCGATTACCAATTGACTTGAAGTTCCTGGGATCATCAGGTACGCATAGCCCTTAGCAGCAAAATCATCTAGAAGATCTTGGCCAAATCCACCAGGGACTCGTTGCAGAAGATCCTTGACAGCTGGAAAAGCAGGGTGGTTGGGGTGCAAACAAGTCAGATAACACGTTGAGCCATCATGCTTGTTGGAAACATAAGCTTCCTCAATCTTATTTTCCATGTCCTGTACAAAAGCCACTGACTCTCGCAGAGTTGGATCCAAAGGTAGTGATTCAGTCGGGGATGGATCATTGGCCTCGACCTTCTTGATAATCTGGCGACGAGAGAGAGCCTCAACTGAATGAGCCAGGCCACGGCGGACAGTAACCATCTCCGAATCATCCGGAGAAGCGTAATTGGGGATCAAATAAAAGACTGGATATCGCGCTAGACGAGATCCCTCCCGGAAATCACTTGATCGCTCATCATAATTGACCTGGAACAAAAGACCCCAATAAGGGGAATCCTTAAAGTAATTGTCCCAGGTACGATACTTAAGATAGTTGTTAGGTCCCAAATCCTCTGGAGACAGAGCCTCCTTCAGGACGATGAGCCATTGCTTCCTTTCCTCGAAAGACAGCTCAATTCGCTTTTGCTGGAAGGGAAGACTCTTCAAATAGCCAATAAAGGCTCGCTTAATGTCTTCATGAAAGTACCAGGTAGATTGCATTTTATGCTTAACTGTCTATAAAATTGAAGATCTTCAATTTTTAAAAGAACTAATTATACTAAAAGGACTAAAGCGAAATGCGTTTACAAATTCTATCAGACTTTCATCTAGAATTCTATCAAAAAGGGTTTCCATTGATCAAACCCTGTGCTAAATATCTTTTCCTAGCCGGTGATATCGGTAATCTCTCTTCCTTAATTTCAAGCCAAAATCTTAAAAACTTCTTTGATCATGTCTCTCAGAACTGGAAAAAGTGTTTTTATGTAACCGGAAACCATGAATATTATCATCCTCAAAAAAATAAAGATCAACTGGACCTAGAATATCAAACCCTGACCCAATCTTATCCCAACATACATTTCTTAAACTTTGAAAAAGAACCCCTGATCCTAGAAGATGAAAAAGTGGAAATTTTAGGTTGCACTCTTTGGTCTAAACCCCAAATCACTGATCGCTTTAATGATTTTAGGTCAATCAGAAATTATGACCCAATCACCCAAACTAATCAACCAATCAAACTAACCAATATGTTTGAATGGAATGCCGTAGATTCCACCTATTTAAAAGAACATTTAAACAAAAAAACCAAATATAAAAGAATTGTGATGACTCATTTTCTACCATTAACTAATTTAGAAATACCAAATTCTAAATATGGATATAATCCGTGTGATGCTTCTTATTTTGGTAATCAGTTCCATGATTTGGTTCCTTTGGCTGATCTTTGGATCTCTGGACACACTCATGAAATCTTTAAAACTATGATTGGATCTACCTTGTGGGTTGGCAATCCTTATGGATATCCACGTGAAAATAAAATAAAGAATGATGGAATGGTCTTTGAAATTTAAGAACTTAAAATTGAATTGACCCGGTGGAAGATAGCCATATCATACATAACAAAAGATGTCGGAAAATCCCATCAAATCATCGAAAAACATCTTGCAAGAATATTTTCAGGCTAAGCGACTTGGAATTCCAGTCTATGATACGCAAACGCTCAGCATTTCTCCACCATTATTTCAATCAACTGTCAAACTAACATCAACTTACGGATCCTTTCAAGGTGATCCAAAACCACAAAAAAAGATGGCTGAATTGTCAGCAGCTCAGGTAGCTTTAACAAAGCTTTCCTTAGACTCCAATGATAGTCATAACACCAACGCAGATGACGAAACTAGTTCAGATCAAGTCGAAAAATATCAACCATCTGAACTATTTAAGTTTGATTGGCTTCAAGATAACCCAATTATCATTTTAAATGATTTAGAAAACGTTCATAAGCTATCTCTTCTAGAATCATTCATTTGTCTGTACCCAAATCTTAAGCTAATCAAAATCGCTTCTCATATCAGTAACCGAAAGAATGAATCTAATTACATAGTTAACTCATCTAACAAAGATGCTGCTGATCATTTTCTAACCTATTTAGTTGGTCGGCTGGACGGTTTAATTCAAACCCCTTTTAAATTAATAGTTTTGACTAGCGATCACTATGGTGGAGCCCTAGAGGATATCATGAAAACTAATCCTAAAATTGTACTTCGACATGTCACTTGTCAAGATGATTGCATTCAAATCATTAAGGATTTCCTCTAGAACTAGAACTAGAACTAGAACTAAAAAAAGCTGTTTTAAGTTGCTTGTCGTACCCAAAATTGATTAAATTTATTTTTATAGCACCTTATAGTGTCATGAGTATACTAGCACCCAACAGGTCATCACGAGTTTCTGAAAAGACTCGTACCTACTCAAACCACCACAAAGGTGAACAATACCAAGAGCCTAAGGGATCACGAGGATCCCACGGAAGGGGAATCTATCTTCCCAACATCATCACCACCAAGGACACCTCGGGCACCTCAAATACCTCGGGGAGTCCATCAAGGAAGCGCCTCAGTTTCAAAAGGATTGGCCTGGGGGTTTTGGCCAGCAAAGCCTTTTCCGTCCGACCAAAACCCATTACACACCTGCCACCCATTCTACAACCACCCGACACTCCTGAACGCGCATATCGGCTATCGCGAGAGGTGATGAAAGGTGACCGCTTTTCCCCTTCCATCAAGGGCTTGAGCAGGGAAACCAATCAAGCCATCACTGAACTCCGAACAGAAGCTCGACGGCTTTTGAGTCTGGCCGAGGTGCTCAATGAAGAGGCCAGCTTAGTGAGCGACCAGGTCGATCGCTCGGCTTTGAGACAACTGGCCAGGGAGCGTGATACCTATGTCAGATTCATTCAGAGCGTTGAAGAACTGGTTGCCGACTACCAGACCCTGGTGGAAGGATTCAAAGTTGACCAGTCTCGCTACAAGATCCCTGATCAAGAGATTTCCGCCCAGCTTGACAACCTCGAGAAAACTTGCCACTCGTTGACCCAGATTAGTTCACTCTTTGATGGCTACGCAGGCAAGTACAATGCCCTAATCAAAGCCGCTTCAACCGCGCTGGTTAGGAAGTACTTCTCTTCCCATTCTGAACTCTCCGGATCGACAATTCACCACACCAAGCTGCCGGTCCTGGCCAGCCGCCAGGGGCACCAGTGCTGGGCTAAAATTCTTCCCGGAACATCAAGACACGCGATCGGCACACAACGCTTTTGGAAAAACTACCTCAAAGAGGATGATTTCGATTGCGACGAGGACCGGATGGTCAATCTCCGGAACGGGATGATCACAATCCGCAGCCTCAAACGCTTTCTCCGCAACCACTACGTCTGGGAATTCAGCGACCCACGCGTAAAATCCAAGCTCTCACCCAGTTTTTAGATCTTTAGCTCAATTTATAGCTGCGACTATCGCAACTATACCAAAAATTTTTTATTTATTTTTATTCATTTTGATCTGCACATGATGGTGGTGTGAGTGTGGTGGTGTGAGTGTGGTATCAGTAAATAAAAAAACCTAAGTAGAACTAGTAATGATTTCAAAGGAATTAGTTTCTATTATACGATCTGATAGATACTATTAAGATGAATGATGAAAATAACGCCAATGATAAATATGTACAACCATAGTTTATAGATATACCATTGGGTCTCACTGGTATATTTTTTTAGTTGGTTGTTTAAAGTTACAACACTATATTCAAGATTTTTAATCTCTTTGGTAATTTGGCCTTTGTATTTGACAAGTTGATTAGATTTCTTGGTGCATTCAGTTTCTTTCTCTTCAAGATCCTCAATATACGAATTGCATTGTTCATCCATTTCGTCAGCACGTTCTTTTTCATCAATGTACTTCTCGTTCAAACTATCTAACGATGAACTCAATTGATTGTTGGTGTCTTCCAGCTTAGTCAATCTGGTGAACAATTCAAGCATTTTAGCTTTTTGATGAACTTCATCTAAATCAAAATATTCATTTAACATGTTTGATAAGCTCAATTGATGCTCCATAACAACTAGGTTTTTAGTATCATTACCCTTTTTACTTTTTTCAATCCGCGATTGTATTTCAGCTCCCAATAATAGCATTTCATCTGCAGTTTTCTTCCTCGATGTGGCATCCATTTCTTCTTTCGTAACTTGTTGGCAAAAGATCGGAGTGCCTTTCTTTTCTGTTGAATTCATGATGATTTAATATTAATTGTTTCAATTAATTGCTTTAGAATATTAACTTTAAAATTCAATTTTCTTTCCTGTGCTTCTTCACTCGGTTTCCTTGATCTCAGCTAACTTAATTTTAACTTTAACTTTTTGATCTGTCGCCTTATCATCTGATTCTAAAGCCAATGGGGTACTTTCTATTTTATTTTTCATAATCTTTTCGGCTTCATGATAACTTGATTTTCGTAGCAAAGCATTCGCAATTACTTGTCTTTCATAGGCAGACATAGGAATTATTTCACTATGATGCTTATAAATCTGATCATTCGAAATGATAATCAACTTTTTAATCTTATCCAGGTTAGAAGACTTCTTCCACCCAACCTTAGTCTTTTCAAAATGAGTTCTCAAAGAAGCATCTGACATAACAAAAGGTAATACTGACTCATTCTCATCCCCAGTTATCTCTTTAATCTGGGTCGAATAATTGTTTTGCAAATAAGAGAAAAATCCAGGAACATAAGATTTAATACCAGACATTTGGTAGTTCTCCAATAAAACCTTTGTTTCATCATAACTTAACGGGAATTGGGTTTGATAGTTTTCAGTAAAGGTATCTAAATCTAAAACCTCATTCAAATAACGATTCAGATTCTCACCCTTGTTGCCACTGATCAAATTCGCAATGTTGTTCTGTTGACAATTAACAGTTAACCCCGGCGAATTAACATTTGAATTAGCTTGGTACTGCAGATTTTCGATCATCTGTTTCTGATATTCAACCTTAGTTAGGTTATTTTTCTCCTTCTCCTTAGCTAATTTTTCCTTGTATTTCATTTCCAATTTTAATTTCTCATTCTCATGCTCCAGCTTAACAATTTTCATCGCATCAGTCTTGGATATTCCGGGTTTACTCTCGTTAAAGCCAAACTTGGCCATACACCGACTTTTTCGATGCCTATAAAAGTTGTTTGAATGCTTAAAAACGCTACCGCAATACTCACAAACTTTTAAATCATTATTTTTAGCCCTCAAATTACTTATGATTTCTTTGTGAGGCGACCTGGTAAAATGAGTGTTAAAATCTTTCTTGGAAACGGTCTGATATTGACAAACTAAACAATTTGTTTCAATTGACATATCCGAAGGCTTGCTTTTTATACTCTATAATAGATATTTTTAAACCGTTTAAAAAGTGGCTCTTTCGGAAAAAACACAAAAAAACACCTTTTTTTTAACGTTTTTGACACTTTTTTATACTTATATTGACAGTCATTTATGCGTTACAATGGAGATGGGGTAACCGTCAGGAGTAACTGTCAGTTTCGACCCACTTTATTGTTATAATTTTTTTTACGTGTATGGCGGTATACATTGTAATGTCCTAGTGGGTTGCAGAATTCTCAAAAAATAAGATTTATCTTTTTTCGTGGGAGATCATATGTATTCAACTGGGATGTTCGTTTGCATAGGGTCACAACTTGCTCTTTTTTCTCGTTTTTTCTCGAGGTATCCGGCTAGAAAAAAAATCGCAAAAATTGAAAAAATGACTTTTTTGAGGTTTTGAATTTTGCGATTTTTTTGCAGGATTGCATTTGAGCGTAATGAAACCATACTAGAAACATGAAAGTTCCCACTTCAGGAGCTACCTGTCATTTTCGATGCAAGACCCTCGAACTAAATTCCGTTTTTGACGTTTTTTTGATTTTTTTTCAGGAGCTCTATACTTAAAATCATAATTAACTTAACGAGTTATAGGCCCGAATTTACTATTGGGTCTGCAGGATAGGAGCTCGAGCCCATAGATTTGTAATCAACTCATGCATTCAACTTTCCAGACCCCCCAATTTACACTTTTTTTTTTGGTGTTTTTGTGTTAAACGTATAAAAGTCATCCTAGTTTTATGGCGAAATCGGTCTCTTTTTTTGACTCTTTTTTATTTTGGGAGATACCTACCTTAAAAGACTATCTAATTTATGCAGTGCAAAATGACCTCTAAAACCAAAGGGTCAAATTTAGTTCGAAGGTCTTGCATCGAAAATGACAGGTAGCTCCCCAGAGCACTTCTCTGCAGCTTAGGAGCAAAATGGAGTGTTTGCGACACATTCCTAGTCGTGGATACCTCCTGGATACCTCTGGATACCTCTGCAGGATTGCATGGTACTAGGAGATAAATGATAGTTCGGCTATGCAATCCTGTAGAGATTATTTTTCTCTGCAGCTTAGGAGCAAAATGGAGTGTTTGCGACACATTCCTAGTCGTGGATACCTCCTGGATACCTCTGGATACCTCTGCAGGATTGCATTGCACCAGGAGATAAATGATAGTTCGGCTATGCACCTCTGCAGAGGTATCCACTTTATGCAGTTTAGGAGCTAAATGGAGTGTTTGCGACACATTCCTAGTCGTGGATACCTCTGGATACCTCTTTTTTTCTCTGCAGGATTGCGATAGTCCGCATCTAACTCAAGCCCTACGCCATAGAGCCAAAAAAAAGTGTGTTTTTTTAGTGCTCAGGAGCGTGATGCAATTGAAGAGGACTGATTATACGAGTTACACTTTTCAAATTCCCGGAATTATTTTTTTTTTTTAATATAGTTTACTAAAGGAAGCAGGAGATAACCAAGCCCTATTTTGCTAAAAAAAGCTTAGGAGCTCCAAGCATAGTTTAGGAACTAGGTAGTATCCAGCAGCTCTGAAACAGCGTTTTTTTTGATGTTTTTTGACGTTTTTTGACCCTTTTTTGACGTTTTACGATTTTTGGAAAAAAAACAATGCATAAGAGCTCCCAAAATAAAAAAAAGTGTCAACCCAATATTGACCCGGTACATCAATAATCCTGCGCAGGCCAAAAACGTGCGCAGGATTATTGGAGTTGGAACTCAACATTTGACAAGTGCTACCAAGTAGAGTTATCCCTGCAACCTTCTATTTTTGAGGGTTTGTTTTAGGAGCACTGCTTGGACTTGTCCCAAATAGGGCTTGAGAATATTTTAGGTTTTCAGGAGGAGGGCTTGAGTTGATTAGAGTTTATTGTTATAATTTTCAAAAAGTGTAAAAAAGTGTAAAAAAAGGAGCGATTTTTTGTTGTTTTTTGAGATTTTTATATTTTTTTTCAGAATTCACTTTTTAGGTTGATCCCTGGAGTTTTTTTCTTACTAAATGATTAAATATTGACTTTTTTTTAATGTCTCAAAAAATCGACCCAAATTCTGTCTGTGAAATTTGTGGGCTCAGATTTGCCCGCCACAGTATGCCTCATCCCTTTCAACCGCAAGTAACTCAACGTGCAGTAAATCCTATTTTATTAAGGGCTACTCCACTACCTCAAACTAATTATCTTTTGGTAGATGCTAACCCCTGCAGTGTCTGTGGAATGGTACCTAAAAATCATCATGGAAACCATAATTATCAAAATACCTATCAGCCTCCTGGTCTGCCTGGTGTTGGCCATAACAAATATGTCCCTCAAAAAGAGGTTAATGTTGCTTCAGAATCATATTATCATGGTTATGAACTTTTAATGGAAAGTAAAAATCAAATACCAGTTGAAGATCCAACCAGAAGACCGGTTCAAAATCTAACTCAACATTTCCCTGGTCACCCCCACGATCATAGGGTAGGTCAACCAGGTTCAGCTAATCCCATTTCAAATCAAATGGGAATTGCTGGATACTCAGCGAACCCACGCCACAGCAGCACCTTTTGAGTTGAGCAGCACCTTTAGGTTTTTTCTAAATATTTATTAATTCTATCTTTGTGGTGGCCAGCAAAATGATGAATCACTCCCCTTTGATTTGCTTCAAACTGATCTAGATAGGGATTATTTAAAATAACCCAATTAACCTTACTAATATTATTATCATACCTGTTAATGATATTAGATGCAAAACATCCTTGTTCGTATCCGGGACATTCTGCCCATTCCTGTTCTGGACAAGTCCATTTATTATTTTCCTGTTTCCACAAATTGTGATCATACAAATTTAACCATTCGCGGATTATTTCTTTTCCTTTTTCATTATTCCTGACAATCCAAACCCCAGCATTAAAAGAACCATCCCATGGATGCATATCATTTGAAATTAGCATATCCTTATCACCAATGTAATGTTCAATAAAATCAACTAATTTCAAATCATCTGGCAAATCAATCACTGCATCTGTATCCATCCACATCACATAATCATAATTGTTATTCAACTGATTTTGAACATGTTTTACTTTAGACCAAAATGGTGAAATTCCCAAATTATCACTACTAAAATAATAGTGGCAAGAAGTATCTTTTGCACAACGTCTCATATTTAAAAACATTAAGTGATCTAAATTCTCAACAGTACCCATTCTAGTATCAAATTGCACAACACAAACTCTTTTCGTTTCATTTTGAAAGTGTTCCTGAAATACTGCACAAGAGACTATCAATACCGCTATTAAAATTATTATTATTACTATTTTTGTCATTTAAAGTTTCACAAGAAAAAATAATTAAATTATAAAAATTGATTTAATATTAATAGAACTTTTATTAATGTATGTTAAAAGTTAGAATTCGACGTGGAATATCTGATCAAACCTCGCGAGAGATTAATCTACCCATTATCTATCGCCACACTGGATCACTTAAAGACAAATTTATAAGTATCAAAGGTTATGTCATGCGAGCTAAGATAACAAACCAGAATTGTTATCGACCACCAGAAAATTCCACCAGAGATGCAATGTATGTTTGCTACAACCGCCGCAAAAATCTAAACATCCTTGCCGATGTAGAGTATGAAATAGAACTAAAGGGAACGAAAATGGAGGCTGCCCCAGTCCAGATTGATATTTTTAAAATCGCATCGGTCAAGAAGTATAATAACAAATTAGTTAACACAAGCCGAACAGAATTACTTGAACTGGCCAAAGATCAACTCAAAGATTTAGTTCTGATTCCAGGATTTAATTACATTCTAGATCATAACAAATCTGGAACTAAGATTGATGTTTGTTTAAGTCTCAACAAACCAACCTACTACAACGGTGGAGATTTTAAAATTACCGAAATTGAAATTTCAAAAGGAGCAGCCAAGAAAATTATTATCTCAGACTCCTATCTCCAAGATTTAAGCATTTTTAAAAACGATTTTAATCTTCAAAAGCTAGGGATCGGAGGATTAAAAAAAGAATGCCAAGAACTCTTCAGGCGAGCCTTTTGCTCTCGAACCTGTCATCCAGACCTGATTAAAGAAATCAATATCAACCATTGCAAAGGAGTTATTCTTTATGGCCCACCCGGAACAGGGAAAACACTGATTGCTCGGCAATTAGCTAAAATTATGAATTCACATCCGCCAAAAATTATTAATGGTCCCGAAATTCTTAACAAATATGTTGGAGAAAGTGAAGCTAATCTCCGCAGTCTTTTCATTGATGCAGAAATGGAATACAAAGAAAAAAAAGAATTCAGCCAACTTCATGTTGTTATCTTTGATGAATTCGATTGTATCGCTAGAAAACGATCCTCAGATTCAAACGGAAACCAAGTCGCCAGTAACCTAGTTAACCAACTCTTATCCAAAATGGACGGAGTTGAATCCCTTAACAACATCCTGGTGATCGGGTTAACTAACCGAATTGATCTGATCGATAAAGCCCTTCTGCGACCTGGACGATTTGAAGTGAGCATTGAAATTGGTATTCCAGAAGCTGCTGATCGTTTAGAAATTCTTCAAATTCACCTGCAAAAACTAATGGAAAAAAAACTATTGGATCATTGCGGAATCACCATTGAAGAATTGGTATCCTCAACAGAGAATTTTACTGGAGCAGAAATTGCTGGACTGGTTCGCAATGTCACCTCGTATGCCATCGAAAGAGCGGTTTCACAAAATCATGATGAAAAGGAACCCCTCCAAGACTGGACAACTCTCAAGATCGAACGAGATGATTTTTCACAAAGCATTAAATCAATTAATCAAACTAAATCTCATCGTGGTAAACTTCTTGATCTCCTGGTACCGGATATGTCCCCGGAATGGGGATCACAAGTTCAACCTCAACTAGAAGAACTAAAAAGCAAAATACACACCTACTTCAATGATGAGAATAATGAATATTATGGACAATCCTTTAAAATTTTAATTATCGGTGGGAAACGGGCTGGTAAATCAACCTTGGCGGCTGATATAGCTAGAGAAACTAAAATTAGTAACATCATTTACACCTCTAATTTTGATCTTCTAGGCAAACTGGACCACCAAAAAGCACTGTTTTTAAAAGAAATGTTCCAAGATAGTACCACCCCACAAGAAAGTATCATGATTTTTGATGACATCGACCAAATGATTGAACTATCTTTTAAGGATTTTCACATAATTTACTCTAATACACTTCTTCAAACCTTTCGAACCCTCTTTTCAACTCCAGTTCCAAATAAAGTAGTTTATATTGCCACCAGCAGCTCAAATGAACAAATTAAACAAGTTGATCTGAGAAAGGTTTTCCACCAAGTGATCGAAATTCCGGTTGAATCCTCTTGAGATTCAATCATTTTAATTATAAAATAAAAATAAATATTCTTTTTTTTTTAAGTCAATTACTTAATTTACTTAATTTACTTAATTTACTTGAAGGCCCGTCCTAAGAAGGTGTTGACAATTAAACTACATCCAATGGAGAGAGCTACTGATCCTGTCACATAACCAGTGTATTTAGCATTTCTTTCATCATTTCCACTGTTCTTTCCACTGTTCTTTCCATTTTGTTTCGCAAGAATTGGAGTAAAAGAAACTTGATCAATTACCTCACCTGAATTATTGACAATATTAACATCTCCATTGTCCTTTGCCCGGTTATCTTGAGCATCTTTTAATTTTTTCTTCAAATCAGCATCAAGTTGGAAAACAATACCAGCATCCATCTTGTTGGACGGTTCTTCTACGATACCTACATCTTCCTGAACAACTTCTTCCTGAGCAACTTCTTCCTGAGCAACTTCTTCCTCGACTTCTGAAATCACCCCAACAAACCCTTCAAAGGTTTCTATTTTAGTGGCCATTACTATGGCATGAACTCCGTAACCAATGTTAACGGCCGCAACCAGCAAATTGAGACCTGTCAACATTAAAGGATTACCCTTAAAATCTCTGGTCAAAACTCTAGCAATTAAATAAACTAAATTTACGGACAAAAAGATAAAGGCAGCAATCTTGAGACTCTTCAAGGCTGATTTGTTGACTGAATCATCATTCTCAGCCGAATAAACGAAATACAATAACAGTGCTGATGTTACAACAACTGAAACAAAGAGAGCTCCAGCCAATGTAATGGATTTTAAATTTTTTACCAACATATTCTTTGTAATTAATTCTTTGTAATTAATTCTTTGTAATTAATTCTTTATAATTAAAACCAAGATAAAATTGAATATTTAGATTTTAGCTGAAGATCATCTGCATGTTTTCAAAAACTAAAGGATGTTTATACCTAAACATTGATTCTAACACCATTCAAACAGTTTTAAAAGAATTGAATGTTGATCTACCAGAAGAATGGGTCAAGAATCGGCAAGGACGCGATGGCCCACAGTATCACATGACCATCATTCCCAAAAAAGATTTTAAATCAGGTTTAAAAGAACCAGATCAAACTGAGTTTTACATCCTAGGTTATGCTCAAAAGAAAGATGTGGGATTTTTAGTTTGCCATTATCCCGCCGGAGATCGATTCTGTCATGAAAACAACTTACCATCTCACCCCTTTCACATCACTGTCGGGTTTGCTTCAAGCGATAATCATGAAATAAAAAAAGATTTTACTTCAATCACTAACCCAAAATATATTTACACCAAAGACCTCGAATCATTAATTGAAGAAGTAAATCAACTCCTTAAGAAAGACTCCTCAATCGATTCACTTCAACTAGAACAATTTTACACCCATTTTAGCTCGTTGGTTGATAACAGTGAAATCTCAATTAAATTAAAAAAAACATATTGCAAATATCTCTACCAACATGGAAAATTCAATCAACTGAAACCACTCCTGATTGAAATGTTATATTTACCAGAAACCAAAGAAAATGCCATCTTTAGTCTTCTGAAACTAAATTTGATTACCAACTCAGATTTTAACCTGATTGACGTTGAAAAACATTCAATTATTGAAATGGATCGATGTCGCAAAATTGTTAACCTTCTCAATAAAAATTTCACTTTGGCTAGGCAGAAATATGTCATTCTAGATGGATTGATTCAAAAGGTTAAGGTCCCAACCAACTTTTCTCGAATCGCAGAAACCCTCTACGCTTCAGGTCTAATAAACTCCTCACATTATCCTTTTCTAAATTCTTTAGGAATTACCTCAGTAATCAACTTGACCGAAGATGGTCGCACCTCACTGAAAGAAAAGATTGATTATCACCATTTCCCCATACCAGATCGCGAGGCAACCACTCAGGAAAATGTTTTAAAAATTATTGACTTGATTAAACGACCAGACCATGTTACAGTAGTCCATTGCCTTGGTGGTAAAGGACGAACCGCAATGATCTTCTATGCTTATCTAATTCAGGAATTGGAAATGGACATTAGCGAAATTGATATGAAATACAGACTCCAAAGAGACATCTTAATGACTAACCCTCAACTGGAATTCTTACGAAAATTTTCGAAAGCTCCCTTTGGTAATGATTATTACAAACTAATCAAGTATCGTAGATCTTCAAAACCAAAATCAATCATCTTGGTCGGGTTGCCTGGTTCAGGTAAATCAACATTCTCGAAGCATTTACAAAAATATCTCGGTGATGATTTGGTTTATGTTAACCAGGATACAACAGGTCGAAAAGAAGTTAACAATATGGTTTCACTCAATTGCAAGAATCAAAAATTGGTTTTAATTGATCGTTGTAACCTGACCAAGGAAGATCGAAAGGAATGGTTGAGCTATTTTAATGATCCAGTTTGGTGTTTGCATTTTGATCTTCCACCTGAAGAATGCTTCTATCGAGTTGAACATCGCAAAAATCATCCAACATTGAGCGGCATTGGTGGTGCTAAAATAGCTAAATCACTTTTAATGAAATTTGAAAGTCCCGATCTTAAAGAAGGATTTCAACAAGTAATCAGAGTCAAATCTGAAACTGATCTGAATTTCATTCTAGGCACCTGGAAAATGAAGCCCATTCTAGTTGCACCAGAAGACAGCTTTTTTAAGTTCCCTAGAACAGTCCATCTTTATAATCTTGGATCAGCCACTCGTGATGACCTGCTGCTAGATCAATCGGCTCAAAATGAATTTTTAAACAAAAAAGTTTATGTTGAAGAAAAGATTGATGGAGCCAATATGGGGATTTCAATCAGCCCAGTTGATTTAAGTATCTGGTTTCAAAATAGATCACACTTTGTCTCCAACAAATATCATCAACAATTTGAACATATTGATGCTTGGCGAGATCAACATTCCAGTGATCTCTTTGAAATTCTAGAACCAGGCCGACATATTCTTTTCGGAGAATGGCTTTACCTTCAGCACTCAATCCGCTATAAAAAATTGCCAAGCTATTTTATCGCTTTCGATCTTTATGATAAAAAGGAAATGAAATTTTATAGTCGACCTAGACTGGAAGCTTTAATGGCTAAAACCAATATCCCTTTAATTAAATGCATCAAATCTGGATCATTTAAAAAAATATCCGAATTAGTTGATCTAATTCAAACTAAATCTGAATACCGTGATGATGATGGACCAGTTGAAGGGGTTTATGTCAAACAATCTGATGATGATCAATGGGTTACTAGAAGAGGTAAAATAGTTCGAGATGATTTTATTGGCGGAAACCAATTCTGGGACAAAGGAATTGTTCACAAAAACCTTTTGGATCATTATTGAAAAAAGATTTAATCTAAAAAAAAGATTTAATCTAAAAATAAATATCAAAATGAAATTTTTTGTTTAGTTTGTTTAGAGTGTTTAACTTGTTTAGAGTGTTTAACTTGTTTAGTTTTCACATTACAATCAAATATTTGGTTCGAACTAGATTTTCTTTTGAAATCACATAATATGGATTGGCATTTTTGAATCCGTCTGATCCGTCATTCAGAATTTCGCAAAAGACCATGCATTTTAAATCTTTGAGATTACCTGCTTTCCATTCTACTCCTGATTTGGCATAACCGCAAGAGGTTTGGAAATCTTGAGCAAAATAGATGCCACTTCCGTAAGCTGCTCCATGTAGTTGTTCTTTCGTTCCACTGTAATTAATCAGTGAATTCCGAACAATTGAATGCCAATTTTCAGCGGGTGATCCATGAAATCCAACATGTTTTTCAATGCTCTTCTTTTTAGAAATTTCATTGAAAGCCATTTCTCGCTCAGGAGGATTTGAAATATATTTGAAAACCGCTTTAATGTTTTTGCTAAATCCGCTGGAATAATTTGATGCAGGAGCAGTTGATTCTATTTTAAGATCAGCTTGAAACTGAGGATCATTAGAGTCAATAGCCTCTAGATGAGCGCGGCAAGTCAGAAAAATCCATCGGATGAAATAATAGGCATCTGGATCAATGCTAGATAGGATCATTTTTAAATCACTTTCTTCAGCACACTGTGATAATTCTTCGATTGATGGCATACTCTCCAAGATATATTTCATTTTATCAAAAGCTTTTTCATGGCTTCCATTACACTCATTGACAATATGATCCGGCATTTCACCGAAAATAGTAATTCGCCGATGTTGATTTACAATACAGGCATACGCAAAATAGCAAAGCAAACTTGAAATCCCACTATGGAATTTGATTTCGTTCAACAGACTGGAAGTCACTCCACTATTTCCATATTGATAGCAAGAAAGTCCCAACTCGGTGTATTGATAATAACATAACGCATTTCCACAACTAACCGGCTTGAGTCCTTGGTATTTAAGATCTTTATCGCAATTAACACAGTAACTACCCGGATTATTTACACGACTAATAAAATGATCAACTAATCCAATCAGGTAAGAGCTGGATGATTTATAATTCTGATTTTTAAATTTTTGGCAATATTCGTCAGCATTGTCCATGACGAATTGTTTCAAACAATTTGTCAGCTGCCACTGAATTGATCCGGCATTGGCAATTTTAATTTCTGGAGTACTGGCGGCGGTCAAATAGCGTGACCCAAATTCTAAATAAAGTTTGACGCAATCCTTAGAATTCATGCCTAAAATGTCTAAGTAAGTTGATGGGATATGATCAAGGCTGTACACTATAGTGATAGCCAAATGTCGATTGTTAGCATGAGAAACAAACAAATTATCCTTTTGGATTAGTGATTCAACATCTAGCGAAAACTGCTTGGCTTGTGGGGATGTTGATGGCGTGATTGATAATGAATAATCTCCATCAGACGGAATGCCTTCATTTGGATTACAATTCTCAAAACCGATATATTCTTCATCTGAATAAACACTGGAATTTGATTCCCAATCAGATTCCGGGCTGGATTCTGTTTCAGATTCTGTTTTTGACATTATATATTATCTTCCTACTTTTTAAGGAAAGTCATAATTAATCAATTTTTTTATGATATCATTCGCCATTTGTTCATTAATTTTATTTATCGGAGAATGCATTATAGGGGGGATAGCAATATATTATTATGCAAAGTATGGACATTGTTGTAAGAAAAATTAAAAATAAAAAAATTTAAATAATTTAGCCTTGTTAGGTAGATTAGGGTGCTGACGCCAAAGCATCAACAATTTTGAGTTCATCTCCAGGATTAGTAATTCCATACCATTTCTCATTGGTCGGAAAGAGTGCTAGCTGGATCTTTTTTTGACTGATTAGTTCCGAAATTGCGGCTGGCAAAAAACACTCAATGTTCCGATCGTTTGAATGATTCATTTTAAATAATGTATTAATCTCATTCAACCAACCAAGCGTGTTATATTTCAATCCAATGAAATTCATACTAACCAATGATTCCAATTGCTTAGGATTAAAAGTCGATTTCTCAATTGCAAGCATTTCTTTAATTAAATCAATGTACTTGAGTCCATTGCCATCGCAATAAGTACTGTAAAATCCTCGATTAACTTTTCCCTGATCAGGTAAAACATTCTTGAGCTTAAACCCAATTGTAACATTCTCATCATGTTCAATCATCTTTTTAACACAAATTTGAAATGTTTCTGATCCATAAAGATCATCACCATTGCAAATAACAACCGGGCAATCAACATGTCCAACTAATTGAGAAACTGCATCATTTGTTCCCCAGGGACGATCTCTCTTGGATGGCTTATATGTTTGTAGAACATAGGTAATTGGGAGGTGACGATATTGAAAGCCGAAGAGCTTGGACAATTGTTTTTTACTCTCATTGGAGACGATAAAAACAATTTGAGTGAATGGGGCTGTCAAGGCCTGATCCAAAGAAATTTCAATTAATGTTTCATGGTTTGGTCCAACCTTTGTAAGATGTTTTGGTTTTCCTCCAAAACGACTGGACATTCCGGCAACCATAAAAACAACAGCAATATTTTTCATTTTTATTTTATTGTTAGAAAAGACTGGTGGTTCTTAATCACACTGAATGAGCAATTAAACATCAATTTTTAAAAATAAAAGGGTGGTTAAAAGTTACGTTTTAGTAGTTTTAGTAGTTTTAGTAGTTTTAGTAGTTCTAGTAGTTTTAGTAGTTCTTTTACTTTTGATAGTTCTAGTAGTCTTTGCAAAACATGGAGTTTTAATTCGAATCCATTTTTCAGGCATTCTAAATTCGTTAGGGACATCTAAATTACTTTTTTTCAAAAGAACAAAAATTTTATATGAATCCTTTAAATGTTCCCACATAGATGGGCAAATAACAATCTGATTTTTATTTGTATTTAAATATGCTCCCCAAAATCCAAAGGTTGAATATCCAATAATATTGTGTTGGCAATGAGACATCAAATACAAATCAACAATTGGAGGTTCTTTTTCAATAATTTGATAATCAAATTGTTTTTGGTTCAGTATTGGTATAATATATTTCAAAACCCATTCATGATCAATCTTTTCCCTAAAAATAATAATCTTTGAATTGGAGGGTATTTTTTTTAATGCCTTTTGATAATATTCAGGTTGATCTATACAAAAAGATTTAACTTTGCTTTCAGTTAATTTTTTTTTATCACCCTGGCGAACATGTAGAGCCACTGTATGTTGATCCATTAAAACATTACCATATTTGTTTTTGCAATATTCAGCCACAACCGGATTGATTGTTAATTTTTTGATCACATGATGACGATTGTGATCAAAAAACGTTTTTGAAGCAAATACCCCAAATAGTTTGAATGGAATATTCCTATTTATATGATAGGCTCTTCTATTTGTTAAAGGTATATTAGCAGTTGCCTGTTTATCGTACTTCGGTTTAACAATATCACGAAAATAATATTTAGGATAGGTTGAACAATTTAAGTTGGGAAACATCTCACAAATTTGAATCGGAATTTCATCTGGATAATTACTAAATCGATGACCAATTTGCTTTTTTGTTTCACGTTTCTTTGGAATTATATCTTCAACAAAAGAATTACATCCGCTGTCCTTAGCATAACTCACACTAGCCGCAATTTCAAATAACCAATTTCCTAATGAACCAACTAAAATTGGAGATACACAATAATTATTGTCTTTGATCAAACTAATTCGTCTATTTTTATTATTTTTATTATTATTATTATTACGAATATGTTTCATTCTTTATAATGTTGATATATTTATATTTTGTGACTTCCAAAATTAACATATTCAACTATATCACTTGCTGACATAACATAATTATATTTAGATTTTAGATAGTATTTAACATATTTTACAAATTTATCCTTGGGATACTTTAATATTTTATCATCTTTGATTATTTTTGAATAGACCGGATTAATTGTTGTCTTAATACCTAGTAATTTTTCAATCATGATCAAATCAGCAATTGCTGATGGTCGACTTCTTAAATTTCTTCGACTAATTTCACCTTCCAAAATTATAAATTTTAATCCCATGAAATAAAAATGAAATTCGGGATTGTGAATAGTTTCTAACATGTTTTTAGCTCCAAATTCACCAGCCCATGTCTCGTGCCATTCATGCCAAAAATCTAACCATCTCATTTTCGGTTCATACGCATCAATAAAAGGCAACATAGTCTTTTCATCAATTAAATATTTATGAATTTTGTTTTTCATGTCTGTATTAATTGGATTTGGATAAGGAGATATCAACATATCTAAATCATTACATGATCTCAAACCATATGTATATAACATTCCACCACTCAAAATTAAAAAGCGATCCTTATTTATTAAATCGCAATTCATATAAACCCATTTTTTAAATGTATTCATGAAAGTTCTACATTTTTTAAATTTAATTCCTAAATGCCTTTTCAAAGATTGTTTTTCCAAAAAATCTAATGAATTCTTATTAAAATAAATTTGAGCCGATTCAACACTTTTAATAAAATAGCTGTCACATTGAACATTTGGAGAAATAGATTTTAACTTTTTTTGAAGTTTAACAACGTTCTTATAAGAAATAGTATCAACTAACCACACATCAATAGATTTGATATCACTTTCATCATTCCACCCATATTTATTTGATAGTTTACTAAATCCAGCATGACTTGTAATATTACTATCAGAAGCAGTTAATTGATATAATAATGCAGCAGCAGCTTTACCAGATAAGCTAATTTTCTTGTGACCATAAATAATGTACTCACTTTTTAAAAGTGTTTTTAATTTAGTTAATTCTTCATCAGTTGTTGAGGGAAAAGCCGTAACAATTCTACAATCAACCTTGCTTTTATGGTAATCAAGTAATAATTGATCTAAATAAACATTATTTTGAGAACCCAAATTAATGGATTTCTGACCAGCTAGTTTCTTTATCACCAAAGCTTGTCTCCGATAAAAACTCAAACCATCCATTTTATTATATATTTTCTGTAATTTAATATTTAGCTTTTTCCACTGATATGGACCAATATCATTAAACATTGGTTTCATATAAGTTTTACAACACCATTTGGGATATTCCGTATGAATATACTTATAATGATATGATCTAAGCTTTCCGGGATCCACTTTTAATATATCTTCATAATATTGCTTTTTTTTGGCATATTTAACGGATGTTTTCCTATTTGTACTAGAATTATTCCTATCCTTAATTTTAGTTTGTTTGCCCTTCATGATTAATATTATACAAGAAAATAATGGAGATAGGTTCGTGAGTCCATACCGATGAATAAAAAATTGAATTGCTACTTTTTGTGTAGTATATAATGACTTAAACATGTTGGAGTCAGATTAAATTCCCAAAATAAGGTTTGCTTTAAGATTCAAGCTAGGTATTGAAAAATTAGACCCGGGTTTGGTTAATCGTCAAAGATTAATTAGATTTGGTAAAGATAATTTTAATGCTAAGATTGAGTTTGCTTTAAGATTTTGTTTGCAGAATTTAAACACTCGAAACACTAACCTAGAAAAGATAAAGATTTTGAAGTTGAGTTCAGTAATGAATTCAATGAATAGATTTGAATTTGATCTAGGGAAAGGTTTCAAACTTTGGTTTTATCCCATTCTAGATAAAGATTTCAGAGTTAGATTCAGTAATGAATTTAATAAAAAAATTTTAATCTAGAATGAGTTAAGTTTCCTAATTTATCAAGATACTTTACAAATATTTTGATTAGTTAAAAACTTTTTTTTCATTTTGATTTGAAGTACTTAGCAAAGTATTCCAATCCATCCCAGTCAACAGCTTTATCTGATTCAAAGAAATCGAAAAGAGGTTTCTGTAGATCTTTCAAGACCTTATCTGAAGCATCCTCAACCAGGACCGAGAACTTTTTCCATTTTTCAAGAACTAGTTCACTGGAACCTCCTGCTCTCCAGATATCCTTATCCATCGCACTCAGCTTATCTTCCTCAATGTACTTGTATCGTCCACAATCTTGTGAGACTTCACCAAAGAGTTTCTGACCATTGCAAAGCATCATCAAACAAACATCTTGAAATTGAATCCCAAAAGAAGCCATGAATTCACTTAACACGGTGAAGGCTTTAATTGCTAGCTTTTTGGCTTCCTCAGTATTGATCAATCGATTAGCCAAATCCTCGCACATAGCATAATCCCCCATTGGAATCCCATTGGGAAACATTTCCTGAAGAATCTTCTCAATTTCATCTTCTGAATACTTAGATCTTAAAGGAGTTACAAAGATTTGAGTATGATTCATATCAATTAGTCTTTGACCTTCTGTTGGAGAGATATGATTGGGATTCCGATAATCAAATCTGACCATCATTCCACTATATTCTTGATTATCTCCACAGATTTTTTTGCCAGTTGTCCGATCAATCAAAGAATCCATATCATAATAAATATGCTTGTGGGTTCCAACATGAAACTTTTTGACACAGACCTCAACTGGTGGAGGATCAGGGAATCGAACCTTATCAGCCAAGATAAACTCGTCACCAACATAAACATAAGTATGTTTAATACCATGGGCAGCCATAATGTAAAGAAGATTCCTGGTTGTCATTTGTCGTTCAGTCGCGGATCCCTCAATGGTTCCCTCCCGTTGCCATTTGTGAGAGTAAATAGTTGGTTTGTACCGAATCAAATCAAAACGATCATCATAATTACGAACCTCTTTGGAACAACCCTCAACCACAAAGTCAAACTTCTTAAACTTCTCAACTGTCATTTCAGACATTTTAGGCAATAGATATGCAGTAGCTCCATCTGGAGTTAAACTATCTACAATATCTGAAGTTACCTTAGCAGGATTCTGATCACCATTAATCACTCTCAAACCATAGTGGGATGCTAGTTCCATGTACTTCAAACGATAATAAGTGAGATAATCAAGCGATTCCCATGGTTCATCAGTTGGACCCAATCGCTCAGAAGCTGTTTCCGGATTTAGATCAAGAACAATAACAGTAAAACGAGGATCAGTTAGTTGTTTAGGCCATTTTTTTGCTTTTTCAAGAGTCATTCTAGAAATATCTTTGGCACGATCTAGAATAATGTAATCATGAAATTCATTCATTGTGTTGAGCTGGTTGATTTGAGTTGTTTTTCCAGATCCATCGATCCCTTCTAAAATTAGAAATTTTAGATTGGGCTTAAAGCTCAAACAGAAATCGAGACAGACTGGGGATTTTTTAATGTTACACCACAAATTCAGATAAGTCTTTCGAAGATGTTTGACAACTTCCAAATTATTTTGTTGAACTGTTTCTCCACTTTGGACAATTGAAACTCCGTAATCAGCAATATCACTTAGCAAATGTCCTTCCAAACCACCCTTGATTGGAATGATCTCAAAGCATTTTTCTGGATCAGTAATCTGATTCTCAGTTAACCATGATTGCATCAAACGAAAAGTATCATTGTATTCCGAAAGAATTTTTAACTTTTTAGATGGATCCTTTTTAAATCTTTCCAGAGGGTCATCATCCTTTCGTTTCAAAAGAGAAATATGAGTGTGCCCATGGCCTAGTTCATCCCGCCACTCAGCTAAATATTTAATATTATAGTTAGGATTCTCTAGATTATACCACACATCCCCCCAACAAACCACCGCATCTACTAATTCTCCCTGAACAAAATTTATTACATCACTTGGTTTAATAGGCAAGTATTCAATCAAGTATTTAACCCCCTTGGAATCAACATAGATATCCTTAACAGGAGAGCGATTATAATTATAATCACGTGGATGATCAGGCTTTTGAGGATGAAATCCCAGGTCCTTTAGCAGCCTAAGTGCTGACTCATTGGGACGACCAGTTGTAATTCCAATCTTAAATTTCTTATACTCCGCACTAGAAACATTATCAGTTGTTATAAGCATCTTTCTGATCTAAAATGATTTCCGGAGATTGAAATTCAATTTTACAGGTCTTTAGGTTTTGAGTCTTTAGGTTCTGAATCTTTAGGTTCTTCTTCTTTAAGCCCAACTTGAAGTGGAGTATGTTCTATCGTGCTTCCATAGAAGTTAGCTTTTCGACATTTGACCAAACAACAATCTTTTAAAATGGCTCCATCAAAACTAGCTTTCTTTAAATAAGTTCGATGAAAGTTGCATTTCGTTAGTGTTGCTCCTTGAAAATTACTTTTGATTAGGTTAGCATGACTGAAATTAACATTGATTAACTCGCGATCCTTAAATGAACATCCTTTCAAATTAAATTTAGAGAAATTAAGATTCTTAAAAATATTTGTTGATTTTACTTGTTCAGAGGCTGGATTATGACAGGGAAACTTTCCTAACTTAAGACCCGTAAAGGTTTCTATTCGGCTTCTGATTTTAGAATTATTATCCTCCAAGTTGTAACTCATAAATTTTAGACTCGGATTTCCATTAAAATATTTCTTGATTTCGTCATTCCATTTGAGATAAATTTTACAATATTTTTTTTTATGATAGCTTGGTGATGCAGAGCCAAAGACAATTTTGTACAGGGTGATGAATGATTTTTCCAAACGATTCTGGAAAAAAAGACTCATGCTCTGAATCCATTTGGTGCTATCTCTCTCAGAAAGTATAAAGTAGGCTTCTGGATATTCCTCAGCCAAGTAAGGATATAGCAGTGGCCATGGGAAATCAGTGAAAACATCATATTGATCAATGTATTCTTTAAGTTTTTCCTGATCTAGCTTTTCAATTAATTCTTTTGATAAGTCTGAAGAATGAAGTTTGTTATGGTAAATGTAGTTTTCTGGATCACGATCAAATTCACCAAAACGTAAGGCTCCCTTGGTGTCATGAGTTGCTTTGAATCCAGCAGCTAGAAATAATTCATAAAAAGACGTTGTTCCGTTTCTTGGAAAACCTAGTAAAAATATTTTCATTGTTTAAATATTTAGTGAGACCAAAAATATTTGATCTATACTTTGAAACGACCACATCTTTTTTTAATGGTAATGTTATCTAGAATAGCCTCATTCATTCTGGTATTAAAGAATTCGCACCCCTTAAAAATAGCATTTGTAAAGTTGGCACCTTTGACCAAGGTTTGATTGAAACGACAATCCTTAAAACTGACTCCTTGAAAGTTTGCCCCTTCTAGGTTAGCTTCTGTAAAATCAATTCCAGTCAACAAACAATGGAAAAAAGAATATCCTCTCAAATCAAACAATCTGAAATTAAGCTTTGTAAACTTTTTAAATTTTTTAATTTTCATCTGATTGCTATTTTGAGATGGAAAGTTTCCTAATTTAATTCCCTTTAATTCCAATTCTAATTCTAATTCAGTTCCAATTAGATTCTCAATTCGATTCTTGATTTTAGTATTATCCTCAGCAAGGTTATAACTCATAAATTTTAAATGTGGTCGTTTTAGAAAAAAATCTTTGATTTCTTGATTCCATTTTAAATAAGTTGATGTATATTTGCCCTTGGTTTGACTAGGCAATCCTGAAAGAAATGTTATTAAATATAACGTGTTAAAAGATTCAACTAAAGTATTCTTAAAATAAAGAACCATACTTTGAAACCACTTTGAAACATCTCTTTCTGAAAGTATGAAATAAGCTTCCGGATAGTTCTCTGCTAGATACGGATAAAGCAAAGGCCATGGGAAATCAGTAAAAACATCATGTTGATCAATAAATTCTTTGAGTTTTACTTGGTTGAGTTTTTCAATTAATTGTTTTGATAATTCAGAGGAGTGAACTGAAGGATGATGCTTAGTGTAATAAGTGTAGTTCTCTGGATTAAGGTCAAACTCACAAAAAGAAAGAGAACTTTTACTTTCATGAGTTGTTTTAAAGGTGGCTTCATGAAATAATTTAGCAAAAGAGCTGGTTCCATTTCTTGGGAAACCAAGGAGAAATATTTTAATTGGGTTTTTGATAGTCATTGAAAGAGTTATTGAAAGAGTTATTGAAAGAGTTATTGAAAGAGTTATTGAAAGAATAAAAGAAATAAAAAAAATAAAAAAAGGGATAATTTTTCAAAAGGGTCTTTAAAAATCAAACTGTAATTTCGGTGATTGTGTTTTGGAATTCTTTGACAAATGGAAATTGATTACTTGGAGCCAAGGAACGATTAAACATATTGAGATCCTTGAAATAATTAAATGTTAAAACTCTCCAAAAAGATAATTCTTTTTGCCCATTAAATCTTTCAAAAATAATAGAATTTTGTGAAATCAAAATCTTATATTTAGTATTGCAGGGTGAATTCCAGCATGATAATTTTATCATGTATGTTTCATCGGAAAAGATTTCAATCTGTTTAATCAGGTAATATCTAAATTGAGAAGCCATATTCTTTTTGATAAGGAAAAATGGACCTTCTGGTTTAAATTCTAATTGATCGTTATTGGCTGTGCAAAAACAAAGTCCTTCATTAAATTTAGATTTAAAAGCCATTAAATTATCAGATTCAACTGAACTCATTTTAGATTCCGCTTGTTGAAGTTGTTCACTTAACATCGTTCAATAATTTGTAAAAGTTAAAATGAGTCTAATCAATTTTTCAATTCAAATTCAAGTTCAAGATGATCCAATAAAATCTTTCTAATAAAGTAGATATGACAAAATTTGCCTTATTAGTTGGTATTAATTACCGTGGATCCACCAGCGAATTAAATGGATGTATCAATGATGTTGAAAACATGAAGAAAAATCTTCTGGAACATTTCAATTATCTTGAGTCTAACATTATTGTTATGACAGAAGATCAGCCTGATAATTTAAAACCAACCGCTCTAAACATTATGAACCAGTTGGGAAGCTTAATCATCAAATCTCATTACAAAGAAGCCGACGAAATTTGGTTTCATTATTCTGGACATGGGACTTATCTTGATGATGTCAGTGGAGATGAAAGTGATATGAAGGATGAAGTTATAGTGCCTCTTGATTATGCTGCTTCTGGTCTAATCAGTGATGACTTGCTTCATAACTATATGGAATATTTGCCTCAAAAAACGCGAGTTTTCTGTTTGTTCGATTGTTGTCATAGTGGGACAATTCTTGATCTAAAACATCGTTATCTTGGTGACAATAAACATCACATTGAGAATAGCAACTCTGGAATTAAGGGTCATGTGGTAATGATTAGTGGATGCCAGGATGATCAAACTAGTGCTGATTCTTTGATTGAATCTAAATGGGCTGGAGCAATGACTTCGGCATTCTTGTATTCACTGGAAAAAACTAATTATAAGATCACCTACTTCCATTTACTCGATAATATGCGAGATTATTTAAAAAAACACGAATACACCCAAATACCTCAGCTAACTTCAACTGATAAGCTAAGCTCAGTTTCGATCTTTTGCTCAGATAAACCATCTGAACCAACTATTCAAACTTGTTAAGTGAATTCTAAGTTCTTTTTTTGGAACTTTTCCGATCAGATGGGGTTTGAAAATTGAATCAAATTTGATTTAAAATTAATTATTGGGCCATTGCGTGGTTTAACCAATAAAAACTTATAGGGAATACGGTTATCACAATCAAATGAAACCATAACTTTTATTCCTTTTTTTTAATTCCTTTTTTTTTATTCAGTCCCAGTTTACTTAGTTTCCAAAACTAAATAAAAAAAAGTGGCTCTAATCCCCAGAAGCCTGTTGAGTAAAACTCAGGCGGCATCTCCTCATCTATTATTAACTAATCGGATATTCCGTTTGGAAATACGTAAACTAACGTATTATCCTGGAATGGATTAGCTAAGTTCGATAAAGTGTCTTGAATTAGACCATTCTGGTTCATAGTTGATCAGAGCCATTGCGTGAAATCATCAATAAAAACTTATAGGGAATACAGCAACTTTTTTCTTTTTAAACAATTCAATTTTTTCATCTTGTAACTGTTCACTAAATTGGATTCTTTAAAAAGAAAAAAGCCCATTTACAGTCTAAACATTAAATACATTTAGACCCAAACGGAAAAAAAAGCTAGTCTTCAACATATACTGCGCGGCACAATATATACATCTAACTAACTTACTAAGTACTGTTACAATTTGGATAGTTCAATTTTCCATCTTAGACCCGTTCAAAAAGAGCCAAAATGGACAAATAAAGATACCAAATAGAAAAAAAAGTTAATCTTCAACATACATTGTACCCTGGCACAATATACCATATACTGTACCCTGGCACAGTATATACATCTAACTAACTTATTAAGTATTATTACAAATTTAGATATTTCAATTTTCTCTCTTAGGACTGTTCAAAAGAGCCAAAGAAAAATAATTCAAAAAGAGCCAAAATGGACAAATAAAGATACTAAATAGAAAAAACAATAAGTCAAATGGTACCATAAAGAATATAATCTAGACAGCAGATTTTGTAAAACAATAAATTTTTTTGAAAGATGCAACAACATCTTGTTTTCTACACCCGTCCCATTCCTCAACTATTAAATCACCAAAAGTAATAGGTTGGGTATGAGTTGTTGTTTCATCAAAAGTTACTGCTAGAGCAGTGTAAAGACCTTTTTCAATTACCTGGAATAATTTGGAGTCCGCCCAAATTATTCTGGTCTTGTCCATGACATTTGGATAAAACTCTATGAAAGCGTCTAAATCGTTAATGACATGGTATGGTAAGGTATGTTGGTGAAAGATTGAAACAAGCTTCATAACAATTTGGGGGTTATTTGGTAAATATACCAAATTTAAGTCAACCCAGGCGTATGAAGCGTTATTGTATTTCACCAAATCTCTGGAGGGTTTGTATTTCACTTTCGGATGCCTCAATTTTCGGTTAAACAGCTTATTAAGCGAGGAGAATAATAACATTACCTTGTAATAAAATTCCGATTCCAATAGTTGTTTGGTAATAGAGAAAGAAATTAATTATTCTCAAGCTCTTTCTGACTTGTCTGAGCTTATTTTCAATTTTTTAGGGTTAAAACCGAAACTAAAATTAGACAAATTTTAAAGAGCACCTTTTGAATTTACTTTTTGAATTTATTTCTTGAATTTACTTCTCTAAATGATTTGTAAAATTGAATTTAAGTAGAAGTACCTTTGGATAGACAAAAACCTTATGTACCTCGAGTTAGAAAACGGTGAAAAATTTTATGGTAAATCTTTTGGATTTCCCATTTCGGTCAGTGGTGAAGTTGTCTTCCAAACTGGAATGGTCGGTTATCCAGAGTCTTTAACAGATCCATCATACCATCGACAAATTTTAGTCTTGACATATCCTTTGATTGGAAATTACGGTATTCCAAATCATGAAAATGATTCAAATGGACTTTCGGTGCATTTTGAGTCAGACAAGATTCAAGTCTCTGGGCTGATAGTTGGTGAGTATAACCCTCAATACAGCCATTGGAAAGGAGTTAAAAATCTTGGCGATTGGCTCGTTGAAAATAAAATACCTGCTATTTCTGGTATCGACACCAGACAGTTGACTCTTCTAATTAGAGAACATGGAACCCTCAAGGGGCGATTCGTTGATCAGGATGACTCTGATCCACCCCCTTTGATCGACATATCCCAAATTAATATTGTTGATGAAGTTTCTAACCAACAAGTTTGCAATTATCCCAGTCCCAACGCAAAAGAATTAAATGATGATAAACCAACTATCCTAGTTTTGGACTTTGGGATTAAAAACTCTCAAATAAGATCCCTTCTCTCCAGAGGTTTCAATCTTAAAGTAGTTCCTTGGAATTATGACTTTCTCCCCAGTCTAGAACAATACGATGGAATATTTCTGAGTAATGGACCTGGTGATCCAACCCAATGCACTGAGGCCATCAGACAGTTGAAAACAGTCATTGACCAGAAGCTTCCCATTCCAATCTTTGGAATTTGTTTGGGTCATCAGATCCTCTCTCTAGCTGTTGGCGCAAGCACCTACAAAATGAAATACGGTAACCGAGGTCACAACATTCCAGCTCGCCTCCTGGATTCCAAGAGATGTTTAATCACCTCCCAGAATCATGGCTATGCTGTTGATGTCTCAAACCTACCCACAGATTGGGTCCCTCTCTTTACCAATGCCAACGATGATTCCAATGAAGGTCTAATCCATCAAACTCTACCCTATTTCTCAGTTCAGTTTCACCCCGAAGCTAAGGCTGGTCCCGGTGATGCCAATTTCCTCTTTGATCTTTTCAAAGAAGTTATCATGAAACCAGAAACTAATGTTCTCGGATCAATCAAAACTTCCCTGATTGTTGACCCCCTCCTAGAATATTCCTCGCAAAAGTTGAAAAAGGTTCTTCTTCTAGGATCAGGTGGTTTAAGTATTGGACAAGCTGGTGAATTTGATTATTCTGGTTCCCAAGCTATTAAGGCCTTTAAGGAAGAAATGCAAACAGTCTTAATTAATCCTAATATTGCCACGGTTCAAACATCAGTTGGTCTAGCTGATAAAATCTACTATTTGCCAATTACCCCTGAATTTGTTAAAAAAGTAATTGAACTAGAACGCCCCGATTGCTTAGCTTTGTCTTTTGGAGGACAGACCGCTCTCAACTGTGGAATCGCCCTTGAAAAGGATGGAACACTCAAAAAGTATAATATTCATGTCCTAGGAACACCAATTTCTTCAATTGAAGCAACCGAAAATCGGCAAATCTTTAAAGAGAAGTTAGGCGAAATTCATGAAAGGATTGCTCCCAGTCAAACTGTTTATGATCTTGAGCGAGCTTATGAGGTAGCCAAGGAACTTGAATACCCTGTTCTAGTTAGGTCAGCTTATGCTCTCGGTGGATTGGGATCTGGTTTCGCTGAAAATCCCGAAGAATTAAAGGATTTGGTTGAACCAACTTTTGCTGAACCAAACGCTCAAGTCATCATTGATAAGAGTTTAAAAGGTTGGAAGGAAGTTGAGTATGAAATTGTTCGCGATCAATATGATAACTGCATTAGCGTTTGTAATATGGAAAATCTTGATCCTCTAGGTGTTCACACTGGTGAGTCAATTGTGGTTGCTCCATCCCAAACTCTCAGTGATGATGAATATAATCGGCTCAGAACAGTTGGTATCAAAACAGTTCGGCATCTGGGAATTATTGGTGAATGCAATATTCAATATGCCATGGATCCCGATTCGGATGACTACTTCATTGTGGAAATTAATGCTCGACTCTCCAGGTCATCAGCTTTGGCTTCTAAAGCAACCGGCTATCCTCTGGCAAATGTTGCCGCGAAGGTTATTATGGGGTACTCTCTGGTTGATTTGAAAAACTCAGTCACTAAAACAACAACTGCCTGCTTTGAACCAAGTATGGATTACTGTACCATTAAAATTCCTCGCTGGGATTTAAAGAAATTCCCACAAGTCAGTAATAAAATTGGTTCTTCAATGAAAAGTATTGGAGAAGTAATGGCTATTTCAAGATCTTTCGAGGAGGCTCTTCAAAAAGCCCTTCGAATGGTTGATGAAAATTGTCTCGGATTTGATCCCACTCATGTTGGCAATACTCAAGAAATTAATCTTGATGATCTAGCTAACCCAAGTTACTTCAGAATCTTTCTGATTGCTCACCTACTCCACACTAAGGAAATGGATCAAGCTCAGATTCATAAAGAAACTAAGATTGATTACTGGTTTTTAAGAAAATTTCAAAAAATCATTGATATGTATCACATTCTAGAAAAACAGAAAGAAGATGACCAAAAGCTAGAAGAACCCACTCTTTTGAAGGCTAAACGAAGAGGATTTTCTGATTTGCAAATTGCCAAAATAACTCAGTCAACTGAGATTGCCATTCGTAATCTCCGGCTTAAACATAACATCAGACCCTGGTTCAAACTGATTGACACTGTTGCTGGAGAATTTCCCTGCTACACTAACTACTCTTACAGTACCTACCATGGCAACCAACATGACTTGAAACCTTTGGGTGGAGTTATTGTACTGGGTTCAGGTGTTTACAGAATTGGCAGTAGTGTTGAATTCGATTGGTGCTCAGTCAACTGTATTAAAGAAATCAGAAAAACAAAGAAGGCTATTATGATCAATTACAACCCGGAAACGGTTAGTACAGATTATGATGAAGCAGATCGTCTTTATTTTGATGAGCTTTCTTTTGAAGTTGTGATGGATATTTATGAGTTCGAGAATCCGGATGGAGTGGTCCTCTCAATGGGTGGTCAGCTGCCTAACAACATTGCGATGGATCTTCACCGACAGAATGTTAAGGTTTTGGGAACTTCTCCTGAAAACATTGATCAAGCTGAAAATCGTTACAAGTTTTCTCGGATGTTGGATAATATTGAGGTTGATCAGCCTCTTTGGAAAGAATCAACTAATCTGGATGATACCAAAGAATTTTGTCGGAAGGTTGGCTATCCATGTTTGGTCCGGCCTTCTTATGTTCTGAGCGGAGCAGCAATGACAGTTGTTCATTCCAACGATGAATTGGAAAAGTCGTTGACTAAATCGGCGAAGGTGTCTAAGGATTACCCGGTGGTGGTTAGTAAATTCATCAATGATGCGAAAGAGATTGAAGTTGATGCAGTGGCCAAGGATGGCTGGGTTGAGATAATTGCTATTTCAGAACATGTTGAAAATGCGGGAGTTCATTCTGGTGATGCGACCTTGATTCTTCCTGCTCAGGACTTAACTGAAAAAACTATCAAACAAATTCGTAAGAGTGTTTACAAGATTTCGAATGCCTTGAAAATTAATGGTCCTTTTAACATTCAATTCATTGCTAAGGATGATCAAATTCTGGTTATTGAATGTAATTTGAGAGTTTCTAGAACTTTCCCTTTCATTTCTAAAACTCTTGATGTTAATTTCATCACAGTGGCCACCCAGATTATCTTGGGTCAAAAGATCAAGTTGGATTCATCAACCCTAGCTAGAATACAGAAACAAACCACTATTGGATCTCGTATCGGTGTTAAGGTTCCACAGTTCTCCTTTAACCGACTTCAAAATGCTGATATGAAACTAGGGGTTGAAATGGTTTCAACTGGTGAGGTTGCTTGTTATGGAGTTAATCATTACCAAGCATACTTGAAAGCACTTCGATCAAGCGGGTTCAAGCTACCTGTTCCACACCAGGGTAAAGTTCTGGTCTCAATCGGTTCTTTCCGATTCAAAGAAGAATTCAAAGAGTCAATTCAACTTTTGACTCAGATGTTTCAAGTTTGTGGAACTTATGGAACAACTGATTATTATAATTCTCAGGAAAATCTTGGTTTGATTTCTCACTCACATGACACCATCCTAGAAATGATCAAAAAAAAAGAGTTTGATCTGGTCATCAACATCTCAGATCCGAATAAAACTAGAAAACCATTTTCCAAAAGTTTTGGTTATGCCATTCGATCAGCAGCAATCAGATTTGGAATATCTCTGATGACTGAAATTAAAACCGCCAAACTGTTGGTTAAATCTTTGACCCACAATTGGGATCAATATCACCAGGTATCCCAAGAGATTGATTGTAAAACTTCTTATAAATCACTCTCAATCCCGGGTCTAGTTGATCTCCATGTTCATCTTCGCGATTTGAATGAGGCGGAGTCTGGAACTTGGAAGTCAGAAACTACTGCGGCACTAAACGGTGGTGTAACAACTGTTCTAGCGATGCCAAATACAAATCCTCCAATTGATAACCTAGAAACGCTTCTTAAATATCAGGAACTAGCCGAGAAGGATTCTCAAGTGGATTACTTCATGACCATTCTGGGAACACCCACTCTAGCCAATTCGGATCACCTAGAGTCTGAAATGCTAGAAATGGCCAAGATTGCGGTTGGAATGAAACTCTTTTTGACTGGATCGCATACTAAATCTGATCAGATTTTAAATAATCCGAATGATTGGTCTAAACTTCTTTCAAAGTGGCCCGAAGACCGAATAGTCTTTCTTCATGTTGATGACATTCGAGTTTTGATGGCCTTCCTCTTCATGGCCCGCAAGTATCCTCATCATTATCATCTTTGCCACCTCAAATCAAAGATCGAACTGGAAATGATCCAACAAGCTCGGGCGGATGGTCTCCAGATCACCACGGAGGTAACTCCCCATCATCTCTTCCTGGATTCATCCAACACTCGATGGAAAGAATCTGTTATCCCCAATCTGATTCCGAAAGAAGATGCTGATTATCTTTTGGCTCATCTGGATCAAATTGATTGTTTTGGATCTGATCATGCTCCACATGTTGACCCTAAGAATCCAGGTATTGGATCACTGGAGTGGACCCTGAAGATTTATGCCACGGCGATTCATGACCAAAAGATTACAGTTGATACTCTGATTGAAAAAATGGTTACTAATCCCCGGAAAATTATGAGATTACCTCCTTCCAAGTCTTCCCTGGAGATTGATCTTGATTACACTTCCGAACTGCCATCAAAAATGGTTTACTCGAAGGGACAGAATAGTGCTTATGCTGGTCAAAAGGTAGTTGGGTTTATCAGACGACTTTTGGTTGATGGCCGGACAATCATTATTGATGAGAACCAAATCAATCAGTATCAACCTGTTAATTTGATTGAGGAATATGAGGCCGGGCAAGTCTACACTAGCCATGAGAGCATCATGGAACTGGAGGAGGTGACCTTCATGGATGAGTACATTGGCCCCAAAATACCAACTAAGGTGCCTTATCATTATAAGGATGTTCTCAGTGTTAGTCAATTTGATCGTGAGCAGCTTCGTTTGTTGTGCCTGAGAGCACAGGAATTACGAGATGCTTTGAAGACTAAATCGCCTTTGACTCTTTTGAAAGGAAAAACAGTGGCGACTGTCTTTTATGAACCGAGTACTAGAACTAGATTATCCTTTGAGGCAGCGGCTAAAAAGATGGGTGCAGAAGTTCTTCCTTTGACCCCGGCTCATTCTTCAATCCAAAAAGGAGAATCAATGATGGATACCCTCAAGACGGTTGAAACCTATAGTGACCTAATTGTTCTTCGATCTCCAACGGAAGGTGACCTATCTTCAATGTCAAAGATCCTTCGGAAACCTTTGATCAATGCGGGTGATGGATGTGGAGAACATCCGACACAAGCTTTATTGGATCTTTTCACTATCCGAGAGGAAAGAGGTTCAATTCATAATTTGACCATCACCTTTGTTGGAGATTTGAAACATGGTCGAACAGTTCATTCCTTGGTCAAACTTTTGGCTAAGTATGATGAATTGCGATTCTTTTACCTATCCGATCCTGATCTAACTCTTCCGAAAGAGATTCAGGATGAAATTTCAAGAATTAATCCGGACCTAGAACAGGTCGAAGTGACTTCTTTGAAAGATGTCTTGCCACGAACAGATGTTCTTTACATGACCAGACTTCAAGAAGAACGACTTGATGATAGAAATCAAGAATTTGAATTTACTCAAATTACACCATCAATTCTTTCGGAAGCTAAGAAGAATTTAATCATTATGCATCCTCTACCACGATTAAACGAAATCAGCCCAGCAGTTGATAGTGATCCAAGAGCAGCTTACTTCCGGCAAATGGAGTATGGACTTTATATGAGAATGGCTCTTCTGGAACTACTCCTGAAGAAACAGTGATTTGATTGACTCAATAGAGAACTTCTCTTAAAATTCTTTAAATTTAACTTTTAGTTAATTTATTTTTTAGTTTTAGTTTTAGTTTTAGTTTTAGTTTTAGTTTTAGTTTTAGTTTTAGTTTTAGTTTTAGTTTTAGTTTTAGTTTTAGTTTTAGTTTTAGTTTTAGTTTTAGTTTTAGTTTTTTGGTAAAAATTGAATTGTAAACCTTTCAAATTAGACAACCTATAAACCACAATGGAACAGTTACAAGACCCTAACTATATTTCTCAATTTGGACAAGAGGTTCGCTCTGAAGTGCTTGATTGGCTTAATCCTAATAAAATAAGTTACCCGGCCATTTCCGAGGACGAATCTGGATCATCCGTTTTTATACCGCGAGTGGGAGATATTGATGTGTTGGTCAATGCTTATTATTCTTCTGATAAACTACCATCTCAAATTTCTAAGTTTCTAACCTCTGGGTTAACTTTAAAGCCTGAGCTGATTGCTCAAGAAATGGCTTACTTGGAAAAATCCGATTTTCCAAACACGGATCATCTTCCACCCCAAAGTGAAATGCTTCGATCTTTCAAGACAGAGATGATTCTTGAAAGATTTTACCTTAAATTAAAAAATACATTTCCAGATCTAATCAATGATCCTAAAGATTGTCCTTGGACCTGGAATAGTGTTGGGTTTGCCAAATGTCGCATTAGAATCCTTTGTTCCAAGATCGGCAATCATGGATTTTATGGAGCATTGTTTGGAACCACAATTGGACAGAAAGCTTACAGTGGTAGTTACAAACATTTAACTCATGTTTATGATATTATGCTTTCCGGTAAGATGAAGTCTTTTTCAACTAATCCTAAGGATGCGGTTGGAAGAGATTATGGTCCAGGCGATATTTCTGATTTGCTTTCAAAAACTAAAAGGTTTTATGAAATGACTGAAGCTGATGAGGAACCTTACATGTATGACATGGGAATTGGCAACGTTGTTAGTGCTTTTCCAAATGGAATCATTAAACCAGCACTCTTCTTGGATTATGATTGGGAATCAGCTTGGCAACAAATTGAATCTAGTTTCAAGGCCAGCGAAAAAACTACGAAATGCACAATACTTTAAATACCAAACTTTAAATACCAAACTTTAAATGCCAAACTTTAAATACCAAACTTTAAATACCAAACTTTAAATTCAGAACTTTAAATAAAAATTGAAGTTCATTGACTAATTTTTTATTGAGAGTTATTTCTTTTGAATGTCAATACTATTGTATCTTGTTATTGCAATTATTGCACTTATCTATTGGCTACCACGATTGTTCATAAACTGGGTTGATAGTAAATATGAATGGACTCACTTCTACATTCCTGATCGGGTCCAATCACCTCCTAGCTGGGGAGCAAGAAAAACTAAACCGATTCTTTTAACTTTTGATGATATTCCATATGATCCGCTTGGTGAAAGCTTTCAACAAATATTAAATGTTCTTGATCAATACAATCACAAAGCGATCTTCTTTGTAATTTCTTCCCATGTCAATCACAACAATTACAAATGGTTAGTTAGAGCGGTTGAGAGAGGACATTGCCTGGCCAATCATGGGCGAACTAACGCTTATCATTGTTTCTTTGGTCAAAGTTATTTGAAGTCTGAATTGGAGGATTGTAATTCTTTAATTCAGCAAATTTATCGAGATGCGCATGTGTTGCATCCGCAAATTAATTTTTATCGTCCTGGTGGTGGAATTATGAACCAAACAATTCTGAATGTTTGTGAGGAATTAAAAATGACTCCTTTGTTGGGATCAGTTTATCCACATGATCCAATTTTCAGATTCTCATGGTTAAATATTTGGTACATCAAGCAACATTTAGAGGAGAATGATATAATTATCTTGCATGATAGGTCATGGACCCCAGAATTACTCAGTGAGTTGTTTGAATGGTTTTCCGAAACTGATTTTGAACCAATTTCTTATGGGTATTTGGAAAATGCTTTTGAGTCTCTTCAAAATGAGACTAGGCATCCTTACATTTCATCAGAAAAAGTTCCATCAAGATATCCTGGATATAATGTTCGTTTTTAGACAAGTCTTGCGGATATATTAAAAAAAATTGAATCTTATTTTTTATTTTAAAGATAAGTAGATTCAATGTTTAAGAAAGCAACAAGTTCTACTAAGAGAGTACCCGCTAGCGCTCCTGTAGCGAACCAATTATATAATGCCCCTCCCCCAGTAAACCCAGCACATAACACCAGTCGTGGTGGGGGGACTTATTCACAATATCCCCAACAACCTCCACCGGCTTATAACGCCCCGGTGAATATTGCCCCAGTTTCTCGTTTTTCCCAGCCCATTGCTAATCCTTCTAAATTTAGTGGGGCTGGAGCTAAGATGAGTGCTGTTCAAAAGTACGGGATTCCACCGGATCGTTTGGCCGTTCTCAAGGGTTATGACGTCATATTTCTAATTGATGATTCATGGTCGATGAATGGAGAACAGGGTTCACGAATTATGCAAGTCCGTGAAACTATTACGATGTTCGCTGAGGTTGCTTGTGAGTATGATGATGATGGAGTTGATGTTTGTTTCCTGAACAATGTCCACATCCAAGAAACAGTTACTGATCCGGCGCGCATTCAGGATATTATGGGAAGAGTTAAGTGGGATGGATCAACACCTATTGGTCGTCGTTTGTCTGAAATTCTTAATGTTTATTATGGTCTTCTTCAACATAATCCGCAATCTAAGCCTATTTCGATTGTGATTATCACTGATGGTGCTCCGTCCGATAAGGCTCTGGTTGAAAGCACCATTGTTGATTGTGCCAAACGAATGGCACAACGCAATACACCTAACCAAGTTGCCTTTCAGTTCTTTCAGGTTGGTAATGATAATGTTGCCAAGAATTATCTAGAATATCTAGATGATAATCTTGAGAAGAAGTATCGCATTAATGATATTGTTGATTGCGTTCACTGCGAAAAGGGAGGGTTGACCCTTCAGGAACGTTTCATCAAGGCTCTGGTTGGCGGAATTGATGGCAGTGTTGACAATGTCAGCGGGTATCAGTAAGATTTGAGACTGATATTTGAGACTGATAGTTTTTGAAAGATTAATTTAAAACTAATTTATTTTTTTTTTTAAAAAATTGAATTCATTTAAACTTTATTAGTTTTAGCACCAAGATTACGATCGAAATTAATACTAAAACTAATACGAATGTTCAAAAAGATTCAGAAAATGAACACCGCCGCCGGTGGATTTAAGAACCAAAAGCCATCTAAAGGAAATGCCCCTACTGGACCACCGCCAAGCGGACCTCCTCCAACAGGACCTCCTCCAGTTGCACCACCCGCTGGTTATCCGGTTCAACAACAGCAACAACCTGGTTACCCCGCACAACAACAGCCACAAGCTGGTTACCCCACACAACAACAGCCACAAGCTGGTTACCCCGCACAACAGCAATACCCTGGTTATCCCGCTCAGCAACAGCAGCAACAGCAGCAGGGTTGGCCGCAGCCTACTTACCCACCCCAGCAACAGCAGGGTTATCCTCAACAGGGTTATCCTCAGCAACAGCCTGCTTATCCTCCTCAGCAACAGCAAGGTTATCCTGCACCAGCTCGAATGGGAGGATCAGCTGCAGCCAAGTATGGTATCCCTCCTCAAGCACTCTCCGTCTTGTCTGGTTATGATGTTATGTTTGTGGTTGATGATTCTTACTCGATGAATGATGGTGACCGAATTATGCAAGTTCGTGAAACTATTACGATGTTTGCTGAAGTCGCCTGTGAGTATGACACTGACGGGATTGATCTTTGCTTCCTGAATAACACTCAAGTTGAGTGCACAATCACTGACGCCAGGATGATTAATCCTATCTTGGATAAGATCCGATGGGATGGAGCAACCCCAATTGGCCGTCGTCTCAGCACAATTCTCACTTCCTACTATGGACTTCTTCAGCAAAATCCTTCGACTAAACCAATCTCGATTGTCATCATCACTGACGGAGCACCAACTGATAAGCAACTTCTGGAACAAACCATTGTTGAATGCTCCCGCCGAATGCAACAGAATGGTACACCTAACCAAGTTTCGATTCAGTTCTTCCAGGTCGGTAACGATAAAACCGCCAAGAAGTACCTGATGAAGCTTGATGATGATCTCGAAAGAGTTCACAAAATCAATGACATTGTTGATTGCGTTCACTGCGGTGATGGCATGATGCCCCTCAAGGACCGATTTATTAAGGCCCTGGTTGGTGGCATGGACTCTGGTGTTGACAAGATTAGTGGATACTAGAGTTAGAACCTAGAACAAACAAAAAAAATTTAGTTAAACTTAAACAAAATTTTTGACATATTTATTTTTTAGTTTTTATTTTTTAGACCCAACTAAAATCCATGGTCACAAACTCGTTGTCAGAGAAAGACATAAATTCAAGGATCATTTTAATCGAATATGCTCCAAAATCTGCAGTGGACATTGTTCTAGAATTAAATATTTCTAGGTCACGTCCTCTTAAATTATTGGCTTTTGAAGGAGTATTCATCATTACTGCTAGAAAGATAGTCGCATTTGTGTTAGAAGCATGAGTTGGTAATAAAAATCTTAAGGTAGCTTCAATACTTCTCTTTTCAATTGTTGAATGGATATAATCATAATTATCAACCAAATATTTAATAAATAGATTTAATGATGATCCTTCAATATGGTAGAGATGATCAGTGATATTGCAAGATACTACCCATGGTAGTTTAATGTGGTGTTCAATAACAGATTGAATCTGTATCATTCTTTTGGTTAAATAAACATAATATGTGGTTCTATATGAACTTTTCGTCTTCACTTTGGCAACCGCTCGCTGGACTTGGTCGTCAGACATTCAAGATTATCTTTAATTCAAGATTATCTTTAAGTAATGTAACCATATCAATTTTATTGAGTTAAATTATGAAACTTTTAAATCAACTCAAAAGAGCTTGCGATCCGTGGGGTATTTATGGTCATCTCTTTCAGATTGATAATTTGAGTATTTTTTTCTTCTGGTTGACCAATTTTCTATTTTTATCACTTGCCATCCAAGCCAACGATATAGTAGATAAAATTATTCTAGCCACAGTCTTCATAGTTTCCTTTACCTTTCATACCACCCAGGTTTGGTTTAAAGAACTTTATTTTGATCATCGAGTAAAAAAATGTGAACTGGCTGACCGTTTGATGGTTATTCTGGTCGGTGTTCCCTTGTTTTATCGGTATCAACATAAAATAGATCTTCAAATCATCCTGGGTTTTATTTTTGGCATGATGTGTTTCAGCCATGGAGATTTTCAAAATTTAAGTGATGGAACCTATCATTATGTGATCAGCCATGGATTATGGCATGTTGTCGCTTATCTAATTTTGGCTAGATTAGTTTTATAATTAGCTTTATAAAATTGAAAATCTTTAATTTTAATCTTAATGACCATTGCAACTTTTATAAAATGAAAATCAACTTGTTGTTGTGTGGGTCTTTTAACCCAATTACAAAAAGACATTTGGATATTATAAAACTAGCTAATCTACTTCTGACTGAAAAGGGCATTGAGGTCGAAACTAATTATATTTCACCAGTCAATGATCAATATCATCTTCAGAAGCCAACTATGAAACCAACAATTGGTGGTCATCGCTTGGAAATGATTAAGCTGGCCCTTCTGGATCATGATCAAACTGACAATATTGATCTACATTTGTGGGAGTATAATCGAGATCAATGGGAATTAACTCGCGATGTTATGGATCAGGTGGCTAAGGAATCTCCATGGCCTCTTTACTTGCTTTGTGGTGCTGATCTTCTAGTTAGTATGAACAATCCCAAATACTGGTCAGAATTGGATTTGGAAACTATTACTGGTCGTTATGGAATGGTTTGTGTCAATCGTGATCAAACTGATTTGGAATCTCAAATCACCCAAAATTCAATTTTAGAAAAGAACCAAGATCAAATTATTCTTTTGGCTTTGAATTCCAAATCTGAAAATAACATCAGTTCCAGCAGAATTAGAAAAGCTATACTGGATTCTAATTGGAATCTAGTTGAACAAGAAGTGTATCCTTCAGTAATTAAGTATCTGAAAGAACATCAGTTGTATCAGTAAAAAAGATTAGTAAAAAAAATAATTGAGAATTAATTATGATTTTTTTTCAGTTTCAGTTGACCAAGACCTGGAGATCCTGGCGAGTTTCCTCGATCTTGATTGTGTTAGCCAAAATCATCCTTTGAACGCGTGCGATGTACTCATCAATTTCAAGCTCCAAGAATACGATGTATCCATGCCAATTGGGATCCAAAAGTGAAGCTTTGCGAGACTCGTTAATATTCAAAAGGTGGTTCTGGTTACGTTGTTCAAGAGCATCGATATCTTCCTGCAGTGCATCAATCTTAGCTGGTCGGCTAGCGATATCCCTGATCTCATCATCAGTTGTTTGGCCCATACGTTGATAAGGATACTTTCCATATTTGTCAAGCAAGGTCAGCAGATATGGGTGGTTTACAGCAACAAAACTAGTCAAACTCTTGAGATCCTCGACAACAGTCTTCAGGACATCTGCGCCACGAGATTGTGGATTGCCAGAGTCCGTGATGATACATCCCATTTGCTCAAAGAGCTCATGCATGACGGGGTGACAGGCCTGAGCGCATCGATTGCGGTGCGCCTTAGTTCCAAACAGATTTTTCTCGAAAATGTAGAGAAGACCACCTGGCGAGAAATAAGTACAATTGTACATCGTACTGAAGAGAAGATCCTCAGACTTATCTGAATCTCCAGACAAATCAAAGTGATAAAGATCAACCAGAGCCTTGAACTGCTCCAATTGTTCTTTGGCGGTTACTACTAGGTCACAATGACCAGAGAAATCATATTTTGCGGTGGTGGCACTTCGGATGGACCCGAAGTAGTGCTTGAATGCTTCCATCGACATTGATGGCTGTAATAAAATCAATTAAATAAAATCAATTTTTAGAGTTAGTTTTAAAATTAAAAATGCTGAAATCCTTCTTTTAAAATCTTTCCTGGAATCGAACCAAGTATACCATTGATGATATACCATTAAGATTTGATTGCCCCATTATATAAGGGGGCAGCTGTTTCCCTTTGGTTTTTTAAATCCTTTATAAAAATTAGAGATTGCTGTAGAGAAACGGGGTGGGCCGAAGCCCGTATGCATAAACAGAGTGACCCAATCTTATATTGATTATGTAATTTATTTATTTTATTTTATTTTTTTCTTCTAATTTTGGTAAAGCAAATGAGTTCAACCGAATTAGATCAACTGCAGTTAGCTACTGCGGAAACTCCATTTTTTAGCTTAGCTGATTTAGAAACAAAAGCTAAATGTGTTAAGTGTTATGACGGAGACACTGTCCACTTGGTTTTTATCCATAATCAAAAACCTTGGAAATGGTCCTGTCGTTTAGCTGGCATTGATACTCCTGAAATGCGAACCAAAAATCCGGAAGAAAAAAAGGAGGCAATCGAAGCTAAAGTATTTTTAGCAAATCATATTCTCGATAAAATAGTCAATGTTAAAGTTCATCATCCCGATAAATATGGAAGACTTCTAGTTACTATCAAAAATGATCAAGACCACAACATTAATCAATTAATGATTGACAATGGACATGCTCGTGAATATCATGGAGGAAAGAAACAACCCTTCATAGCTAAAATAAAAGAAAAAATTAATTAGAGATTTAAATAGAGTGCGATGTCCGGGAATCGAACCCGGGCCACCTGCTTGGAAGGCAGGGATCCTACCACTGGACCAACAACGCTTATCTCTTATATAATAGAAACATTTTAATTTTAAGTTATTTCAACGCAATTCAATTTTTTTTTGATTTGATCGATTTTATTGATTTGAGGCGATAAAAGCAGCCATTTTAGTTTTGCTAATAGGTAAAAAATTGATTATTTTAAAGCACCTGAATAAATATTGAGCATGTCTTTTCCTACTAAGGTTAACGTTGCTGGTCTTGAGACCAACAATCTGACATCAACTTACAACGGCACTTCCCCTCGGGGTCGTGGTCGTTACAATGAAGGCCGCGGAGGCGGTCGCGGTCGCGGTGGAAATCGCGGTGGAAATCGCGGTGGAAATCGTGGTCATGACAACGGACATCGTGTTCGTTCCCGCCCATCTGACCAAACGCTGGACCTTGGTGGTTTGGTCAAAGGGATGGAGGCGACCAAGTTTTGTGATCAGTTGTGCAAACTGTTTACAGAAACTGGTCGCGTCAAGGATGCCGAAGGGCTTAAGAGTCAGGTGTGCAAGCTCCTGGCTGGCCTGGCGATGTCGGAAAACCCTTTCGGGGGTTACCGAATCGCTGGGTTGACGTCTGATGAAGCAATTTATCAGATGTTGATCGAGCTTTTGAGCTGCGCCCTTGAGCAGCAAACCCCAACAGGCACCAAGGCCTCGTCCAACCCCGTTCTGGAGGCGGACGATGCAAAGATCTCGTCTGGAGGCACTTCAGAGACTGACTCTGAGGACGCGGAGTCATTCTTGCAGCGCGCTGTGAAGACGACAAAGACAAAGACGAGGACGAAGACGAAGGCGAAGATTTCTTCGCCGCGGGCGGACAAGAACTTGCGTGAGTATGCTAGCGCAAAAACTGGTAAGGGGTTTTGCCTCACTATCATTTGTGCGACATCCATATTCGACCGGGGCATGCTTGAGCAATGGCTTTCGTCCCAGTCCCATGGCCGGGGCATGGACGAGGTGCTGACAGAGGCGTCTCACGCCCCGATTCGAGAGATGAAGCTCAACCTAAACATCGCTCAGGAGTTGGCGGCCAACTTCCTGAAGTTCCTTCAGAACTTCATTGAAATTGAGGTTGGAGACCTGGAGAAGCACTGGCCTGTGCTGCGAGAGAAGCTTGGGACTACCGAGCGGGACCGACCTGATCCGTTCTACTTTGGGACCTCGCGCCCCAAGAATGGGGACAACGGTATCAACTGGAATCCCTTGCGGTTGGCGGCTCTGCAGAGGGCGAAGGACTCTCGTGCTGTGATGGCTGCGCTGTTCCAGGGCTACAATCCCAGGGAGGTGGAGTACTTCTCTGAAAACATCACGACGATCTTGTATCTCCTGCCCCCCCAATTCAAGGCCGCTTTTGATGCGCTCACTGAGAACAAGCGTATCGTCAAGAAAGACAAGGCGGGCAAGATCACCTGGCAGAAGGACCAGAGGGGGACCATCACGAAGGACAAGATGGGCAAGCCTGTTTTTCAGCTCATTGATGTTATTGTCCCGGCACACGGTGTGGAAGACAAGTTTGCCATACTGGTCAAGTGGATTCACATCATCCGTGCGACAATGAGCTCCCGCTGCAGGCGCAAGATGGAATTCAAGCGGGAAGAAACACGCCGCCGTATGGAGGCGGATGGGTCGTTCGATCTCTCTGCACTTAACGCAGCTGAGGCGCACCACAACGAGCTCTACGGCTGGCGCCTTAACGGGTCAGCAATGCGACATACTGGAGACGCTGTAGCGCATGGGATCGACGGCAGCCATTTGCGGGAGTGCTTGTTTCAGGCGCCTGCCGCAGAGAGATCGCTGATTACCGCGGCGATCAAGACCCTCACGGGAGGCCTTGAAACCATCTTCAGCGCCGAGGGTGGTTGGAACGGTTACTACAACACCGGCTTTCTGTTCGCTATCATGGCTGTGCCGTTCCAGGAGTTTGGCATCGAGGACATGAGTCGGTTCAAGATGCTGATGGAGGAGTGCGCCACAATGTTTGCCTCCAAGAACACGAAGATGGCCAACAGGGCAATCGCTCTGATCGGCCGCTTGTTCACATCTGTTCTGGACTCGATGGACTGCAGTCACCATGTGGGCAACATCATCCAAGCACTTCTCAGCGACCTGGGGGGTTGTCTGGGTCCGACGATCCAGCAGCTGAATGCTGAGGAAGCAACAATCCGACATGAGACTGGAACGCGCAAGCAGACCAAGCGCCCACAAGCTCCACGGCGGCAGCGGACTCCCACAGCAGTTGTTCCGGCTCAGAAGGCACCCGACCAGGGAATTGGCAACTTCCCCTTGCTTGGTGGCGACAAGTCGGCCCACAAGCCTCTTGCAGGCGCCTGGGGCAAGCCGATTCCCAAGCCCACGGCTGACCCCGTACCGGCTGGTGCGACTGGCACAACTGTACCTCGCCCCTGGCTGGGTGCGACTGGCAAGCACGCTGTCATCCCGGTGAAGGACGCGCCCACTGAGACCCCGGCTCAGGTGGAGCCGGTCACGGTTGCCGACCCCTGGTGAACACCATCACCCCCACACCAACACAACATTAACCACCCCACAAAACCACCCCTACATTACCAATGAGTTTTAAACATCCTGCTCACGCAGAGTGTCATTCTCATCAAAAAAAATTTTTTTTATTTTTTATGTACCAGAATAATAAAGATGAATCCACTCTCTGCTTTAGGCAAATACTTTCTAAAGATTTATCAAACCTTTCCACAATTAATTCCTTTCTTCGGGATTTATTATGGATTGTTGACCGTCAACTACTGGCTAATGGCCTTTGGTCTTTCGGCAGTCTTTTCAAATGGAACAAACAAACTAGTTAAGATCTTAGTCGAATTACTTTACAAAGGAACTGGCAAAAAAACACTCCCCGTCCTCGGATTGGGAGGAAGACCAAAAGATGCTAGAGATTGCAGCGCCTTTACTCACTGTGACACTTGTCATATCAGACCCACATCCTTTGGCATGCCATCCGGTCATTCGCAAATGGGATGGTTCTTTTTTGCTTATGGAACCTTCTTTTTAGCTGACCATGTCATGAAATCTTTCAAAACTTCAGATAATCCTAGAAGAGACGCGAAAATTTGGTTCTCCGTGGGTTTTGTTTTTCTACTCACAATGGCCGTTACCCTTTCTTATAGCCGAGTGCATTTGAGCTGTCACACACCACAACAAGTTATTTTCGGAGCATTCTTAGGATTAGGTTTCGGAGTTCTTTCTTACTACCTCTCGAAAGTGGTGATTGAAAAATCAACCGATATCAATATATTTGACGAGTTAGATATAATCTTCAACTAAGATTAGCAAAATTGATTTGATTTCCAAGAAGTGTTTTAAGCTTAAATATCTTTAAGTATTTTAAGAAGATCTTTGAGAAATTAAAATATGTCAAACCTTGGACAAGTACTTCTAGAAAGAGAAGAAAACGATAAAATTGAGGAGGAAAGACTTGAACTTTTACAAAGTCTGCAAGATTTAGCGGAAATTAATCAACATCTGAGTTCGTATTTAAAAGAATCAGAAGAACAAATTGAAGAAATCACAGATAATGTAACACTGGCCACAATTAACATTGACAAAGGAACTGAAGACCTTAAATCAGCTCAAGATTATTCTTTTAAATTTCTACCAATCGTCATTGGAGTTTCTATCGGAGTCATCATCGGAGGACCTTTCGGATTTATTCCGGGTTTTAAAGCTGGTGGATTAGCAACTGCTGGTGGATTGGGAGTTGTTGGCGGATTTACTGGATACAAAATTCAAAAATAAATTGAATTTAAGAATAGATTTAAGTCACCTAAATATATTAAGTAATATATTAAGTATGTCAAAAGTTGTTAATGTTAAAGTTGTCAATCTTCGCAAAGATGGATTCTGGGATTTACTTGAATGGCTCAAGGACAAATCCCACGTTTACATTGGACGGCATGTTCACCATGTCATAGGAGCTGATAAGTCTGAATGGGCAAACCCCTTTTCTGTTAAAAGTTATGGACGAGCTCATTCTCTAGAACTTTATAAGGAGAAAGTAAAAAACAGCCCTGAAATGATGCTTAAACTGAAAGAACTAAAAGGGAAAACTCTGGGATGCTGGTGTTATCCAGAAAGATGCCATGGTAATGTTCTATCTGATCTAATTATAGAAGAAGAAGATAGAGCAAAAAAGATCCTGGAAAAGGAAGAGAAAATTAAAAAGAAAACTACTCTCAACCGAGCTGATAAGATTCTTCTCAAGAAATAAAAACATTTAACTTATTTTTTAATACTTTTTAATAATAAATGGAAAAAGAGTTATATTCACACTTTTTTTTAGATAAAAGTAAACTAGATCCAACCTTGTTTGATTTGTATCCTTTAGATTGGAAAAAATTAAAACACAAGTTTCCTTCCAAATTCAATTACAAAACAAAACACCCCAACTACCTATCAAAACACTTTGTCCAACAGGACCTAGAAATCACTCAAAAATATTTAAAAAAGGTTCAAAAACTTGAAACCCTGAAACCTACTCTGAAATCAAGCCTACCCCTAAAAGTCTTTAAATATTACCTTCAGTCAGATCTGGAAGGTTACAAGCATTCTTATGAATTGTTTCCCATCAGCCAAGTTGATAATCCTTATCTTAATTTTGCCGAAGAAGCTTCTGGAAAATCTTACTATGTTTTCAACACCATCCAAGATTTTAAAGACTTTCTCGAAAAAACCAACGAATTTAGATTCTATTCTCAAACTTTACGGGATAGGTTAAAAGAAGGTCTCGAAAAGAAACTAACTATCTCTAAGTGCATTATCGAAAAAGTAATTGAACAACTTGAAGATATTTTAAAGAATAAACCATATCACCATCCCAAAGCCCCTAAATCAAACCCAGATTATAATGCTGAATTAGATTGTCTTTTCGGAGAAGAAGTCAAAAAAACTCTTCAATTCCTGCAAGACACTTATCTTCATCAAGCCCGAAGAACAGTTGGATATGGAGCAATTGACCCTGACATGTATTTACATGCCGCTCGATCAGAAGTGACTTTACCCCAAGTTAAGATCGAGGATCTCTATCAGATTGGTCTTCAAGAAGTTCATAAAGTTGATCATAAAATGTCAAAAATCTTAGAAAAACTTTTAGGAAAGAAATTTAAAAACCGTTCTGAATATGTTAAGGCCAGACAAGCTTATGAAAAAGATCCTAAGAATTTTTTTCAAACTGCCCCAGAAGCCCTGAAAAAATACCAGGAAACTCGCCAAGAAATTCAAAAAACAATCATTAAATCTCAGTTCAAAGGGTTGAAGATCAGTCATGATTTTACAATTAAACCAGTTCCAGACCACAACGCCGATTACCATTCCGCATACTATCTAGAACCTAATCAAGATTTAAGTACTAAAGGAACCTTCTTTCTTAATACTAAAAATCCGAAACTACTAGCTCGTAATGAAGTTTTAGCTTTATGCCTTCACGAAGGTAACCCCGGTCATCACTTTCAATTAACCCATAAACTAGATCATTTAAATTCTTTACCAGAATACATCAAAATTTACCCTGGATTAACCGCTTATATTGAGGGCTGGGGATTATATTGTGAAACTTTAGGAGATTATGAAGGAAATGAAGGATTATACCAAAAATATGGTCAACTAAAAATGGAAATGCTGCGATCTTTGAGATTGGTGGTTGATACTGGGATTCATTATTACGGATGGTCGTTAAGTAAAACAAAAAAATACTTTCTTAAATATTTGGATGATTCTGAAGCAAATATTGATAAAGAATTACTTAGATATGCAGCTGATCCAGGACAAGCTTTGGCTTATAAGATGGGACAATTAGCATTTCTGGATTTACAGAAAAGCTTTTTAGAGAAAGGAAAAACATTAAATCAATTTCATTTGGAGTGTTTCAAGAAGGGTGAGTTGCCTTTGTTTCTTTTGAAAGAGGAATTATTGAATACCACGCTCATCTAAAAGTATTTCTAACTCTCGGAGACCTTTTAAATAAAATAATCCACCTGGTTTAAAATACCAATGAAAGATTATTCGATTCACTATTTTAAATCTCAGGAGACACTTATAACAAACGTTTTTATTAAAATGTTTATCACAAACTATTTGATTGCAATAATCGCATTGTTGGGTATTCTTTGACGTAAAGTTACATAAATAACATATCTTCCAGTTCGGAAAATATTGATCAATGAAAGATTCCAACAAAGACTTTTGAAGAGTTTTGAAATTTTTAGAATGAATTATTTTAGAGTAATTGTCAAATAATTTATCACCCATCGCATAGAAATAATTCCTATATGGAGAGGCCTTAAAACATTGACAACACAAAAATAGCTTTTGTTCAGTTGGTAATTGACTTGTTTCTAGCTGAATTGAATACGATTTATTACAAATTTTATTCATCTTGCAGTCTGTACAGATTCCATTTGATTGCTTGTAATTATAATAACATTCTTGGCACAATGGAGATCCATGATTACATTCAGTTAATATTTGACCTTTAGCAGGACAAATTTGGACTATTCTTTCGGATGACAATAGACATTGAGAACATTCTGATGCTTTTTCAATCAGATGATCTCTAAAACATGAATTACACAATTCACAGGAACATTCCAAATCAGTTCTTTTGGTTAACTTTAGAGAGATTTTTCCAAATTTAATGGAACAATTTGAACATGTGTAAGGTTTGGGGGTTTTTAGTTTTCCTTTCAATTTGCAATCACTACAAATTCTGATTCGTTTGTATTGAGGCTGATTAGGTTGAGTTTGATCAGATTGAGTTATCGCTTTTTTAGTAGTGTGAAGAGCCTTTTCACTACAGCTCCAACAATACCATTTTTCGCATGTGTAACATTGGGAAATTTCTTGAAAATCATTTAACGAAATAACGTCACCCTTCATTTTAACTTGTTGGTGGCAACCAGAGCAATTAATTTGATTATGTAGAAAAAGGTTTCTTTTATTTGTTATGCAGGAGCCACAAATTACTTTATCGACTAAGTGGGACAGCTTTTGATCAATCATTTGTTGATTGTATTCTTTTCGATTTCTGTAGTAGCATTGGTGGCAAAGATTGGTTGAGCATGAGCAACAGTTATAGGTTTGACAGGTCGTATCGTGTTGCAAAGAACATCTGGAACATTTTGGAGTTATTTGGTTTGATAGCTTTTTAATTATAGGAGGTGCTTGGCATTGTGTGCACCAGTGAATTACAGATGGATTTTGCTTGAAATTACAGCATAATGCTTTGGTGTAAGTGTCTATATTATTTGCTTTAGTGCATGAGTGACAATATTTATTATTACACCCTTGGCATGACGTGTAGCCACTATTATTAGAGTTGGTACTGCGACTCCACCCGCTTAATCTATGCAGTTGAACTTGACAAATATTACAATTCATTTGAGATATTTGAGATATTTATGTATGAAATATAAAAATAAAATTAAGTTAAATTTTTGATAGTTCAAAAAAGATGAATTACCTTAACATGCCACTTTTTCATGTGCATAGTGTTCTTCTTTCAGTAGGCAAAATTCAGTGTAATCCCAGATATTAATCTTTCTAACTTTTCCTTGAGAGTCTTTGAGGAGTCTGGGAGGTTGAATAGCTGATCTTTTAGTTTTAACATCTTTAATTCTTTCATGAACCTCCTTGTGTAGTTCCTGATCAATCTTGCGACCATAAGCATCAATTAATTCTTTGCCACGTTTGTAATCACCAGTTGATTTGATGGTCTGAACAATTTCAAGCAATTCTCCAGACTTAGTTCTCATTTTTTGATAATCCATAATTTCAAAAAAGGTATATCCTCTCTCATCAATGATCTTTTTAATATATTGATCGTCACCTTGATTTTCGTCACCTTGATTTTCGTCACCTTGATTTTCGTATAACCATCGTGAAATCAGCATCCGATTGATTTGATGAGCCTCAAGAAGTTCAGTTTTACCAAGAGGCATTACTCCCAGCTGGGACATCATACCACTGGTTAACTGACTATCGTAATATGCTTCCGCTTCTTCTGGACAATGAAGAATCCCCAGTTCAATTAGTTTTGGATCAGAAATGTAGTACATGGCGAAAAGATCTGCTCGAGCTTCCTCAAGCGGGGAGAAGACTTCCCCTAAATCAGTTCTGACTTTATCCTCTGATAATCCAAGTCCATCCTCAATTTTACCTGAGGCATGACCAAGAGCTTCATGAAGATCAACGGCTACTGAGTAGGCATGAGGAAGATATTTATCTAGTTTTTGATTAATATGTTTCAACATAAATCGACCTTTCTTTCCAGATGATTTGCCTGCAATATCATAGGCGTTAATGAAATTCTGAACAGTCACTGTCTTAGATCCAAAATCAGTCCGAATCTTCTCATGATTGGGCAGGCATTGACCAATAAAAGGTATGGGGTCAATTAATCCAGCTGATGTTATTTGTTCGACAACAACGGCATTAACCGTTTTGGCATCTGGATTACGATGCTTGGGGTTAATCGGGGCGTGATCTTCAAACCATTGAGCATTTTCTCCTAAGAGTCTAGTTCTTTTAGTTGCTTCATTATTCATGTAATAAGTAGCCCCTTGGTAACTACCAACACGCTGCAATGGGTCAAGGTAGTTTTCAATAAAGCCAATTGCTGTATCAACTGATGATTCAGATTTAATCCATTCTAGGGTGGCATCATTAAAAGATTTTAAACCTCCTGTTCGAAAATGCTTGACTAAATGGCCCAAATAAGCTTTTTGATGTCCACGAGCATGGTCAGCAGCTAGTTCCAATTCTTTAGTGATTTCTCGAATGCTTTTCTCGTAACGATTGACTCCGTAAACCTCTTCTGTTAAAGTTCCATTAGAGGTCTTGGTCAAGCGAGAATTTAATCCAACCAGAAGACTGGGTTCAATCTCTTTGGATTCGGTTTCTTTCTTTAGGTAGTAAGCTTGGGCTTCTTTTTCAGAAACACCTGATCGAAGATTGCTTCGGTTGGTGAGGATTAAATCATCTCCCTGGCCATTAATTGAGTTGTGGTATGGGGTAAAGAGATATCGTTCTAGGAGCAACCTTATTTCAGCAGGGTATGTGCATTCGAAGCAGTTATAGAGATTCTTTTGGAGAAGATCGAAGAAATCTTGGGAGAATTTAACGGGGATTTTTTCTTCTGTTTGGTAGTGGTAAATACCATTTGAAATCCAGAAAGTATGCAAGTAATCAACAAAATATTCCCATTCCTCGAGATTATTCAAAACAAATTCAGGTTGATGGCGATGGAGTATGTAAAGCTCTACTAAAACGATTTTCAAACTCAGATTAATTTTTGATTGTTGATCATAAATGATATCATATCCATTTAGGCAAGCCTCTGAGGAATGATAAAGGTATTCTTTTTGGGTTTCTGTTAAAGAATCAAATCCAGGAGCTCTAGCCAAAATAACTTGGACGCTCTCAGAGTCAAATTTGCCACAGACATTGCTCCCTGAATCCAGGAAAGTCTTTAAGTCGACCGGGTGATATTTGACTGATTTAAGGGCTTTACCAGAACTCTGGTTGAAAATAACCCATCGGTCCTGTCCAGCTTCTTGAACGGTTGAAAGACGATAAGCTGGTGAATCATAAGTTTTGTTGTTTTCTAGGTACCACTCAACAGTTTCTTTGGCAATTTCCTCCGTGGTGGCCAATTTACTCATGTTTGAATCATGAACTAAGTTAAAAGCTTGATTGAGGTTGAACCCAAATAAATAGGCCCACAAATACAAATAGTTGTGAAGAACAACCAATTGTTTGATGACTAGATCATATTGATTGCTTTGGGGAGTATTGAGAAGATCCAAAAAGCAATCCAGTTCTGTTTGATAAGCATTTTTAATTTGATTGGTCAAAGATTTGAGATCATCATTTTCAAGGACTACTTTCATTCGATCTAAACTGAAGTAACCATCTAGCTCTGGCTGAAGATCTAATTCCCATTTAAGAATTAGTGTTTCAATGTCTGAGTATTCTAGAAAAGGGTCAAGGTTAGTTCCAAAGGAGTCAGATGCGCCTAGAACAACATATAATATGTCACTAATCGCATCTATAATTTCAACATAATCTTTTTGGTCAAGAGCCTCAAAAAGTTCAGTTGATTCTTCATTGATTAAATCCCATCTCAGTTTGGTCAATGATGGATTGTTTTCAAGTGATGTCGGAACTTCGGATCTCGGTGATCCAAAAACAATGTTGAAGTAACGTACTTTTTGAAAGTTTGTTAAGGCAAAGGAAGACATTCTATTTTTCTTAATGAATGTAATCTTTAAATAATTAAAAAAAGGTTCAATTTTTAAATGTCAGAACATGGACATGAAGTGCGTCCTTCATCAATGCATTTTTGACAGATCATACTTTCTGAATCAGATGAATCATCGTCATCACACCTAATTCCAACTGAGAAAGTGGGTGTGTGAGGTGGAATATCAGACTGGTCAATCAAGTCGTATTCTAGTTCAACTTCTTTAGGCAATTCAACTTGATCATCTGAATCAGAATCAGTGTCAGAGTCTGATACTCCTAGCAAAGCGAAAGGATTGGTACTTAAGTTTGCTTTTATTCTCTTTTTTTCTTTTGGTTTATTATCATCTTCATCTTCGTCTTCGTTTCGGATGAGTTGTTTTCTTAACTCACTTTCTTTCTGCCGAAACCTTATTTCAGCTAACTTTTTTTGATATCTTTTTTTTTTCAACTTTTTTAAGTTATAAAAATCAGATTTGTCAGCTACCAGACATCGCAATTCACGAACAGCCTGGCTTAATTGATTACTTAAAGTTGCTTTAACAACTAATGCATGATAAGCGCCACCATTATTTAAATAGACTTTAACATTGTATTTTTCTTCAACTATCTTCAAGTTGGATCTGTTCTTACCTAGAACCAGTCCGACCAGGTTAGAATGCACTGAAATAGATTCTTGATAAATTTGCGACATCTTGATATTCTTAAAGAAAATTATCCTTAAGTTCTAACTTACGGTAAATAACTTACGGTAAATAGATATCCATTACTTCTCTGATTATGGCTCGACAAGCTGGGCAAGTTTTTTCCTTTTTTACTTTGTGATAACAGTCATCACATGTAGCCAAATGATTGCAAGGTATGAAAACACGATTGCGTGGATTTTCCCTACAAACTAAGCATAGGTAGTTATCATTAGTAATTTTATTTTCAGTTGTTACAATTTGAAATTTTTCGAAGAGTTTCATTAAATGCGGATACCATCTAGAATCATTCTTGAGATCACGGTGAAGACTCTTAACTAGTCCCTCAGTCAGCTGGCAAAATTCAAACTTTTGACCCGCTGAAATAATTATATCAAGAATCCGGAAAAAGTCATTGATCTCGCTGAAATCCCAATTTCTTTTGTTCTGAAGAAATGCTTCCACCCAATATTGAAATAAAGTAGTTTTTTTGTAGACTATTTTAGTGAAATTTAATCCGTATTTAACTAAAAGATCTAGGCTAGTCCAAATTGAAGTACCAAACGGCATTGTGACTTCTCGGTCAAAAAGAGTTAGAGAAATAAAAGCTGATACAACAGTTGTTTTAATGAATCCATGTTCATTTTTGATGTTTTGAGTTATGGTGTTATTTGGATCAACTCCTTTTTTAAGCAAAAGTTCTAATATGTCAATGTAATGAGATTCTGAATTGTTGCCGATATTATCGGCGGCCATCTCAACTAGGGTTAAATCATTTTCTTCAGCTAACCTTTGATTAAGGTTCCATTCTTCAGAAATAGGATCTTCAAGGATACTTTTAACCAAATCATAATTTGATTTCTTGACTGCTTTGAAAAGGGTTGAAATAGATGGCTTAACTCCTAAACATGATAAATTATGGTAAGCTAGGTTGATCTCCTTCTTTGGAAAAAAAGTAATTATCTTGTTAAGGAGATCGTTTGAATCAGAATCAGTTAGGTGGGAGTCAGTTAAGTTGGAATCTAGTTGATGGGAGTTATCTGGGTGTTGATCCTCTGAAAAGGGATTTGTCGGAGGAAATGGAAAATCAAATGAATCGTTTGACATGTTCTTAAAATTAAAAAAGATTTTATCATAATTGACTTTGGGTTGTTAATAAAATTGATTTGATTTAGAGGTTGATGGTAGAAGCGGTAAATGTTGAGAAGGTCCAAACGGAGGTAGAATTACATAATTGGATTGTACTGACTACACCCACAGTTAAGAAAACTATATAATACACCCGCGTCTAGATCAGTAGTCCACACTGACTATTCTACCTCCAGCTGCACACCTTGTAGTTGGTTTTTTTTTAGATTTTTTAATAAAAAAACTTAGTTTTTTTGTTTGTTTAGCTGTGTTGGATTAGCTGTGTTGGATTAGCTGTGTTGGATTAGCTGTGTTGGATTAGTTCATTGGTTCATTTCGTTGGTGATTAGCTTGCTGAGCATTTCTTGCTCGAAGCGCTGAGTAAACTCGGCTACCTCAGGATCTAGACCTTGAAGGGCCTCATAAAGAATTTCTTTCAAAATGTTCTCCTGACCGAGGTTCTCTTGGCCCAGACTGGCCAAATAGTGAAAATCTGATGGTTGTTGGCCACCAGTAGAAGGTTCACTTTTTTGAGATGTCATTGTACTCAATGTAATTAATGGGAAAGTATTTCAATTTTCAGGTACTTTAGTGAACTAAATTGATTAAAAAAAAAGTGAAAATTAAATTTCTTTTTTTTTTCTCAAAAACCTCATGTCTTTGAAAGTTGGGTGACTGGATAGGGAAATCCCTAGCCTTAGTTGTCCCGTTGTCGCCTGCTGCGCCGCTGGCTTTCTTGGCGGCGGTCCGACGCGGACGGAACAACATGGGGAGAATGTCGGTTCCTGTTCCTCTTCTCATCCCTCGAGGAACGGGAATGCCGTTTGTATTGGCGAAGGTTCCGCATCGGAGGAGTTTCTTCTTCCTCAATACCTGACATGTCCTGACTGTCTTCCTCGATGTCTGACATCTCTTCTGGATTGTAAGAAGGATCTTCCTCTCCCTCCTCTTCCGAGTCGGTAATCATCTCTTCCACTTCATAGTCAAAAAGCGGATGCCACTCAGTGTCTGCGTTTTTGAGGAACGGAACGAGAGCCCCATCGGCGACTTGCTCCTCCAAGAAGCTTTCAAGAGTCTCCATAGATTCCTCAGTGAGCGGAAAACAGTTTTGTGACTTGGGACACCCAGGCATGATTTCTCTGACCTGACCAGCAAACCAGGTCAATCCAGCATTAGTACTCCAGCCAACGAACCGGAGCGCAACCTTTGGGTTCCATTCTCTGAGTGCGCCATCATTGCTGGCACAGCCGTCCTTTTTGGCAACTACTCTTGCTGAGTTTCTGCAGATAGCGTCCCAATTTGGCGCACCTTTGGACAGCCATTTGTTCTTCTTTTTGTTCTTCTTTTTGTTCTTCTTTTTCGCCTGAAAAGATTCTGGTTCACATTCTCCTCTGAGAAGAACCAGGTATTTGAAGTTTCCTGCCTCGTCATAGACGGCACAGATGGTTATAATACAACGTCCGGTTGATGGGGTGAGCCCACCAATGTTAACCTCTAAAGATTCTGACATTGTCAGTATTGAGCTCTATCCAACAAATGCTTCAATTTTGGCCATTACCCAACAGTCAATTTGTCCAAAAAGAGGTAGATAAAACATATCTTAAATAGATTTAATAACTTTGGCGATTCCAATAGTTTGATCTCCATTTCGAACTACTAGGTTAGAGTTGACTTCTTCAGGAACATTTTTACCAATTAAGCAGAAGCATGCATCAACTAATCCTTTTGGATCATTACTATCTGTCAAGTAAACCCAACTCTTTTTTTCTTTTTTGCTTTCGACTCTCAGTTTAACCAAGCGAACATCATATAATTGATCTTTAGTATGAATTTTACATACCAATCCAGTACAAATCAAAGTTGGAATCTTATAAGCTAAAAACTTGCAAACTAAGATCTTTTTTTCACCAACAATAATATTTTTATCATGAACTTCTTTGAAAGGTATTTCAGAAATTATTTCCATCAGTGATTGATCTATTTTTTCTGTTTTCCAGGTGGTTACAGAGGTCGGATCTATGTCATTGACATTGGAGCCTTGATAAGCCGAAATTGGTACAAATTTGATTGATTTAAATTGGTATTTGGAAATTCTTTTTTGAAAGTCTTTCTTAAGTTTCTGATAAGTTTCTTCATCCCAATCGATGGTGTCCATTTTGTTAACAGCAACAACCAAAGTAGATATTCCCATTCCGCGAGCGATTACACAGTGTTCAACTGTTTGACCAGCCAGTCCTGATTTATATTCACCCTGGCGAGCGGATAAAATTAGAAGGGCAATATTAGCTTGTGAGCATCCCAGAACCATTTCCGAAATTAGTTGTTTATGTCCAGGAACATCAATCATGGTTAATTGAGTATCTTTGAAAGGAATAACCAGATCAAGATATTCGTGAGTTTTCCCCCGAGCTCTTTCACCGTCATCAGAGTCCAGAAGATAAGCTAGCCACCAAGACGACATTTTTCTTGATTCCGCTTCTTTTTTTACTTTTTCAATTTCTCTGGCTTCGATTAAACCACTTGTAACTAGAATTTGACCTCCAAGAGTGCTTTTACCACTGTCGACATTGCCTAAAAGGACAAATCTTCTTTCAGTTTTATCTGTCATTTATTTGAAATTTGAAATAAAAAATTACTTTAGATCAATTTTAGATTGATTTTGAATACCCAGCTTCAGATCCTGGATTTTTATCCTGAATTTTTATCCATCTAGGCGATTACCATGATGATCCACCACAATAGTGATTTGATCAACAACGCTATCGTCCCGAGTACTATATTGAGTATAAGTTGCATGAGTCCCATTTATGATTGTTAAATGTCCATACTCTGCTTGAAAAGTGTTATAGGATTGAAACGCTGAACCATTATGTTGATTAGTAAAAACATCCATATCGGACAGGACCCCGGCCTTTCCAGCCATCAAGTGGACAAAGGATTTCGGATTGGTGTAGTTAGATTGTAGTACAATTCCTTGGTGAAGTGGATACATTCTCTCGTACGCATGAACATGTGCTGACATGTAGATGTCAACTCCAAAGAAATACATCATTTCCTCAATCCCAACTGGAAGCGTAGTTGTTCCATTCCGGAGAATTGTGGTTTGATCCTTTTTTCCACTGCAGGTATTATCCATTAAAATGTCTGAACACCATAGCGGATGATGCCCAATGACAACCACCCACGGATGATGTTTTCTATCTTTCCAGGCCTCTCTCAATTCGTTCTCAAACCATTTAAGTTGGAGACGAAGATCACCAACTGAGGTATCATTAATAGACTTGATTGGGAAACCATTATCATCATACCAATTATCAGTATGCAAAACGATGAATTTGGTCAGTGATGATCGGAAGGTGTAATACATAGGAGCAGGCATGTTAAACCGAGCTTTGTATTGGGTAAAGTTACCATCCCTTTCATGATTCCCCGGGCAGGTCATATAAGGACGTCTGGTAGCAATTGGATCAATATCTCGCATGTAAGTATCTCCGACATGACCTTGATTGGTGTTTAGGTCATAGGCAATATCTCCTAGGTGCATTACAAAGTCATAGGACTTGGAGTTGGCTCCTTGTAGCAGAGACATCATTGACTCTCCGCTGACTCCTAGGTCTCCCACCATGGCAACTGTTAGAGGTAGTTTTGAGTAGTCATGTGGGGTAAGAATATGATTTTCAGCTTGACTATTCTCTTGATCTTGATTCACAAACCGCCAACAGTACTCTTCGTAGGAGAGCAGTTCGGTTAGTACAACATAGTAAGTGTAGGTAATACGGCCTCCCCCATTGTCCAACGGATTCGGATAATTAGGTATGGCATAATTGGTTTTTAGGGGATCATTCCACTCACAAGGTGCTATTTCATACTCAATACGCTGAATACTTGTGTTAGTCATGGTCATGAAACTGATGATCATTTCACCAGGATTCCCAGTCAAGGCTAAGTGCACCTGCTCTGGATGGGGATCAGCAGATGTAAAACCCAGAAAAAGGATTAGAAATATAATTGGGGCTTTGGATGATGGCTTAGATGACATGGTCTTTGATCTTTAGTCTTTACAAATTTGGATTTGGGAAAAATAGTTCAATTTTTCACATCATATCAGAAGGAGAATAATTTATAAAAAAAATAGTTAATCTCTAATTTAATTTTCAATCAAAACCTAAGCAGTTGGATCAATGACCAAACACCAATCAGATCGGGGTTGCAAGGTATCATTGTCGCCTTTAACTTCTGCTCCAAAGGATCCAGCAAACATTTTAGTTTTGTAAGGTGTTCCATTGTCATCAACTAGAACAGGAACTTCGCAGAAACCAACTGGAACATCATCGCAATCAATGATTGGATATCCGTGTCCATCGATTTCACCACCACTCCAGGTCTTCAGTTTGGTTTGATGAGAAATCCATTTTCCATCGGTATCAAAAACCAGAAAGGCCGTAATCCATCCGCTAAGATAAGTTGGTCCAGAACCAGTACTGGTGTGATGGCAAACCAGGTTCCAAAATTCTAGATCAGGTTGACCAGAGACAGATTTAATCATTTCATCTAGAACTGGGTTGAGAAGCTTCAGCCACTCAGTCATTTCTTGATTTTTGAGGTCGTATTGAGCTAGTTTCTGAACTTTTTGTTGAAGCTTCTGCCAATCTTCAACTGTTCCTAGAAGAGTTACTTCTGGAAGACCACAGCAAAGGCAAAACTTGTAATCAAAATATTTTTGCATTGTGGCCATTAGGATCACAGAGCTAACCATCTGATCAGTTTTAGTGGTTGTTGTGAAGCCTGGTTGAACCCAGTCACGAATTTCAGGATCAGTTAAATTTTTCTGAATTTCTCGGCTCATCAAGTCAACTAGTTCATCGTAAGGAGCAGTATGCAAAGTCCCATCAGCATAAACTTCAAGCTCTTTTTTCCCTTCGAAATTTACAAACTTGGAACGCAAATCTTCCGGGTGAGCATTAACGTAAAAGCTAAATTGAGTCAGGATGGTAATCCAAAAATCATCTGGTCGCAAAACAAGCTTGTGATGATTGTTGTAAGATTGCAGAATTGCATCAATCAACCCATTTTGACTATGAGTCAAGGCGAATTCATCGTTAGCTGAACCTTGAATGTATTGAAATTTAAGAAATTGTTCTTCCGCGATCGCAGAATTTTTACTCTTGAGCCGCTTTTTAACAATTGATTCGATCTTTGTTTTCCATGGACCATCATTATTACCATATGGTCCTTTGTAAATCTTAATTTTTTCAACCGCCTTGGGTGAAGGATTAAATGTAAATGGCATTTTATGATTCTTTTGATAAAAAATAATAATAATTTCAATTTTAATCTTTAATTTATTTCCTAGAATGGCTCTAAGGTATCACAAACCTTTGATCCCCATGGCAAAATTCATTTAGGGCCATGAGCAAGCCAACTCCCATTACAGTTATTAGGCCAGCTGACACAATAACTCGGTAAAAGAAGTAAGTTGAAACAGAGTATCCGGTACATATCAAGACAACCCCGACAACCATCAAAATGTAAGATGTAAACCAGATTAAACCTTCCTTAGAAGCTAGTGATTGATGTGATTCAATGGCGGCTGCAGCAAGGGTAAGTAATCCAAGCAACGGAAGGATGTACGACTGAAGATAATGATTTTCGAGATCATTTTTAGCTGTTAAATCTGAAAAAGCTAAAAGAATTAGAAAAGATTTAAAAAATAAATCAAATTTGTTCATTCGGTGTCACATTGATGAAGTGTCAAATCATTAATCAATTTTTAATTATGTCAAAGTTATAAAAAATAAATTAATTTGAATTAGTTTCAATTATAAATTGTTTTGTTCTAGTTTAGCCCTTGATTGCGACACAGCATCCAATTGCACAGGCACAGGATCCCACAAGAACAGCCACGGAAGCAGCAGCCACCAACATAAACATAACCACTAGGGTTCGGTAGTAAGCATAATCATAATATTTGGGGTTGCAATCTCCTTGCTCTGTATCAAAGAAGATTGTCATCCCCCAGATAAGAACACCAACACATCCCATTCCGCAAAGCGCGGCAAGCTTTCCAAAACAATCTTTATCGTCATCTTCACCATCCTTCTTCTTTGTGGACACAGCGTTAAGGGCAATAGCTCCCAAGGTTAGACCCCCTAGGACATAAAGATAAATATCAGGTGAATGGTCTTGATCCAGATGGCACTCGTCCCATTTGGTAGCAACAATAATATCAAAAATCCCCAACACTAATGCAGCAACAGCCACGGCAATAATAATAGCAATACCAGCCATAGATGCGAAAAATGCAGCTATGACAGCAGTGATTTGAGCACAGTCAACAGACATATTTATCTAAAACTTTAAAACATTATTAAATTCAATTTTTAGATTATTTTATTGATCCAATATGGTAATCTTTTAAAATTCCTTTCGCTCTTGGACTATGCCTAAAATTATCAAACATCACTGTTGCATCTTTTCCAAGACCTTTTAAAATAATATTTCCCCCAGGGTGACGACTGGTCCAACTGGATATATCATAAACTTGACCCCTAATCACCATCCAGGCATCAGTTGAAGTTTTATGCTTTGAAACCATTTCTAAAGTGTATTGACCCTTTTTATTTTTAGGCTCACTCTTTTTAGGTTCACTCTTTTTAGGCTTCAAAGCTGGTTTGATCAAATTAAGATCAAGAGAAGGGTTAAGGGTAGCATCATTAATTTCTTTCAAAGCCATTTCAGAAGTTTGTAAAGCCCCTTCAATCCAGGCTTGATAAGAGCTATAGGCTTCTCCAATAATATAAAGTCTATTGAGAGGATGATTGATTTTCTGGAGAAGTTTGTCTTGATTTAAGTGGACTTTTCTAGGTTTCCAGTAATGAGCACCAACTTCCCAATATCCAGATCCATCAATCCATTCTATTCTAGGTACAATAACCAAAGGAAAAATCTTTTTTAATTCTTCTTTAATTTTATTTTCTAAAGTATTTCCTATTTGATGCTCGACCAATTGATTAGTTAAACGTCCATCCGTATAAGATATTAAAGTTAATCCATCGTTGTTGATTGGGATGATATATTTAAGTATTGAATCAGTAATGATTTTCTTCTTGAGCCATTGTTTTTCAAATTTGGCGTAGATCCGATAAAGAGGTTGTCCAGAAACTAAATTTAGGAGACTTGTAATGGGTTTCAATGGACTCAATTCTAGAAGAGCTGATTTCGGAAGAGCCAAAACAACGGATGGTGTCAGATATGTCTGATTGGAACCTGTCATCAACCTCCAACCACCAGATTCTATCTCTTCTAGGTGCTGTAAATCTTCCTCTAACGCAATTGATACTTTACTTTTAATTTTTTTCTTTAGTCCCGCAACCAACTGTTCCATACCATCTTTAAGGGTCATGTAGCCGGTTTTGTTTTGAAAATCTCTTTTAAAAGTTTTTAAAGAATCAAAAGCATTCATAACATGAAACTCGCTATAATAAGGATAAATCAAGTCTATTTTCTTGGCCAACTCTGGATCAATTTCCTTCAGGAGGTTAAAAAGAGTTTGAGATTGCAAAGATTGATCTGAATATTTCTGAGTGGCTTTAACTGCTTGAGCCAGCAAAGAATCAAACTTTAATTTTGAATCAGCTTGTCCTTTCTGAGAAAAGAAAGCACTTTCTTCGTTGAGTCTAATGACTTTTTTATTAAGATTAAGTTCTCCAATTAATTTTTTGAGAAGGATATGATGATTCGAGAATCGTCCTGCTCCAATTTCATATTTCTGTTTTTGGTGACTAGTTGTTTGAATTCTTCCACCAAGCCTAGCGGAAGATTCTAAAATTAAGATTCTTGGTTTTTTCTTCGAATTCTTTTTAAGGTACTGATGAGCAAAGTAAAGTCCCGCAATACCTCCTCCAACAATGATTAAATCATAAGTGTTGTTTTTAGTTTTCATCTTATATTTTAGATACCCAAAGTATTTTAAATCCTTTTAAGAACTCATGACACTTCGAAATTGGTACCACCTAAAAAGATGATAACACATAGTTACCAGACCAAAGAGAAAGAGTATATCCCAAAGAGTCTTATTATTTTTGATTTTGGGATGATCATGATATTTTCCGAGAAGAATCAAGCCAGGACCAACTAGAGCCAAATGAAATAAAAAAATGTATTCTTGTTGAAACATTAGAGTTTTAGAGTTTAGTTTTAGAGTTTTAGGAGATATTTTTCTGGTAAAATCACAAATCAAAGAGGATTATGAAATCTCAAATTCAACCTAGAATGGTTTTAGAGTGTTCCAGAGCGCTGCGCTGAGCTTCGTTTTGAAGATTTAAGGGTTCCATTTTTCCAAAAGCGAGGCCGAGCGCAGCGGATAAGGGCATTCTAGGTCTCACTTTTTTCCTAGTAAAATTTCAAATCAAAGAGGATTATGAGATTCTGAGGTCTACCTAGAAAGGGATCTTTGATGTTCTTTGAAGCTCTCAAATGAGATCTGATGTAGAAGTGTGCAGAACATTTGAATTACAAAATTGATTTTAAAATTAGATTGAACAAAAAACTGAAATAAAAACATGCCTTCTTTTATCGCACATTTAGCCCAACAGGATCCACCTGAATCGCATAATTTTGAATTTTTAGCTTATTTTCGTGTCCTTGGTCAAATGTTACCTAGAATTAGATTTGCGGCCTACGCCAGTGAATTTGGAGAAAGTTTCCGAAAAGTAAGTCCTAAGATTGTCAAACCTCTTTATGGACTTTCTTTTGGATATGTTGGTCTTGATATTCTAGCTAAAACTGGAATGCATTTATCTGATAAAACTAAAACTGGAATGCATTTAGACCAACCGGATCAGATTCCTTACATGAAAACCTATCAATTTGCTGATTCAACAGTTTGGCATGGGACAGCTAGTTTTCTTTTGCCTAGTGTAGCCGTTCACCAAACTGTCCATCGCAGCACCCAGGTCTGTCGCTATTTGAAAGCTGGATTTAAAACCACTAGAATCCTCCCAGTGGCCTTAGGTCTCGGTATGATTCCATTCATTATTCATCCGATCGATCAAGCTGTTGATTATGTCTTTGATCAATGGATCCGCTCCAAATACCCAAAAGATGTTCAGGAAAAACTCTATCGATGAAGAGCAACAAAAAGATTCTCCTAATTTTCCCAAAAGCGAAGCCGAGCGCAGCGGATAAGAGCATTCTAGGTCTCACTTTTTTCCTAGTAAAATTTCCTAGTAAAATTTCAAATCAAAGAGGATTATGAGATTATGAGGTCTACCTAGAAAAGGATCTTTGATGTTCTTTGAGCCATTCAAATGAGATAAGCTGCTAAAGTTCTCAAGTACAATTCAATGGATCAAAAATTGATTTAGATTTTTCATATTTTAGATCTAACCAAATGTCTTCAACAAGATTATTGAAACTTTTTGCTGGATTTTATGCAAGTGGCATTCCGGCTAATGGGGTATATCAAAGTTACACTTACTTGAGAGATTGCCCTGGATCAACAACTAGTGATTATGATCACTTGACAGCCAATTTTTGGATTGGACTTAAAGAAGGCTACAAATGGCCTTACCTAGTATACCAAAGAGTTACTGATCCGGATCAATGAAAATATTTCTAATTTGAAAAGTTAAACTAAACCTAAAACTATCTTTTTATCTATCTTTTTTAATATACATGGTTCTCAAACCAAATTTAAAATTAAAACTGTCTAAAGTCAGAGGAACAGTTAGTAAATTTCCTAAAATTAGTTTATTGAAAGGGATTATAATACTCGGGGTAACTGCATTAGTAGTAGGTCTCATCATTATCGGATTATATTTTGGAGGAGTTCTGACTTCCAAAAGTCCATCTAATCCACCTGGACCTAAACCAGATCCTAAACCAACTCCACCTAAACCAGGTCCAGGTCCTAAGCCGGGTCCAGGTCCTAAACCAGGTCCAAGTCCGTCCTTACCTAACTTTCCTTGTTCGAATGCCGGCTGCGGAGCACCTTCAGATTGTACCCCGGACAAACCTCCAAAAGGTAATGCACCAGCTTTCAAACCAGATTTTAAGTCCGGAGAGGCTTCAATTACTTATTATGGTGCTGTCGGATGTGGTGCTGGAACATGTGGAGCTAATTTCGGAAATGATGTTGGGGGATTTGATGGTCAAATAGATGCTGGAGTGGCAATTCCTTATAAGTTTTTTTCTGATACACCACGATTAAATGCTGGTGGCGTGTCTCCTTACTGTACCAATGGAATATCTTGCAAGAATGGAAATTATCCAGTGGACAAGCAAGGTCAAAGATTATGTTTTGAATTGAGCTCTAATCAAACTAGGAATAAAGCCAATGTCATGGTCACCGAAACTTGTGGAGGTAATTGTCCGGCTAAAGTTCCTTCCCCGAATCCCAAAGGAGTTTGTGGTAATGACTCCCAAGATTGTGGTAACTTAATTAGTTCGGCTTATAAAGACCAAGATTTTGGGTTTGCTGAAGGATCTCGCTGCGCAGTTGCTCAGGAATGTACCAAGTGGATGCCAGCTCCTCCTGGAACTGATAAAAATGTCAACTCGGCTTACGAATTAAGTTGTAGCGGAAAAAGAGGTGATTGGTGCAGTGGATACTACATGCATTTCGATTTAGGGTCTACCCAAGATGGTGTTTTTGGTAAATTATGTCAGAACCCAGGTGATGGATTTTGTAAAGTTAATTATAAAAGAGTCCAATGCCCAGCTGGCCCAGAGCCAAAATGCCCCAATGGATGTCCCGCAACTGCTTATAATAATGGACCACATAAATGCGACCAACCAGCAGCTCAAAAGAAATTAGATAATGGTAATTATTGTTGTTGCCCATGGGATAATATTTATGATGCCAGTACTGGAACATGTAAGTCAAAGTAACTTTCAACTAAACCTTTTTGACCTTTTTAAAAATAAAACTTAATCTAAAAATTGAATTAGGTTAATTCCTATAATAAAGATCATACATGAAGACTCCAAGGCCAATAATGATCTATTCACTCTAGATCGGGAGTTTCAGTTTCGGCGCTTGGTTGAACGTTACGAGAAGGACAACACAACAACACTGGAAAGCTACACCGCTAGATGGTTCAGATCCTTTGGTACGTTAGTATGGTGAACTGTATTCGAAATCATTGTAAAATGACCCGCTGAACCCGGGTTGATTTACGAACTGTTTGAATTTGGTAACTGTTGTGATGATCATCTTGTTTCAGGAAACCATTCTGCTGAAGCCCCGCATACTTAGTTGAGAATTCGCTGACCGAGCGAACATCTCCGACTCTAAATTACTTTTTTTTGATCTTTCTTTTTTAGGTTTTAACCTTTTTAGCCCCAACCCATATTCAAAAATTGATTGATCTGAACTATAACACCAGAAGTTAGGTGAAGTACTCCAACTTCCTTTAGTGTACCCCAGAGATCACGCGATGCAACGGTAGCATGATATACATATTTGCGCAAGCATACATGTGTGTTGAGGGCTCGACCCCCTCCCCTCTGGACCATGACAAGAAAGTGGCGCGACACCCCCCTGCGATGTGACCGGGAAACCAGTTATATCACAGCCAGTAGTTAGACATCCATCTAGTGTGCCAGTCTGCACATACTCACCTGAGTGCTACACCAACGGTATCAATAGTATCCATGTTTAAAACATGAGCTACACCAAGACCCTGGGTGCGATTCCCTTTGTATTGGTACCACAGGTTCCACAAAACCTAAAAAAAGAATGGTTAAAATAGATGATTCTGTAGCCCACACCGGTGATGGGGCTAGTCTCAAAAACTAGTGACGTTTGTCTAACAGGCTCAATTCCTGTCAGAGTCAAAAACTCTATTTTTACTTTTTTTTTAGTCTTTTTTTTTTTACCTTTGGTCAGATTAACAGCTATTCAATAAAAATTGAATTACACAAATCCTTTAAGTATCATAATAAGGCAGGATGGCCGAGTGGTTAAGGCGGTAGACTCAAGTTCTACTGGACATAGTCCGCGCGGGTTCGAACCCCGCTCCTGCTTAATTTTTTTTATTTTTTTTATTTGGATCTCAGGTCGGGAGATATAAAAAAAAAATTGAATTGCTCGAGACTATCAAGTACCATAATGAGGCAGGATGGCCGAGTGGTTAAGGCGGCAGACTTAAGTTCTGCTGGACATATGTCCGCGCGGGTTCGAACCCCGCTCCTGCTTAAATTTTTTTTGTTTGATTTTAGTTTGATTAGTTTTTGATAAACCAATTTTAGGTAGAGAGATATATTAAAAAATTGAATTGCTCGAGACTATCAAGTACAATGATAAGGCAGGATGGCCGAGTGGTTAAGGCGGTAGACTTAAGTTCTACTGGACATATGTCCGCGTGGGTTCGAACCCCACTCCTGCTAAATTTTTTTTGTATTTTTTTGTATTTTTTCTAAGTTTGAGTTTCTCCTTCAGTTTCTTCTTCAACCTTGAGTGGAGGAAGTGGAACTTCAACTGAATACTTCTTTTTGCGGCAAGATAACCCTTTTCTCCTTTTGATGACCTGAGTTCTTGTTTTAGTTGCTCGGTAGTTATTTAAATTATCCAAGAAGAATTGTTCTCCTTTTTGGCAAAGCTCAACCTCCATTTTATTATCGGCCACACACGATAAGAAGCCAAATTTGTTTTGTCCAATGAGGAACTGATTTTTGGCTGGGTTAAAGCGAATACGATCAACCAAATAACAAAGGTTGAGGCAAGTCGCTTTAACAAATTCTGAGTCTGAATTCAGAGATTTTTCCGCGATTTCAGCCTTGAAGTGAGTGTAGAAATCGGCGAAGGTGGTGTCTTGTTCTAATTCACCAGCTTCTTGTAGGTCGGTGAATGTTTCATAAAGAAATTTAATTGTATTAACTAAATTAAATTTAGGCATTTAGTATAGTTTACTATAATGTATACCAAGAAGAATTTTTAAGTCATTTTTAGATCCAGCTTGTCCAAAAAATTGAACAATTTTGACCACAAGTATCATTAACAGGTTCCTACCCAACTATTAAACTTGCTGGCGAATTTAATGGGAATCCGAGTGATATACGATGGAATGTAGTTGTGCGCTAGCAACTGTATCTTGAGTCACTCTATTGTTGGGGGTCCTGATCTGTTACCGGAGCAGAAATGACGGGCTTCGACCAATCCAACAATTCACACTCTGGGAATAGCAATCTAAATCACGGAAGATTTCTCATGGGGAGATTTCTAGATGTGATTAAGATTCCAGAGTAACTGTCGCGCGAAGGTTTTGCCAGCCATGATGTGATTGTGAAACCCGCTTTACCAAGGCAAATTCACCCCCAGTGACAAACGTAGAGCCCCATGCTCCAATTGTCACAAAAATCCTGAACGGACAATTCCGCAGGTACCAAATGGGTGGAGTGCGCTCCTTCCTTGGGTTTTAACCCTAAATTTTTTTTATTTTTTATTTAATTTTTTATTCTAAAAGATTGTAGAAAATTGAAATCTTTACCAGAAATATCTTGTGACTTAAAACTATTATGACTGCCACCGCTGCTACCCACAAAAGACTTTGTATCAAAGCACTTTCTAACGACGAAATGTTTGAAAAGGCTCATGTCAAAGCAGGGCGATTAATCACGAGGGGCGATTATAAAGCCCTCAAAAAAGAATATGATACTCTTGGAATGCCGCTTGATCTAAATTTAGAAGAATACACTGATGATGATTGCATTGAAAAAGCTGCTGCGGTTCTAGCTTTTCTCAAGCTTAAGCGCAAAAAGAAAAGTAAATCCAAATTCCCAAGATTTAAAAGTAGAATTCATCTAAAAAATTGAAATCCCTTCTAACCCAATAAGAATTCTACAATATGTCAATCCCAGAAACAACTAAAAGAACTGATGAAAGAACTGAATTAATGAAAGCTTTGTCGGCAGACATTTTAGAGAAATCTACTCAAGAAGCCACCAAAATGATTCAGCTTTTTGATCTAGAAACTCTTCGAAAAAAGGCTTCTGAATTAAATAAGCAGGATGATTCTGTTCCAAAAGATCTATCTTATGAATTTCTCCAGAAAGAATGGAATGAAAATCAAGAAAAGATGGTTAACGAGATAGCTTTGGCGATTGCCATCCGCAACCAACAACAGGAAGCGGATCGAATTAAATGCTTTGATCTGATTCGAAACTATTACAAAAGATACCAGGGCGATAAGTGTAAAAAATATGAAATGTTTGAGCATGTTGAAAACGAAGATCTAACCAAGAATGTTATGTCTGATTTGTTAAGCGTATTAGATCCCAGCGTGGGTCGAGTAATGAAAATTAATTCCGAAAAACCAATCAAAGCAAAACCTTCCGATATTCCAGCACTTTGTCAATTGAGTCGAAGTCATCCTTTGAGACCAGTTTCACATTGTGATGAGATTCCTGATTTTATTCAAAAAATTCCACTTGATGAAATCAGGAATCTCACTTTTACTGATCAAGACAAAGAGGATACTTTTGTTGGTCATTTGGTAATCATATGCCAGTATTTTAAAGAAAACATTACTGACAGTGATCATAATCAGTGGTTGCAACGAAAACCTGCTAAGGTAGCAATGGGAATTTTTCCGATTGATACTACACAGTCAGAATATCGTGGTTATGGACATACCACCGCGGTGTCTCCACCCGAAGATGCTTACAAAAGTATCCTATATATTTCATGGCTGATGCCAACCCCATCAACAATTCATAATGATCTCCCACCAGTCGATCAAACAACAGAAGAGAAAAAATAAAGCGTTTAGGACTTAGGACTTGATACAGATTAATTTAAAATGTAATTTTTTTTTTTGGCTCATTTTAGATTAACCAATGTATTAAAATTGATCTTGACAAAACATAAATCTATAAATATTGGCTTTTGGATCTATGGTTGATATATATAAAACCTAAAACCAATGCCATGTGTCCACCACATATCCCTTGACTCCCGTGCACACAAGGGATAGGATAATATGGGTGCTGAATTTGAGAAATCTTTAGCACCTTTTTTTTTTAAGATTAGGATCAGATTCAAACCAGGTTCACAAAATTATCCATGGCGTGATTCCGAAGAGGAGTTTTCCCGTGACCTTTTAAAATCACTAAATTATTTTTTTTTGGTTTCAGATCACTTTTAACAGCAAAGATAGTGTTACTGAGAGGATCACCCTTAACTAAAAAAATTTTCAAATTATCATTTTTCAAACTTAATTTTGGCATTAAATATCCGTTATAACCAGGATTAAATGCATAACATTGCTTGCAGTCTTTGCGATTCTGGTTAACCCAAATAGCTAGAGTACCACCCAAAGAATGTCCACAAACATAGATATTGGCTTTGGGATATTGAGTCTGAACTTGGTCAAACATTGCCAAAGACTCTTTAAATCTTTCTGATAAATGATGTTTGTTCCGCAAAATGAAATAATCTGGGACAACATCATTGATTTGTTTGGTTCCTCGAAAGGCAATGATGATATTGTGGGTCATCATAGTTTGATATTGGTAGATGGCGATGTAGCGGGTAGATTCTTTTTGAAGATACTGATAATTTTGGTGGTTTGCCAGACGAGAAGGTACTAATTGATAACTTTCTTTCGTAATTATAATGGCAATTCTCTCTGTTTTGTTGGGTCGATAGGTGATTGTTTTAATACTTCGGTATGGTTTGACCAATTCCTGATAGTTTTCCGCAAAAACTTCAATGACCTTCTCCCGATAAACTTTGTTTTTGGCAAATCCATCAATCAATGAATTATATTTGTTTTTGCACTCTAAACATTTCTGATTAAGCTTCTTTTGGAGTATCTTTTTTTGATCTTTATCAAGACCGGTTAAAATTGGCAGGTAGTCAGATTGAGATTTGGAATTCTCCATTTAATTTAATACTTAGAATACTTTTATACTTTTCTTTAAAGAAAAGTAACATCAAAAGAACTTTATTGTTTTTGACCATACTTTTTTATGATTTATCGAGTATGATAGTATTTACTTCTAACATATTCGGTATTTTCTCTTAAGATAATCGGAAGGGCATCATTAATTTCAGTGATGCAAAAAGTATCTGTGTTATTCTCTTCAACATCAACCAAGCAAAACCCATTTGAACAATTTTTAACACAATTTTTAATATGTTGTTCAGAGTTGCTCGGAACTCTAATTAACAATCCCAGAAAATCATCTAATTTTTTTTCAGAGGACTCATCAGAATCTTTGGTAAAATAATTCCTTGTCATGCAGAGATTAGAATTGTTTTTTGATAAAATATTATGAGCTAGAAAATATAGTGGGATTTCTTTTATTTCTGGCGTTGTTTCCACTGTAATGTGCATGGCGTCATTCCTTCGTGAGTTAAAGAACCCTTCAACCTTTCTAATTTTCCAAGATGTTTCTAGATCAAAGGGAAAATAGAAGACATCATCACTAATTCTTTCCAGAAATTTAATAATACCCCAGCCATCTGGATGTCCGTTCATGACAAACTCACAGTTAATTAAATTTTCCTTCCAGTTTGGACAAACTCCAAAAAATCCCTGATACACTCCACCATGTCCATAGTTAATACCTTCAAAAAAACTCCTGACATTGTTAGAAACTATCTTTTGATCTAAATATCTAAACCCAAACAAAAAGTCAGTGCTCTTTGACAAAAGATCTCGTTCTTCAGTCGTTGCGAATATTGAAATGGTGTCAATAGTAATGTTTTCTAGTTTTTGAGGGCTGCTGAAAACAACTGACCCCTGGTCACGTTTTGTATCTTTTTGATAGAACATTATGCATGGGATTGGTTTGTCTGAAAATAATTCCCATGGAATAATTATTTTCACCAAATGAGTCTCTGAATCTTTTTCAGTGTAAACAAAAGAATCTTCAGGAATCAAACATTTTGGCAATTGAAAGATAGGATATCCATCAATCCTAAAATCTAGCAGAAAATCATATCCTTGGGCCAGATCTTCTTTGCTGATTTCAAAATTGAGAAACTTAAGTTTAATGAAATCTCCACCTTGATGAACTTTAAACGTAGTTTCCATATTGAGGTCTATTTTATGAGTATCAGACCCATATCCGATTGGATTATAAGGTTGTTCCTTATGTAAGAATTTCCCTATCTTTTGATAGTCGTCAATACCTATGGAGGTGACTAATTGAGTAATTGCGGCCATTATTTAAATTGAGCGGTTAGATACTTGCAATGCATCATGATATCAATTTTTTTATACCTGAAATACTTTTCTTGAAAGAAAAGTAATATCAAAAGAACTTTATTGTTACTTTTCTTGAAAGAAAAGTAATATCAAAAGAACTTTATTGTTAAAAAAAATAAAAAATAATTTTTGATCACACTTTTTTCTAAAAAGTGTTGTTATGACACTGACAGGAATCGAACCTGCACAGACAAAGTCACTAGTTTTCGAGACTAGCCCCCTAACCAACATGGGGAACAGTGCCATACTTATACTTTTCTTAAAAGAAAAGTAATATCAAAAGAACTTTATTGTTAAAAGAAAAGTAATATCAAAAGAACTTTATTGTTAAAAGAAAAGTAATATCAAAAGAACTTTATTGTTAAAAGAAAAGTAATATCAAAAGAACTTTATTGTTAAAAAAAAGTATTGGACTGAGAGAGAATTGAACTCTCACCTTTAGATTGCGAATCTAATGTGCATACCGATTACACCATACAGCCCTTGCTTTAGTTCTAGTCTTAGTCCTAAAGCATTTTTAAAGTTATCTTGTTTAGTCTATCATCTACCATGCTCTCCGTAATGGGTAGTATCCATGATGATATTTATCCGGAGAATAAACACCAGTATCAGTATTAGCATTAGTATTAGTATTAGTTTCAGTAGGTGATTGACTGGGAGAAATTACTGCAGATGGTTCAGGATTAAATAAATCGTATGATGGATCAACGCTTCTCATAGCATCAAAACACATTAAACAATAATGTTGACCAAAATTAATGCTATTGCGACATCTTTTGTAATTTAAACATTTATTTTGTTTTGCAGAGTAGTTACCCATAAGTCTAATGAATAAATCACTAAAGCTGGATGTGCTTCAATTTTTAATCACTATCACATCCACCATAATTTCTTCCATAACTCGCCTGACCATAACCTGCCAAACCTTGTCCCGAATCAACCTGATTCTTTAGCAGACCAGTGAATGGCTTAACCGGTTTCCGTGGTTTTGATCGCATGTGAGCTGTAAATGCTGAATTTTCACTGGGAAGAGATACATTACTATGAGAAGGATTAAATTGATATGAATCAGGAGGAGGATCGGGTGAAGCAGTATAATTTGATTGATCATGTGTTGAGGCGATATTTTTCATTGTATTTGAACATGTTTGACAATAATATCTTTCATCACTGACACTAACACGTTTTCGACATGTTGAATAATTGTAACATTTTTTATGTTGACTGGTGAAACAGTTACCCATGAATGTTATGTGTGAGTATCCTTAATTAGAATTAAGTTTCAATTTTATAAATAAACTTTTCTTAGAACTTTTCTTTTTGAAAAAGATAAAAATTGAACTAGTCATTTTTTCTTAAATAAGAGTATGTCTTCTAAAACATCTTCATTATCTCCTGATTCATTATCTCCTGATTCATTATCTCCTGATATTTTTCATCAATTTAAAGATCTTCGCGTGGATGACTTTAATCGGAAGTATCCCAACAAAAGACCCCGGAAATATATTCGTCCAATGTCTCCAGAGTGGTTTTATGGTTGCGATCATTCGTTTATGACGCGAGCAGATAGATTTAGAAAAGAGTCAGCAATTAAATCAGAAGCTTTACCTCAGTTTATTGATTACCCAGTTAATGGTAAAACATATCGAGTTAAAGCCATGAAAAAACATGATGATGTTAAAAAATTTATGAAGCTTAACTAAACTAAACTTTTCTTTCAAGAAAAGTTTTATCAAAAGAACTTTATTGTTTTTAAAAAAGTGTTATATATTAAATAATAACTATGAAATCTATTTTACTCATACTCCAGAACTTTTTTTTTAATCCGAAAATAGCATTTATAATATTCATTTGTTTCATCACAGGATATTTAATTTTCCTAGATGAAGAAGGATCATTTGGAAAGAAATTTTTTAAATTTGGACCAGATGAAGACACAACATTTTTAAATATGAAAATCAATACATGGCCTAAAGTAATTTTATTATATTTCCTTGGATTTTTGTCCACCCTATGCATTTCATATTACAACACAGTCACCTTCGATTTTATTCATTCTAAGTTATGGAATCCGGCTTATAATGAGCCTCTTAATGTGTCTAAATTATGGACGACCATAATGATTTTGGTTGATCCTATTATTTATTGGGCTCTTGAAATAATCCAATTCTTTATTAATTTAACAATGCGGTTCCAATTTCTATTTCCACAATTATTAGGTACTTTATTAGCACAAATTCCTTATGGATTATATAAAATTAGTCAAAACAAGTTTCTATCATAATATACTTTTCTTAAAAGAAAAGTAAGATCAAAAGAACTTATATTTTTGTTTCTCTTTTTGGTAACGGTTTTTCTCTTACAAGAGAAAAAGTGTAAAAGTGTTTTTAAAGAAGCATTTTACTTATTTGATCACTAAATAGCGTGATTGGGATAAAATACAATATCGAAAGAAAGCACCACAATGCTGCTGTCTCGCCATTCCAAACATTTAATCCTCTTTCAAAGATAACAGCAACTCCCAAAACTAAACCAACCCAAGCAAGAAGTAAGGGTCTAACCTTAGTAAAAATTGCTGGGAAAAACATTAATAATAAGTAAAGTCCTGGATAAATTATTTTTTGATCAATTCCATTAAACTTGTAACCCAAATGATATTTCCCTTGGTATGCCGTTGTTTTGTCAGCGCAAAAATCATTTGATGGGTTGTACTTCTTATTGCACGATGGTAAATGGTAAATGTCTAAATCTTTAATGTGAATCGCGCAAACGATAGCATAAAAGAAACATGCGATCAGAACCCATTTCCAATAATCTATATTTTTTGGATCAAAGAATGATAAAAATAAATTTAGACATAATGGCTGAAAACAGATATGAATCCATGATAAGATAGCATAGTTTCCAGTTAACGCTTTGTCCCCTTTTCTAATTGTTCGATAAAGTATTCCTTGGATTAAGTCTTTAATTCCTAAGAAAAAAAGTCCGATGGCCAATTTAGTTTTAGAATAAGAATAAATTCCAGTTGCAAATAACAATAATGCATTAAAATATGATTGGTTTTCAGAAAAACACATATTTGCTCGATCAATGTATTATAATACATTACCCATAATGTTTTTCTTTAAAAAGTGATGGCAGGATTCGAACCTGCGTGGGTGTTTAACCAATAGGACCTAAACCTATTCCCTTCGTCCGCTCGGGCACATCACCAAACTTATACTTTTCTTGTAAGAAAAGTAATATCAAAAGAACTTTCTCTTTTTGCTAATGGTTTTTCTCTTTGAAAAAGAGAAAAAGTGTAGTAGTGATGACAGGATTCGAACCTGCGTGGGCTTTCGCCAGTGGGACTTGACTCCACTCCCTTCGACCGCTCGGGCACATCACCTTACTTTTCTTTCAAGAAAAGTAATATCAAAAGAATCTTTTTAACATTTTTAGGTTCATTTTAGGTATAAAATTGAATGTTATATACATAAACATAGAATATTGGCGGGTAAGTTTCATCATTCGATGTCCTTGTTTGTTGCAACTTATTAGTTGTTTCCCGCCCAACAAACTTGGATGAAACCCTGTTGTGATCGGTGGCTATGCTCCATCACTTCAGGTTAGGTTCCCGCTCCAGGGTAAAGGAGTGAAGCTGTAAGTCCCAGCGGTCATTAATCTTATGCACTTTCCTTCCCCAATAAGTGCTAAACGGGTTTTTGATGACAATTCGAGTTGAAAAACTCAGAGGTTTTAAATTTTTTTTTATTGTTTTTTTTAAAAGAAAATATTGTCAAAGAAAGTTTCTCTTTTTGGTAACGGTTTTTCTCTTGCAAGAGAAAAAGTGTAATAGAGAATCCAGGAATCGAACCTGGGCCGCTATGTTCCGAACATAACATCCTACCACTAGAAGAATCCTCCATACTTTTCTTGAAAGAAAAGTAATATCAAAAGAACTTTATTGTTTTTGACCACACTTTTTTGAAAAAAGTGTTTATGGGCTGGAAGAGAATCGGACTCTTACTTCTAAATTGCAAATCTAGTGTGCATGCCAATTACACCACACAGTCCATACTTTTACTTTTCTTGCAAGAAAAGTAATATCAAAAGAACCTTCTACTTTGGTTTTTGACCACACTTTTTTCAAAAAAGTGTTATAGTGATGACAGGATTCGAACCTGCGTGGGCTTTCGCCAATACGCCCTTAACGTATTCCCTTCGGCCACTTGGGTACATCACCACCCTTTTCTTGTATTCTTGTAAGAAAAGGGTTACCAAAAGAACCAAAGTGGAAAGTTCTTTTGATCTAACTTTTCTTACAAGAAAAGTTTAAGGGAAATCCAGGAATCGAACCTGGGCCGCTATGTTCCTAACATAACATCCTGCCACTGGAAGAATTTCCCATACTTTTATTGTTTTTTTTTTGACCACACTTCTTCGAAAAAAAGTGTGGAAGTGATGACAGGATTCGAACCTGCGAATGCTTTCGCAACGATACATCTACATATATCCCCTTTGACCTCTCGGGCACACCACCATACTTTTCTTTTAAGAAAAGTAATATCAAAAGAACAAAATTGTTGTTTTTGTCCATACTTTTTTCTAAAAAGTATAGTGACATCGACAGGAATCGAACCTGCATGGGCAAAAACCCACTAGCTTTCTAGACTAGCCCTCTAACCATTTTGAGGAGCGATGCCATACTTTTCTTAAAAGAAAAGTAATATCAAAAGAACTTTATTATTGTTTTTGACCACACTTTTTCCTAAAAAGTGTTAGTACTTCGTACAGGACTCGAACCTGTAACCCCCACGTTATTAGCATGGTGCTCTACCAAATTGAGCTAACGAAGCAATACTTTTTTTGAAAAAGTATTATCAAAAGAACTTTCTAATTTGGTTCTCTTTTTGGTAACGGTTTTTCTCTTGAAAGAGAAAAAGTGTAGTGACATCGACAGGAATCGAACCTGCATGAGAATAAACTCACTGGTTTTCAGGACCAGCCCCCTATCCAATTTGGGGATCAATGCCAAACTTTCTTTGTAAAGAAAGTTTTATCAAAGAAACTCTTGTTTTTGATCACACTTTAAAAAAAAAAGTGTTACGACGATAACAGGATTCGAACCTGCAAAGCTTTTTACACCGCCTGATTAGCAATCAGGTTCCCCTACCACTGGGGACAATATCGACTTACTTTTCTTGTTTTTGATAACACTTTTTTTGAAAAAGTGTAGTACAGTCTCGAAGAGAATCGAACTCTCGTTAACCGGTTAAGAGCCGGCCGTTCTACCACTGAACTACGAAACTATATTTATAAATTATATTTGGGCCCAAGAAGAGTTGAACTTCTACCTCTAGACTGCTAGACTAGTGTGCATGCCAATTACACCAAAAGGTCCTTAAATATTACGGTATCGACAGGATTCGAACCTGCAAGGCCTGAGCCACCCGTTTAGCAAACGGGCACGCCTCACCATACTAGCGACAACGATACCAAATAAAAATAATTAAATAATTTTTGACCATACTTTTTTCTAAAAAGTATTTGGCCACACTTTTTTTAAAAAGTGTTTTTAAGCCGATACTGGGAATTGAACCCAGGTATCCACGACCACAACGTGGCGCTCTACCATTGAGCTATATCGGCATACTTTTCTTGTAAGAAAAGTAATATCAAAAGAACTAACGTATTTTTTGACCATACTTTTTTAAAAAAGTATTTTTTGACCACACTTTTTTAAAAAAAGTGTTAAGTCGCTACTGGGAATCGAACCCAGGCAAAAGCATCCACAGAGCCCCGCTCTACCACTGAGCTATAGCAACGATACTTTTCTTTAAAAGAAAAGTATATAGGAAATCCAGGAATCGAACCTGGGCCGCTATGTTCCAAACATAACATCCTGCCACTAGAAGAATTTCCCATGCTCCGTACAGGATTCGAACCTGCACAACTCACCCTATCAAGATGATGCTCTACCATTAAGCTAACGGAGCTTTTGTTAATACTTTTTAAGTATAAGGAGATAGATGGACTCGAACCATCTTTCCCGGTTTTGCAGACCAGTGCCCTACCATATAGACGATATCTCCACCCTTTCTTTGCAAAGAAAGGATTACCAAAGAAACAAAGTTCTTTTGATCTTACTTTTTTAAAAAGTATTTTTTGACCACACTTTTTTGAAAAAAGTGTATAGTAGTTCCTACGGGATTCGAACCCGCAACCGTCACCCTATAAAGATGCTGCTCTAACCAATTGAGCTAAGGAACCATTGACTTGGTAATAATCATATAATATCCATATTTCTAGATTCAATTTTTTTTTTATACATAATGACCTTGGATTATCCTGGAATCAGACTAAAAAAAATAATATTGATTAGGATTTTTGATTTTAAATTTTTGATTTGAATTTTTATTGTAATATATTCAGCAGTAATATATTCAGCGATGATGCGCGGTATATTGTTCTTTATTCGCTACGAAATTATAACAAAGATGCGCGATAATATGCTGCATTAGATATGCTGTGTAAGAGGATGGCAGGAATCGAACCTGCGGTCTCCTGCGTGTTAAGCAGGCGTCTTAACCACTTGACCACACCCTCATACTTTTCTTTCAAGAAAAGTATTGTCAAAAGAACTTATATATTTAAGAACTTATATTTTATACGGGAGTCGAACCCGTTCTTCCTGCTTGGAAGGCAGACGTGCTAGCCGGTACACCAATAAAACAAATTTTTTAGAAAATTATTACCAAAAGAACTAAAAACAGACCATTTTAGATTGAAGTCAATATAAAAATTGATTTTTGTTGATGGTTTATTTAAATAATGCTGGTTAAGGATCAACGGGACAAGATCCAGACAGCACCTTAGGTGTTGTCAAACTTCCAGAGTGTTGCAAATGGATTTGATACTTCACAGGTACCCGCCGAATATCAGAAACAGACGCTAAAAAGTTTTTTTTATTTGTTTTTTGACTACACTTTTAAAAAAAAAGTGTAAGGGTATCACAGGAATCGAACCTGTAACCTATCGCTCTGCAGGCGATTGCTCTACCAAATTGAGCTAGACACCCTTTTTTTTGTTTTTCCGCACTTTTTATCTAAAAAATGTTAGAGGCAATGGCAGGATTCGAACCTGCGTGGGCATAACGCCGGAAGATCTTAAGTCTCCCCCCTTCGACCGCTCGGGCACATTGCCAAACTTTCTTTTAAAAGAAAGTTTTATCAAATAAACCTTTTTTTTTTTTGGCTTGTTTTAGGTTACATCTGATATAAAAATTGATTCTTCTTAAAACAATAAGAAGATATCAGGGACAATAGGCTGTTACCAAACAGTACTCGGCTGAGCGGGAAAATCTCAACGGGGTTCTAACCGAACCTTATCCTCCAAATTTTTTTTATTTTTTTTCTTTTTGACCACACTTTTTTCTAAAAAGTGTTATAGCGATAACCAGAATCGAACTGATACCTTCAACCTGTAAAGATGAAATGCTGAACCATTACAACATATCGCCAAACTTTCTTTTTTATTTTTTGACCACACTTTTTTCTAAAAAGTGTTAGTAAGCCCTAACCAGGAATCGAACCTGAATCTCTTCGTCCGCAACGAAGTATGCGAAGACCATTACACCATAAGGGCAAGTTTTTTGACCACACTTTTTTCTAAAAAGTGTTATAGAGATAACCAGAATCGAACTGATACTACTAGCATGTCATACTAGTGTGCTACCATTACACAATACCTCTTTAGTTTTCCTAAGAAAAGAAAATAAAGCTCCTACCGGGAATCGAACCCGGGTCCTTTGGTTCGAAGCCAAAGATGTTAAGACCACTACACCATAGGAGCATGTTTGAGATTTCTAAGAAAACCACAAATTCAATTTTTAATTGATTGATAACAACCTTCAAAATACCAAAGCGAGGCCGAGCGCAGCGGTCAAGTATTTTCTAGTGCCCTGTATGAGATTCGAACTCACTCCTACAGCTTGGAAGACAGTTGTGCTAAACCATTAACACCAACAGGGCTTTTCTTTTTGTTTTTGATCATACTTTTTTTAAAAAGTATTTTTTGACCATACTTTTTTTAAAAAGTATTTTTTGATCATACTTTTTTTAAAAAGTATATCCTGTACGAGACTCGAACTCGTTCTTACTGCTTGGCAAGCAGCCGTGCTAGCCATTAACACTAACGGGACAAAACCAAATGGGACAAATTCTCTTGCGAGAACTTTTTTTTTTTATGACTGACTACATTTAACTTCACCATTGAAATTAAGCCCCTCGAAAGAGACTCAAGTTGGAATCGAACCGACCAGATTAGAATTGCTGTGAATAGTCACACCCTTTTCTTTGCAAAGAAAATGGTTACGAAAAGAACTTTTCTTTGATATTACTTTCTTTTGCAAAAGAAAGTATAAAAGAAAGTATGGAGTGTGCAGGAATCGAAACACTTTTTAAAAAAAGTGTGATCAAAAACCTGTATGGAGTGTGCAGGAATCGAACCCACGGCCTCCCCGTTGCTAACGAGACGCTCTACCGACTGAGCTAACACCCCAACACTTTTTAAAAAAAGTGTGGACAAAAAATACTTTTTAGAAAAAAGTAATATCAAAAACTTGATTTAATGATAACCAGAATCGAACTGATATTTCTTCTGAGTGAGAGAAGTGTACTAGCCATTATACTATATCACTAATACTTTCTTTGCAAAGAAAGTAATATCAAAGAAACTTTTTCTTTTTTGACCACACTTTTTTAAAAAAAGTGTTATGGAGCACAAAGGAATCGAACCTATAACCCCCGCAAGGCATATGCGGTGCTCTACCGTTGAGCTAGTACCCCTTTAATTTCTTTAAAAAAAAATTATTTTAGTATTATTACTAGTTGTATTTGTTAGATTTTTTCCCCCCTTTGACTACTTGGGTACACACAGACTCTGTGTGGCAGGATTTGCACCTACGAAGGACATAAGTCCAGGAGCTCTTAAGGCATTCTTTTGTTTATTTGCTGTTAACAACTAAAGATTTAATCGTACTTTAAAAGTACTTACGGTCCCACCCGGACTCGAACCGAGTTCTAGTGGATCAAAGCCACTAATGCTAACCCATACACCATGGGACCTTTAACTATCATCTTTTTTTTTCTTTGAAAATGCTCTACCAAGTGAGCTACATAGCCTTTCGGCTGTGTTGGGGATCGAACCCAATACCTTTTCCTTATAAATATAAGAGATACATTGCTGTAAGATGATGATTGTTTTTAATTATACTTTTTTGAAAAAGTATTAAGCCTCTACCGGGAATCGAACCCGGGTCCTTTGATTAGAAGTCAAAGATGCTAAGACCACTACACCATAGAGGCGGCGCTAGTTGTTTTTGTTTTTTATTTCCAAATCCTCCCGAAGGCTTGATTTAGTAATATCCATATTTAGATAGAATTTGCTGTAAACAACTATTAAGAATCGATAAGGGGTTTCGAACCCCTGCCCCCAGGTTGAAAACCTAGTATCCTAACCGATTAGACGATATCGACATATTCTTAAATACATATTATTGTAATAATGAGAAATCTTGAATTCAATTTTTTATTGGTACCACCTGACCCACCAAAAATGAATTAGTCTCATGAATAAGCCTCATAGGGGGCTCGAACCCCTGACCCTTCGGTTAAAAGCCGAATGCTCTACCAAACTGAGCTAATGAGGCACTTTTTTTGAAAAAGTATAAAAATTTAGAGGTCCCACCCAGAATTGAACTGAAATCGCTTGGCTCAGAACCAAGCATGCTAACCATTACACCATAGGACCATAAGTTCTTTGACAATACTTTCTTGCAAGAAAGTACACCATAGGACCTTAAGAGATTTCAATGAGAATCGAACTCACGTCTGCAGATTACGAAACTGCTGTTCTACCACTGAACTATAAAATCTTTGTTTGGGCTATCATCTTTTTTTAACGTGTGCTACCAGTACACTAATACACCTCAATTCTTTACAAATTAAAGCCTATCCGGGAATCGAACCCGGTTTACGCGCTTCCAATGCTAATTAATTGCTGTCAGATAATAAATAATAAAGACCCCAACCGGAATTGAACCGATACCCGCTCGGCTTGGGACCGAGGATGCTTAAACCATTACACCATGGAGCCTTTTTCTATCATCCCACCCAGGAGTTAAACCGTGGATCTCCTCCCTCAATGGGAGAAATGCTATCATTACACCAGCGAGACGTTTTTTCTTTTTTTTTGTTGTTTCATCCAGGAGTTAAACCGTGGATTCCCCTCCCTGATGAGGGGGAGGGCGTGTTGACATTACACCAATGAAACTATGGGGTCTCATCCAGGAATTAAACCATGGATCTCCCTCCTGCAAAGAGGGTGTGATAACATTTCACCAATGAGACTTAATATATTATTTAATATTTTATTATGCTGTTACCTTTGGGTACATACGCGTGCTAACCATTACACTACTAGGGCTTGAACCGCCCCAGCTGGGAATCGAACCACAGATCTCGTCCATTAAAAGGAAGTTGTGAGTAATTGCTGTGAGGTAACAAATGCTTAAAAGATCAAAATTGTCCAATTCAATTTTTTTCACTTAACCCTAATCATCCAAACTAATCATCCAAACTAAATAAAAAAAATTTGAATCCGTCGATTCACTGTTATCCTTTTATTTTACATCGGGCGAACCTCGATGCCTGGGACGAACCAGGATAGTTTGTTTAAAAGACAAATTTTGTTCTGGTGAGTGGTTGCTGCGGGATAACAGTAACTCACCTATAATAATTAATCAATTCAATTTTATTCTTTATAAATTTGCCCAAATTAGACAAGATAATAAAAAAATTAGAGGCCCCAACCGGAATTGAACCGATGGCCAGCGATCTGGAGTCGCTGATGTTACCACTACACCATAGAGCCTAATTTGAATTATTTTTTGACCACACTTTTTTCTAAAAAGTATTTTTGATCTTACTTTTTTCTAAAAAGTATAAAAGTGTTAAGGCACCGAAGAGAATCGAACTCTCATCAACAGATTACTAAACTGTCATTCTACCATTGAACTACAGCGCCAAATTTAAGTTTCTACAGGATTTTCACCTATATTTCCCGATATCATATCGAGCGCTCTATATTATATCACCCAACGTCATGCTGGGAAACAGTGCATTAAGCTAAAGAACTTTTAAGTTCTCATAGGATTTTCACCTACATCTCCTGATATGCAATCAGGCGCTCTGCTACATTAAGCTAAGAAACTAGAACCTCCTAAGGGAATCGAACCCCTGTCAATCGGTTAAAAGCCGACCGCTTTACCACTAAGCTAAGGAAGCTTATTATACTATTATCTAAGTTATTTTACATCGGGGAGCCAACATCCTCCGATGCCGGGATTTGAACCCGGATATTTTGTTTTCTAGACAAATTTTTTGACCGTTAGGAGAATTGCTGTAAGATAATAAAAATTAAAAGCTTTAAGAATATTCTTAAAGCTCCCTAAGGGAATCGAACCCCTGTCAATCGGTTAAAAGCCGACCGCTCTACCATTAAGCTAAGGGAGCTTATGGAAGTCCTACCCAGAATCGAACTGGGGACTCTAGATTCAAAGTCTAACGTGCTAACCATTACACCATAGGACCATAAGTTTTTTGACCACACTTTTTTCTAAAAAGTATACCATGTGCCTTTGGACAGAATCGAACTGTCATAAACGGCGTTTCAGACCGCTGCTCTACCACTGAGCTACAAAGGCTTAACTTACAAGAGCTAAACTATTACCATTTTTAAAAAGATGTCTTGACCATTAGACTACAGGGAGTTAAAGTCTCCCCGGTAGGAATCGAACCCACATTTGCTTTATTTAAAATTGCTGTCAGGTAATAAATAAAATAATAGAGTGTTACTCCAATACGGGGAATCGAACCCCGGTTTCCTGGGTGAAAACCAGATGTCACTGCCACTGGACTATATCGGATGTGCCTCGAGGAAGAATCGAACTTCCGTAACTAGAGCTTCAATCTAGGGCTCTGCCATTGAGCTATCGAGGCTGGTTTTTGACCTAACTTTTTTTAAAAAGTTTCCATACGGAGAATCGAACTCCGGCCTTCAGGGTGAGAACCTGATATCCTACCACTGGACGATATGGAAATAATTTACCGGATAGAGGAATCGAACCCCTGTCTCGCTGCTTAGGAAGCAGTTGTTCTACCATTGAACTAATAAGGCTGTTTCTAGAAACTTTGTTTTTTCTTATAAAAATTAGAGTTTTATTGCTGTAAGTTTCAAGGTTGTTCCTAAAAAGGAAATCCCTCACCCGGGAATCGAACCACGGACCTTCACCTAATCCAGGTGACGTGCGACACTTTACACTAATGAGGGTTGTTTTTGGTTTTTTGACCATACTTTTTTAAAAAAGTATACGCTCTTTCCGGGAATCGAACCACGGACTTTCTCGTTATCCACGAGATGTGCTACACATTACACTAAAAGAACCTGTTTTTGTTTTTTGACCATACTTTTTTTTAAAAAAGTATATGCTCTTCCCGGGAATCGAACCACGGATCTTCTCCCTATCGAGGAGATATACTACACATTGTACTAAAAGAACTTGGAGATGCTACGGAGAATCGAACTCCGATCTTCTGGTTGACAACCAGAAATAATTAACCATTATACGATAGCATCTTAAAAGGCTCCGATGAGAATCGAACTCATGCTTGGTGGGTAACAACCACCTGTCCTGCCACTAAACGACAGAGCCACAAGGCTTTAAGGAGAATCGAACTCCTGTCAACAGATTACAAAACTGTCATTCTACCACTGAACTATAAAGCCAATACTTTCTAAGAAAGCAAGGGATGGTCCCTACAGGATTCGAACCTGCATAACCTACCTTATCAAGATAGTGCTCTACCATTGAGCTAAAGGACCTAAAAGGCTCCGAAGGGAATCGAACCCCTGTCTACCGGTTAACAGCCGGTTGTTCTAACCGTTGAACTACGGAGCCTTAGAAACATTATTAGATTGATGAAAAAACACCAATTCAATTTTTTTTTAATAGCATTAGACCCGACCTCCTCTAGAAGACCAACCCTGATATTATTAAAAAAAATTTGAGCTAATAGCTTGGGATCAACGTTAGTTATATAATCTAATCTAATAGACTATTTAACTTACTGTAAAAATGAAATTATTTTTTTTGTTTGTTGAATTGCTGTGAGCTATTAAGGAGTTTACTAACAACCTTTGTTTACTTTAAACCATAATCATTGAAGTGAGTTTTAGTTGCTGTAGGTTGTTTATACCATTTATTCTTTATTATTAGAGATAAATCGCTGTAAAGTTATCTTAGTTCAGTTTTTCAACTGGTAGCGCTAACTGCTGATAACTGGTGTTCTTAATATTTTTCTAACAATATTTATCAATCGATACCATTATTAATATTAAGAACTAGTTTTTTAGTTCAATACTAAAATTAATACTATTGAACTGGGGAATTTTTTTACTATGCTGATAACAATACATTTTTTTTTAATCAATGTTATTGCTGTGTGTTATCAAAGCCTAATACGAGAATCGAACTCGTGCCATCACTTTAGGAAAGAGATGTTCTACCACTAAACTAATCAGGCTGCTAGAAGCTTTTCTTTAAAAATAATCTTTTTTTTTTAGAAATTGCTGTGAGCTTCAAGAAAATCCCACCGGTTGGAGTCGAACCAACGCCTCACGGGGCTACAACCCGGTGCACTACCGTTATACGACGGCGGGAAACTAACAACTTTTTTTTATTCAATAAACATTTGAGTTGGTGAATTGCTGTGAGTTGTTAAGGGGGTTTTCTTTTTTTTTTTTGTAATCATTAAGACTTACAATATCATAATTCAATTTTTTTTTGATACGCAATGACCTGAATAAAAAATTAAACTAAAATTAGTTAATTGTTTTTGATCATATTTTTTGACCATACTTTTTAAAAAAAGTATACGCTCTCTCCGGGAATCGAACCGAGACTTCCTCATTATAAACAAGGCGTGCTACGCATTACACTAAGAGAACTCAAGATATTTTGAGTCTATTGACAAGAGGGATATTCGAATTCCCAGTTCAGGCTTTATCTTGTCATTGGCGCTCATTCCGGGAATCGAACCACGGATTTCCTTGTTATCCACAAGGTGTGTTACACATTACACTAAACGAACTTGTTTTTGATAATACTTTTTTTAAAAAGTATACGCTCTCTCCGGGAATCGAACCACGGGCTTCCTCGTTATCCACAAGGTGTGCTACACATTACACTAAAAGAACCTATTTTTGTTTTTTGACCATACTTTTTTTTAAAAAAGTATTAAGGTGTTACGGGGAATCGAACCCCGGTCCTCCGAGGGACAGTCGGAGATATTAACCACTATACTATAACACCCCGTAGCAAGAGAGAGATTCGAACTCTCAGTTTCGGGTTATGAGACCAACGTGTTAACCATTGACACTATCTTGCCTTGTTTTTATCATTTGTTTTTGATAATACTTTTTTAAAAAAAGTATACGCTCTCTCCGGGAATCGAACCACGGATCTTCTCCTTATCCAGGAGATATACTACACATTGTACTAAAAGAACTTGTTTTTGACCACACTTTTTAAAAAAGTGTACTAAGAGAACTATGTCTGACCGACTGGATTCGAACCAGCACCGAACCGCTTTACAGACGGGTGTACTTTCCAATTATACGACAGCCAGAATACTTTCTTTTGAAAGAAAGTAACATCAAAGAAATTATACTTTTTTGAAAAAGTATAAATCTAAATTAGATGATAAAAGAATAGCAAAAGAGAGATTCGAACTCTCAATTCCGGCTTATGAGACCGGTGTGTTACCATTAACACTATCTTGCTGATATTATAAGAATACTCTAAAATGAGTATTTCATTTTTTTTTTGATACCTCAGAACCTGAGATTTAATCTAAACTAAATCATAAATATTTATAAATGATTTAATTTAAATGTGCTAGAGCCTCGTACGGGATTTGAACCCGCAGTCCCTCGGTTAAGAGCCGAGTGCTTTGACCAAATTAAGCTAACGAGGCACATTGTACAATCTATGGAAAACATTACTTTTTTCCGGTTTGAACGCGCTACAATCTAATAAGAGGGGGTTATCTTTATACTAATTCGTGTCGTGAAAGCTATTTAACGAATTGAAATAGTATCGGAAAATTTAAAGTGGTTATAATGGTCTCCTAAGAAAAAAGTGCATTAAGATTTTTTTTAAATTATAGATTAAGCGTTTTTGAGCTCTCATCTTGGATTGGCTTTTTCGAGGATTTCTCTGGTTGCTATAAACCTAGGTGAAATTGCCTCTCGTTTCTCCCTAGAAAGTTCCGCGAAAACAACCGTTTCATGGTCTGGAATGAAGAAATAATCAAAATCAAAACATTCTGGATTTTTAACTTCTGATGGGTGTTCAGAAATAGTTCCTTTTAATGTTTTAGTAACTTCAAAGATTATGTCTGACCTAACAACCAAAGTCAAACAAACCTTGAAAAAAGCTTCTGAACCAGCATACTTTTTACAAATTTCTTCTGGACTATTTTCGGCTAGATATCCTTTAATATAAGGTCCTGGAAATCCTTTTCCCATCTCAGTAATGTAAAAGCCAGTATCATCTGATAAAACTGACATCTCAATATAATTATGAAAATCCCAGGCTTTTTTATATGAAATATTCTCCAATGTTCCCTGAATTTCTTCAGCCAAATATTGAGGAATTTCGTCTCTAATTATGTAACAATGTATTCCGGGAAAGTCATTGGCAATTCTATTCAGGTTAGAGAGTTTACCTAAATTGCTAGTGCACAAAACTAAATGTAAATTCTTACTTCGCTCTTGTCCCATCGTCTTCACAAATGTAACCCGATCTTAATAAACTTTCAATTTTATTAGAGTCTTATAAAATTAAATTAATTACAGCCTGCGACCACTGATATGAGTTTTCGCATAACACTCCCTTGACCAATGACCCCTTCGGCCACAGCGATAGCAATTTGAATTACTTTTAAGGCTTGAAACACTTGAGGCACTTGAATAACTTCTGATTAATTTGTGAGGAGGTTCTTGCGCGTCTCCAGGTGCATCTTCCCGTGATCTTTTCCGAGATACTGATGTGGATGCGGATACTGATGTTGAGGTGAATGCTAAGTTTTTACTGGGGCAATCTTGTATAAAATGACCACTTTGATTACAGTTAAAACATAAATCATCTGCTGCACCAATGTGTCTCTGAGCACATTTGATTAGCTCTGGGGGTAAAACAACCTGAGAATATGATCCTCCTCTAACATTCTCAATCCCATGTTTTTCCATATATTTCCAGACATATTTATCCTCATCATATTTGTCAGCATTTGAAACAACCTCCGCAATATCAATTGGTCGATACTTTTTGGTCCAGGCCGATCCCTCGCCACTTAAATGCTGATCATATCTTCGAGCAAAATGAGTTGTCTTCCCAACATAATATTTACTCTGAAGACATTTAAGGACATAAATTTTCAAACTATTTTCCATTTGACTATGTTGTCTATACAAATAACTTATATGAGATGCAAGCTTATACCGTTGTGAATTACAAAATGCGTAATATTTGAAAATTTTACTTGTGTGTTGATGATAGACTCACATGTCTTGCTCAAAATCAGAATCAATTTTGGAAATTCCAACCCTGGACAACGCTTTCCAAAATTACAAACCCAATCAAGATGTCATCCACATCATCTGGAATTTACTTTTGACCGATAAAACAACCAAACTAACTCCAGAATTAATCCAACAAAACAATGTTGCACACATCATCGCCATCCTCCCAAATCAAAAGATTTACTCAGAAATGAATCCAACCCTTTCAATTTCTCATTCCGTAATCGAATACGGTGATGACCATACCGAAGAAATTTCAGAAGAAATCCTCGAATTATACCAAAATGAAAGTCAAAAAATAAATTCAATCGCTCAATCTAACATTCCTAATCAACCTAGAAAGAATGTCCTAGTGTATTGCAATAATGGTTACCAAAGATCATTACCATTTTTATGTTACTACCTGAACAAAGAACATCCTGAAGAAGCTCCTACTCTAGAAAAGGCCCTTGATCTAGTTTTACCACAGGTCAACAGAGCCGCCTATCTAAATGAAAAAGATCAATACTTGGACAATCTTCAAAGATTGGATATTTGGTAGAAATCTGGTAACTCAGCCATAATGAACTTGCATACCCATCTCATCCATTGCTAATTGTAATACACCATTATAATAAATCTCCCATCCACTCTCACTTTCATCTTTAACTTGCAAGTTTGCCTTAATCTGTTTTGCTATTAAACTTTTAAAAGAATCACCCAACTTAGAATAAGGTTCCGGTAATTGATAATAACCCATTCGACCATGATCATCCTCTGCGCTACAACTCAAGGTACTATAATGAGGCGAGGACTTGTTGATATTATAAAAAACAAAATTATACTCATCCCTGGACTGGTAGATAGGGACCCAATCCAGCATACTACCAAAACCACTTTGATCGCAATTATACCTAATTTTAACCTTTCTAGTAGTTAACTTATTTTCTTTAACAAATTCCTGGCCTTTGATAGTATCAAGACATTCCGAACAAACATCCTGGCGCTGATAATCATCTTTCAAATCACTATTGGTAGCAAAGGATGTTTCTTTCAAAACATTTTCTTTAATTTCTTTTGAACAAACGTCACAAATCATAGCACTAGAATCACACATCCACTTCAATTCATGTTCCTTTTGACATTTCTGCAAGGATTCCTTTCTCAAATGATAATTTTTGGCCCCATTCTTCAAAGCATCCTCTTCAGATCTCTCAGAATAACATATCACACACATGTCTTTCCAACAATCCCGGCAATAATATCTCAAACTCCCAATTAATTGCCGGCAATAATCACATGCTATACATGGATAGCACTCCTCTGTTGAAATGCCATTCAAAAGGGTGATCCGCATATCATCATCATGAAGACTTTCAAAATATTCATGACGTATTTCATCACTGACTTTTTTTAATCCCTCAATTTCACCTAGATCAGGCAAAGAACTATACTCATTAGCTAAAGAAATTATGATGTGATAATTTTCTTCCTCGCTGAAATGATAGATGCCGTCACCAAATCCAATTTCTTGATATAACTTTTTAAAATCCATAAAAAAATTTAATTTATTTTAATGTATTTCTACTTATATTACTATATAATGTTTGCTTTAAGCCCCTTTTGAAACCTTATTCTTTAATTTCTTTTTTAAGGTTCACTTTGGTAAAATCATTCATTGTTTTGTTCCCACTGAACAAGCTTTCCAAACATTCTTTCAAATCAGAAATAGGAACTCTGATTTGATCTTCAGTATCTCGATCTCGGACGGTAACATCTTGATTGGGGATTGAGTCGAAATCAACTGTCACAGAGTACGGAATCCCCATCATTGCATTTCGAAGATATCGATTACCAATTGATGATTTATCATTGTACTTAACTCGCCAGAACCTAGAAAGGGAAGTTTCTAGATCATGAGCAATTTGAACCAGCTGAGGATCCTTATTTTTGACCAGAGGAAGAATCGCAACTTGGACGGGAGCCAATTGATATGGAATTTGAAGAATTGTTTTACCTTCACCCTTATCCTTCTTTTGATACCAGCTATCCACTAGACTGTAGAAAAGTCGATCAATCCCGATGGCTACTTCAATGACGTTGGGGACTAATCCCTTTTTCTTTTTCTTGGCCAATTCTTTTTCAAAAATTACGCTCAAATCATAAGAACCCCGATCGTGAACCCCAGCAATTTCAGTCCAACCATATCGAGATAGCTTAACCTCAACATCATAAGCCTCCAAAGCATAGAAGGCTCGATCTGCTTCGGAATGACGATGAAGTCGAATTCTATCTGATGGGATACCTAGATCATGGAAAAGTTTCAAAGTCAGAAACAAATAAAGCCTCAAGTATTCAGTTTGCAGTTCTAAATCCCAAAAAAGCAACTTTTGATCATCAACTTGAACCATCAAGTCCAGAGAATCCGCTTTCAATTGGGAGAGTGTCTTAGGAACTTCTTTTCGGTTTTTAGCTTCATAAATGAATTGGAATTCGCCTTGAGTAAATTCACGACTTCTCAGCAAATAACTGTGAGAATTAGCCTCATTCCGAAAGGATTTACCAATTTGATAAATCTTAATTGGAAATTGTTGTTTGTAGTGATTCAAATATTCAAAGTAATTAGCAAAGGTTGAACTAGCCGTCTCAGGTCGCAATCCAACATCTTGATTTCCCGAAACCGATTTCATCATTAAAGAGATTGAAGTGAATTTCTCAGGTAGAATTGGTTCGCCACCATAATGTTGATTTAGTTTTTCTAAATTTTTACTTAGAATTTCTTTGATCCTAGAATGGTGTTCCTCAGAAAGTTTGAGATCGTACTCTAAAGGATTATACTCTAACCATTCTAGGACCTCTTCAACCTTGTGTTTTTTGATCCCTTTTTTATTTCCCTTCTTATCCTTAATTTGAAACTCAACTACAAAATCTTGAAATTTAGTCCAATGAGTAGTCTTTTCCCAAAGATCACGTGAAGAGATCAGAGGTGTCTCAATCTCCTCGAATCCATCCCGCTCAAAGACTCGACGAAGAAAGTTCTCTAGGTTGGTTTTAAGCTTTTTGCCAAATGGACCATAAGTTAAATGACCCGATAATTGTGTTTCCCAAATGTATCCATTCTCTTTCATGAAACTAAACATGGAAGATTCTTGATTGGTTTGACTCATTTTTATTTTAATCATCTCTCTTTTCCTTAAAACCAATTTCAATTTTTAAAGATCCTCAAATTCCAAAAGCGAAGCCGAGCGCAGCGGTCAAGTATCTCACAAGAGACCGTTCTAGGTACCCTTGAAGATTCATAATCCTCTTTGATTCTCCTCTTTGAAACTTAAAATTGAAATCAAAGTTTAATTATTAATTTATCAGTAATTCAAATTAAATCAATGGGATCCACTGATATTGCCGACATAAATTTGCCAGGAGAAGAAGGTTACGATGATTATCAAATCATGTTTAATCAGATACTAGATCTGTTCAATACCACTTTTGGTCCACCTACAATTATATCTAGAGTAAATGCACTATCATATACTCCAGAAGAACAATCAAAATATTTAAAAAGAGAAATTTCTACTCAACACCGATCATGCTGCGAAACATCATGTGGAGTTGGGTATTATCAATGGGTAGATTCACAAACCAATGCTGTTTTCTGTGATCATTGTGCTTTAAAATATGGTTGGAGAAAAGAAAGACCAGTTGATTTACTGGCCAATAATATAGCACGTTGTTTTATCCTTTTATCAGAACGAAATCTGAGATTTCCAAATTACTCTACTCGCGATAAGGTTTTCGACCAAGCCGCTAATTTCATTCTCGAAAAACCATACATTTTTAAACTTTTTGAATTAGAAAAAAATGTGATTTCCGACCCCCGAATCGAAAATGCTTTGACCCAATGGACAGAAGAATTTAAAATTAATCACCAAAATATGCTCGAGATCGAAGATGACCCAGATGCCACTTGCATTTTAATGGGTTGTTTGCTTAGCAAATTTCCTTTAGAACTCTACCTACTACCAAAAGAGATACCAAAAGATATACCAAAATCAAAATGGCAAAGAGAAAGATACCATCCATATCGGTTATTACGCCATAAAGAAGAAGTTGATACAATACCAAATCCGAAATACTCTGAAATTAAGAAAATAATTGATGACATGAACCAGATTTGCATCAAGACTCTCAAGATTCATTGTCTGGAATGGAATGAAGATGAAGAGTCTTACTTTGGAATCATCAGAGAAGCGTTTCCACTTCAACATGACTTACATTAAATGACTTACATTAAATGACTTACATTAAATGACTTATCTTAAATGATTTCCCTCAAAGATCATCCGACTTGATAAATTTCTTTTGATTAGGTAAAGGAATAAATCAAATGTGGAAAATAATTGCTCAGATCATATGGGAATATAACAAGCAACACCCAATGATGATTTTGTATAACATCATTTTCATTATTGTTAGCGTAATTAATAATTTTTATTTGCCCAAGTACTATGGCGAAATGATTGATACTTTTAAAGATAACCCAACCCAATTTTTATATATATTTGGCAATATTCTACTGATTCGAGGAATCATCTACTTAATGTACCAATTCGAAGACTATTACAGTGATGTCCAAAGATTAGGTATTAAAGAGTTAGTTCAAAAATATATTGTAGGGAAAATTAGAGAACAGTACCTCGAAAATCCAGAAGAAGTCCTAGTCGGTGAAAAAATTACAACCATTATGAAAATCCAAGGAGTAATCGCTAACTGGTATAGTCTGGTTAGAGAGTACCTTATTCCTTATGTTATTACCCTGATTGTAACTGGGGTTTTCATGTTCTCACTCGATAAGAAATTTCCTCTTCTTCTAATCTTTTTATTAGTTGGAGCCGCGATCATGATTGTAACCAATGTTTATCTTTGCGCCGAACAAGGACGTGATACCAATTTTAAATATATCAAAGTTTACCACGAAGTTGAAGATCATTTAAGCAATCTTCTAACCATTCAAAGTTACAATGAAACTGAAAATGAACAAAAAAAATTAGATAAATATCAAAAAGAATACCAAGTGAGTTTTGCCAAGACAGAGAAATGTACTTTAACCTGGAGATTAATCGGAATTATCTTTATCATTGTTTTTCTTTACCTCTTCATGTACAAAGCTTATAACCTACTGACAACCAAAACTATTTCTCATAAATCATTCATGTCTCTCTATTTCATCATTGCTGAACTACTCTCCAAACTAATCTGGATGACTGACATCTTCCACAATATTTCTTTGGATTATTCAACAATGTTAGATTTAGAAGAAATTACGGGATTAGAACTATTTGAAGAGCCTAAAAAACCTAAATTAACTTATCCACCAAGCAAAACAATTAACACCAATAATTTAATCACTCTCCGCAATATCTCCTTTCAATATCTTAAATCTAAAACACCAATCATTGAGAATCTCAGTTTTGAAGTCAAGAAGGGTGATCGGGTGGCTTTGATCGGTGATATTGGTAGTGGAAAATCAACTCTTCTCAAAATCATTCTTGGATTACTCAAACCAACCAAAGGAAATATTTATCTCAATCGATATGGATATGATTCTTGGGAACAAATGGAAATATTTCAAAAATTTGGCTACATGACTCAAAATCCAATTCTTTTTAACCGATCAATTTTGGATAATATTCTTTTTAGCAATCCAAATCATTCTCGGAAAGAAGTAATGACTCTTCTAGGATATTTTGGTTTAGATAATGTCTTTTCCAGATTAGAAAATGGAATTGATACTACAGTCGGCAAAAACGGATCCAATATTAGTGGAGGCCAAAGACAAATTGTCTGGTTTCTCCGCATTTATCTCAATAATCCAGAGATTCTTCTTTTGGATGAACCAACAGCATCCCTGAGCAAATCGTCAAAGGAAATGCTCTGGAAATTAATACAAAAAGGATTTGGAAAAAAAACTATCATTATGGCGTCACATGATGATTTCTTAATTAAAATGGCTAATCGTAAAATACAACTCTAGACTTAAACTCTTGACCTAAGCCACATACAAAATCTCGTCTGGAGATACTTTATCAATATTAATTTTTTTAGCTCTTTCTGGATTAAATGATTCGATTTCATTCAGAACAAATTCCCTAATTAAAACATATTCTTCAAATTTTTCTAGATAATCCTTATGAAGTGTAATGTTGATCTTATCTTTGTCATCATCAGCCAATCCAGAAGTAAAACAAGTGATTTGAAAAGGTACCAGATATTCAGAGACTAAATCCTTTTTTTCTCCCGAAGAATCAATGTAGCTGTAACTCAAGAAAAGAGGCCCCTGATATGACATCATAGATTTCCAATTCATGTTAAATGATGGCAAAAGTTCCAACAGTTTTTCTTTTAATTCTTTCTCAGAATAATAATTTCCAGAAAGTTCTTCTGTATAAAGATACTGATCGGCATAAACCTTAGTAAAATCGATTGTATGTTTAACAAGTCGACCATAATCAGTTAAATACCAAAACCCAAACAGGATTTTATTCTTAATTACGTGGTCAATTAAATTTTCCATATCTGCCATATCTGCCATATATACTCTGCCTGGCAACTGAACTTCAGAATCAATTTTTTTATCCAACTAAAACTCGATCCATTGAAACTCGATTGACTAAAACTTGATTAACAAATTCCTGATATTCTTCTGATTTATCTCGAAGTGATTCAACATGGTTTGAAGAAGTTTTCAAGATATTTAATTGAGTTTTTGGACTCCATTTATCAATCATCGCCTCAATCGTTTTGGCTGGTGATATCAAATCATGATCCGAATAAATAACCCCAGTTGAAATATCTTCAATCAAAGGATTGTTCATAAATTGCTCACTAGTTCGTTTACAATCCCGGAATATGGTATTGGTCGCAATATTTGTTATGGTTGGTGGTACATTATAAAAGCATTCAAAAAAGTTACTAATGCCTTTAACATGACACGGTGAATCATAAATCTGCGAGATGATTTTTGATTTGATGTCAGGGTACATATCAAACATGTTAACTAGAAAATGGCATGAACCAGATAAAGCATGAAGTCGAATTCCATCGTATTGGTCAAATTTTGTTTTAATAATTTTATACTTTTTATAATAATTGGCTGGAAGAACAATGCATCGCATTTGTAATGGAATAACTACTGTATCTCCTGTGTACAGCTGTTTATACTTTAACAATGAGCGATTTGACATTAATAATCCCCCCGTGATAACATTTAAGATTTTCATGTCTTCTCTCACCAATCAGCTTAAACCACAATTCAATTTTAAGAAAGTTAGAAGAAAATTGAAATGAGAATGAAATAGAACTTAAAAAAAGTAATGCCGTCTATCAAACAGGACCTCGAAATTAATCCGGAATATGTTTTGCTAACCACCATGGTTAAAGAACATACTAAGAGTTCTATCGAAGCTAGCGAATCAATTAATAAATTTCGTCAAATGATTAAAAAGCACTTGGATCCTCGTGATGCTCATCTAGATTTAGAAAATACCAAGATTCACTTAGCTGATTTTGATGAGAGACTTCATCCACAAATCCAGGAGTATTTAACCACTTATTATGCTATGAATCAAAAAGCAAACCAGTTATTTATGCAAATTAGTCAAACTTTATTTGATATTCACCGTAAATTTCCTGAGATGACTCCTCTTGAATTTGATGATCATTTTCGGAATCAAGATATCCCGATCTACATTACACCGGTTGAACAAATGGACTCAAAAATGACAGATCAATGCGATTTTATTTGGGGAGATCAAAAACAAAAATATCAACTCTTCGTGACCGTGACCTCATCCAAGAAATATCTGCAAGATAAATTACTTGAGTATGGTTATGAATCTTTGAAGGAAAGCCGACAACATCTTAATCAGTGTGGGTTTGCGGTAATGAAAAGTCCAGTTCCAGAGAGTCCAGTTCCAGAGAGTCCAGTTCCGGAGAGTCCTGTTCCGGAAGATTCAGAAAATCCAGTTTCAAATAATCCAGAGAATCCAGTTTTGGATAATCAAACTTCTTAAAAATGTAATTGTCTTTTTCCCAAACTAATTCTGATAAACTATCCGTATAATAATCCTGATAAGGATGATGCTTAGTTTGATTAGCTGCATCAGTCGGATTTTCAAAGAATTTTTTCAAGTTATGTTCCGGATTCTTATTCTTATTATTATTTGGATTATTTTTCTTCCCTTTCTTTTCTTTTTTCTTGAAGACACTCTCTTTTTTGATAGGAATCATGTCAATCTTGAACTTTGGTAATTTTTTAGTGATTAGCTCCAGATCTTGAAGCAAGTACTCAACCCGAATGTAGTCAGTCACCCAGAGATCACCCTCATAATCCTTATTTTTAAGAAATTTATATTTAGAATCTTGAAATCTTCGGAAAAAAAGTTTAGTCAACAATCCACATTTATCAGATTCATCTAAATCCTCCTCATCTTTAACAGTAACTTTTCCACGACTCTCATGTTTATTTCCTATTTTTCCATTAAGAGGTTCACCCATTAAATTAATTGGTTCAGTCATAATTTGCTCTAGCCAATATTGAAAATTTTGAATGTTGTTGGCATCAGAATAAATTTCTTTGAATTTTTCATCATAATCAATTAAGGTCCCATAATTAGAATTTTTATGCTGACAACCATACGAAAATAAGCTAACATAAAATGAATATGGTGATCTGATTGATCCTAGAATTAAGGGATGTTTATTCTTTCTTTTTAAATTTTGAATTTGTTTGGTATGCTGCTGAGGATTAGCATGCCGGCCACCGACTTGGTTACCCATCAAATATTCTTTAAAAAATTTGGTTAAATAAACTCCGGCACATTTATCTAAATGAATAAAAACATAATTTTGTCCTATAATCATCCTTCCAATCTTTATAATTTAATCACAAAAAAATTGAAACGGATTCTGATTTTTAACTGAGATACTAAAGAATCCTGTTAAAGAACTCAAAATGCTACGATCCTTAAATTTGGCCACTAAATTTATTAAAGCACCTATCCTAACTAGGTCCATTACAACTGCAACTCAACCTTTACCTTCTCATAACATATACAATGATGGAGTTGAAGGCCGCGAATTGTCACAAACAGTTACCAGAGTTGATGTAATGCCAGACAGCGTTCGTTTTAAAGGACCCCTCAAATATGCTATTCTTGATTGGAGTGGTACAACCGCTGATGCTGATGTAATTGCTCCGGCAACTGTTTTCAAAGATGTTTTTGATAAGCATGATCTATCCATTACCATGGAAGAAGCTCGATTACCAATGGGATTAAGAAAAGATCTTCACATTGCTGAAATTCTTCAAATTCCAAGAGTTAAAAAAGCTTGGACCGAAAAGTTTGGAGATCAACCAACTCAAGATGATGTCGCCACATTATTCGCGGATTTTGTCCCAATGCAGCTAAGTTGTCTCAAAAAGTATACAACACTAATTCCTGGAACAGTCGAAGCAATTAATGAACTTCGCACCATGGGAATTAAAATTGGTTCAACAACCGGTTTTACCAAGGTCATGGTTGACGTTCTTCTAGAAGAATCCGCCAAACAAGGGTATGTACCAGACTCTAGCGTTGCCGGAGATCAAGTTCGCAATAATCTTGGATTTCGACCAGCTCCGTTTATGCTTTACGAAAACTTGATCAAAATGGGTGGATGGCCAATTCAATCAGTTGTTAAAGTTGATGATACTGTTTCTGGAGTTCAAGAAGGAGTTAATGCTGGATGCTGGAGAGTTGGATTGAGCAGATACAGCAATTATACCAATGTCAATAGCCTTGAAGAACGAGCTAATTTGACCCAAGCAGATGCCGATTATCTAAACGAGAAATCTAAAGCAATCTTGCTAGAAAGCGGTGCTCATTATGTCGCAGATTCCATCAAAGATCTGCCGTCCATTGCCCGAGATATCAATCAACGACTTGAATCTGGCGAACATCCATAAACTTAAACTGAAGATTTAAACTGAAGATTTAAACTGAAGATTCAAACTACAAACTTTGATTATTTAATTTTTTTTAGAATTCATGTAAAAATTGAATTTAACTTAATCATTTAATTGATAATATTATTAAATCACATGTCAGTTCTAATCAATGACGATGTATTACATAAGGTGTTTGGTGTTTCGGGGGAAGTTAGCGCAACGTATGATAAAAAACGCAGTGCCGCATTTGAAATAACCATCCAAAATGTTACATTTGATGTTATCATTACTTCACCGGAGGAAACTGTGAATGCTGTACTCTTAATAGCACCGCATTCTGAACTAGTAAAAATTTTTGAAATGAATTCAAAATTAAAAGAAAGCTTTTACCAATTAGCTGATGATGCTTTTAAAAATGAATATTGTTACAAAACAGGTGATGTTCAAAAAACAACCGAAAAAAATCAAAAAGTTTCCCCCAATTCAGAGAATTTCTCTCATCTTTTAATTAATTCTCAAACTGGTGAATTAATTACTTCGATTTACGCCGAAGTATACAATGACAATCAGAAGCCAGCAGTTTATTTATGGTGTCTCTTCACTAATCCAAAATATTACCGACAGGGATACGCTGAATCTTTACTGAAATTCCTGATTGCTTACAATCTCAATCCAGTTATGCAATCAATGGGATTTAGCCCAACTTTCATGACCCAAGTGTATTGTTGGAACACACCTTCAATTAATCTTTTTAGGAAAAAAATGGGATTTAAATTAGTAGGAGTTGCTCCATCAGCTCTAAATGAAGATCTACCAGAAGGTCAAGAACCAGTTGAACCAACAACCTATGAATTTAATGGTGACAAACTATTTGAAGATCAGGAACTTATTTTAGCTTGGAATCCAGAATGGACAAGCGAAAGTGAAATGAGATTACTACAAAAAACAATTGACGAAGAACCCAAAGAACCCAACTATCAATCTATCGAGAAAACTTAAATGAAAGCATTGATAATTCTAGGCGGCAATTCAGATACAATTCCCATCGTGGCCCGATTATTACTGATACTCATATTTTGATAAATAATCAAACTGGGCACTTTATTGTACACATTTAGAATACAACCATCAATTCCAGCATCAAGCCTAGCCAGTTTGCTTAAATATTTTTTTTGATAAAAATTAACTGCTAACCTCATGTAATAGCCATAAAAGATACACGCCATGATATTTTCCTCTTTATCCTCAAAAATACGATATTCAGGTAAAATTCCAGATTCAGTTCTCAAAGAAATCTGATCAATAAAATTACCAAATTTAGCTCTTTCTTTCTCCAATATTTCTGGAGATAACCCAGCCGGTTTATCACGTGGTCCACCCCGCTGCGGCTTCTTGACAAACCCTCCCCTCTGTTTCTTCTGAGTCTTAGGAGTCTTCTTAGGGGTCTTCTTAGGAGTCTTCTTAGCTTTCCGTGGCTTAGTTTGAGTTCTTTTCTTTGCTAGAGGATTTTCTATTTTCATTTTCAATAAAGATTCTTCGAATTTCTCATTGAAATCTTTTCTGAATTTAGTTTCTTGACGACCCTGTTTCTTAGGATTTAATAACTTTTTGTAATCCGCATCTGGATCTACATATCTAACTGAGATTGGGTTACGCTCATCATCTTCAGTAATCATTAACATATCTGTTTTGCGCCGGCGAAGTTTAAACTGACTACTATTGAATTCTTTTGGTTTCATCATTAACATTTTTTTCAAATCCTGATCCAACTGCAAACTAGAAATTCTCTTTTTTACATATTCATGTTTAATCTGTGACATCAACTTACGAAGATTACTATTATCAATTTGAGTCATCTTCTTTCTTAATTTGTGATCCAATTTAGATCGACTAATACTCCATAAATCACTTGATGCAGAAAGTTTTTTTTCTGAACTATGTTTTAATTTGAAAGAATCCTTCTGAGAAGTAGGTCTACTTGAAGTACCAACAGAACTCCTATCAGTATGTATATTAACTCTAGAAGAATCCATCGTTAAATGAATAACCGGGGGAAGAACACCCCTCGAGCTATCCCCTTCATCAAACCAAACTTCATTTTCCAAATTCTTTAACTTGTCTCGTAAAGCTTGCTGAGCTGGATTGAGAGGAGCTCTTTTAGTTCTTTTGGGATTAGTATTTAGCTTAGTATTTAGCTTAGTATTAAGTGGGGATTTTCGATGAGTTTTTTTAGCCCGACGACCCCCACCATAATTAAAGTTAAACCGCTCTTCTACCAAATGCTCCCCAAACATCTGATCCATCATCTCCTGATTATGAAGTTTGAGATATTCAACTAAATCTCTAGGAGGTTGATCGGGCTTAGTGGGCGGTGGATAATGCGTAAACTGTTGCGGAAATTCTAGGTCCTGCAATGAACTCTTGATTGAATTATAATCTGGCTCAATCGTCTTATGAAATTGATCATATCGGAATCCAAGTCCATCACACCATTGTTTTCGATCATCTTGGTGGACCATTAAATAAGATCTCATGATATTAATCAAAACGAAGTGATCTCCGCGAGAGTGACCAAATTTATCAATCTTCTTTTTGTATTCAGCTTTTTCAGCATAAGTCGCTGTGTAATGCGGTTCCCGGATAAAAGCAGACATTCCACGACCCTGACTGGCAATCATCATCGCGGCCAACATAACAACTTCATCCATGCAACCAAAGTAATAACTGATCAAAACCATTCTAGTTAGCTCTGGACCCAGCTTACCCATTGAATTAGCAACAATTCCCAAATCAGTCATCTCACCCTTCGAATTAATCATTGAGTAGTTATAAAGTAACTTAACTCCTGATTCAATGCTCTCAACTGTTGGGGGAGTCATTAATTCAGACATGAATTCTAATGTTTTTCCCAAAGTCATGGTCATCGGTAAATTCATCATGCCTAGAATATCATTGGTAATGTCACTCTTGATAATGCTTGGTGGGGCATATTCCGGAAAACTATTAAATTGTTCTTTGGTATACAATCCATAAAAAGCACCATTACAGGTTCTTCCAGTTCGTCCTTGTCTTTGAACCAAACTAGATTGTTGAACATACAGTAAATCCATCACACTGGAGAATTTAGCTGGATCATACCAAACTTGTTTCGAAACACCAGCATCAATAACATAAACTAACTGACCTGGAGCCGTGAAAGAAGCTTCCAAAGCATTAGTTCCTAGAATAACACATCTAGTATATCCTTTGCTCATGTAATAGGGTTTTCCGTCGCTACCAGTCTCAGAAACTAGTTTGGCTTCTTCTGGCGATGATCCACTAGAATAAGCCACAAAACATGGTTTACCTGGATAGGATTTCTTATTCTGCTCTAGTAAATCAACAATCTTGTTAGCTGGGGTCATGGTGTGAACAAAACCAATGATATCTCCATCTTTAGTGTTTTTCAGAATTTTGTCGATTTGCATGAACATGTACTCGTGATACTTTTTTTTATCAATTTCATAATCTAAATAATGCTTATCAATCGTAAAAGATTGGCCTTTTCCATCTGAAGGGAAATGATGATGCTTAAACTTGAGTCCTACTTTTTCAAAATAGTCCTGGAACGTTTTAACATTAACTGTGGCACTAATCAAAATTAACTTGAAATCTGGCCGTCTCTGACACAGATCACGCAACATCAACAACAAAATATCAATATTAACATTTCTCTCGTGAACCTCATCCAACATCCCAACTTGGTACTCCAGCAAATCCGGATCAGAAGTTGTCATCTTAGCTTTGATACTACCATCGGTGGTAAAGAGAAACATAGTATCTGGACCAGCCATATTCTTTTCTGATCCATGCTTGTAACCAATTTCTTGACCACACTCGACATCAGTCAATTTCGCCACAAATTCCGCATTCGATTCCGTAATTTTTTTGCGGGGCATCGTACTAAATAACTTCTTCTTGTAAGCATAAAAATGATATATTAACTTTCCAACTAAAATTGTTTTTCCCGCTCCAGTTCCAGCAGTAACCAATATAATTTGGTTTTCTTTCAAATCATCGTAAAAACCACCTGCATTAGTGTACGTGGTTCTAGTTTGAATTAAGCTTTTGTGCAGTTTCTTATAGTTTTCGGACCATTCCTTTCCATTAATTGGATTCGGATGCTCAAAATCTTGATCAAATAAACCTCGTTTTACTGTTTCATCCCAGATTTCAACCTCACCAGTCCCTTTCTCCGGATCATATATAACCGGTAGCTCACCATCTTCATTTGGTTTTCCAAAAATGTCCTGTCCCGCCTCATTAATTATAGTCGGATAGGGCTCTAATATATATCTATGTCCAAAAGGTATTCCAGTCATTTGGTATTTAAATTTTGTTACTTAATTTCTTTACTTAATCTCTTTACTTAAATGAAGATAAAATTAAAAGGTTAAAAGGGTTGCTCACTCAATTACTTTCAAATACTGTTCTAGATCCTTAATATAATTTGGAAAACCACTTTTGGTTAGAAAAAAATCATAAGCCACATTACCCTCCAGAAAATAGTAATTTTGACAATCAAAGACAATGTCCCAGGCAACACTATAAATGTCAGTCTTGCTCTGCAACATAACCGCAATCTCCTTAACTTTATCTAGTTTATCACTGATGTTACTCGGCAAATGACATGGTTGACGCTTCAGAAAACATGCTTGACCACCCTGATGAAAATTTGAACTAATTTTTCCAGAATCTCCTTTTTTCTGACTAAAATGAACTACATCAACAATCGGATTATCACTTGGCTTCTGAATTGTTCTAGTGATAATTCGGATATGTTCCGCATGACCAGAACAATTTTGAACTCTTTCTTGCAATAAATAAACCCCTTTGGTTGGGGCCTTATCCAATCCCTGAAATGGAAAAATCCCTTTCCCCATCGCAGCATGATTCGATTTCCAAATTAAAGGTTGATTTTCAGGAATCTCTCCCTCAAATTTTGAATCCTTTAAAATACCATACACTTTAGGGGTTGATACTCCATTCGCTGTAAAAAGCGTATCCCAATCCAGTTTAGATTGATTAATATCATCCAATGTGACACCATGTTTAATGTTAACCGCCACAGAGTAAATTCCACTTTTTTTTAATCCACTCAATGGATATTTGAATGCTCTAAAATCTAAATACCAAATCATTGATCCCAAAGATAATAATGGCAAAAGAATCCAAACAAACAGCATTATAATTGAATAAAGAATTCGTTTTATAAATCCAGCCTTTTCTGTTAGCTGATCATTATTTGAGCAAATCAATCTTCCATAATGAACTAACTCAGGCGATTTGAGACTTTCCCATAAGAGGTTTTTTTCTAAAGAATTTAAATTAATCACAAAGGCCACCCAATAGACTCCATACAATAAAAAAATTAAACTAACGGTGTTCAACTTCATCTTACTATTTAGTTAGAAATTGATTGGATATCAATTTAGATATTAATGATTTGACCAGTCTGAGCTGATTTTTTACAACAACATTTGTTAAATGTAACACAATATATGATTGAAGCCGCGGTTCCAATTACTATCGCGGTTAAAACCCATGCGGCAATGATTTCACCTCTATCCATTTAGATTGTTAGGATTTTTAACCAGAAGAGCCGGGATTTCAATTTTATTTTTTATTAAAAATCCCAACCATCAATTGTTTCTGGGTCAAACTTGAAATTCGGATCAGATCTGATAGCTAGCCAAAGCATGACCACACTCAGAATAAATAAAATCCCCATCATTCTTAATTCAGCATCTATCTCTTGAAACATCACGAGAATTGAAAGAACTACCAACCTAACTTTTCAATTTTATTTGATCAATCCTTTCACCAATTTCTAAAATCACTTTAAAAATTCGATTCTGATCCTCAACATTTAGATCTGTATTGGATGGCAAGAGCCGAAAGAATTTCGGAAACTTCTCAGGCGTACCTGGTTCCAAACCATCCTGAATCGCGATCATAATCGGATCATTCATTTCTTGAATTAAAATCCTCTTGATTTCGTTAGTGTATTCAGTCAAAGTTTCTTTCTCAAACTTTAAATTATACTCAATTGAATTCCCTCTTAACTTTTTGGGAATATACCAAAAGATCAAGACCAAAGGAGAATATGATCTAACATGAAGCTGCAAATTATCTCGAAAATGATGCTTCAAATAATTAACACTATCAATCATTTGTTTAAGAGCATTCCTAATTTCATCCTGACAAAAAGTCAAAAGCAACCAGGCTTTTAAAATGTCATTCTTACGACCACATTGCGCATATTTATCTCCCATATCATACTCCGATGGGTAGTATTTATCGGGGGCATATAAATAATCAGACTGAAGAGAATTAACTTCTTTGAGGTGTAAACCATTTTTGACAATTAAAAGGCTTGATTGCAAAGGGGCTGATGATCCTCCTGGTAATTTATGAAGATTCCAGATAAAAGAGTCAACATGATTGATTCCGTTCAAAAGATTTGATTCGGTGTCAAAGATCATTGATCCACCTAGAGCAGCATCCACATGAACCCAAGCATCATGAATACAGGCATCCCCTAGAAAACTTGTGATTGGATCAAAGGACCCATAAACTGTTGTGCCAGCTGTTAGGTGAATCAGTTTGATTTTGAAGCCATCTTTTTTCAAAGTTTCAATCAGAGATTTTAGTTCAATCGGATCCACTTGACAATCGGAAGTCATTGGGATTTGAACTAATTGATTTTTGCTAAATCCAAGGATTTTAGTTGAATGTTGAATTGAATAATGAGATAGAGGAGTATAGAGAATGACATCTTTGGAAAAATCATTTCCGATTTCAATCTTTTTTAATTCACGAGCTAAATAATGACCCATTAAATTTCCATAGCTGGCTCCAGGGGTAGTAATAAAATCACTGGTCAAACTTAATTTGAATAAATCAATTAAGGTTTCTTGTAAATCCCGTTCCATAATTGAAAAGAGAGGGGCAACTTCATATGTGTATGGTGATGTATTTAAATGAGTAGCTAAAAGATCACCCAGAAATGCTAGGGGATGCGAGTTAGCATAAAGCTGATTTAAAAAGTATTTTGATTGGGTTTTAACCGATTTTTGATAGATGAAAGTAAAAAGAGCAGCTATTTGGGATCGATCATTTAATTTCCCTTTAAACTGAGCTTTAATGTCTTTCAATTGGTGTGTTAAACTAAGCGGAAATTCATAAGAAAATACTCTTTCTTTTTGTTGTTGAGATAAAAGGTCTAGGTTGTAGTTAACAAAATTCTCCATTGAGAGTTAATCTTAAAAAGACTCAAGTCATCCATTTCAATTTTTGCTTCCGTTTAAAGTTGTTAAGTTTAAACAGATTAAAAACTAAGTTAAAAAAATAAGTTAAAACTTTAAATGGATCAACAACTGACTCAAATAGATCCGAGATATTCAGATATGCCAGATCAATATTTCATCCACGATTATCGACAATTATCTGAATTTAAAAAAAAAACTTTTAATAATTACCAAAAATCAGATGTCTTGAGCGCCTTACAAAAAAGTATCATTGATAATAAACTAGAAGAAGCTTGTCATTGGGGAGCTGAACTTCTTGTTTCGGGAAATGTGTTGGAATGTTGGGATCGTTTAATCATAATTAATTCAAAACTGATTAATTTAGCTAATCCATGTCTTTCTTTTTATTTGTGGTCCCGATTTGTCCAGCAAGTTCAATTAACTTTAAATCCTAAATTTCATGGTGATAAAATCTTGGGTATCCGAAATTCGCAAGAGGCTCGCAACCACCTGACTGACATTATCACACTTTTAACCCTTTCTAGCAAGAACAAAATCGGAAGTTTGCCAAAAGTTCAAAAAGAAGATTTCCGTTTAGATAACTTTGAAGCTAAATTGGAAGCTAAAAATACTTATTTGATCGCCAACATAATCAAAGCAGATGACCCAAGCGAAATAAATGTTGTGGTTAATGAATTGGCTTTTCAATTGACCTTGAGGGTTGGCGATATGAAGAAAGCTCTGTATTGGTTAAATTGGATTTTGGAATGGGAAAAGCTTAATTTAAAAAAGACCAAATCTTTCAATTGTGCTCTTCGAAAACGAAAATACGTTAAACCCCAATATTACCATGATATAATTTGGTTACTTTGGGATGTAATTTTTCAAGAGGCTTCCATCAGAGGATCCGGTCATGAGAATATGAATAGTCAATTAATTGGCCTTTTTAAGCTTTACCGATATGGATTTACTAGCAGTAGCAAAAAAAGAAAAATCTCTCTTCTAATTCATGCCGTTCATATTCTTTGTTTGGAACCACAAATTAAATGGACCACCCCAATCATTGCTCAACCCAAAACTGTAATTCAGGCCACCGCAAACACTAACTTTTTATATCTAGATTACAAAAAGAAAGCTAAAACTAAATATCAACGAAAAGCGGAAGGATTACAAGTCTTGACTAGAGATAATTACTTGGTTTCTAGTCAAAAAGCTAAACTAAAAGAAGAAAATTCAAAGAAAAAGAAACCACTGGATGATAAACTTAAAAAACGGTTTGATTATGTTAATAACGCCATTATGCGTCAAACCACAGCTGGTTCTAGACCAACTAATTCTAGACCAACTAATTCTAGACCAATCAATCCGAGAGTTTCAAGACCCTCTAGACCAGCTCAAGAACCTTTTCAAAAAACTGAAGATGTTTTGAACCAGATTCAGGATTTAATTAGAAAATAAAAGAATTCAAAAAAAACTAAATGAATTCAAAGTAATTCAAAGTAATTCAAAGAATTACACAACCATGCCCTTTGCGTTTCCTTTCAGAATTAATTTGAGTAGCTTGGACACAGGTCGCGATTAAATATAATTCTTCACTGGTTTTCATATCATTCAATTCTAATAAAGCGAAAGCAATATCATACTTTTTTTTTAATGAATATGATGATGGATATTCTTTTTTTAAATAATCATCATCATCAACTAAAGTTAGTACTAGATGAGATCCATTTCTTTCACCTATCCAGGTTGTTAGCTCTTGGTCTGATGGCCTAAAATTAAGAATTTCATAATCTTGATTTCCAAAGTAGTATGGAGGTTCGTCGAGCTTGATATAAAAAGCCCTTTGATATCCATCTTTGCCATGGACCCACAAATATTGATCTGAGTCAGACATATTCCTATTATTCAATCAGAAAATATTTAAGATTCTTTAATTTGAATTGGTTCCTCATAACTAATTGCATAAGTCACATAAGTTACAACACTCATTAAGAAACCACCCCAAAAAATATCCACCAAAGATGTATCCAATGACCAATTTCTAAAAACAGCATAATTAGTAAAATTATAAATTGAATAAACCATAATTCCCATTAAACCACCATATTTGAAACTGGTTTTCAATAATTCTGAATCACTTTTATCTTCCTGCTGATCCAGCTTAGGTAAAACCCAAACAACTAAAAGCAATGACATCACTAAATAAACTACTAAGCTAGATGAATACCTAAAATTTAAGTCAATTGCTTGAATGTCTGTGATCATTTCAGTATATTTCGATTTATAAATTATTCCAGTCCAGAGGTAATCCAATAATAAAAAACAAATTAAAGAACTTAATACAGATTTCCAAAATTTTTCCATTGAGTTTTACTTTTCATTAAGAGATTATTCCATTGAATTATCTGTGACCAATTCAAGAAAATAAAATCAATTTTTCAAACGCTCCTGTTAAGGAGATTATAAGCAAGATTACTTAACATTTCAATTGGAATACTTATTTTTTTAAGTGCGCCAGAACTTTGCCGAAATTATCTTTTAGTAAAGTATCTCACATGTCTCAAAATCAAAATCAATTTGGTTTTTTTGATAATCCACCCAACATGCGGTGCCAAAAAAAAACCGGGCATTTCGCCGACAAATTTAGTGAAGACTTTGAATCCGTCCAACCGGATCAATCAACTCAGTTCAATGGCTTTGAACAAACTTATCAAGGTCTAGAATGGCGTCAATCCCAACAGGAATCTCGAATTCCTGATTTTACCAAGCCAGCCTTTGGCAAGATTAGTCTAGTAGTCGGACGTCGTCAATCTGGCAAAACCACTTTAATCAAAGGAATCATCCAACGAGAAGTCGAACGACTTAAACATCAAGCCATCATCAACCATTTCCCTAAGGTCATCATTGTTACTCAAAGCATTAATCACCGCCAGGCTTATTCTGATTGCCGATCCTTCCAAAATACTAGTATGGTTCGCGACAAGGAGGGTTGGGAATACATCCAATTCATTGAAAGTATTGAAGAGCTAGCCGAATTAGTAAAAAAAGAAGCTGTTGATAATTCTTTAGTCGTCATTGAGGATGATGTCGTCCTTGACGAATTTCTCAAATCAAGCGGATCTGTCAAATCATTTTTTGCTGATATTCAAAGACGTAATATGACTTTGATCATGGCTCTATCTGGATTACCAAAGATTAATTCTCAAGTGGCTTCAGCTGTTGATTACTTATTCCTTTGCAAAAACCTACCCTACTGCGAATTACAACGAATTGGTAATGCTTTCTTATCCATTAAATTGCCTTCTTTTATTAGAATCTACAGCGAAATTGTTATCAACAACGATAGCATTGCAGTGGTTGATATTTCCCCCGAAAATCTTCGACCCAATACCAAGAGTAATATTAAACAACAAAACATGATGAAATTGCTTTACAAATATCCCTTTACTTTGCAGGAACCTGAACCAGAATTTGAACCATGCATGAAGCCTGTATTATCATTACCTGCTTCATCCCAGGAGCAAGAACAGCCGGTTGATGATGAACCAGTTACAACAACTGATAAATTACTAGAAAAAACTATCGTCCAAACAATTGACGATGTTGTTTTTAATTTGAATTTGTTGAAAACTCAATTGGGCCAATTTTTCCAGGACAAATCATCGGCCGAGAACTCGGTCAAAAACAATGTGAACTAGAAATCCTAGAAAAATCCAGTAAAAGATAAAGGACAAGGTAATAAACCCATCAAAATAGGCATATTCATCTTCATAATACCAGACCCTCGTGTCATGAGCATAAAGTAGATAGTATCCCATGATTAACTCAGCTGCCCAAATATTCAACGGGAAACATATGATTCTTGGAATATGATGTGGAATAATCTTTCGATAAGCATGGATAGAAATTGGTGTATAAAAGAAATTCAGGATGAATTGTTCGATAGTAGTCATTCCACCATCACTATACCAACGAAAGATTGTTTCAATAACTGCAAATCCGATTGCAACCAGCAGACAATCAAATAAAATCTCTTTTACTTTCATTTTTACACTTTACATGACTAAAAATTAAGCACTTCAATTTTGCTTAAAAAATTGATTCCAAGTTCTTCCAAACTTAATGCTCACACTGATGAACACAAGTCACGAAGAGTCGAATATCATCTCTAAATTAGGACACGCTTTTGATGGTCTGACCTACGCCTTCAAATCTGAAAAATCTTTCAGGTATTTATTGATTTATTTCTTCCTCTGTGGAATACCGTTGATTATTTTTGCTCCGACAGTCACCACCAAACTATTCATTTTCCATTTACTGATCAGTTCACTAACGATTGAATTATTGAATACCGCAATTGAAATAACAATTGACCGTATCAGCCTAGACAGAAACATTAGATCTAAACGGGCTAAGGATGTTGCTAGTGGAGCCTCCCTCTGGTGGCATTTAATCACCCTTCTGATCGGGATTTTGATCGCTATCCGAACATGGCGAGATTATCAAGTTTGGTCTGACGATTTTCCAAATCAAGGAATTGGTAGTTTTATTGAACAAACGTTTCAACATAACTGAATAAAAAATTAAATCTTCTGAATGATTAAAATTATTTTTTCTAGATCTCCATTTCTTCAAGGTCTTTCAAAATGATTGACGCGAAAACACCTTTTCCTTTTGACAATCCGCGTTTCGAGAGTAGCATCTGAACCTCTTTCACCATTTCCGCATATTTTTTTCCCCAGAAATTTAGACATTCTTGGTCAAAAATTGCTAGCATTTCACTGATTATTTTATCACGAGTGGATTTTTCAAAGACAAGTCTACTCATGAAGATGAGGTCGGTTGGACCAAATCCATACTCATCCCTTGCAAACATTTCCAACGGAAAATGCTCGGCAAAAAACAGAACCGTTTTAAGAAAACTTTTTATCATTTCTGGCGAAGAGTCTGGATGAAGTTTATAAGCAATATCACCCAACAAAGGATTCTCCATATTAGACATTTTAGCTATATCATCATTATCAGATGAATTTTTAACAGCCAAACCAATAATAGGGATAAAGCCATGCATATGAAGGACACACATTTTTTCAAAATAATACGCAATGATTAGAGAAGAACCTTGATAATTAATTAAAATATTAGTCAACGAAACAATGTTCTTGGGATCAACTGATACAGCGTAACTTTTTTTATTAGAATCTGAAATATATTTTTCTGAATTTTCTGAAATTCGATCCATTTGATCATGAATATCTCGATACCATTTAGTTAAAGACATGATGTTTATGACATGACCAAATGATCAGAATCTAAAATCAATTTTTCTTTTTTCTCTTTGAGTCTTTCTTTTCCTCTTTCCAGAAGCGAAAAAAGTTATCTATCTTAATCATTAAAGAAAAGATTAAAGAAACATCAAGGAAATCCTTTCAAAATGCCTAATACTCTATCACATATCTTAAAAGAAGGAAGCTTAAAATTTCTACAAACTTATCCAGTTATTCTTCCCATCTATACCCTGGTAATATCCCTCCTGATCAACAACATGCAATGGTGTCTCTTTGCCTGCTGGTCCATAATAACTTTATTTTCATGTCCCGTCTGGAAAGCTTTCTTCAGATTTATCTACGAATACACTGGGCGAAAAAGTTTACCCATTCTAGGCAAAGGAGGACGTCCTTCAGGAGCCTATGATTGCTGGGGATTTACTTATTGTTCAACCTGCTTAATAAATGATATCGCTTATGGTATGCCATCCGGACACTCACTTTTCTCCTGGATGGTTAGCACTTATCTAATTCTTTACCTCTCGAAAGGAGAGTATCAAGATGATTTAGATAAAACTAATTTGTCATCTTACATCCCAAAAGTGATTGTCTTGATCCTTCTTGCTTTTGCTGTTTCCGCATCAAGATATGTTTCTGGATGTCACACTATTCAACAATTAGTGGTTGGGGGATTAATCGGAATTGGATTTGGAGTCATGTTTTTCTATATTATGAAAAAAGCAGATCTATTTAAAAATAAAAAAATATATGATGATTAAATCTAATCTAATCTTACTTGGAATCTTACTTACTTAAAAGGATTCCAACTTTTCTCTCGCACTTGATAATAGTTTCAATTGCTGAGTCAATTTTTGTCTTTTAGTTTCCTGTTCAGGTCTTTCTCGCAAGAGTTCATCTGAATCAGAACCCTGAATCTCGCTAAAGAGAATTCCACTCAATCGATCCTTCATTCGACGAACTAAGAAATTCATAATTAGTTTTGGTACGTTATGCTGAAAGTTATTTTGAACTGTCAAGAAGTACGTTCGCAATAATTTACGCAGAATACTGACTGATGGTCGATGGTTTAAAGGACTCGCTTGAGACTGATCCCAAAACTTAACCTTATCAAAGGCATTCTTACTGGATTTAGGTGGTGGATTATCATCACTAACTGGATTTTTAACCAAATTTAAGAGTTCCGACTGAAATTGAGGATCATCAGTCCAGATATAACTCTCTTCAATCTCAACGATCTTTCTAATCTCTTCCGAAGATACTGATTGTTGTGGAGTCAATCCATGGCGAATCAAACCATCCTTGAATCTTTTCTTCAGAATTGGGAAACGAGCAATTTCCTCATTGCTCAACAAAATCTCAACCAACTTGACCAACTCCTGAGATACATTTCTCAACAAAGTCAACGAGGGATCCAACAAAACCTTAATAGGTCTCCCAGTTTGATCCTGAAGAGTATGTTCCAGAACCTCAATCGGGGGAGTCGGGAAACTCATGTGATTACCTTCCGCATTTCGGATAATGTTGGCTAAATATTCATCGGAACAAGCATTGGGATCAAAAGGATTTATAGCAGATGTTTCAGCGCGATACTTAACAAAATGATCCTTGATTAAGCGACCCGTATTTCTCGGAGGGGCTTGACCCTTCTCATCCAAAGCAGACTTAAATTCACGGTTAATTCTTTCAATTAATCCATGAAGGTAAGAAATTTGCTCACTGTTGTCAACCGGGATTGGTGCTCCTAGATCTCTCAAAGAAGATTGTGTCGTGGCTTCCTGATCAATGATCTCTTCTAAAATATCTGGCAAAGCGTTCTTGATCGCTTCAGTCAAAATTAAACCAAGAGATTGACCAAGTTCAGTAATCCCGAATCGGCTTTTTAAGACTGGATCATTCATCATTGAACCATAAACTGAATGACTCTTGAAAAAATCAGATTCAATTTGGCGACCATCCATGGGAGTCTTCTTTTGATCATTAATTTGCTTACTGGTTCTATTACGCAAGGCATAATAACCATATTTCAATCTCAAAGCACTTGAAATATTCTCGTTGCCATAAAGATAATCGGAAACATCATTATCAATGTTCATTAAGTCAATCTTAGTCATTACTCCAATGGTTCTTTGGCCATTGGGATCATGTTCTTTAACTAATCCGAAACCTAAATCAGTTTCAAGATCAGTTCTGGCAGCCATAACAGCTAAGATGATGGCTTGCGGAGATTGGATGTACTTCCCGACCATCTGTTTAATTTGTTCACTGATATCTTCTGGTTGACCTTGATCAACGCAGGCGATAGTGGTTAATCCTGGAAGATCAGTCAAGGTCAGGGTTGGGACATAAGGTGAATAGATTCTCATGTTAATTTCTTGCATAGAAATATTCATTCCGCTACCAGCCTTAGCATTGGTTTCTAACTCAATCATTTTACGAACTGCTTGAATTTCTTCCACAGTTGGCAAAGGTGAAGTTAAATGATGTTGTTTCTTGACGTTCCAAACTCCCTCGTTATAATTACCAAATTCAAGCTGTATTTTTTCAGTTCCATCAGCACTCTGAAATGAACTCGTTTGAATCAGAGAAATATTTAAAGGAACTCTCGTAACCATATTACCACCCGTCGGCAATAAATCCATCGACAAAATTCCATTTAAAACAGAACTTTTACCAGAGGATTGAGTGCCAACAACCACAATTTCAGGCAAATTAACCTTTTTCGAAATCAGATTTGAATTCTGGCGATAGATTTGATTTATTGCCTGGCCAATTTCCAAAATTTGCGGGGATGATAAGTGAGTGAATTCCTGTTTGGGACTAGATAATAAATTACTTACTCCTTGGGTCATTCCATGTGTTGCTTGAAGTGCTCCTTCATAAACTTTTGTCATAATACTCATATTATTAAAATGTGAGATTAATTTTTATATTCTTTTACTTCAATTTTTTAACTCAAACAAAGAATATTTCACTAAACACTATTTTACTAAGCACTGCCATAACTATTTTTCTTAGGATCATCCTCATTAATTGTGATTGATAGATCTTCAATTGGATTATTAAAACTGTGATGGCTATAATGAAAACAACTCTTGTAACAATCTTGGCAACATTCAGCAGTACATTCTTTGCAGCCACTGCAGCACAATGGAACACAATAGATGATCCCAAAGAATATGTACATCACAATTGGAAAGGTAATTAGAAGCAAAGGCATACCATCCATTAGGGCAAACTTCTCTTGAAGATTATAAAGTTGATCAAAACTATCAATTTGATTAACAGATTTTAATGTAATTCCATAATAAATTCCAGTAGATATCCACCTAATTACTGAACAAAGTATTCCCCAACCAATAAATAATGTTACATAACTCTTCGTGCGGCACTCACCGTACATAACCGATATTATCAATACCAAAAGAAGCATTATGGATGGATTTAAGATATAGCTAAAAACTCCTGTAAATATAAAGGATGGACACTGAGTCCCATCACCCTTCGTGGAATCCCCATTCAAACAATGGTGGCACAAATCTGAAAGTGTTGAATTGGTAGTGGTTCTGATTGTTAAATTACTGTTGGAACACAATTCAATATATTTAGGTTGAGCTACAACTGCATGGAGGGTGATTGATAGACACATCCCAATAATGAAGATGATCGCAAAACTAATCATTGAGGCCGTAAGTATCTTTTGATCAGAAAGTTTTTTCTGATGATTTTTAAATTCTCTAATATTTTTAAAAGGCAACTTAATCCGATTCATTAAGTCCTTCTGGCAATGAATGCAAGTATCTATTCTAGTTCTTGCAGATTCATCCTGATGACAATCTCGTTGAGCTAAAATAGCCGTTCTAAGGCATGACATATGACAATGTTGCTGACAACATATTAATGTAGTTAAAGGTTCATTCTGGATTGAGCTGGAACAGAAGAGTCTCTCAGCACATGAACTTGGTAAAGCTTTATCATTGCGGCAAATTAAACATACGTTATTCATTTCGAATATATGGTCTGACTTAATTCCTAAATAAAAAAAAATTCAATTTTATTTAATTTTTATTTAATTCCTCTTTAATTCTTCTTTAACTCTCCACTTGGGCCAAGAAGAATTGACTAAACAACATTATTTTTATTTTTCTTCAGAGCATCATCATTGGTGGAGATTGATAAATTTTCAATTGGATTATCAACATCGGTATGACTATAATGAAAACAACTATCATAACAACCATTGGAACATTTTACAGTACATTTTGCAAGGCATCCTCTTGTACATTCTCCAGCACATTCTTTGCTACAACAAAAGCAAGTGTGAGATACCATGCTGTAAAATGCATATAATATAATTGGCAAACAAACTAGTAGCAATGGGAGTGAATCAGTTAATATAAATTTCACCTGAAGATCATACAATTGACTAAAATCATCAATTTGATCCAGAGTGTTTAATATGATTCCGTGATAAATACCAATTGTAGCACACCTAACCACGACACAAAATATACCCCAACCAATAAATAATTTCATTTCAAATAGCATCTTTCGCCCTTCCATCCGCATAATACTAGCAATTGCAATGGGAACGATTCCGGCAAAAATATTTACCATATAACATACGGTCCCAATTGATAGTAAATTGGGACAATTAATATCATTATTACGACATCCGCCTAGGCAATCGCCGCACAAATCTTCTATATCAATTGGCCCAGCATAGCTGATTGGTAAATTACTGTCAACACAGAGCTCAATATATTTGGGTTTAGCGGAAATGTTATAGAGGATGATTGATGAAAGGGTGCCAATCAAAAAGATGACAATCCAACTAATCTTTAAGGTCTTAATCATTTTCAAATCAGAAAGTTCTTTCTGATGATCTTGAAATTCTTGATTATTCATTTCGAATATGGTCTAATTAAATTTGGTTAAAGGGATTTGATTCAATTTTTCTGCTTAATAAAATCCCATTTCACTAAACAACACTTGACTAAACAACACTTGACTAAACAACACTTGACTAAACAACACTATAATTCTTATTATTTTTATTTTCCTTCAGATCATCATCATTAATAGAGATTGATAAATTTGTGATTGGATTATCAGCATTGTGGTGACTATAATGAAAATAACTGTTGTAACAATCTTTGCAAGATTGGCAACCACCCAAACTAGACCAACATTCTTTGCTGCAGCCAAAACACGAACCCAAAAGAAGTCCCACCCAGTAGAATAAATAAAGTACAACTGGCATGCAAACTAGTAACAGCGGAAGTAAATCAGTTAATATAAATTTCATCTGAAGGTTATACAATTGACTAAAATCATCAATCTGAGTCAAAGTGTTTAATATACTTCCGTAATAAATACCAATTGTAGCACACCTAACCACAATCCAAAATAGACCCCACCACATTAATGCTTTTACTTTAAATAGCTTGTCCTCAAACCGCGAAGTAATGCCGGTCACAATGAAAACTCCTCCGACCAAAAAATTTCCCATATAACACGATATCCCAATCATCATTAGACTTGGACAATCAATTCGATCGCGCTTTCGATCCTTTCCGCTCAGACAATAGTCACACAAATATTCCTTATCGCGCGGCTCATCAGATGGGATTGTTAAATTACTGTTGACACAGAGTTCACTATATTTGGGTTTAGCATAAATGCTGTAGAGAGCGACTGATAAAGAAAGGCTAATAACAAAGATAACCAACCAACTAATCTGCAAGAAGTCAATTATTTTTCGAGTAGAGAGGTTTTTTTTATGATTTTTGAATTCTTGAATACTTTTAAAAGGCAAATTAACTTCATTGATTAAGTTTTGTTGACAATGAATACATTTATCTTCTTTATTTGGATCATTCTGATGACAATCTCGTTGAGCTAAAATAGCTGTTTTTAGGCATGACATATGACACTGTTGATTACAACAGCATAATGTAGTTAAAGATTCATTTTGAATTGAGCCGAAACAGAAGAGTCTCTCTGCATATGAACTTGGCAGAGCTTTATCATTACGGCAAATTAAACATACATTATTCATTTCGAATATGTGATCTAGGTCTAACTAAACTAGGATTAATCCATTATGATTAATACTTGGTCATTTCAATTTTTCTGAATCATCCCTTAGAATGGGCTATAAAATTGAATTTTACTAGAATTATAAAGAACAATTTTAAATAATAATCATCCAATGGATTTATTATCTGAAATTAAAGATTCAGTAGCAATTATTCGATCAAGTTTCTTAGATTTAGATAAAAAACTAGAACAATTACACGTTGTCCTAAAAGATAATCAAGTAGAATCTAGTATAATCGACACTTTTTTCGGTGAATTAACCGAATTAACTCAACCAACCCAGAAGGATTGCAAATGCCTACCTGATCTCAATCAACGATTAATTGAAGACAAACGTTTAAGTTGCAGTGAGTTTGAAGATTATTTTTGCGGGAACAACATTAATCAAATACAAAAGTGTTCCAACTTCTTTAAACTAGTCAAAATTTATCCAATCCTTCAAAATCTTGATTTAAAAGAAAATGTTCCATACTTTGATGGACCTTTTGATTCAAAATATAATGATGGTGACTTCAGTGCGAGTTTTATAACAAACATACTTGACACGATACTTTTCATTAACGGAAAAGCAGCCATAGATAGCCAGGAAAGAATAATTATGGTGGTCATAATTTATAACTTTCTTCTTCAGCATCAGAATTTTATGGCTGATGAACCACTTTTAAGATTTGGGTTTAGCAAAAAATGGCATGTAATGATATCAGGTCCAAAATTTATCAACTATTTAGAAACCAATGTTCCATCCCGTCTAGAATGGCATAAAACATTTACTAAGAACTATTCATGGGATGCAGTATATAACAGGATACCGGGATTTGTTAACTGAAAAGCAAGTTTGATTTGAGATTATTCCTTTAAAAATTGATTTTATCTTCAATTATATATTTTTTATACAATGGATTTGTTATCTGAAGTTGAAAATAAGATTGCTGAATTAGAGATACCGTTAAAGGTGCTTCTAGAGTTACGCTGCAATCTAAAAGAAGTTAAACGTATTTTTAAAAATTATGAGATTGAATCAAAAATGGTTCATGACATGTTAGATGAGTTATGTGAATTGGATGAACCAGCTGAACATTCACATTCTTGTCAATGTAATGTTGATCTTGATGCCACGTTACTCAATAGAGATCTACCCATTAAAGATATGCCAACATATTTTTGCGGAAACACAATTGATCAACTTAAAAAATGTTCTACCTTTATCAAACTAACTGAACATTGTTCTGGTCTTAAAGAGTTTGATTCAGAAGATTCGTCATACTTAACTGATCCAATTGACCAAGATTATAATTTAACTTTTACTACCAATATTGGCAAAATGTTAGTTTTTATCTGTGAGAAAGCTTCGTGTGGTTCTCAAGAAAAATATTGGAGTCTTTTAGCTATTTATAATTTTGCTCTGAAAAATCATCGCTATATGAATGACTATCCAAAATTTAAATTAGCTCTTGTTAGGAGATGGAAAGAATGTTTAAACATTCCAGCATTTGTTGATTATCTCAAAGCCAATGTTCCATCTTATCTACGATGGAAAGAGATCTTCGGAGGTGACTAAGTTAATTCCTTTAAAAATTGATTCAGATTAAATTCATCTAAATTTTTTATCAAATGGATTTGTTATCCGAAATTGAAGCAGGTGCCCCGCCGGAACTGCATCAAAAGCTAGAAAAGCTCAGAAGTATTTTAAAAAATTATGAGATCGAATCAAAAATGGTTCGTGATTTGTTAGATGGGTTAGATGAACCAGCTCAACATTCTTGTCAATGTGCTGGTGATCTTGATGTTATGTTGTATCGTGTCCATCTATGCGATGATGATATCACACCATATTTTTGTGGAGACACTATTGATCAACTAAAAAAATGTTCTACTTTTATCAAACTAACTGAACATTGTTCTAGTCTCAAAGAGTTTAATTCGGAAGATTCATTATACTTAACTGATCTAATTGACCAAGATTATAATAAAACTATTATCACCAATATTTTCAAAATATTACTTTTCGTCTGTGAGAAAACTCTTTTTGGTTCTCCAGAAAAATGTTGGAGTGTTTTAGCTGTTTATAATTTTGCCTTAAAAAATTATCGCTATGTGACTGACCATCCAACACTTAATTTGGCTATTCTCAAAAAATGGAAAGAATGCATGACCCGCTCGATATTTGCCGATTATTTCAAAGCTAACGTCCCCTCTCATCAACGATGGGAAGAAATATTTAATCCAATTAATCAAGAAGACAAACAAAAAGACAAACAAGAAGAAGATGAAGAAGATGAAGAAGAAGAAGATGGTCAATCAATAGATTATGAAGATGAAGAAGAAGAAGAAGAAGATGGTCAATCAATAGATTATGAAGATGAAGATGAAGATACGGAATAACTTAAGGCTATTTCCGAGCAAAAATAGTTAAATAGAATATGCCTTGTTACGGTGATACTTTATGCGATTTATGCTCAAGACCCTTATTAGATGCAGATAATTATAACTGTCCAATGCCCTGGGTAGACACCGGTGAAATTAGACAACAAACTGACGATCTGTTGCAATGGATGACAGAAATTTATGCTCTTTACCCAGGAAATGAGTTAAAAGAATTGACCAGCGAAGCTGATGATCCAGGTCAAATGGGATTATGGACTTTAAAAGACGATTCAACTATTTCAATTAGTTTTAGAAGGAGTGATGCAAAAAAGGAAAGAATTTACGGAGTTCATAAATATTGTTACGATTTTTTCAAAGATGATGACTTAGATCCTTATTTTTTAATTGATAATTTTTGGTGTAAAGATGCTATTAACGAGGATTACACTAGTGGAGAATTAAATCAAGAAAAATCAGACAAACTATGGAAAGGAAATGAATATGAAGGACAATTTTACAAGTTTGATAAAGCTTACAAAAGTGATAAATGGTTACTCGAAAAGCCAATCAAAGAAAATCGAATTGCCTATGATTTCTTACTTGGAACACGCAATTTCTTAGAAGAAGTACACAAAACTTTTAAAAAAGAAACAGGATAAATGCTCTTACCAAAATGGGGTCCTAAACCAATTCAAATTATTTTTGGCGGATCAGGCGGCTTGATGAGTTATTTTTTAGGTATTGCAAAGCACTTGCAAGACACATATCCAAAAGTTCGAAGTAAAGAACCAGTCTACAGTGCAGTTTCTGGGGGTTCTATCCCAGCCTTACTTTTAGCTTACAATTATCCAATTGATCGTTTTCATGATCAATATGTCCTTAAAATGTGGGAAACACTTGATCAATCTTGGACTGGATCAATAGGCAACCTACACTCGGAGGCGATGCCACTTTTTAATCGATTTTTGAACCAAAACAAACTTGACCCAACTGATCTAAATGGCAAATATTATTTAAGAGCCAACCGGATACATTACGACGAGTCAACTTTACTACCTTCCTTTGAACCAGTCATTCTTAGTGATTGGAGGACACATGCAGACCTTCTACATGGCCTCCAATCAACATCAAATCTATACTTTCTGGGTTGTGGACTGAAATCAATCGGAATAAAAAAAGAAATTTTATATGATGGGGTTTTATCCGGATCTAAATTTGATTTAAAAGATTGGACTGATGTCCCCTCCAACCTAAGAACCATCTATATTCATACTCATCTAATAACTGAATATTCATGGCTAGAACACTGGCCTTGGACTGATGTTGGATGGCACGAAAAACTTTTTCAAAAAGGATTGAAAGATGGAGAGACCATCTCTGAGTTTGAACTTTTACTATGAATCTTTTACTAGACTTAAACCTCCAATTTAACATACTCTTCCGTATCGGTATAAGTATGTACATTAACTTTTTTTTCATAAATATGATCTTTAACAGTTGCTTTGGTTAAATCCAAATCAATCAATTCATCAAAATCATCATCATCGCATTCCAGAACGAAATCAATGACATTATCAAATTCATTTTCAACTAAGTTTGAAATCTTATCTAGACGATCCTTTTTCTCCTTTTCAATTTGATTTCGATTAGTTTTGTACTTATCTAGAGAAATTCGCTGAAGGCGGCTGTCCTTGGAAAGAGTGAAAATGTTCTTCTTGCTCTTCTCAACAACCTCATCCTTGTTTTCCATGATCTTTTCGGCATTCTCATTTGGCTTCCACTTGTGAATATACTCATTTTCTAAATCAGTAATGATTTTGTAATCCTCCTTGGAAAAGTTCTCACTAATCAGAATCCATCTAATTTTAGGTAAAATCTGTCGTTTGTAAACCAAGTATTTTTGGTAGTTGGAAATAACATTCCTTCTGACCACTAAACGATCAATCTTTTCAAAAATACCTTTAAGGTCATCACAATAGGTCTTGGCCAAGGATTCCTTTGAATTGGTCAAATTCAAATATGAACCCAAGTATTTAAAACCTTCTGATGTGTCCGTGATCTTTTCGATTGGGTGACCATTTAGGATTAGGGCTTCTCGATCCTGGTTGGTTTCCAGTAACCTTAGCTTGTTGTAGTTGAGTGTAAAACCAAATTGGGTCAGCAGTTGATCCAGGTGATTAAATATGGTGATTAGGTCATCACGATTATTGGTGATCAAAACAATATCATCAACAAATCCCATTAGAACAACCCGCAGATCATTGATCATAAATCCCAGATTATTAAATCTCAAATTGATATCTTCCAGAATTAAATTGATAGAGACCAGAAAAAGCAAGTTAGATAAGGAGCAACCTTGATAAATTCCAATATTCCATCCAAAAGACTCTGAAATAGAATTTCCAATGGTCATTTTAGCTTGATTGTTGGTGTAAAATTTGTTAACATAATTGAGAAATTCTTTTGGGAATTGGTAATGTGTAATGGCGTGGTAGATCAATTGTTTTTTAATGCTACCGTAGGCATTCTTAATGTCTAAAAAGAGCATTGACAATGGGGCTTTCTTCTCAGCAGACTGACCGATGATCTCTTTGATGATTAGAATATTTTCTTGAACTCCTGAAAATGATCTGTAATTTCCTTTTTGAATTTCCCGGTTGATGATGTGATTTGTATCGCAGAAGGTTACCATCCGGCGACTAACTAGTTTGTGGTACAGTCGAACCATGGTAGGTAGTTTGATTAGGGGTCGAACACTCTCTAAAAGAGTTGGTCGTTCACCGGGCTTCTTTTCACAAAAAACCAGGGCATCTTTCCATTCTGGGGATAACGTTTCCAGTTCGCAAATTTGGTTAAAATACTTAGCCAAATGGGGTTGCAGAGAGGGTAAAAATTTAATAACTTCAAAAGATAAATCATAGACATCATGACAATCAGAATCATTTTTGAAGGCCATTTGGAGATCATCTGAAGTAAAGTTGTTAATGTGATATTCTTTGACTATTTTAACAGGAGTCATTTTCAAATCTAAGTCTAATTCTAAATTGTCCTCCAACGAATTAATATTCCAATTGTTAAACTCAGTGTAAAGATCATTAACTGAACAATCTTTTTTGCTTAAATACTGAGTCTTCTTGATGGTTCGACGAACCTTCTTAGAAACCTTTTTCTTCCATTCATTCGGAAAGTTTCGACCAACAGCAGTAAAAGGTTTCGTTAGTTCCTGGAGAGTGTAATTCAACCATTTTGATATCTCGATCAGAGCCAAATCAGCTGGCAGATGAGAATAATTATCTGGGTTAAATTTCGTAATTAACCTAGCATCTATTTTCTTCCAATCTTTTCGATCTAGATTTCGGGGTATTTTCCTTATTTTCCTTGTTCTTTGAAAAAGATTCCATGATCTTAGCAGCAGGATACAGGCTCCAATGCTTAATAAGAGTAATGCTACAATCAATAACATTTGTAAATTTATGTAATAAAGAGAAGACTATAGTTTCGATTAAGCCAGGATTCAATTTTTTTTACATCAAAGTTAAACTAGAGTTAAACTAGAGTCAAACTAGAATCAAACTAAAATCTTTTACAAATTTAAGTATGAAAGCTCAACCAAAAGTAAACTTAGATATTTACTGGTGTCGACACAGTTATTCATGTGCCAATTTTTTAAAAAGCATTGGACTGGCCGGAGTCAAAGATGCTCTAAAACATTTGCGAATTAACGATGCCCGAGGAAAGTATGCTCGCAACAGTGGATTGACCAATGTAATTAATTATCAAAAGTTGGATCATCCAATTCCAAAACTTAACTTAGATTTAATAGTTACCTCAGAGTTATTGAGAAGTATTCAAACTGCTTACCACTTAAAACCAGAAACAGAAATTAGACCAATTCCTTTTATTGGAGAACTAAGAGCCTTTTTAAAATTAGATCTGGATAATGCACCATCCAGCATGCGCAAGATGAAAGCACTTCATAAAGATCATGCCTACTTTCAAAAAGTTAATTATGATCTTTACACTAAAATTTTAACCCGGCTCAAAAAGAAGGAAAAAAAGAAGGCTCATGATCCCAATTTAAAACTTTTTTTCGAATATTGTTTTCCAGAAATGCTAACCCACTTAACAACGAAGTTCCCCAAGAAGTCTTCTTTCAAAATCTTGATTGTCAGCCATCAAAAATTTATTGATAAATTAATTAAGACTAGTTGGCACAAAACACCTAACCTGGGAGTTTACAAGCAATCTTTAGAAATATCAGGTGGTGGAATAATTTTAAATAAGAGTCCCTTTGAAATGATTTACCCCGGCAAATGGGATACTCCAATCCCAATCACAATTGATTCAACCAAGATTGAAATAAATCCAAATCTGAAAGCATACAAACAAATTAAATCATTAAGTCCTGAAATTATTAGTCAAATTATTGCGCCGTGTCAATATAATTTCCAAAACTATACTAAAAAAAAATCTCAAATTAGATTAAAGACCTCAAAGAAATCACTTAAGTCACATGGAAAACACAATCGGACAAAAAGAAAAACTAGTCGATATGATTGAAGGAGCAGCTAAATGGATGGCCCCAAATACATATCCTAATTATCATGAATGTATTAGAGGACATTGCTCAGGCCAATATCATGAATATCAAGAAGAGCTGCCTAAACATTTAGATGAAATTAATGCTTGTTATAAAAAGTATCCCCAAATGCGCCAACAAACTAAAAGACGCCAATGTGTCAAGAAAGTTATCAAACCAGTTAAAAAGACTCTTAAAAAATGTGTTAAACGAAAATGCCGTTCAGAACTCAAAAGTTTTAAAAAGGAAGCTCGACAATTTCGTAAATCCATCTTTAAAGAAGCTAGACATGAGAAAAATCGCCTAAAAGGTTCTGAGAAAAAACATCAAAAAGAAGAAATAAAAAAAATAAAAGCTAAGAAACCAAGGTTATCAGTTGCTTTATCAATGTCAATGACCTCAGAAAAATCATTGAAGTCAGCCAAATCATTGAAGTCAGCCAAATCATTAAAGTCAGTTAAAAAGTCTTCCAAAAAATCATCTAAGTAAGGTGGGTTTAAAGTTTAGTTGCTTTTTCATTCAAATCACGATATTGTGGTTCCAGGTATTTATGATCAATTCCTAAAAGTTCAAAAACCTTTTCTTCGGTTGGGCAATCAATCCTAACTCCTTTCAGGTGTTGATGACTATGACTTTGTTTTTTTCGACCTTTCAATTGTTCTTGATCGTCTTTAGGATTTAAAAGAGGATAAACACCATATTCTTCCAAAGTGTAATTCATATCGAGAGCTTTGGCTCTAACCAAAGTATTAAAGGTCTTAGAACCGGTAAAATACATTTGAGCTGCACCCCATGATTCTCTTGGTACAAAACGAATATCGATTCTATGTTTGGCACTTGTGACCCCCATATACTTGGTTGTTCCCTTCTCAGTTAAATGATCAATCAGGAATGTTTCATCAGTCATAAAGTGAATAAAGTCAGTCAAGCTGAATTTTGAATCTCCAGTCATTAAAAGATCAATATCACCTGAATCTTTGCATCCCCGGCGGTAGGAACCACAAATCTTCCCTTCGATAGAGATTTTTTCCTTTTTTTGATACTTTTCAATTAATGATTGAATAGTAATTCTAACATCATCTATTGTTCTTCGGGGAACTCTGGTTTGAAATTCTTGATAATACTTTAATCCAACCATTTGATGGTGAGTCAAATCTTTTAAACCTAGAGAGTCTTCCAGTTTCAACTTCTGTTGGCTGAATCTCAAATATTCATCCAAAAGTAAATTCAAAGTAATGGCCGCCTTTCGAAAATGTGCCGCATGAGCTGGACCTATTCCAGTCACGCTTTCTAGGTCCTGAATATCTTTGATGATCTTCAAATCTTTAGGGTCAAACTTTTTATGAGCCTCCTTTAAATTACCAGCTTTGATGATCTCATCTATCCGGGCTAAAGACCCCTTCCCAATTCCAGGTAAACTAGCTAGAACAGATGAATCAGTGATCGTTGTGTGGTGGCAATGTTTCAGACTTTGAACCACCTTTTGAAAAGTTCTGATCTTATACTTCAAAGTTCCTGCTTCTTTCTTCTTATCCTGAGCCTCTAAGATAGCAATATCCTTTTCCAACTTAGCGATTAAGTCCTCAAACTCCTGAATAATAATTGTTTTAGTTACCATTTAATTAATACAGTGAATCCCTATTTTCAATTTCTAAATGAATTTCAATTTTCTTTTTAATGAATACTAAAAAAATAATTTAGATAGTTTAAAACTAAAATCTAAAACTTAAACTTAAACTTAAACCCCGGTTTCACCATCTGATCCATCTTCAACATCACCTTCAGCATCACCTTCGGGTTCTTCATCTGAGATCTCGACTGTTTCTTCTTCTTCACTTGATGATTGATTGGGAAGAATAATATCTCGGATCAGTTGACTAGAAAACTCAGATAGATCAGGAGAGAACTTCTGAGAGAATGTAGGGGAGAACGTAGGAGAAAGGTGTGGGGACATTCCTAATGGTTGAATGATTTGAATTGCCTGGTAGCCAAAGGACATTGATGGTTCCCATTGAGTTTGATCGTCCTCTTGCATTTGTTGAAGCAATGGAGTTAATATTTGAAAAATATGCCCTGGTAGATCTACATTAATACCTAGCTCATTCGACAAATCACTCATAACTAAGTTCTGGCACCATTCTAGAAGAGCATAATCATCAACCAAGTTATTCATATAAAGATTTTCAACCACTCCTGGGAAATCACTCATCAGTTCTGGCTCTTTGTTGACTAAAACTAGAAGACGATTGAGGAAATTCTGTTGCGATGTTGGATCACACATAAATGGTTCCAGCAAATGACGATAATTCTCAATTTGAGAGTTAGCCAAAATTTGTTGATCAAAGAGATGTGAAACCATTAAAGAAGCCATCTCAAAATCCAACTCCAACTTCTCAGTAATTTTCTTTAAATAACTAAGAGTTGTTGGACCGAATTTAGGAAACGGCATATCCTTGTATATTCCTAGAATTGGTTCCAATATATTACTCAACAACGAACGACGAGCTTTAGTTTGTTCGTGAACCAAATCACAAGCTGTTTTGTAATCACTTGACATATCGCCACTGGAACAATCTAGAATTGTTTCATTCAAAAGATCATCATTCAAGACATCATCCAAAACATTTCTCTCAGTATCATTTTCCTCATTCTCATTTCCCTCGCCCTCATCAGAATGACCATTTTCTAGATTGAGATTGATCCCAAGGCCTGATGTTGGTAGCTCAAATCCTTGGCTGGAACTGGGAAGTTGGAAACCATTCATCTCCATTCCTGGTAGCTGAAAGCCAAATGAAGCCGGTTGTGCATCTAGCTCGTTAATTGTCCACTCAGGTTCTTCCTCAGAATCTCCTTTCGGTGTTTCAATCTTTAAATTAAGATTCTTTTTTTTACTTTCATGGTCAATTCCAGCATCAATTTCATCTTGATTAACATTTTCCGGAGCCCAATTATTTTTAATATAGTTGGAAGTTTTGTGAGATCCTGTCACATCTTTCTGATTGCCACAAGAAGGACAATAAACCCAAACAGTTTTTCTCTTTTTCTTCCCTTTGATTCTGAATTTTCCTTCTGGTATGTTGCATCCAGAACATTTAACAAACAATTTAATATATTTATCCAAATGATCTTGGAGAGATTCAGTGGAATGACTCCCTCTCAAGAAAATTCGATACTCAGAATTATCCGAAGAGGAACTTGATTCGGTACCCAATTCAACCGCCAAAAAATGATTGATGATTTCGGGTGTTGTACTAAGAGCATCTGCAACCTTTTTCAGATTTGTAATTAATGTTCGCGTATACTGTCCACTACCTTCATGCTTAGCTTCAATCGCCGGCATCTTATACCTGTAATGATTGTCAGTTTCTTTGCGGTCTCTGTTGATGATTGGCATTTTTGATAAATCTTATTATTAATCTCTTATTAATTCAATTTTTCTTTCTTTTTATATTTCAAATCTGAATCTGAATCTCAATCTGAATGATCGCTCAAGAACATTTTATCATCATCTTAACTGGAATTGTAATCTTTATCATCCTCAACTATATCCTCAACTATATCCTCAACTATATCCACAACTATAAGAATTCATCTAAGAATCTCTCTAAGAAACTCTCAATTGAATCTTACAAAAATAAATTTTATAATTCTGAAGTGAGAGTTAAAGATTTTCAAGATCTACTTTCCATGAGAGATTCCAAGGAAATCTAGCTTTCCCGAAAATGAAAATTGAATTAGCTCTCAAAATCTAATATAAAACCTTCTAGCCTATCTTAATTACGAATAAACTCGAATAATATGGAGTTAAACCTAAATGAAGATCAAAAAAAGATTTTTGCTGAATTAGAACAATTTTTAAAGTCTAAAAATAAATTTTATTTGTTAACTGGTTTGGCCGGAACTGGTAAAACTTTTCTTGTTACTTATTTTCTGTCTTTGCCGGAACTTTTGGACAAAAAAATTGCGGTAACTGGTTGCACAAACAAAGCAGTTGGGGTTTTAGAAAGTTGTTTTAGAAGATTCGTTTCAGATGAATCTCAATCAAAATCGCTTGAAATTACTTTCTTGACCATCCATAAACTTTTACAAATCAAAAGAAAAATCAATCTTGACGGAGAGGAAATATTTGAATCAACCATTGATGAAAACAACATCAAAGTAAAATCAAAATCTATCTTTTATTACGACATAATCATTGTCGATGAAGTCTCAATGCTCAACAAGGAATTAACCCTCCAACTCCTGCGACTTAAAGATAAATTAAAAGGAAAAATCATTTTTCTAGGTGATAAGGCTCAACTACCACCGGTTAAAGAAGCTGAAAGTTATATTTTTGAACTGGCTCAAGCCTCAATTCCTCATGGCAATCTAACTAAAATCATGAGATCAGGCGATCAAATTATCAAATTTGTTAATTCAATCCGGATCCTGATTGAAAATCCCAGTCACAAAGTTCCTTTTAACAAACTAGCTAAACCCCTAGAAGAAGCAACCGAAACGAAGATAAATTTGTATCGGGATCAAGAAAAATGGATTAAAACATATATTAAAAATGTCCAAGAAGGTCAAACTGACCAAATCATACTTTGTTACACTAACAAAAGAGTTGACTTTTTAAACAAAAGAATTAGAAAGACTCTTTATGGAACAGATGATGATGATTATGTGATCGGTGAGAAAATCATCTTCACTAATTCATATCGTTTGCCAAGTAATCAAAAAAAATATGATTCCTCAGAAATGACAACCATCAAAAACACCTCAGAAGATGAAATCGAAATTAGATCATTTTACCTTTATGATCTCCTAAATGTTCGATTTCCAGTAGCCGCCTTAAACCCATCTTATCCCTCAATCCAAAAGAAAAATAAAGTTCCGGCCTTGATGAACCAAGCCTCCGAAATTGAAGAATCAGGAGTTAAGGTTTCTAACGATATTTGCTTAATTTGTTATGATTCAACTGAAGGAATTAAAATGGCTGTTTGTGGACACCACTACTGTATTAAGTGTTATAAGATTTGGATTAGTACTCATAAGAGCTGTCCACTATGTAAAATTCAATTGAAAAATGGCCAGATTATCTTTCGAAATGATCCTAAACTAACTGAGATGATTAACAAACTACGACAAGAAACCGCTGATGTCAAATACAAAACATGGCTTTTAATGCTAGAAAATAAAGATTTAATCAATGTTATTCATCCAACAATCACCCAGAGATATAAAAATGATGTTGAATCTATTAAGATTCAACTTCGATCAATTAAAAGTTATTTAACTAAAAAATACCGAAAGAGAGAACCTCTTTGGGATATTATAATGCAGCAACTATGGGATTTTTACTATTTATACTTTATTGATCAATTTGCTCAAATTAATTATGGTAATGCCATCACAACTCATCGCAGTCAGGGAAGTACTTACCCTAGAGTTTACGTTGATTTGATTGATATTATCAAATGTAACACGATCCGAAAAGAAGGCTATCAATGCCTTTACACTGCCGTGACGAGAGCCGCTCATAATTTAGATCTTTACTTTTAGAATTAAGTGATTCAACTGCAACAATTCAACATTTCTCGGTCACCGCTGGCATCATTTACTCGACCACAAGCTGGATATCTTTTTTTTTCAAGTAAGCCGTCGACTGGATAAAGAGCTTTCCGAATTTCATATGGATATTTCCAATCAAGAATCATTTTCTGGGTATGAGGAGCATTAACCAATACATTGTTCTCTTGAGAATAAACCCCATCCTTAATTTCTTTAATTTCTTTTCTAATTTCCTTCAAAGCTTCAATCAAACGATCTAATTCTTCTTTTGATTCGCTCTCAGTTGGTTCAAACATTAAGACTTTCAATCTAGGCCACGCGATAGTGGGGGGATGAAAACTATAATCAATTAATCGTTTAGCAATATCAAATTCTGTAATTCCTAAATTACTAAACTCAGTGACATCAATGATGAACTCGTGTCCAACTCGACCATGTTGATTTAAATCTTTAATTGTATAATCATCTTTCAATGAATCCTTTAAATAATTCGAATTGAGAATGGCCACCATTGAAGCATCCTGTAATTTCTCTCCCATTGACATAATATAAATATATGGGATAGTTAGGAGTGAAGCACTACTCCATTGCGACGAGGTTACATTACCAATACTTTTTTCTTCTAAATTTTCAATTTGAAATTTATTCTGAGGTAAATAATCCCCCAGCAAATCATTACATAAAATTGGTCCCATTCCAGGTCCACCACCACCATGCGGAATACAGAAAGTTTTATGAAGATTCAAATGACAAACATCTCCCCCAACCTCAGCTGGAGAACTCAACCCAACTAAAGCATTCATATTGGCCCCATCAACATAAACCAATCCACCACAATCATGAACTTTTTCAGTGATCTCTTTGATATTTCGCTGAAAAATACCATTTGTTCCAGGGTATGTAATCATTAAGCAAGCTAGATTATCTTGATGTTTCTCAATGACTTTTTGAAAATCATCTTCGGATTGATCATTAAAAGTAACCACCTTAAAATTAGCTTTCTTAGCACTGGCAAAATTAGTTCCATGCGCCGATTTAGGTATCAAACAAACATTTCGATGATCGTGATTTGAATCGTGATGATATTTTTTAATACATAATAAACCAGTATATTCACCCATTGAACCAGAATTAGTCTGAAATGAAACATGATTAAAACCAGTGATTTCTTTCAAATATTCTCCAACCTTTTCAATCAAAATATGATAACCAGCCACATATTCACTTGGCACGAAAGGATGAACTTGTGAGATCTTATCCCAAGTCAATGGTTCTAGCTGCGAAGAACCATTTAATTTCATTGTGCAAGATCCGAGAGGAAACATTCCATCACAGAGCGTATAATCTTTATCTGCTAGATGATGGATATATCTAACTAATTCGGTTTCAGTGTGATATTTGTTAAAAACATCTTGCTGCAGAAACTTACTTTCTCTTTGGTACTTTTTAGGAACTGGCAGCTTGTAGTTTTCTGAAGACACTTTCTCCAAAACACGATAATCAAACGCAATTGAACTGAATTCTTTGAAAACATCTAACAATTTCTTAATATCTTCGGGATAAGTATTTTCATCAACACTAATAGACAGTTGGTTTTCTGACATTAGGTTGATCAAGATTCTCTGTTCTTTTAAAGCATTGTGAATTGCTTTCGCTGCTGGAGTCGTGATTGTTAAAGTATCAAAGAAACTATCCTTGTTATCAACTTTGTACCTCATATGAAGTAATCCAGTTTGAAGCACATAGGTCAAGTAATTTACTTCTTCCGCAATTTGACTTAATCCATCCGGGCCATGATAAACTCCATACATTGAAACAACATTAGTTAAAAGAGATTGTGAAGTACAGATATTACTGGTGGCTTTATCTTTTCTAATATGTTGTTCGCGAGTTTGTAGTCCAAGGCGAAAACATTCTGTTCCTAGGACATCATGTGATTTAGAGATTATTCTTCCTGGGATATTTCTAATCAGTTTGGGTTGACAAGCAAAGAAAGCTGGATGAGGACCCCCATACCAAAGGGGAACGCCAAAACGTTGGGATGATCCAAAGCTAATATCAATACCAAACTCACCAGGAGGTTTCAGTTTGGTTAGGGCTAAAAGATCAGTTGAACATGATGTTAAAACATTATTCTTTTGGGCCGCCTCAATTAAGACTGATGGAAGACCGATTGAACCAGTTGTATCTGGATAACTAAACATTACTCCAAAAGTATCCTGGTCAAAAGATGTATGAAGATTTGTTTGATCATTAAAGTCCAAAACTTTAAGGTTAATGTTAGTGAAGTGAGCATGAGTTCTTAAAACATCAATAACATGAGGATGAAGTTTATCAGAGCAAAGATAAGTGTTTTTCTTATTTTTGGCGTATGACCGGGATAGATTCATGACCTCAACACTAGCACTGCCTTCATCGAGGAGAGACGCATTAGAAATTGGTAGACCAGTCATTTCACTGACTAAGGTTTGGAAATTATATTGACTTTCCAGCCGTCCTTGTGAAATTTCTGCTTGATATGGAGTGTAAGGGGTATACCATTTCGGATTTTGGAGAATATGCCTCTTAATAGGAGAAGGTAAGATTGTATTATAATAACCTAATCCAATAAACGATTTTGCTCGTACATTTTGATCAATCGCGCTTTTCAAAGTTTCTAATGAATGTTTCTCACTTTTTGAATGTCCCAATTGTAAATTATTAAATTCGCTGGGTAATTTACCAATAACTTCAGACACTAAGTTCTGCAACGATCCTGAGCCACACACCTTCAACATTTCTTGAATTTGATTTGGTGATGGCCCGATATGCCGAGCGTGAAAAAGCCTACCAACATTTTTCAACATAATGTATTGAATTAGAAAATAGTTCCAGATAACAAACTTCAATTTTTTTGAATTGTTTTTGAAGTTAATTAAAAAAAATAAAATAAAAGTAATATTGAATTGCTTCTTATCTTAACTTATCTTCGATCTTTATTTGACCACAAATTATTAACTTGTGACAACAAATTATTAACTTGAACTCCAGTACAAATTCCTAGAATTATGGAGCCAACGAAAAAGATATTTTGAGCCGTATTGCATTCAGAGACAGCGTCTTCAAAACCAGTTCTAATTTCTTTCAATGGTTTTTGACTAATAGCGGTATATTTAGAAGGATGGGCTGAAATGTGGCCTGATTTAAGATAATTACCAAGAATAGTGACCGGATGACCCGTTTTAAAACCATACAAAGTTTGTTTGGTTCCTAGAAACTTTTCCTTTGGTTCATAGCCATTGCTAGGGTTGGTTGAGTTAACCTGATTGACATTGATTTGATTGGTTGTCTCTTGATGAAAATCACTACTTAATTTTAATTTAGGAATTAGTGAATACATTTCGGGGTTAACCACCAACAAATTTGGATGGGCTTCTGAGTAAAGATTAGCAAAGAATTTCGATTTCGCACAAATTAAATGGGCAAAAGCCAGTGGATCATGATGAACTAAAACATTCGCATCGCTGATGGAATAAACATTTTTTTTCCTCTCTTCATCAAAAACTGATGTAGTTCGTCTAATAACTTTGTGAGTAAGAACTTCTCTGCTGACTAGATTGGATCCATCCCAGAGTGCGCTCAGCCCAGAAGAGTGAAATCCAGAAGGGGTTTCTAAAGTACATGACTCCACATAACCATAGACCTGATCAGGACCCCCTTCTTCCTGAAAAAGATGGGGACTAACTTTTACGGCACTTTTAATATCATTAATTTTTCTGTTGTTCTCAGCTGACATAGATCCAAATAAACGAGAAATGGCATAACTACCAATTCCCAAAAATCCAGTCAAGATTATACTTTCAGACATTTTTAATTAGAACTAAATCAGATGAGCCAAAATCAATTTTATTGCGCCACGGGCTGTGGACTATTGAATCCCTGATTATTGAATTCCTGATTATTGAATTCCTAGCCATTGCATAAAACCATCAAAATACCCAGGGGTATTAGTGGTGTTAGTGGGATCAGTGGTATTATCTATTTTAGCTTGACGAACAAATTCTTTACTTTCTTGGTCAACCGCCAAATGTTCTGGGACGAAAGAAAAAAGACCACAGCTGTTGCATTTGACAGTTGCGGAACTGGGAGAGATTCGGTAAAAATCAAAACTATTGCAAAAACACTTGTAAAAGCAATAGTGATGGCAATCCTGGCAGAAAAGATATTGTTGGTTAGGAGAAATTAAAGTATTGTTATTGTAACAATACCTGCATTGAGTCTTGTTCATTTGTGTGTTATTTATTGTTGTTATATAAAAAATAAAATATAATTAAGTTTAATCAAACTCATTCGAATGAGTTTAGCTCATTGAATGAAATTATGTTGCTGCCGTCGCCGTATTCACTGTTACAGGAGGAGCTTTGGCCGTTCCACGGTTACGCTTCTTTCTAATTCGCCTCTTGCCCCGGTTTTGGCGTCGACCAGGACGGTTAGAAAATGGTTCCAGCTTCTCCGGCATCACCTCAGTGATCTTTCCCAGGCCTTTTGTTTCTCCCTCTCGGAAGAAGATGGTTGACCCAGACTCGATAAATTCCAGGTGATGGAGAAACTTGAAAGTTACTTCAGCCAGATCACCAGCTCGGAGAAGTTTGGAATCCTCATAAGCTGGATCAGATTCCTCAACCAGAATTGGGACTCGAGTATGTTTGTCCAGTTTGGTGATGCTTTCAATCCGAGCCGTTTGAAAAACAGTTCCACAATGGACAGTTGGTTCATATCCGATCTTGATTGTGGTTGGATGATGAATAATCTGGACCATGGCTTTGAAGAACTGGATCTTGATCACTTCAGTTGAGATGACCATTCCCTTTTGCTTTTGAAGTTGTTTCCGAGTGATAATGTCTTTACCAGTTGGCTTGATGGCGAGGCAACCTGAACAACCAGCAGGCAGCTGGGTGATCTGCTTTTTGTAGTTGTCATGAATTGATCTGACCATAACAGGCTTAAATTCTCCATTGATAGGTCCAAGAAGAATTGTATCTTTTGGAGTTTCACTAATCCGAACGGTTCCTCGAGTGACTACTCCATAAACAACTAGACCAATCCCAGAAACATTGTAAGCATCTTGGATTGTCATTAGGGTTTTGTTGGTGGAAGGATTGCGAAGGAGTCGATAGTCGACTACTTCGGGGAGAGTGCTGAGGAAGGTTCTGATCAATTCGATTCCCAGTCCAGTTTTGTTTGAGATTTTGAAAAGAGGAATAACCTTGGACTTTTCGTTCAGGATAGCGCGAGGCATCTTTTGAACTTCACTGATGTCCTTGATCGGATAGAGCTTACGCTTCTTCTTTCGCACGATTAGCTCTTCCAGGTACTGGAGGTTATCTTCAAGGATCTTGTCTTTGTCCTCGGCTTGATCCATCTTGGTGAAAACAATAAACATTGGAATTCGGAGAGCTAGAGCGATCTCAAGATGTTCTTTGGTGGTACCAATCACACCATCAACAGCTGAAATCATTAGCATGATATAACTAACTGAACTACCACTAACCCCGTAAAGAGTTGTTTTGAGATATTTTTCATGACCAGCCAGATCAACAAAGGTCAAGATCTTATTCGGTTCAGGTGAGGTGACTTCTTCTGAACGCCATCCATCAGTCTTAAGGTAATGGTGGCTGACACTTGATGTTCGTCCGGTTTCCATCTCGTGCGGATGTTTGAAGATATGCTTCCGCGCTGAACCACGTCCATCGTCTAAAGTTCCTGATTTTAGAACACCTAGAAGAGATGATTTTCCGGCATCGACATTACCCATCACGGCAATTCTAATTTCCTCCATGGGAGGGTCGTAAGATTTATCATCGGTCATTTTACAATTATCTGATGTATGTTGAAGATTAATTTAAATTTCATTATAATTCAATTTTATTGTTTAGATTTGCGATTAGTTTTTTTTCTGTCATAATAGTTAAATAGTTGAACAGTTTAACCTAATGAAAAGAAGCCATCATAAAAAAAAATTAAATTTAATCAGTTTTAAAGGTGGATCATGTGGAGATCTTCCCGATGTTAGTCAGTATAGTAATCCGAATGGTATGATTCAAGCACAAGATGGATATCAAAATATTTTTGAAAGAGTTTTTCTAGGTCCTGGAGCTACAGAAACAAATTTAAAAGTTCCAAATTGTCATGCTAAACAAGCTGGTGGCGGGTTTGTTCCTGATTTTAGTGATCCAATTGCTGGACAACCGGCCATCAAAAGTTACTCAGATTGTTGCCCTCCAGTCTACCACAATGGTCAAATGTTTCTAACCAAAGGAACTGAACCACAATGTGGATCTGGAAGAAGCAGTCCAAAAAGAAAAATGTCGCAACGTAAAGTAAAAGACAAAAAAATGAAGCCCAGTCTTAAAAAATCCAAATCTAAATCTCATGCCAAATCACGTCATGGATCTAGAAAGGCTTGTCAATGCACTTGCCGCCCATGCAAATGCCCTAGAGATAGCAAGGGTCAATGCCCCTGCTTGCCAGGCTACAAAACTCCCAAGAAGACCCAACGCAAATCCAAAGTTGGTGGTGGAAAAAAGAAATCACAAAAACAACGCAAAGGAAAACGCCAACAAAAAAGCAAACGCCGTCAGAAAGGTGGCCAAGGAGGTGTAGCTAGCGTCTTCACCGGTGACATGAAGCAACGAACCTTTGGAGCTCGTCAACCCGATTGGGATCCCAAAGACACTTAGATTGCGAGATTTAGATTGCACTTTAAACCAGACCTTAAAATTGATTTACTCTCCCTTTTTAACTTTAATCACATACAATTTGATATAAAATGGATAATATCAAGGAGCAATTTATCAACAATAACATTAAAAAATATTTAGGGTTAGCGGCAACCACAATTTTCAGCTCAAATGACCAAGAATTCAAAAAGAAAGCGTTTCTTGAAATTCTTCACAATTATGGGCAAAACGAAGCTTTCGTAGATATCTTTATCTACAATGAGCCAACTCTATCAACCTTTATTAATTTGTTGGATTGTTTTTCAGAAGATATCAATGAAAATAATGAAATTGAATTTGATACCACCATATCCTTGATTATTTCCTTGGTTGATACTAAACTTTTTCTCAAAAAAATCTGTCAATATCTTGAATCACCAGCTGTCGGGAAAATTATTGAATGTTTGGCTTATGACAAGCACATAACTCTAGAAACTCAAGATAATTCGATCGGAGAACTGTGGAGATCAGGATTATTGTTTGGTCTAGATGACACAAGAAAGATAGTCAGAAACTTAAGCATTGTTCTCGATTCATTTGAGATGAGTCCCCTTTTGATTGAATCAATGGCTCGAACCTTCAACTACCTTTTTGAAGATATTGGTTGGGATGAAACCCTAAGTACCCCAATCATCCACAAATATGTTAACAAACTTAATGCGGCAATTGAGCCATCCCATCCAATCAAACTAGACCCCTTCACCAATACTTCTATCACAAGCAAACTATGCAATCCAACCCTGCTACGCTTTGTGCTAAAACATGACAACCAGAAACCGCATTGGGCTCCCTGCTTGCCAATCATTATTTCTGCTAGCGATATTCGGGTCAAAGATATAAAATTAATTGTCCAACTTGTTCCTTATCAAAAAATCCAACCAACCGCCCTAGTCATGAATTCAAATGCGTCAAGCAATTATGATGTTTTCCTAGCGATGTATATTATGTCACTCAGAAATATACCTTTTAACGCCGATGTTTACAGGAATGCTTACAAAATTATCCAAATTATTTTAGTTAGATTCTATCAAAATAATAATTCATTTGATCCTCGAGGTAGATTGTTGATTATCCCAAGACATCTCGCCCTTCTAGCGTGGAAATCTCATCAAGATATGGATTATGGGACTCTTAAAGTCATTAATGAATTTAATAATTTGATTCTGGAATATTTAAAATGTGATCTGGATGTCTTTGACATTCTAGTTTATAGCCCATCTGAATCTGGCAATTATGCTGACCATTCTCCATGGGATTTGATTTTCTCCAATTTAATCTTTGGTTCAACCTTAAAAAAAATTATGGTTCAATACCCAAATATTCCTCTCAGACTAAATTCGGTCGAAGAAGATCGTGTTATATCCAATTTGAGCTTAAGTTCCCCTGCAGACATACCTCTCAAAATCCATTATTTGTCCACAAATCCAGTTTTTAAAAACAAATTTGTTCAACATATCTATAAATTTGTTAATATCATCCCAGATTGGTTAGATTTCTATCAAAACTATATTGATGAGATGCCTTGGAAGATTCTTCAATATATTAATTTTAATCTGAATGATAGTCTTCTGGAAGAAACTGTTGACCTGATCCAGACCAAATTTATCAACTTTAATGTTGCCGAAACTGATCTCCTTGCCGTTCAACATTTGGTCACTCGATGCCGCGAAATGCTGATCGCTAGATTGCTAGTTAATCCAAATGTTAAGTCCCAGATCACTAAATGTGATACTATTTTAAAATCATCATCATTCAATAAAACTAACAATCCTTATTCCAAGATACCACAAATTATCAAATTGAAAATGATTATTCTCTGGTGGGATGATTTAATCTACCAAAACCCAGAGATGGATTTCACAGACCGAATTGAGGATTTAACGGAATATGTTCTGATGTATCAAGATCCACTAAATTCATTGAGCGATACTATTCAATATATTAAATCTCCTGACCTCAAGGAATTCATTTCAACCTGTCAAGAGGTATTTGATAAAGATGATCAAGGTGATGTTACGTCCGTAAATCTACTCAAAAATCATTATAAAAACCTAATTCAAAAACATCTTCAAACTTCCGGAACATGTTTAATTTGCATCGAAGCTCCACGTGATATTAAATTTCCTTGCCGGCACATTGCATGCTGTGAATCATGTGTTAATGCGATGCCTCAAAAAAAATGTCCAGTCTGTCGACAGAAGTTTTCTGTCACGAAATGCGAAAAAGTCTTTTTATCCTAAATGAATTTATCTTCAAATTCTTTCAATCTCTTCTAATTTTTTTATTGTCAGAGTAAAGTAAGAGCGAAACCTAAAATGGCCTTTATAATTGTTGCCCGTATTTTACAAGTCATCCTTCAGTTAATGTATTATGCCATTGTTCATGTCATCATACCATTGTTTCCACTGGCCCTGTACTTTTTATTCTTTTGCATGATACTAACGCTGGTTGGTAATATCTCTGGTATTCTAGGATTCTTTTTCTTTATCGTAATGTTCTATTTCTATGCCAAAGGAATTATCTTTTACCAGCCCCCAATTAGAGGAAATGCAGTAGGAAATGCTTAACTTAACAAATGACCTTAAAACATAACTAGTTAAAAAGCCATCCAACAAAGATGATGGCCAGAGAAATACCTATAGCACTATAGCTAATAATTCGAGGTACTAAATCAAAATTAGCTTCTTCGGGAGCTAAATCGGAACAAAATAATCCAGGATCAAGATTTGAATAACTGGTGAGTAGCATATCTATTTTTTTTTAATACTTTAACTAATTTATCTTTCAATTTTCTGCAAAAAATTGATTAAACTTTGCCATCAATAAAAAAGTATCAACACACTCATAATGTTGGATTTTGAAAATATAACAACCACCTCAGCTCCTATTATCCAAGATTGTCCTGTGGTACATGATTGGCCAGACATCACCCTTGGTTCCGTAATCATGGTTGCCACTGTAATTAGCTATTTTCCTCAATATATTAAGATGGTTAAGACAAGTTCTATTGAAGGTCTAAGCCATATTATGATCATTTTGGCCAATGTTTCAGCCTTTGCAAATTTTGAAGGAACAATTCTTCTTGATGCACATTACTATGGATGTTGCCAACAGAACAACCTTACCAAATCAGATTGTATTAATACCTTTTTGCCGGTCTTTCAAATGGCTATTCCGTGGCTAGGTAGTTTTGTCTACTATCTGATCTTTGTCATTGTTTGTGAAAAAGATAGCTTTGCATCTCATGGAAAAGAGATGCGAACTAGATATTCCTTTCTAGCTTATCTAATTCTCGGTCCAATCGTGACTGGTCTAGTCGGAACTATTCTTTTGATTAGCAGCGGTGAACTGAATGAACACCCTCTTCTCTTTGGTAACCTTCTTAATATTGGATCCTCAACCATTTGCTTTGTGATGTGGATGCCACAAATTTGGAAAACCTATCAAAAAAAAGAAATTGGATCTCTCAGTTTGATTACCCTAGCAATCCAGGGTCCTGGATCACTTCTAATCTTTGTCTACCAAGACATTTTAAACAAAAATTCTTGGAGCGTTGGGGTTCCCTTCCTGTTTTCCGGAATTCAAATTCTAATTCTCCTCGTCATGGGTTATTACTATACATACGGAATTCCAAGATGCCTGCGGTGTTGCTGCTGTCACGATGGATACTCCAGCCTAGACGATACTGCCCCATACCAGCTCAGTAACCCAGCCCATCGATATGTAAATCCATGCGAACCAGACGATGATCCATACTCGGACAAATACCCTTGAATACTAACCTTGAATACTAACCTTGAATCTTGCTCCATCTCCATCATTTAATTCTTAACAAAATTGAACATTATTATTTTTTTAATTCCCAAATCAAATGGATTTTTTGAAAAAGGCTTCAACTTCGTCCGGTCGAATTGCTATAGTTAACCCAGATAAATGTTTGCCCAATAAGTGTAATCAAGAATGCAGAAAGAGATGTCCAGTCAACACCAATGGCAAATTTTGCATCGAAGTTACTCCAAAGGACAAAACATCACTGATTCATGAAACTTTATGTATCGGTTGTGGCATTTGTGCTAATCTATGTCCTTTTGAAGCAATTAAAATTATTAATTTACCCTCGGAACTAAAAGAAATGCTCCATCAATTTGGCCCCAATTCGTTTCGATTTTACAAACTACCCTCTCTTAAAAAAGGTAAAGTCATTGGACTCCTGGGAGAGAACGGAATTGGCAAAAGCTCAATTTTAAAAGTTTTAACTGGTCAAATTACACCTAATCTAGGTAAATATGATCCAACCAAAGATGTTACCATCCCAAAAGTGGCTCCTAGAAAAGGGTCTAGAAAACACCTATCAATCTCAATAGATCCAAAAGATCTTGTTCTAGGTTACTTCAAAGGAAGTCAAAATTACAAGTTTTTCAAAGATCTTTATGAAAACAAAATCAAAGCTGTCATCAAGACTCAAAGTCTAACCTTCCCAGATCAAACCAAAACTATCCTAGAAATCTGCTCCAGTCTTATCGAGAAAGAGAAAAACTTAAATGCTTACCAGGAACTAGAGCTGGATCAAATCGAGTCAACTCAAATTAAAAAGCTGTCTGGAGGAGAAAAGCAAAGACTCTCTATCTTCCTAACCCTTAGTCAAGAAGCTGATCTCTACATTTTTGATGAGCCAACTAATTACCTTGATATTCGGCAACGTCTTAAAACAGCTCAGCTGATTCGTAATTTAGCTACTGAGGATGTTTATGTCGTTGTGGTTGATCACGATATCACGATCCTCGATTATACCACTGATCTGATTCATATTATTTATGGTCAACCAGGTGCCTACGGCGTTGTCGCGACCCTTTCTAGGACCTCAGAGGCAATTAATCATTTCTTTGATGGATATTTGCCAGCTGATAACCTGCGATTTAGGGATCAAGCCTATTCCTACTCACTCAACCTGGAAGTCTCCAACGATGATCCAAACATGGAATTGAATGCCAATCTAGCTAAACAATTTCTTGAATATCCGGCTATCACAGTTGAATATCCAACCTTCAAACTCTCTGTTCCAAAAGGTAGCCTACCTAGAACATCAACAATTAATCTTATTCTAGGACCCAACGGTTCTGGTAAAAGCAGTTTCCTAAAAGGATTACTTAAAACAGATATTTCCTACAGCTACAAACCACAGTATCCAGAAGAAACTCTCCAAAATCCGAAATATCAGCAAATAACAGTCAATAACCTTTTGTACAAAGCAATTCCGACTAGCATGACCAACAGTGGATTCAAAAGCCAAGTGGTTGGCGCTCTAGGAATCAAATCATTTCAGAATCACTTGATCAAAGATTTATCCGGTGGTGAACAACAAAAGTTAGCTCTGATTCTATGCTTGGGCAAGAAAGCCGATTGCTATTTCATTGATGAACCCTCCGCATCCCTTGATATTGAACAAAGAGTCAAAGCAATGAAAGTAATTAAGAGATTCCTAGTTCATAATCAAAAAATGGGTTTCATTGTTGAACATGACATTACCATGGCTTTCAGTTTGACTAAAGATGTCGAATCGAGAGTGATCGTCTTTGATTTAAAGTCAACACCTGAATCCAGAATCGGAACTGGTAGCTCACCAATGGGCTGCTTGGATGGCTTGAACAGTTTTCTGGAATCAATCCAAGTCACCTTCCGAATGTCCACATTCAGCAAAAGATACCGAATCAACCGACTCAACTCCGGGAGAGATCAAGAACAAAAGAAAAATAAAAAATATATCCTCTAAAGATTCCAAACTCAATTTTCCAATCGCGAGGCCGAGCGCAGCGGATAAGGGCTTTCTAGGTCCATCAAAAAATCAACTAAAATTTAAAAAATCAACTAAAAATCAATTCCAAAGAGGATTATGAACTTTTTATGAAACCTAGAACGGGCACTTGGATCAAACTTGCTTCAGCCAATCTGGTTATGAAAACAAATTTTGAAACAAATCAAATTTTTTTAATTTTAAAGCACCCTATTTTCCAATCGCGGGGCCGAGCGCAGCGGATAAGGGCTTTCTAGGTCCATCAAAAAATAAATAGTGATGAATAAGTACCATTAATAAATTTTTAATAATTTTTGAAAGTTTATTCTGTATTAAACCCCCAGTAATAAAATGTCCAAGCTGAATGAACCAGCCAGAAAAGATGCCCCTGATTCAATTGTTTAACAATATCATTTATAAAGCCATCTTCTATTTCAGTCTTAATTTTACTAACCGAAGCCTCCAGTTTTGGATTGGGCTGCAAAATTATCATCATATTTTCATGAATGATGTGATTACTATCATTCACGATACCTATACTCGTCATAAATTGAAAAAACCCCTCTATTCCACTACCACATTGATCCTGATAACAATTATCAATCCATTCCAAAGGAACCATTGTAAATAAAGGTGGATTTTGGAGTGATTTACCTTGTAGTTCCATGGATTGATGCAAATTCGGACTAGTTTTAATTACGTTGTCCCCAGTCCTAAATTCTAAATAATTATGATCAACATTAAGATCTTTCATGAAAGAATACCCATATTTCGGAATGATGTGAGACCCTTGAGTAGCTTTGGGTAACGAACATAAATGCGAAACAGATTTCCTTTTTTCTTTGGAAACTAAACTTTCATCTTTGGTTATTTTTAGATCCATAAAATAATCAACTGATGTTTTTGATAATTTAAAATGATTTTCAAGTTGGTTTCTTATTTGAACAATTTCATAAAACCCAGGATGTAACATTTGAAGCTTATTCTCATAAAAATCTTTTTGAAGATCAACAAAATGTTGAATGTTCATATTCAGTTGATGTAACCCAGTTTAATCAACTCTAATTCAATTTTAAAAAAAAAAATAAATAAATTTAATTTGTTTTAACTCACTCAATAAGATTCACGAATGATTTATCTCCCATAATGACTTTCTTTTAGCTTCCTTCTTAATGTAGGGCTTAACATCAAACTTCTGAGACTCAGAGAGTTTAATCATCGGACCAAGAGTTCCTCGGTTAGCCATACCCTTGATGGATTGTAGTGCAACTGAATTGTTAGTGGCCAACGTCACATAAAAGGGATGGCCTGAAATATAAACCACCGCAACTAGAATGCGATGTACGGTGGATAAGTAAAATCCTTTTAGAATACCCGGCTGATACTTCTCTGTACACCAGCGATCCCACCTCTTAAACCAGGCCTCAATATCTATCTCGTGGATAGATCCTCCAACATGAAGACAGGCAAAATAAGAATCCTCTCGCCAATGTTCCCGCACTTTCAAAGGAATTACTGGTTCACCATCTTCCTCCAAAGCAAAAAGATAATCCTTAATTGTATTCAAACTTTCTAACTGAAATCCAGCATGGACAGCAACCATTTTTTGAACCTTAGGTGTTCCTGACTTTGACATTTCTAATTGATTCCCAATAAAATCACCTAACAATCAATTTTGTTTGGTCCTGAGGTTCATCTTAAAGTCCCTGAACAGCTTTTTCAAAAATATCATAAAAACGTTCATCCGGGTCATATTTTTGTTTCAGTTCCAAAAAAGCATCCTCTGACCCATACAAAGACCAAAATTGCTCTGGAGTTAAAAAGGTTGATGAATAAAGACCCTTTCGACCCTTCAACTCAAACATCTTTTGATCAATCATCTTTTTGTAATGATCCGGATCATCCTCACTTTCTTTCTCTTGATGATTCTTACGAACACCAAACCCAATCCCGAAATCTATCCCAAAGGTCCCCTTTTTCTCAAAAAAGGTCGCATCTTTGGTGGTTTGATAAGGACAGACCCAAACCGGATAAACTCCAACCTCCTGATCATACCATTCTAGGAATTCACTAAAATTATCAACTGTTAACCCTAGATCATTCACAATGCTCTCATTTGATCCACCAAAAATAGATTTGAAAAGTGATAATTCACTAATTTTTTTAATTTTATCAGATCGAAGAAGACCCCCAAAAGCCATCCTAACAGCTCTATTTTCAAACAGATCCCCCAAATAAAAGGAATTGTAATCATACCGCCAAAAATAATCCTCAATCGTCATCCAATCAATTCCATATCTAGAAATACTCTTGTAATAAATGTTTTGCCGGTAAGAACTAGTTCGAATTCCAATCGGGATCTCATTCTCGTCAGCTAGATAACCAACCATTAAATACATTTCATTTTTACTTAAAATCATACCATCCATAAAATCTGTCCCACCCCGACGATACTTCTGAATTAAACCCAAATATTCCTCAACACTGGTGGCCTTATAATTAACAACCTTGACATAAGGAGCAGCATCCTTCAATCTAAGTTTGGCTGAAAGAATGTACCCAAATGAACCATAACTGTTTGGAATTGCATCAAATAAATCCTTATTTTCATCCTTGCTAGCAGTCCTAATCTGACCATCACCATTTAAAACAGTGTACTCAGTAGCCACATCATAAGTCAATCCATGCTTGAAAGAGGATGATTCAATTCCGACACCGGAAATGGCTCCACCAACAGTGATTGAACTGAACTCTGGAACAACCAAAGGAATCTTATTGTGTTTAAGAGTTTCCTTAACCAGTTCGCGATAAGTCATTAATCCTTCGACATGCACCCAGTTCTCTTCAGGATTAATATTGATAACTTGATTGAAAAAGTTCAAGTTTAAATTCCGATCCTCTGTTGATCGAGGTCGATAAAGATGCGATGTATTTTTCTTTAATTTAATTTTCCCAGTTAATTCCTGAAACTGTTGTTTGACTTGATGCCTTTTAGCTGATGGAGTTTCATGAGAAAAAGGATCCTCAGACTCAGACGTCATATATTGTAAAAAGAGCTTGGAAGAACCTACTAAAGCAGCTGTTCCAACAAATCCTGGAAGGAGATAAGTACTCATTATTATTTTAATCCTGATAAATACCTTAAACCTCTTCAATTTTAATTTAATCTCATTTCAACCCTTTAACATCATCTTTGTCAATCAAAATTTAAAAATTTTTTATTTTATCTCAAGGACTTTAAATAAATTAAAGTTTGCTCCCAGAATGGCAAAACAGATTTCCTTAAAACATCCTTGCCATTTAACAAGAGCTTTTTGAAAAAGTTCAACAACCACTTGAGGTGGATTACCATATGCTCCACAACCAAAAGCAGACAAAACTAACACATCATGACCATGCTTAAATCCAACCTTGAAAATCATGTCAATCTTTTCTTCCATTATCTTCATTTCTTCTCTGGAGCCATACCCACCAGAATTCCGATCTAATTGCGGAAATCGCAACGCAGGAATCGCAATTAGATCGAGACATCCTGGTAATTTCATCGGAATTGATCCAACACTCTCATTCGCTCTAATAAATTCAACCTTCTGAGAATAAATTGCACTGGTTCCTAGAATGGGATAAAACTCTGGCTTCAGATGTTTATAATAGTTACTTCTCCGAAAACAACATTCTTCCTGAGCTCCAGATCCAATCTTAACACATCCACCTGGAACTGAAATGTCAGCCATATTCAACAAAAGAGGTTTATAACCCAATTTAGAATACTCTAAAGCAACATCAATAATATCATTATTTAAAACTCGGACTTGAGATCTTAACCCAATTGGATTTGGCTCAATGTTCAAAGCTTGATACTTAATTGAAACCGGATTTGGATCTGGGGCATTTTGGTAATACTGGTATGTTTCTTGCCAAACTTGAATTTTATCGAAGTTGGGATCAGATTTATTTAAATCCATTTATATATCTTACTCTGGTGCTGTATGACAAAATTGATTTTCCTACGCAGACGTCTAAGTAAACTAAAGGTTATTTAAATGATTGGTAGAGTGCTTCAAGCCGTTGGTCGAGTCTGGCCACCAGTATACACAATTAATCTGGCTAAATATGGTCGAGCCAAAAAGGTCACCATTTTAACCAGCGATCGAATTGGGCTAAAAAATAGGATTTTGCCATATCCACCCTTTAAAGATTACAGTATCAGTTTAATTGACGGGAAACCCCAAAATGTTAAACTATATGAATATCAGCCACCTAATCTTTCACATCCGGATAAAAATCCTCAAGAGGGTTATTTGGTTTTGGAATTCTTAGAAAAAGGAACTTATAAAATTGGAGTCAATTCACACCTCAAGACAGATGTCCATACCAGAAGTTATAAGATTAATGTTCGAGAGCTAGATTAGGAGCTAGATTAGTGATACAAAGTCTAGATTCAGGTTCAATACCCTCGAGAGCTTTATTTTTCATTTCTACCAGATGATAATCGCTCCGCTTGAGAAGAGAGTTTGCTGCGGTTTGTTTTTGCCTCGAGGTCATCTTGATAAATTTTTTATGATGCTTGTAAACCTGGTCATTGGAAATAATGACTAGTTTTTTTAATTTTTCGTTGGTATTAACATTCATCCAACCAAGCGGAGTTTTTTCATAATGCCGTCTCAAATTGGAATCCGCAGAAATAAAAGGCATCACATCTCCATCAATCTTCTCCCCTGTCAAATCCTCAACCTGTAAATGATACTTCTTTTGCAAATAATTAAACAACCCATACCCATAACTAGCAATTCCAGATTGTTCCGCATTCTCCAACAAAACCTTCGTTTCCTCAAACGTTAACTGGTATTCCGGCTTGGTCTTGTAGTTTTCAGTGAAAGTATCAATGTCAATCGTATTACTAAAATGCGCATTCAAATGATCCTTCTTGGTCACGATATGATCATTGAAATTAATCGTTTTATCACCCTCCTTGAAGTTATTTATTATTTGCCCCTGCGGAAAGCCACTTTGCATCTGAGATAATAGCTCACTCTGGGTCTCCAATTTACTCAAAGCAACGTCTCTTTCACGCGTTGTCTCTGAATTCTCCAGTTTAGCGTCTAAAATTTGTTGTTGAACCCACGATAATTTTTCATTCAATTCTATCTCCATTTTTAGACGATTATTTTCTGAGCTTAGAGCCAGGAGCTTTAGATCTTTATTAACAGCATCCGGTGGATTTTCTTCGATTTCCCCATTTATTATATTGCATTGATCAGGTTGTAAACTTACTTGTAGGTTAGCATAATCAAAAAGTTCACTTTTTTTTATTGTTCCTGAACAGCACTGACTTCTCTTGTGACGATAGCAGTTTGTTTTTTTGGTAAAAACGGCTCCACACGTCGAGCACCTCAACCCGAGGTCATCCAGCTTTTTGAGGTGTTTGACCGTTTTAGCATGCCTCTCGTAATTAAACGTGCTTTCAGTATGGTAATCACACAGCTGACAATATTTCATCAATTTAGACTAAATCCAGAGAAAAAGGATAAAAAATCAACGCAAAGAGGTAAAATTTTGAGTCAATGGGGGAGCCTCTCCTGCTTTATTGTTAGAACGCCATGATTTTTGACCCTTTTTTGAAGTACGTTTTTTGTAATTAACTCAAGCCCTAAATGGGACGTGGAGGGGGTCTAGAGCCAAAAGGAGCGATTTGTTGACCATTGAGTCATTTTAGACCCTTTTTGGAAAAACGCGATGGAATGCGTGGGACAATTGTTTGCTATAAATTATGGCGTTGGGAGCTCTTAGCATTGTTTTTTGAAAATTTTTTTTGCTAGTATAGTGAAATGCAATTGAGTAGGATGAGGGCCTGCGCAGTGATCAATTGCAACATTTTTTTAGGGATCACTAGGCTGTTTTTGATCCCTAAACGAGGATCACTCAAAGAGCCACTACGTTGTTTTAATCCCATCACCATTACCGGAGCTTACGAGGTGATTTAGGTGATCAAAATTGACCCCTTTTTAGCCATTTTTTCTTAGCAATACTAATTTTCGTCCTAAAAACAGGTTGCCTAGTACGCTCCTTTTTTTCTCTAAAAAAGGAGCAAAAGTGGTCAAATCGCTCCTTTTCCTCGAGATTTTTTTCAAAAAAGTGATTTTTTAGGGATCACTGAACCGTTTCTGCTTCACAATCAGCGTTTTGGGAGACCATTTCACTCCCTCAAATTGACTCGCGAGAAAAGGAGCTCAGGAGCCTCCTGCGCACGTTTCAGCAAATTCCTGCATTAAGCAATTACTCCTTTTACTCCTTTTCACTTTTTGGGAATAACTCAAACCTTATTTAGGATGAAGAGCACTTTCTCTTTTTTGATCGCTCCTTTTGAGGAAAAAGAGGTTTCAGGAGAGTCGATGCGCACGCACGCGACAAAAATATGGAGTGGAAAGTAGGGATCACTAAAAGGAGCGCTATGGCGGTCGATGCGCACGCACGGGAGAAAACCTTGGAGTAGGTAGGGATCACTTTGCCCTCTTTTTGCCTCAAAAAAGCTCAAAAACGTCTAAAATTTGTGGTAATAAGGAGTGAAGGTAGTGGGGTTAATAAATGGTAAAAATGCCCAAAAACACCATTCCTCCTTTTTGTTTTTTTGAGAATCTGATAAAAAAAATCACAATTTGGGAATAATTCTTGCTTTTAAAACTTTTTCGACTTTTGAAAAATCCGACTCCATAAATTCGTCGAGAGACCATTATTGACGATTTTCTCAAATATGTTACATTTCTACTCGAATTCTACTCCTCCTTTTATTTTACAGGAAAAGGAGGAGTAGAATTTTTGTTGGGATTCAACATTTTGAGCTTTTTCCTGGGGAGCTACCTATTATCTTATTCACAAAAGATTGCCAAATTTTTCCAAAAACTCCATTTTCGCCATTTTTGACCAAAATCACTCTTTTAGCATTGAGCTATGGCTCCTTTTTTTTTCTTTAGGAACTTTTTACTTTTCTCCATTTTATCCCCCAATTCCATTTTTGAGATTTTCTATTTTTTTTATTTTTTTTTTAGTCATTTTTGAATGCTCAATTTCAAGTATTTTCATCCTTCGCAATAGCTTCATTTTTGATCACTTTTTTTAGACAGTTTTTCAGGTTTTTTTGACAAAAATCGTAGGGCTTGAGTTATTCCCAGTTTATAGCATGATAGGATACTAAAACATGTTTTTTGAGGGTGTCCTAAGGCCATTAACAAGCAGTAAAGTGCTGATTACAATGCTAGTCTTAAAAATGATTATTTTCAATAAATCAATATACTGTACTTCAAGGGAAATGTTTGGGACAGTAAAGCAATTTATTAGATTTGATTAAAATGGTTAAATGTGATCTAGGCTATCTTAGAAGGATGTTTTTGTATCGTATCTAGCTGAATAAGTCATTGAATATGTTACTGAATAATTTAGAATTAAAAAAGTTGAAAAAATTGAATCTCTTTAAAACAAAAAGTTGATTCATAAATGTCTTTCCTAAATAGGAGAACTAGCCGAAAAGTTAGTTCAGGTGAATTTGACACTGTTAATTTCGGTCAATTGCAACAATTTAGTCCGGCTGAAAAAAAACTAAAGTTCACTCATCAGATTTTTGAGGTTAGCGTGATGGTTAAGAAACATAAACAATTTATGCCTAGCCTTTCAGGTAATAACTCTATTTATCGTTTGTCAATTTCTTGGATAGATAAACATAATAGCATAATTAGCTTACCAACTGAACATTATAATCGATCCGTCCTTGAGATGGGTGAGGATGACATCAAAGATATTTTGGATGACAACGAGGAATGGAAGATGTCAGTCAATGGTATTAACACAACTGAATTTTATAACAAAGAAAATAAATATCTTGATCAAGGAACACCAAATACTTGCCGAGTTGATGCATTGATCAGTGCCAACAAGTTTTCAGTTACAAAAGATCAAGTTAAATCTGCTCTCGAAGAAGGAAACATTTGTGATGCTAAGACATCAATCACATTTGGGGTTCTTAATGGTCAAATCCGATCAGTTAATATTCATAACCCAACAAATTTGATTTTTACAAATGGTAAGGAAATGGAGGCTTTTTCTTACATTTAAACATCCTGTGTAAACCTCATCTGTTTCCTGCATAGACCAACTAATTAAAATAATTTTAATAATTTTTTGTTTTTGTTTTTGTGGGGTTCGATCTCTAGAAATCTTAAAAATAAATCTTAACATAAGTTAAATGACATCTGCAACACCAACAGTTAAAGCAAAATGTTTTCCATATAATTTAGAAGAACCAAATTTGGATGCTTATTATCCAGATTTACCAAAGAGATTTCCACCAAACTACATTTGTCAACATCAGAAAAGAGATAGTTTCAATCAAATGCTAGAGGATCGCCGGGAAGCCATGGTTCGTGGTGGAGGTGAAGTGACAACTAATGTTGGTCACCAAATTTCCCCATCAGCTTCTTGGAGAATGAAAGAAGTTCCCACTGATAACAAGTTTGATCAATCACATTTGCAAAGAGGTGAAGTTATCCAACTAGGAGGAAGAGGAGATCAACATTACGGTTACGCCCAAAATGTTGATGTCGAATCAGAATTGAAAAGAATTAACCACCTGGCTGACAAATGCTTTAATGATAAATATAAAGTTCGCCCAGAAAATCCGAATAATGCTCTGCACCAACATCAAGGCTTGATCCAAAAGGATTATTTAGGCCGCCAAAAGAACACTTATCTGGATTCACAACTGAACCCACTGGAATGCTTAAAAGGCACTTCCCAATTTAAGGTTTCTCCCTATGTCAAACCAGATGATCAATATGCGGCTATAACATTCGACTTCAATAATGATCCTGCCGCGGGATATCCACCACAAAAAGCATGGCATAATGTAACTAAAAGACGTATGCTGTACACTGGTTATTCTTGCTGCGATTTAGGAAAACCAGTTAAAAAATGTTAAAGGTTAAAAGTTTTTAAATTTCAAGTTTTATATTTAACTATTTTGTTTAATAAGTTAATCTTCTTTATTCCTTGGCTGCTGTGGGGTTTTAGCCTTCGATTAGTCCACCTTCGGGTGCTGGCGCTTGTGCGGGCTGATTACCTATCTTCAGATAGGAGGATTTTTCTTCTTCTTCTTCTTCTTCTTCTTCACCTGGAAGTACTTCTGGAAGGGATTCGCCTAATCTCATCGCCTCTTGAGCGGTAGCCCTCATATCCACAAGTTCATTAATATCCGTTAAACCATTGCTTGTATAATTGGTAGTTTCCAGATTATCAAATATTCTAGCTCGGTTAATTTTTTGTTTATCTAGTATGGTCAAGTTAGGGTCTAGGAGCAAGATATCAACTAATGCCATACGAATTTTTTTATTGGCAAAATAACGAAGTATACCTTTTTGATGTGTAATAATAAGACTGTTTTTGTTTTTTGCAAAAAACTCTTGTGTAGGCATGCTCTCCGGTAGCAGAGCAACTTTAATTTTAGGGGGTGTGCTAGCTAAAATACTATCAGCCATAGCCAGCATAGATCTATCAGCGACAGGCTTAGGTGGCCCAGGTCTAGGAACATCCGGGGTTAGTTCTCTGCGGGTATATTTAGATAATATAGTATAATAATATTCGATAACGATAGCTTGATTTTTCTGGTGTTCAGCAATGTCCATTAATATTTTGTGAATATTCTTGTAGATCTTATAAATATCCATTTCAAGTTCACGGCACTTAAAAAAAAATAAATGAACTTGATATTTGCTTAAATTTTTTTTATCTAAAGTAACAAGATCACCAGAAACGGTATGGACATTATTATCAATTTTATCAATATTAGGCTTAACAGAGTCCCTTTTAATAAAATGAAAATTGCCGTTATCACTGTTGGATTGTTTCCACCCATCCTTATCATTGATATTAAGTTTTTCAGTTTCCAGTAAATTTTTTATTTCATCATGATAGAGCGGTGTGACATACATTTTGATATAATACATTAGAAAATGTTTCCATTCTAAGGTATTATTTACACCAATCGTTAGGTCTTCTTGTATAGTCGCTTGAATTATGGCTGAAACCTTTTGAATGGTTTCTTTTATCTTTTCATCTTTTAAATCATCTGGAATTGTAATTTCAACACTAGCAATCCCGGCACCTAATTCCTCGCTAATTGATAAACCTGCCTTGTTAAAAAGATCAAGTTGGGTTTTAAAAATTCCAGTTCCTACACCAACACCACCAGATTGATGGGGGTCTTTAAACATACCACGAATATCATTAATAACTGATTTAGGAAGCTTAATAGTATCCTCTGGCACATTTAGGATTGCTGCAACCCCTGGTGGAGCGGGGTATGCAGGTGAATCATCTGCGCTACGAATTATGAGCAGTAAATTATATAGATTTATACGTTTTTGCCTAAGGATATGATCTTCTCTTAATCTGGTATAGGAAAACCATGCTTGGGCAATCATAGCATGCAAATAAAAAATTTCTATCTCATAACATCGTTTGACAAATTTTGCTGCGGTTTTGGTATCAATCTCCTTCCCAATAAGTTTGGGATCTTCCAAATCTTTACGTGTAAAATATTTGAATGTAGATATGGGGTCCACATCTTCGCTTGTTACATTGTTAATCATAGACCCACCACCGATTTTTTGTTGATATGCTTCCGTAATATTATTGCCCACCGGTCTATCTAAAATTTCCTTGTGCCGAGCCTGTAATTTTGCTGAAGTTGCTTGTTCCTCTTTGGCTCTTTTTATTGGGGGATCATATAGGTTAGGTTCATTTAAAACATCTTCAGCACTTTTAACAATACCCTGGTGAATATCTATTTTTTCTCTCTTTTTAAAAGAGCCCGTAGACTCATATTCATTATCTTGAAGCATTTTCTCTTCTTTTTTGGTAAATTCTTCAAATTTAAATTCAGGTATGGTATTTAGCACGTAACCCTCTTGATCTGACTTATCACGTGGCAATATGATGGGTTTTGCTCGTACTTCTTTATCATCAAGTGCTGATACTGCTGGATGCGTCGGTGCTAGTGCAGCTTGTGCTTTTGCTAGTGCATCATCTGTAGGTGTTCTATCTGCCATTTTATGTTTAATACTTTAATGTTTAGTTTAATGTATTGATAATTAATAATAAAAGAGAAAAAAAACCAGATTCATTTACTTATTACCGAAATGCCCAAGATAAATCTTACGGAAGTAATAATCTAACTTAGAGCTCGGCGGATTAGCCGCAAATATTAAAAGACCTGTTCCAAATTCCTGATCAGTAACTAAACCATTCGCTAAAGCTTCCAGACCTGTTTTAAGAGTTGCTTTTTCAGCTGCTTTTTCCGTTTCTCCAGCCGTATCATTAAAATTCAAGCGCCGAGCAAAGGTTCGGAATAAATGAAAATCTTCAGAAGCATCAGTGTTATTCCAATATTCATCAGACAATGGGTACAATAAGTTTAATATTTCGGGTGCCATCAAAGGTAATTCAAACTCCATTTCGTGAGCAGAAGGCAACTTATTGGTTAATGCACCATACTTTTCTGACATTCCCTGTAGAACTTTCTGACTATCTTCACGATCAGTGAAATTTTGAAATAATTCTGGACCCAAACTGTGATAAACAGTCTTCAAATGAAACACATTTTTGATCTTAAGCAACAGAAAATATAATGGCAAACTTCTTAAAACCAAATCCAAATCAGTTGATTCCAGAATATAAATCAATTGTGGCAAAATAGCCCAAGCCTGAGCAACTGTGTACTCATAACAATAATGAATTGAATCGATCTGATCTAAAATCTCTTGGGTTGAATCATGCAAACTGTATCCCTCTAGATGAACTGAAAAAGTATGCAATCTTTTCCCCCACTGATTATATAAATCTCTCGAATAACTATGCATAACTTTAACCATGATTTTTGATTGAAGAGTTTCATCAACAATAACTCCATATGGTAACTTGTTAACTGATAAGTTTCGATCTATCTCTGTCTGCAAAAGATCATCAATCGCAAAAGTTTTCCTGGTTGCTTGGCCACTTTCAAAAGCAATGGATGAAATAACTGAATCATCTGGCGGATTCCATAAATGAGGTTGAATCTGATGAATTGTTGGAATATTTCCACTTATTTTATCATAAATGTAACTGTTTGGAGGAAAGGGAATTACAATCACACAATCCTCAATTAAAGTTTTCTTTTCTGAAGACATCATGAATTCTCCTAACTGAGTGATCCCATAGTACAAAGGAGTCAAACCAATCCCTCCTCGGCACATTAGAGTTTTTTGACGAGTTATATCATGTAAAACAAAAGCATAATCACCAACCACATTCAAGAAAAAGAATTTGAAAGCAGTCACTAAATCAATTGTCCCATCGGCTAAATCATTCATAATTTGAACTAAATTTTTCTCCTCTGAAGAGGTCTCCCCGGCATCTGGATCAATCTCAAATTCTTCCGGAACTGATCCATTCTCACTGATTTGAATTAAATTTCGGTAAACATACAATATAAATTCGTAACTGGTATCACTGTCATAAGAGACAGTATCTTTTTCCTGAAATACATCATCGAATTCGGCATAATTTAGAATTTTGCCGTCAAAAGCAATTGCCAAATCATCCTTGGAACTAAAAGTCTCCGTTTCCAATCCAACTGTTACTAAACGATTATGAACAAGATAAATTAAGCCCGTCTCATCAGAATGGGTATATAAGTCTTGATAATCACCTTTATCAACAAATTTATCAGCTAGCTTTAGCATTTTCTCTTTTGTCCAATTTTTGGGGTCAGTATTAGCATGACCTGAAAAACCTAGAATACTACTCATTTTATACTTTAAGGTAATACAATTAATATTAGCTTTAGACTTAATATTGTTTTAGAAGAAAAATTCAAAAAAGGAGTTCAAATAAAGGAGTTAAATCATCAGTTGAATCATCAAGCCCAATCGCCAGATGAACTGTGTGAAATCGTTTTCCATCCTGTTCCATCACACTGAATCGTCAGGAAAGCATTATGGGCCGTACTTGTTTTACTCAAATCTCCATCAATTGTTTCGGAGGCATTTGGAGTAATTGCGGCCGTGTTGGCATCTGAAGATGTTTTCTTGAAGGTATAAACACGCCCTGTAACAGTGCTGGCTGCTGGTAAATCAGCTGTTAGATTGCCGGCGGTTGTATTCAAGAGAACTGAGGAATGATCTTCGCCAATTGTCAGATCAGTTAAGGTAAAGCTGGTTCCATTGGCATAAGAAACCGCTGCGGTTGCATCAACAGCTCTGGTTAATTTACCAAGGGCATTTGTTGAAGTGTAAGTCACAACCTCTGAATCAATTAAAACAGTTCCTGATGTTCCAAAGTTAACATTATCAACAACTGGAATAATTCTTTGTGTTGTCGTCATTGCTCCATCAAGAGTTGTATATGTTCCGGTATCACTAATCGCTAAGACCTTTAATCCCGCGGCATGTGCTGAAATTGTTGTAGCTAATTTTCCTCGAGAACAATTGGTTAAGTTATTACCACTTTTAGCGTTGAAAGTAATTATTTCAGGTCCGATAATAACAGTTCCTGGAGCAGTGTAAGCTGAAGCACTAACCAGACTAATGACTGTTGCCCCAGAAGATAGAAGAGTACTCAAAGTACTAGCTGAAGATCCAATTGAGGTGCTTTCAGTCGAAGCAATTCGGATTGCTCTGGTTCCTGATGTGTGAAGTGCGACTGTGGTCAAATTGGTTGCTCGATCAACATCGGCAATAACCTTTTTAGTAGCAAATGAAATTCTTTCACTACCAATTAAAAGAGTTCCAGCCTGAGGGAAATTACTGGTTGAATTAATCTTAATTCCAGAAATATCATCAGACAAGAGAACCTTGTTAGAAGTTAGACTGAAATAAGGTGGGGTCAAATCAGGAGTCGTTGTGTTAGTAACCAAAGTAGTTCCAGAACTGACATGTGTTACATCAGATGTTCCAGCCACTCCTCGAGTCAAAACATCCAAAGAATTCTTATTATTCCAATGGAAGAATTCAGCATCAATCAAACCAATTCCTGAAGTTGAATAATTATTTGCGCTAGAGGCGGGAACATATTTAGAAGTAGTTGCAATCGCCGCTCGAAGAGTACTCAAACCGCTAGAAGTTACTTCCGTCACCGCACTAGTATCAATATGCGAACTAGCTGTTGTTCCAATATAACCGCGTGTTCCAAGATCAAGCGTATTATAAGTATCGATCTTCATATATTCCTGATCAACTAGAACAATATATGGAGTAATTTCACTATTCGCTCGGTAGGATGTATTAGCTCCATTCAAGGAAACTATCCGAACTGAAGCATCCGCCACCGGATATCTTAAAGTTCTAGAACCTGCCACCGAATTAATGATCGCCAACTGCGAACTATTAGATGTGTAACTATGACTTGTTGAGGTAGTACCATATTGCCCACGAGTCAACACATCAAATGATTGTTTGCTACTATAAGAAACCCATTCACCCTCAACTAAAACCACACCACCAGAAGCTGTGTAACTCGCCGCACTAGACAACGGAAGGAATAGATGATTGGCGGTGATATTTTGACGCATTGTTGAATAATCATTTTTACCACTGATATAAAAGGCCACTAATCCAGAAGTTAATGTTACAGTTGATGTACTATATAAATTTCGCGTCAACCCTTCTAAACTTTCTCGAGAAGCTGGATTAACAAACTCTGAATCAATCAACAAGTATTTATTACTGAAAGTTGATCCATCGTAAGAGGTTCCACTAGTGAGAGGTATATATAACCCCGAAGTATCAGTTAGGGCCGCTCTCAATGTTGATGGAGCAGTCACAGCAACAACACTTTGATGAGTTACGGTTGCTCCATGAGCTTGTCCAGTAGTTCCTAATTCACCTCTGGTTAAGGTATCAAATGATCGAGTCCATGATCCACCAGATAAAACTTCTGGTTCTTTGGAAGTAGTTACCAACAGATAATTTGAGGCACTCGTAAATCCAGTGGTCGAAGTAATTGGAATGTGGGTGATGGCATTATCAATGTTAATTCTGAGAGTAGTGGTGTTGGATCCTAGCTCGTACTGATAGTATGATAATCCAGTCAAATGACTAACTCCAGTGCTGTTAAGTTGAGCTCTGGTGACACCTTTAATACCGTGAGCATCGTTATAACGAATAAATTCAGATCCCATTAAAGCATATCCAGAACTTCCCATAATAGCTCCATTGGCCATTGGAATGTCAGTGACAGTGGTGTTGATGGCCGCATTCAAACTGTTAGTTTTATTGACCTCAACTCTAGTGATCGCTTTACCAGCGCTTAAAGTTGTTTTAGCTGTTCCTCTTTGAGCTCGATTGATGACTGAATGATTAACAACACCATCAAGTTCATAGGTATCAATGTGGGCATGATAAGTATTCGTAATTGAAAGAAGCGTGGCAGCAACTGGAATTTTACTGTAATCACCTCTCGTAATACTGGTTATATATGTTCCAAAATCCGCTGCCCCATCTGTATAAGCATCAGGAGATAAAGCATTGGTGGCAAAATTATGAACCCGGTTAGCATGATCTCCAAGAAAAGTAGTTCCTCTAAGAGTTGTACAATTTTGAAGTTGTTTGCCAGAACGTATTCTATATTTGATTAAGAAACCTGTTGCATTAATATCACTAACAGTTCCACCCAATGCAACAAATCCACCAGTTGCCGGAAACCGGAAAGCATTTCCACTAGTGTCAAGAGTTATAGTTGTTCCAGCACTATAATTTGTGATTGTATAATTACCCATGAGACTATCACTAGTTGTTTTAGTTGCTCCAACCAATCTACAATCATCTAAACTACCACTCTCATATATGTGACTATAGAAGTTAACCGTTGAATAATTAAAGACCTGCGTCGAATCACATATTTCAGTTGTCACGGCAAAACTAGAATTATTGTCAAAAGTTGATGGATTATACCCAATTCCTCCAGTGGCTGTTATCAATTCACCATCGACCCAATATGTTCCTACAGATGTTGGAGCTACACCTAATCCAGGGCCTGTATCAGTATAAACAGTTGTGGCCGCCGAACTGACCGCTTTCATATACATTTTAATCGGAATCGTTGATGTATAATACGCCGTTGCCCCACTGGAATGTGCCGCCGGTGTAGTAGTCAAAATTCCTCTCGTGACAGCAGTTAAAGTTAAGGCAGATCGTCCTCGATGTCTAATAATTTCATTACCAACCGCCAAATAACCAGAAGTACTCAACCCAGCTGAACTATTAACAAAGAATGATGTTGCTCCAGATGTATGCGCACCAACTATAGTTTTAGTCGGAATGGATGATGTTCCAGATTGCAAATAATACAATCCATCATTGGCATCATGTGCACTGGCCGCACTTGATAAGGCTCCTCTAGTACAACCAGTTAATCCATAAGTATATAGACCAGTTGTTCCAGTATATTTAATAAGTTCTGCGCCAACCAAGACATGACCCGATGTTCCGATTTTATCAATTGGGCAATTTCCAGGCCAATAAGTAACTGTTGTCGCGGCACTGGTTGTTGCACCAACATAAAAGGATTTAGGTTTTATAACCTTGTAAACAGTATCTCCACCACTATGAGTAGCCGCAGTGGTTAAATCCCAAGCTCTGGTACATCGCTTAATATAATTACCACTGGTATCAACATAATGAATTAATTCGGCATTGATTAAAACAAACCCAGAAGCAGTACTAAAACCAGATATACTCGTTAGTGAGATGGTTAGGTCAGTAGTACCCGCTGGACTAGCTAATGTTGTTGATGTTAGTGCCGTGGTTGAAGCAGTCAACGAGTAAGCTAACTGATCAGCTGAATAAGCATTCGCGGTAGTACTATATTGTCCTCTGGTAACACTAGTCATTGATCTTCCAAAAAGGGTATTAGAAGTTGTCATTTCACCTCGATCAATAACCGTGTAAGTGATTAATTCCGAATCAACTAAAAGTGTTCCTGAACTGGGGATAGTTTGAGATACAGCCACTGAACTAGCCCAAGGAACAGTTGTGGCACTGTTATTTACACCTCCCGACATAGTCAATTCTTCCATCGTGCTAGAGGCATCAACGATGTAAACCGTTGATGAATTGGCATGAGCATCAGCATCACTATTCAAAACTCCTCTGGTTAATCCAGTCAGGGTTGAAGCAGTTTTACCAGCATAATCAATGATTTCAGAATCAACTACCACTGTTCCTCCACCAGGACTAAAATTACTAGTATCCCCAAGTGATAATGTTGTTGAACCAGAAGTTGCCAAAGCATTTAAAGGTTCATTGGTCAAACCACTTGTTGAAGTCGAAACAGTGAAGACATATGCCCCACTTGAATGAGTTGTTCCTGAGGTCGAATTAGTTCCTCTAGTAGCACTTGTAAAAACATATGGATCAGTTGATTCAGTCTTAATCGTTGAACTGTCATGCAACGGAACTAAACCATCATAAGCACGAACTTTATTAACCACCGCCCCGTCAGAATGTGAAGCAGTTGATGATCCACAGGCATTTCTTTCAACATTAAAGACATAATCCTGTTTGTTAGTGTATCTGATAAATTCCTCATCCAAAGCCAAATAACCACTGGCTGTGATTTGAGATGATCCACCACTGGTCGTGATCAAAAGCGGAATCTCTGTCTGAGATCCGTCAATACCAATCAACAAACTAATATTACCATTAGAAGTATCAATTGGATAAGCTGTAGTCGACGCACTAGTGTGACTTTGAGAACTACTTTGATGAGATCCACGAGCTGTAGACACTAAAGTTTTGTTCTTAGCCGCATAACCAACTAACTCCCCAACTGCTCCACCAGATGACCCCTGAACTAATAAAGTACCGCTGGCCCCAAATGATACTGTACTGGACCCAACCATATAAGTTGTAAAACCAGCACTTGATCCCACCACACCAGTTGTAGTCACTCCAGCACTGTAATCAATTCTGTAAACTGATGTACCATTGGTATGAGTTGCCGCTGTACTACCGAAGTAACCTCGACCACCAGCATCTAACTTGATGGTATCATCCTTAGAAGTATAACTAATTGCCTCTCTTCCAACCCGAACACTTCCACTACTGGCAAACCCAGTTGAATCAGCAATGGGAATATAATCACTTCCAATGTAAACCGCACTTCCAGTATTAACTAAAATAGCTGATGATCCACTGGTTGAAATTAAACTAACCGTTGCTCCAATGTTATGCGAAGCAGCCGTTGAAGAATAAACTCCACGACTCGAAGTCGCCAAAGAAACTAAACTATTACCTTTTGATCCGTAAGATATTAATTCATTATCAAGACGAATGATTCCAGTTGCTCCACTGTAACTAACCACATAAGCTGAAGTTGATGGAACAGCTGTATCAGTATGCAGTAATTTGTTACTTCCAGTTACGTTAGCTGGGAAGTTCACTAGTTGATGCGTATTGATATTATAAGCTGTTGATCCACTGGTATGCGAGGCAGCAGTTGAACTTCGATGACCTCGAGTAACTTTCAAACCCTGATCCTTGAAACCATGATGAATTAATTCAACCCCAATTCGAACAATACCTGAACTACTCAAACCTGATGAATCATCCAGAATTAATGTTTTATGCGCACTGGTAGCCGCCAAAGTTATAGTTGTATTATTTCCAGTTTCTACGATTTGATAAATTGACGAACTCGTATTAGTATGAGTTGCTAGAGTTGTTCCATAAATAGCTCGACTTGCATTCGCCAAACTTTGATTTTTTTGTTGATATGTTATAATTTCAGTCGTCATTGTGTTACCACTCAAATTCTCAACCGCGACCTCACCGCTTGATCCAAAACTGGTCATCGAAGTTAAAATGATTCCATCTTCTCCACTATTCAGTTGATTACTCAAAGTTGTCGTGATATTACTGGAAGCAAATTGCCGAACCACCGCTCCACTAGTGTGGGCAGCAGCTGCAGTTGAATTAGTTCCTCTGGTGACACTATCCAAAGTTTCCTTATTGGTGTAAGTCATAATCTCAGATCCAACGAGCAATGTACCCGAAGAATTATAATTAGTATTGGTGGCAATTGGTAGTGCTGACTCATCCAATTGAACCACGGCACCCAAGGTTGATCTTGATCCAGCCCCCAACAAACTAGTTATCTTAAAGACCTTTGAACCGGAAGCTTGAACAGCTGCTGTCGTACCGCTGATACTTCTAGTTGCTCCAGAAATACCAACTCCACTAGAATAAGTTATTAATTCAGCCCCAATCAAAACAGTTCCATTAGTCGTCAAACTAGTCGTCGTATCAACACCAACATCAGTCGTTGAACTATTGATGGTACTGTCCAGACTTTTAGTGGTCGTTAAAGTACTGAAATTATAAAGTGTCGCTCCGCTGGAGTGTATCGCAGCTGTTGTACCACTTTCACCTCGAGTTAAATTCTGCATGGCAATGCTTGTATAAGTAATAAATTCAGTACCAGCCAAAAGAGTTCCAGAACCAGTGAAACTAGCATGACCAGAATCAAAAGTTAAAGTGGTTGCTCCACTAGTCAAAGAATCAATCACACCACTCGTAATATAAGATCCAACCTGATAAACAGTATCACCAACATCATGCAAACTAGCTGCATTTGCACTGACTCCACGAGTGCAACCAGTTAAAATATTACCACTCTTGCCAGTGTAATCAATAACCTCTGAACCAATAACAACCGTTCCCGAACTAGTAAAACTAGAACCGTCATCCAAAGTAACCGAAGTCTGTGAATCATTAATACTACCATCCAAAACAGATGTTGGAGATAAAGCTGTCACACTATTTTGAACCAAGTAAACCTCAGTCGCTGTACCATGATTGACATTAGTAGTTGTATTTGTTCCTCGAGTCATTCCTCTCAATGCCACATTATTATATTTAACAATTTCCTGATCAACAATTAGAAATCCGCTGCTTGTAAAACTATCTAAACTTGTTCCTTGAACTGAGGTTGTTAAGGCTGTTAAATCACCAACTAAAGAAGTTGAACTCAAAGCCGTTGTGGCAGTTGAAATCAGATAAACTGAATCACTCGCTGTATGACTGGCTCCAGTGGTTGAATTAGTTCCGCGAGTTACTGTAAATAATTTGGGAGTGTTTGACACATAAGAGACAATTTCGGATCCAATCGCCAGCTGACCACCATTCGCAAAAGTAGATGGATTCATTGGAATAACTGTTTGTCCACTTGTCATAGCCGCCGTTAAGGTCGTGTTAGTAGGTACCGCCGCAGTTACCGCAATACTATAAACGGTTGATCCGGAAGCTTGTAAGGCGGCTGTTGAACCACCGACCCCTCTTGTAACAGCTCCTAATCCACCTCCTTTTCCAGAATATTGAATAATTTCAGAATCAATCACAATTAGTCCGGCACTTGAGAAATTAGTATCAGAGGCCACACCCATTGTTGAACCTGAATCAGCCGCCGCACAGGACATCGAATTAGTTGTTCTGATAACCCCAATGTTATAGACTTTTGTATTAACGGCCAAATGAGCACCGGCTGATCCATAAATTTCACGGGTCAAAGAAGTTAAATTTGAAGTGTTCTTACCACCGAAGTAAATATATTCACTACCAGCTAGGACATTTCCCTTAGTTGGAAATCCGGAGATTGCCGCGGTGGCTGTTGCCGTAGTATCAACTTTGTCCCAATAAACAGTGTATGACGAACCATACTGAATCGTTGATGATTGGACACCAATCGTATCAATACTTTGACCAAAAGATCCAGCTACTTCAAAAGAAGATTTAGGAGTTAAAGTCTTAATACCAACCCGATTAGCACTTAAATCACCACCAATCAATGGATTATTTGGAATACCACCATCACTCTTGTAAATAATTAATTTATTAGTATAAGTGGTATTACCAGTTGTTGTCGCTGACTGCATCGTATTTGTTTCATGACCCAAAATAATGTTGTTACTACCCTGATTAATTTGACCAGCTCGGTTACCCAAGACCAAGTTACCTGTCGCCGAACTATCAAAACCAGTGTAATAACCAGCACAGAAACCAATCATCGTGTTTTTACCAGTTCCGTTGGATGAACTATCAACATAAAAACCTGCATGAGGACCAATAAAAGTATTGTGAGAAGATGAGGCATATCGACCAGCTCCAGTACCAATACCAATATTATACTTCTGGGTAGTTACAGCTCTTAAAGCACTATCACCTAGACCAAGATTCTTTGCTCCAGTGGTTAAGGCTCCACCCGTATCAGTACCAATCATCACATTAGAGGCAGCCACGGAAGTATCCGTTTCTCCAATAACATCTGCTCTAGTACGAGCTGAATACAAAATATCTCCTTCAACATAAGCATTCACTGTACTTGAATCCAGATTGACCCGTGTTGTACCAGTTCCAGATGATCCAGTACCAATTGCCATGCTCAAAATCGCGAAAGCCTCGTTGGTATTAGCCGAAAGAGATTGAACAACAACATTTTCACCAACCGTAAACAAATCATCCATATCACCCTTAGGGGTTTTAACTATCACATAACTTTGACTAGCTGAAACAGCTGTGTTAACAACTGAACTTTCGGTTCCATACATCAGATGGACTGTATCACTAGTGGTTAAAGTACTTGTCAGAGTTGCTGACAAAGTACATTGCGAAGAACTAACACTGACGGTATACGCCGTTTGCGGGGCATCCGAATCAGTTGTGACATGAATCAAAGCCAAATATTGACCTTTTTTAACGAAACTACTTCCAACACCAATTGTATTCAAACCTGCGTTACGATTGGCTGAAGCATTAGTTGCTGTAACACCCTTTCCTAGGTTTTGAGCGGCGTTTTTACCCATAATGATGTTGTTAACACCACCAGCACCTTTGTTACCAGCATTAGAACCCATCACAATGGATGATTCATAAGCATAACCTTGTAATCCAGCTTGATAACCCATCACAATGTTATCAGCAAAACTGGGATTTTTAATGACTTGAGCTGCTTTAGGACCAGCCAAAAGATTATTGTTACCAATGTCACCAACTACCGCGACATCTGGACCAATTGCTAAGTTATTATCACCATAACTATTACCGTATAGGGCATACTTACCAATTGAAACATTTTTATTACCAGTCACATTTAATCTTTGAGATCGATAACCGATGGCCAAATTACGACCACCTGTTGTTCCATAATAACCGGCTTGATAACCCAAGTACAAGTTACTTCCTCCAGTTGTGGTTGAATAACCAGCTTGATATCCCATCATGGTGTTGGTTGCTCCGGTGGTATTGTTAAAACCAGATTGATAACCAACAAAGAAATTGCTTCCTCCCGTAGTAGTATTAAATCCTGATTGATAACCGACAAACATGTTACTGCCACCACTAGTCAAGAAACGACCAGCTTCACTACCAAAGATAACATTATTGCTAGAAAGGGCAATCTTACCCGCTCGGTATCCAAAATAAACATTACGAGTTCCAGAAGAATTTGTTTGACCAGCCTGGGCACCAAAACAGACATTGTTACCAGCAACCGTATTCTCACCAGCATTGGATCCAAAGAAAATACTGTTGTTACCAGTTGAATTGGCGTAACCAGCCTTGTAACCAATTGCAACATTCTTGTCACCAGTCGAATTTGTATATCCAGCCTGGAAACCAACAAAAATATTGTCACTGGTGACTGTGTTACGACCAGCTTGGAATCCAACATTAATGTTGTGATCACCCGAAGAATTGGCATAACCAGCTTGACGACCAATTGAAATATTTCCACAACCATCTGTGTTACTGTAACCAGCCTGATAACCAACAAAAATAATATCATTCTTATCATTCAAATAACCAGCCTCTCGACCAATACAAATTGCACCAGTGTAAGCTGTTGCTGAAGTACCACTGCGACCAGCCCGATAACCAATGCAAATATTACTTCCACCGCTTGTATTGTAATAACCAGCATCATAACCAATGTAAACATTGAAACTAGCATCCGTCATTTGATTAGCCGCTCTGTAACCCATCGCAATATTTGATTGACCCGAAACAGCATTCTCAGCCGCCTGGGGACCAATATAAATATGTCGCAGACCAGTCGTGTTTGATTTACCAGCTTCATAACCAATCATAATACTTTGAGCTCCTGTAGTAGTACTGTAACCCACGCCACTAACACTACTTTGACCAGAACCAATAAAAACATTCTGACCAGCCGTGGTTAAAGAATAACCAGCATTGTCACCAATCAAAATATTACGGGCAGCAGTAGTAGCACTATAACCCGCCTGAGATCCCATCATAATATTTCTAGTCGCTGTGGTCGCTTTGTAACCAGCTTTGTAACCCATCACAATATTGTATCCACCAGTCATACTAGTTGGGGTACCTTCCTCAGTATCAACATCAATTCCACCAATTCCAGCTAAATAACCAACAAAGATATTGTACAAACCACTCGTATTACTGCGACCAGCATGATAACCCATCGCAATAGTACCATTGGCTAAATTGTTATAACCAGCTTGATGCCCAACCGCAATCCATCTGGTTCCCGAACTGTTTGTGTAACCAGCTCCATGACCAATGGCCACTGATCTAGAACTATTAACTGAGGTATAACCAGCATCTCTTCCTAGGAAAACATTAGATATACCAGTTGTCAAGCTGTATCCGGCTTGATCTCCAGCCATTACATTTCCAGTTCCAGCCGTCATACTACGACCAGCTGAATAACCAACCATCGTGTTTGATCCACCATTAACTAAAGCATTACCAGAGTATGAACCCATTAAGGTGTTTCGGTTGGAAGTTAAAGATCGACCAGCTAAGTATCCCATGGCCGTGTTATCAGTTCCAGAGGTTACACTCGATAATACACCCTGGGAGCCAGTACCAGTTCCACCACCAAAAGCACTGTTACGACTTCCAGTTTGAATGTTACGACCACTGAAATGACCCACAAAGATATTCGAAATACCACTACCAGTTCCCTGAGATTGATTCTTTCCAGATTGGATACCAACCGCAATGTTGTAGCTTCCACTAGAATATTGACCAGATTCTTTGCCGATAAAGATTGAGTCACCACAATCTGAATTAGCACCAGCTTCAGAACCAATCATGATTAAATCACTTCCACTATTGTTATTGGTCTTACCTGCATGATAACCTAGAAAGATGTTTCCAGTTTGAGTTGTTTGCGATGAACCAGCTGAATAACCAATGGTTACCCCATTTGCACCAGTTGTAACACTTGATGCTGCATCAACTCCCAAAACAACATGCTTAGTTCCAGTAGTCAATCCTTTCGCCGCCTGGGAACCTAGAATAATATTATCAGTTGCTGTTGTCATTGCGTAACCAGGAGCATCTGAGGCTGAAGTAGTTGTTGGAGCACCTAGAACAACATTCCGAGCACCAGTTGTTAATCCATAAGCTGCTTTGGTACCACCAATTACATTAAATCCACCAGTACTCATAGAATAACCAGCTTGAGCTCCCAGGAGAGTATTATAGTCGCCACTGGTGACATTAAAACCAGCTTTATGACCAACAAATGTTTCAAATAAACCGGTTGCCGCGTTGGTACCAGCGTAGGAACCAATAAAAGTACCATTGGCTACAGTATTGAGACGAGCTGCATCTCTTCCTAGAGCAACTATGTTACTTCCGGTTTGATTAGTATAACCGCTTTGATATCCAATTACCACACTTCCATCACCAGTAGTTGTACCTGATCCAGGAGCAGTGCTTCCTGAGGATGATCCAATAAAGATATTCCCGGTTGAACCGCTCGCATTTAAGCCTGCTCGGTTACCGATGCAAATACTGTCCGCTCCATTTAAGTTTAAACCGGCACTATCACCAATGGCGATGTTTCTGTCACCACTGGAAGTATTCAGTAAAGCATTATGACCAACTCCAACATTGGAATCTCCCCCCACTAAGGTAAAACCAGCTGAGGTACCAACCAAAACATTCTTGGATCCAGTGGTCAATGAATAACCGGCTCTTTTACCATACAAGTTATTGTTATCTCCGCTGACCAAACTGTTACCAGCTTCTGAACCAACTAAGGTACAATCATCAGTTCCAACTAAAGCTGAACCGGCATTGGTACCTAGAGCAGTATTGCCTGTTCCAGTGATGTCTGGATTACCAGCATTATCACCAAGGAAAAGATTTCCATTAGTTGATGATAAAGAAACACCAAGGGTACTCAAAGGAAAATATGAAACATCCCCGCTGGTAGAAGTGACATTCCAGCAACCATGCAATCTCATCACTGATTGAGACCCAGATGATCCGTTGTAGTATCGGGCACCAGTTAAACGAGAACCACCACCTAGAATAGTTTGATTATCAGCGGTATAAACACAGTAGTTTCCACTACCACTGGCTAGAATATTTGAAGAGAAGAACTGAGTTAGATATTCAGTACCGCTGACGTTGGTGGTGTTAACACCTCGGTTAGTTCCGGTACTTCCGCTAACTGTAATCTTGCTTCCAATTAAATTTAAAGTTGTTCGATCAGCATCAATTGCGTAATTACCAGTTGTGCTGGCTCCAGAAATAGTTGCTACACAGGCTGACATCTCAATCGTGCTTAAAATACTTTTCAAACCATAATTGGAGATTGTGGCTCCGTTGACAATAATTTCTAATCCATCCAAGGTTACATCAGTACAACTAGTTAAGTAAAGACCATAATTGGTTGTATCAACCACTCCAGTGACTTGAATACCAACTCTTCGAAGGGTGAAAGCTGTTTCTGATGAGGCATAAAAAGCAGTTCCGTAATCAACTGCGGCAGTGCTGTGTAAGTTCTGAAATGAGATATCTGAAATTTCAGAGTTAGATGATCCAACAATTGCTGCTGAGGAAGCCAATGTGGATGAGGTTAAATCGAATTTAATCAGGGTGTTATCCAAACCAGAACCAACAATATTAACATAATCTTTTAGGGTAATACTGGCTGATTCGGTGTAAATACCTGGTCGAACAACGATTACATAGCGGCGATATTGAGTGTTATCATTAATGCTGTCGATGGCTTCAGACAGGAGTGGGTAATCACCTCCTTGTCGGCTAACTGTAATTGTTTGGTAGGTTTGGAAATAAATTAAACCAGTTCCGGTTTGTGGACCAACATCGGCGGAAAGAAGAGTTGATGTCTCGGCTCGGACAGCATAGTGATTGGTGCTTGGAGTATTTTTAATTGAACTGGATGTACCTCGGACAACACAGTAATCCAGCTTGATAGTGTAAAATTGGTTAATTGTGATACTGCTGCCAGCTGATTCAGTGATTACCTCGTTGTTGTTGCAAAGGGTTAGAGTGTTTTCTCCGGCATAATCAACCAAGTAGGTTTCGTTGTTTTGGGCGTTGCTGGCACCAGTAACTTGAATGTATTTACCAGTTTCAAATCCTTCAGTTAAGAAGTCAGTTCCGGTGATTGTAATATCATCTCGATCGCTGCTTCTAGCGACAAAGGCGATTAGGGATGAGGTAACTGTGGCTAGATATCCCGATGATTCATTTTCAATACCGTAGGCTGTATCAGAGTTACTATCTTGAGCATCAGCGAGGATGTTACAGGAATAACAGTAAGCCATTGAATCATCATTTTTGAGACCAACATTATTGGTACCACTTTTAGAGATTATGTTACATGATCGGTATTCACCATTGCTTTCAGAAGCGTGATAAACACCATAGTTGTTGTTACCAGGAGCATCAATAGTGATCCGGGTGTTGAAAACATATGGATTGGTGCTAGAACAGTAGATTCCGTGTAGGTCCCCGGTTCCTTGGGTGACACTGATGGTTGTATTTTCAATCGTTGGAGTTGTGCAAGAAGTCAAGTAAATTGCGTAAACATCTGTACCAGCTGTTCCAGAGGTATTACCCATTGTGATTTTAATGTTTCGAAGAATTATTCCTGATTCTGATGAAGAATAAAGACCAACTGAATTAGTACTTGAACCTTGGTAATGTTGAATTGTTAGATCTTCCAGAATAGAGTTAGTACCGAGAGTAATTACGGCACTGTCCACAATGGCTGTATCTCCTGTGGTTGCTCTAACGATGGTGTTGTCTTCTCCTTCACCTTGAAGACTGACATAGTCTGGTAAGGTAATTGATTCAACATAAACACCTGGTGAGACCAAGATTTTATAGGCATTAGTTGCCGATGGTTGATCGGAATCGTTGCCTGTAATTAAGTCATCAAGGTAAGCAATTGCTGCGGTTAGAGTTTGGTAATCTCCTTTTCCAGCGACCTTAGAAACTGTAATAACATGTTGAGTTAATCGACTGAGACCTTCGGCAATTGATGAGACAACACCATTGCTTTGAATGGTCATGTTGCTACCAACTCGCATACCACCCAGTTTACCTGAAGTGGCAATATCAAGTGTTAGCTCGCGCCAAGTTTCACCAAGAGGACCATCTTCACCAGTATAGGCTTCAATTACTTTCGTGGTTGGATTAAATCTAACCATGCCAGGAACTTGTGCGGAAGTATCAGAAAGTCTTAGACCACCGCTCCTAACATGTAGGGAATTTAAAATTGCATCTTTTGGATGTGATAATGACATTTTGCTATTTTATATTAATTTTTATTGAACCACACTTTAATATATGTTCAAGAAAAAATCAAAAAAACCTTAAACTAATTACCATCTAATTAATTAGCTTTTATTAAACGAAATTTTAAAAAAATATGAAATAATTTAGGTTACTTTTTAAGTCAGAGCCGCGGTTAATTGTTGAACTAGTCCAACAGATTCTGCTGCATAGTCATCTGGTAGCGGGGGAAGAGTGATCTCCGTATTAACAAAATCGCCGTGGTCCTTTGCTGTAACTTTTCCAACATCTAGATATTTAACTTGATCTAGTTTGGGAGATTTTTGAAAAATATCGCCATTGTCGAGACCTTTAAAGGTGAATGTAGGTGTGTCTGGTTTAAATGCATTTTCAAGATACATTCCAATTCTATTTAATGCTCCATATAATACAAATGATGCTAGGTAGTTTTTTGTATTTGACATAATAGTTCTTCCAACTAATTGATATCTTAGATCAGGGGTTTTAACAGTATTATCCAGTTTGATTAATTCGGCGTTGAAGGATGCAAATATTGCATTTGCACTCATAACATCAACCAGCTGTTCTAGAATTTTATGGCAATGTGTCAATGTGAGATATGATTTGTAGAAGGTATAAAGATCTTGTTTATTCTTTGCACCAGTGGCAGCATTATCGCTATCAAGTTTAGAATCCCCTGTTAATTCATGAAATGTTACATCACCACCAGCCAGGACCTGAGCGAAATAAATTTGTTCGACATTTTCAAACGGATTTTCATCTGATTTTATAGCCTTTATGCATGATTCAGCTTCTAAACTGAGTTTATCACCAACAACTGATCCCAATCTTGTGTCAGGAGCACTAGTATATTTAAGCATGACAGCATTTTTATCTGGGGGTACTATTGCACCTAGTCCAAGAGTACTTGGATGAGTCACGAGAGCAACATTAGAGGATGCTAAATATGTAGTGATGGAGGTAGTGGTGGCAGCAGCAGTAGCTACTGGGTCCGCAGCGGTGGCAGCAGCAGTAGGATCTGCAGTCGCCGCGCTACCACAATCTGTAAGATAGTTATATAAGGATTTTTTTGTTAGAGTGGTGGAGTTAACAATGTTCTCGTCATAAAGCTTAACAATATTTTGTAGGTTGCCCCCAAAAAAGTTTGGGTTGCCCCCAATCATATCTTCAAGGAACTCTTTAATATTTGAACTAGGAATTTTGTAGTTAAGTCCAAAATGTAAATAACTTTTTAGTTCATCCTTGTTGATTAGAGCATTATCTACGAGCTCGTTTAAAACATCGCTGATATCAGATTTATTGATTGTGTGTTTTTCCAATACTTTATCACACGCAATAATATACTTACCATTTTGTTTAAACATATTAAGAATGATAGTCAATTTAGAGGAAAGCTCCAACAAAAGAGTGCTAAAGTTTACATTCTTCTTATTGTTAATATTAATGTTTTTAGAGAGAATTTCAGTCAGAACCTCAACCAAAAGACTATCAAATTTCCCAGATTGTGCGGTGGTATTATCATTAATCAAGTCAATATCTTTTGATGGTATATTTTTGAGAGATTCTAAGAATTTTGGCTGTTTCCGTCTAAAAAAAAAATCATTCTCATCAGGTGGGTACTTAAAATCAGGAATGGAGTGCAACGTATTTACCAGGTGTTTGATCCCCCCTGAATCGAAAAAAAGACCGATAACCTTGGAGTCATTATAAATATTACCCACCTTTCCTAAGGTCATATATATGTCTGATGATGTTTTAAGTTGTTCTCCTATAAGTTGTAATACAGCAACAGTATTTAAATTTTTTCCTCCATTTGATCTAATTCTTGTTATAATTTCTTTATCTTCAAATTGTATTTTAATTGATTTATTCTTTTTTACAAAGTTAAAAGTATTCGGAAGATAATCTAAGACCACCTTAGCCAATTGCGATTTATTGCCCAAACGGTTTTGAATAAGATTGGCTAGATGAATGGTAATTAAATACGGGTTAGCTTGTTTAATTTTGTCTTCAAAAAATGGTTTCAGTAGTTCTTCAATTTTTAGTTTGATTTTCTTAGATTCAGTAATATACTCTATAAAATATTGTTGATTTGCGGTAATACTTGGTGTTAATATATTTTTAGCAAAATCGTTATTAGTGCCTAGACCAGTCATCAACTTTTCAACATTTGCATATTCATCTTTAATTTTCGCGTATGTATCTTTAACTTTGAATAACTCTTGAGTCCACTCAACCCATGGTTTTTTATTAATATCACTACTAGTACCAAAAAATTTCTTTTTTTTTTTAACTATTAAACAATCTGAATAAAGCCCCTGGGTCGAGTCTGACTTTGACAAACCCAATTTATTAAAAATTTCCATCCATACATGAAAGAAGTGGATATAATCTTTTAAGTGCTCGAATGCGTCGGCATTAGCTGTGGCATGAAGTGTATTCAGTACTGGATCCACCGCTGCAGGAGCAGCTTCGCTGGCTACTACAAAAGCAGCAGAACCAGACCCAGCTGTACCAAAGGCACCACTTAAGCTTGTCATTGCACCATCAGCAGCAGAATGAGTGGGAAGAGGATCCATATCAACTTCAGGAGCCGCAGCTAAATCTGCCGCAGCTACAGCTGCTTCTGGAGGAGCCCCACCGGCCACCACAAAAGCTGCTGATCCTCCTCCGGCGGTATTAAATGCCACACTTAAACGGGTCATTGCATCGTCTGCTGCAGAGTGACCAGCTCCACCAATCATGTGATGGTAATTATCTTTATTTACTAATATTGAAACGTATTGTTCAGTCATTTAAATAATTAAATAATTTACTTTTCAATTCAAATTATTATATAGAAAGAAAGAAAAAAAAAGTTATAACCTAATTTTTAGTGCTCCAAGCCAAATCAGTTTGGTTGTTCAATTGAAGCTCTTTACCTGGATAATGATCACCATAAGGAGTGGTCAAAGGTTGTAATCTGTTATACATATGACGATCAGTAATTACCTGACCATCTTTATAAGTTGAGGTGGTTAACACCCCATATCCTCTTAAATTACTCCATCCATGTTGGGAAGTAGTTGCAAAATCAACTTTAGCGTACAAAGGTTCTTTATTCATCAGTTTAATATATATGACAGAAAAAAATCAAGTAAATGAAAATCCTCCTTTGACATAAAATAAAACTTCTCCATCAGTTGAAAATGCTCCTCTTTCCAGCCAATATCCAGCCACTGGGGTATTAACACTGATCCCAGTTGAAACGGATTCATTATAAACTTGACCATCATATCCAACAAATCCATAAGCACCAGGACCATTAATATTACCACTAGTTTGGTTGCCAGCTCCATCACCATCACCAAGAATAACTGTTGTAATTCCATCAGTACAAACTTCACATGTTGCACCACTACTTTTAGTTTCTAAAGCAATTCCTAAAAACCCCGCACCTTCTCGAGTTTCTTGAACTAAACTGGTATAGGTGTATGGTTCAATCACTAAATAAGTAGTTGATTCAGTGTAACTAGAACCAGATGTACTTAAAGTGACTCGGACAGCAGTTCCGGCTGTTACAGTAGTGCTGGCTTTGACTTTCCATTTACTGATTTGACCAAAAGCCTTAAACTTAGAATCCGCAATGGCGCTCTTAAAATAAGATACAGAACTAAGAGAATTTGTACTAAAATCCCAGACATAGGGACGAGCCGCGGGAGTTAGAGTTAAATAATCATCTCCTTTAGTAATTCCTAAGGCTGTGACGCCAGTTGTGCCCGCATTTAAATCAAAAGTTCCTGTTTTAATTGTTCTGAGATGGATATCTGTACCAGAAACTTCTTTATAAACTTCACCATCATTGCTGACTCCATCTGGTAGATTAATAAAGGCGAAAGTTTCGCTGGCATCAGTACCAGCCGCACCTTGAGCACCTTGTTGAGCATTAAAAGTAACCCATCCGGAACCATCATAACCTTGGTAAAGATTGCTGGCTCTGTTAAATCGAATTACTCCCGTCATTAGTAAATCAGAATCATCAACCCGAAGACTTTTGGTGCTTGATCCGCGATTCTTATACCATCCGGCGTGGGTCTGATCAGTTCCAAAAGATCCTTGGGCTGTTCTGGCTAGTAAAGTAACTGAACTAGAATCAGCATGGGTTGTGGCAGTTGTGGAGCTGACTCCTCTTTCACAACCAGTCAAAGTATTACTGGATTTGGCGGCGTATAATATTATTTCTGAATCGATCATAATTTTACCTTTTGAGGGAAAGTTAGCTGCACTGGTTAAAGTAATCTCATCATCAGTTGAACCTAGAGTGGCTCCTTCATTTAAAGTTGTTGTTAAAGTTGCACTTGTTCCTGGGTCCGCAAAAAAAAGTTTTTCAGACATTAAGCTTGTTTACTTTTCAAGAACATTTTTTATACTTTTTTTATACTTTTCTTTTTGGAGTCTCAAGAATCTGGCTGCAAATCTTTTGAAACCTTCTCTTCCACCGCTTTTTGAATCTTTTTCAAAATCTCCTCCTTTTTATATTCATCCTCAATGACACAAACCAAATCAAGGTTTTTTCCTATCTTTTGCTCCAGAACCACTTTAGTTTTACTCTTACTTTTGTTTTTATTCCTTTCCAGTTGAGGTTTAATCTCTAACCGAATTGATTCACTTCTAGGAATTTTTTTGAATTCTGTGCTTTTCCTTTTTTTCATCTTTGGCTGAGTCATCTCAACTAATTCTTTGAAGATCTTTCGAGCCTCTTGAATAGTTTCTGCTGGATAACCTTTCTTTTCCAACATATCAAGCGCCAAATACTGCTTCGAAATTCCAGACTTCAATCGATAAGTTGGTTTAAGAATTGAATCATTTTTCTCCACCTCAAATTTATAATTTAAGAAATCTCCAGTTTTACTCAATTTGGTTAAATAAGGAAAGTGAGTTGTAACAATCGCTAAACTATTTTCCGTTTGACCCAGTTCTTTGGCCACAATATAAGCTCCAGCAACACCTTCTTCATAATTGGTACTGTTGAAAATTTCATCCATCACGACCAAGGAATATGTTCCGGGTTCCCTGAGCGCTTTGACATCATCAATATGTTGCCGAGATCGATTCATTTCAGCTTCAAAAAGAGATTCGCGACCCTTGGCATCTGGAATATTAAGATACGTATTTAGAAATTGAAAGGGAGTTAAAGAAAGCTTGGATGAAGAACTGATACCTAGGGATTGTGCCATTAAAACACTCAAAACTAACGATTTAATAAAAGTTGATTTCCCAGAAGCATTTGGTCCAGTAATGATAACATTGTTTGGTTTAAAGAATCTAGGTAACAAACCATCGCCAAGCTGAATATTGTTTTTAACTGTTGTTTCCGGATCCAGAAAAGGATTCCAAAGTTGATTAACAACCAGAAGAGGTTTTGGATTATTCAAGTAAACCGGATAGCTGTAGGATCCTTGGACAAATAGAGAGGCGATTGAAACCTGGGAATCAATTAATCCAATTGACTGAATCAGCGGTAATAACTTTTCTTTATGATTGAGAACCATGTAATAAGTTCTTAAGATTTGACCTTTGTTGCTTAACAGAGAGGGCTCTTGACCAAAGATTGGATCCCATAATTCTAAATGGGAGACCGTTAAAGGATCAAGGTTGAGCAAAGGTTTTACTTCTTGATATAGTTGATAGGCAATTTTAATAAATTTAGCTAGTTGATTGACTTTCTTGTGAATTAGGTTAATGATGTTGTTGAGAGTGTAGGAGGCATAGAAAGAGTTATAAATGTTATAAATGTAGAATCCAATGGAAATGATTTTAGAAAAATATTGTCCCCAGACAACAAAGGTAGGTGGTTTGCCTCCTAGTAATGATCCAATACCTCCTCCACTACCCCAAAAGACCGTTTTCAGAATGTTAAAGTAGAAGTTGAAAGGAAGGTTAACTCCATAAAAGAACCGAACTATCAGGTAGGGAATAATAAAAAAGAGAATTGGGGAAAGTAATCCATAGATTGGAACAAAGATTATTTGAAAATAGTTATAGATTTTTAAGAAGAATTCAGATTGATTGAAACTTTGTAAATAAAAGTTTTGAAAATAAACCTGATTATAAAGTTCCCCGAATTCTGGAGTCATTGGTTTCCAAATCCACAAACCACCCTTTTCTAGCTTCTTCAATTGAGACAAAAGATGATGGATTTTTTGAAATTTAGTCATATCATGAAGCAGATTTTGAACATTGTGTTGCCGCTGACTCAGTAAACCAATATTCCTAGTTGGATTTAAAAGTAATTCTTTCAAATAAAAATCACCCAGAATCGTTTGGGTTTTATTAATTTGATTAAAGATCGTATCCTCTGGCTGGTGGGTGTAACTAGTGAATATTTCTAAATCTTGATACAAGTTTGAATGAATTTTAATAGCTGATTTTTTTAATTGACTCGGCGAATGTGATGAATGATGTGCCCATGGAGATTTCAGGATTAATTCTTGAGCAATTTCAGTAACTTCAGAATCAGTTAATTCTGATTGACTTTTTTCAAGTAGATCACTGATTTTAATATCTTTTGACATTAAATCTTTTGGCAGTATATCCTTTGACATTAACTTACTTTGATTTAATACTTTAATTTAATAAAATACTTTTCTTTTTTAATCTAGAACACACGTTGACTTATTCAACATGTTTAATACAATCAGAGCAGGCATAAATACCTAGATCTTCCAGACAGACCATCGAATGTTTCATTTTATGACAATGAGGACATAGCTGGGGAGGAAATTTATGTTCAGGATACTCAGATGAAGTTCTCTGAGGAAGATAAGGCTTTGGATCATCCGTTTGGGTTGATTTATGATGGGTTTGTTCGACCTGGATTTGTTCGTCCTGGATTTGTTCGTCGCTTTTGCTTGACATTAATACATAAAGAATTGAAAAGATTTTAAGTTAATAAAGATAACCAAAACAATGCAACGTTCCACCTACGTCGAAAAAGCATTCGCGATTGTCAACACACCTGGAAATCCTTTGCAAATGATCAAACCAAAAAGGAAAAAAAATCCTTTGATAAATCAAGAACATTTTCAAATTAAGCAAGGTTATACAACTTTTAAGGTTCTGGTGGTTGACGAGAAACCATTTTTCAATTGCTATCTGTGCCGAACATCTTTTTGCCAGCATATTGCCTACCTGCTTTATTATTGTGCTGTGATCAAAAACAAGAACCTAATTGCTCTGTATCCTTTTTGGACAGCCGAATTTGCTCAAACATTAATCAAACAACTCAAGGGAAATAATCTAGGGCAAGCTGAATGGGATCTCGAATGTCGTAAGGCTTATCGAGCAATTTTAGCTGAAATAGATTGTCCAATTTGTCAGGAACCTCTTTCAGAATCCAACCTCCAGTTGTTCCAATGCTCGAAATGCTCCAAGCCAATCCATTCTAAATGCTTGAAACAATGGTGCATCAGACACAAGAAAGCTGAACAGGTCCTGTTGAAATGCCTTCATTGTCAACAGTGACCTAACTTTCAAACTTCAAAACTTAATCATAGACCTTCTATGAATTTTTTTTCCAATTTAAAGTCAAAGGTTAAAAGATTCCATGCAATCTCGAACTAAAAATTATTTAATTGTTATTTTTTTAGTAGCTGCTTTTACTGCTAGCCTAGCTAACATCAAATACACCGTCAAAATTGCCGATTCTGACGAAGATGATACCCTAGAGAAGAATCTCCGTTTTCTTCTACCATTTCTGGCCATGGCTTCTTTTTTCATTGCTTGTTACTTTGTTTCATTAATGATTATTGAAGGATCCACAACAGGGAAAGATAAATTTTTAGGAATTCTATTTATGACTCTGATCGGGGTTATCCTCCTAGTTATGAATGGTACTGTCCTCAGTCCAGCCAACTTAACTGAATATATCAAAGGTAAAAAATTCTCAATCCTTGGAATGTTTATGGCTCTTGGTGTCAGCTCAATTGTCTTTGGTTTCTTGGACAATTTTGGTATGAAATTAGGTACTGAAGCTCTTGATGATAACTTTCTACAAGTCTTTTTAGGACCATTCTCAACTGATCGCCGCTTCACTCCTTATAAAACTAACATCCGTGAGAATCTGAAAGTTATGAATCAATGGGTTTCTAGCGATTGGAGAAAAGTAGTTAATCACACTCTTCGGTTTAAAGACGAAATTGCCAAAAGTCCTAAGATGAAAGACTTAAGTAACGCTATTACATCCTTTGGAGGAACATCCCTTAAAATTCCCAAAGCTGTTCTGGAAAGCCGTGATTTAACTGATGATTATGTTGATAATCTCCGGGATAAGTTTGATATTATTGATGGATCCAAAGCGATGTTGGGTAACACTTTCTCCGATTTCATTGGAGCGTTGCTTGGTGCTGGTATTGTCAGCTTGTTTGTCTATATGACCTGTTATGATGGAGTTTATGTTGGTGATGATAGCATTGATCGTCACTGGGCTGTTGAATACTTAAGTTATTATGCCCCAGTTCTAGAAGCAGTCTTTATTGCTTTGGGTTGTCTGGTTCCAGTCTTCCTGAATATTGCGATGAGCCGAATGGGAGAAAACAACAATAATATGTGGGCTTGGATGATAGTCGGGGGAACAGCGTTAGCCGTTGTTGTCATGATGTACTTTAGTGTCTATGGCATTAAAATAATGACGTTGACTGATAAAGAAAAAAGTATTAAAAAGACTTTGGAGTCAATTAAAGAGAGAGTTGATTTAACCGCTCAACATGGTTCCCAAGAAAACGAAGTCCTTCAAAGAGTTGATGATTTAATCAACAGCTTAAATGTTAAGGTTAAGGTTTAAGACTCAGGTTTAGGCTCTATTTTTTTTTCAAAAACAAGAGTAGTATGGAGCACCGGCCATTGTATAAATAAACTTTTAGTTCCCGCTGAAGATAAATGTGTTAGAGTAAATCCCTTTTCGTGCCATAGACTAATCGCATTCTGGATATCTTCTTGTGGATCATAACCAATAACAATAGCCGTTTTAATGTGTTCAACAATTGGAAGACTGGAATTGAATCTAGCCAGCACAGGAGAAAAAGCTAGACGGGAAAAGGATGAAGGAGAAAAGGATCTTTGAAGCAAAGGCAAAGACATCTAATTTAATCAAGTGATTTTGATGGTGTTTGGTTCAATCAATTTTTATTTTTTAAAAATTAAAGTGTAATGAGGTTTACCACGGACATCTGTAACTTTAACCTCATGCAACTGATATCCAAGAGATGCAGCTCCATTAATAATTTTTTGAAGCTTTGGATCATCTTGAAGTGGTGTTCCAGACCCATAGCAAACATAAATTTTAGTCAACATTTTTAATTTTGGTTTAAATACCTGTAATTAATCAATTTTCTATTTGGTTAATTTGGTTAATTTGAAAAGGCCAATCCTCCCATCCCAGCCGTATAGCTCAGAAAATCATAACTCCTAGCATAAACCTGAAGTAATGGGGGTGGTGGAGCATTCTTCCTAATCCAATAAATTCTCCAATTTTTTTGGATGATTCTAGCCATTATTTGGCGTTTTCGATGATGCTGTGTTAAACCAGATTGATCAAACAACTGGATTAAAAATGCATCAACAATTCCAAACCGGAAAGTAACTGAATCAAGTAACTGGTTGGGTAAGTTTAATAGCATTTATTTAAAAAGGCAAGTTTTTCATATATCTATTCAAGAAAGAACATTAAAAAGATGTCACTGGGGTTGGGATGAATGACCAATCTATTCTTACTTCTGAAAGTCTACTCACATTTACACTACCACTTGGTTGGTAATCTTCTGGATAAAGAGCAAACGTATATGTATAAATCCCTTTGAACTTGTTGTATCTTTTCCAATTTTTTTGAATTAAGTGAGCTGAAATATTCCTTTGACGATGATATTCCACTAGACCAGAAGAATCAAAAAAAAGTAGAACATAACTGATAGGTAAATTAAACTGAACTGCAACTGTATTCAGATTTTGAAAAGGTAAATTTGTTAACATTGATTAGCTAACTTGATCCTTTAATTATGACTGAGGTGAGTTTATACTTTTTTAGTTTATACTATTTTAGTTTATACTATTTTAGATTTGTTAAGTTTTCTCCTTAATCTATTAAGAACTTTCTTCTTCCTGATATCCATTTGGATTTTTTTAGGGGTGTATGCGGGAGGAGCGATACGAGAAGTTGGTAGGGTAGGGCAAGAAGAATGACTCGAATTCGGGGAACCACTTGGTTGATGTTTATAATAATCTGGATCTGTATTAAGAGGAAAACTGTCGGAATTATCCCATTTTGGTGTTGTTTTGTATCTTTTCCAATTTTTTTGAATTAGATGAGCTGAAATATTCCTCTGACGATGATATTCCACTAGGCCAGAAGAATCAAAAAAAAGTAGAACATAACTGATAGGTAAATTAAACTGAACTACAACTGTATTCAGATTTTGAAAAGGCAAATTTGTTAACATTGATTAGCCAACTCGGTCATAATTAAAGGACGCAGTTGATTTTATACTCTGTTGTTGGAGAGCCCAAAAGATCTCTTTGATGGGATGATTAAAATTTAATTTTAGGGTAGGTGAAGGTTTATTTTTTCTTTGGCAATAGAGTCTCCAATTTCTTTGAATGGTTCTGGCTCTTATCTGACGGTTTCGATGGTAAGTTGTGTGACCCGATTGATCAAACAACTGGATAAAAAATGCATCTACCATCCCAAACCTGAAAGTGACTGAATTGAGTTGTTGATAAGGTAAATTTGTTAACATTGGTCAGCTAACTTGATTAACGAATTGTATCATAATGAAAAGAATAAAAGTGTGTTATACCAGTTTGAATACTTAATCTTAAGTATTTAAGATTTCCCAAGTTTTTTTCGTAATCGATTGAGAATTTTCTCCTTGCGGCTATCTACCATATGTTTCCCTTTTATGTGTTTACCTTGTGCTTTAATGCTGTTGAGTTCTATAACTTGAGATGAAGTATGAGGTATAAAGATGTTCATTTCGTCCCCATCAAAATCAGCATTAAAAGGACAAGGCAAATAATTAATTATGGAACCCTGCTTGTTATAGATGTGGTGCCACAGGTCTAATCTTATTTTTCTTTTTTGATAAACTCTCCAATTTCTGGCAATCTTTTGAACTGAAATTAAACGTTCCCGATGGTAAGTAAAAATGTTAGTTTTGTCAAACAATAATATCACAAAACTAACTGGATTATTAAGTTGGTTAGCCACCTGTTGAATGTGCTGTGGAGCTAGATTAATCAACATTGCTTGGAACAGTAAAAAAAGTATTCTAAATCAATTTAATCAGCATATCAAACTAACTCAGGCATTTGAGATGAAGTCTGGTCATTATTGTCGCTGCTGTCATGAGCATGACTGGGATAATCAAATTTAATTATTTGTATCCGGCGCCATGTTCCAAAATCACGACCAGGAATGGTCGGGGTATTATTTGAAATAAGTGTCATAGTAAATTTAGGATTAAATTGCTTCCTTTTTCTCTGATAAACTAACCAATTTCTTTCGATTTTTTGAGCAGCCATCAAGCGTTCTCGATAATAACGGAAGATTTCTTCCAAATCTAGAACTATCAAAGTAAAGCAAATCGGCTTATTAATGTGGTGAGCCAATACATTAAGATGTTGCGAGGGTAAGTTAAAAAGCATGTTAAAAAAAGAAATGTAGTGTTATTTAAATCAATTTAATCACGAAAAGGTCATTGAGAAATATTCCAACTCATGAACTATTTTCATTGTGATGGGTTTTCCAAAACCAGGACGACCATACTCAGCTCGGGTACAAAGTATATCACCATTGGGTGATCTTGAATATATATCATCATAGCCTAAGCTAAAAGTATACGTGGGATCATTCTTTTTTTTCTGATAAATTAACCAATTTTTGGCAATCTTTTGAGCAGCCACCAAACGTTTCCGATGGTAAGCAAACATGTTAGTTTTATCAACCAATAAGATCACAAAACTAACTGGATTATTAAGTTGGTTAGCCACGTGTTGAGCGAGATGTTGGGGTATGTTAATCAACATCACTTGGAATAGTAAAAGAAAACATTAAAAACATTAAAAATATTATCAATCAATTTAATCAGCATATAACAAACCTCCCATACCGCTTTTAATTTTGAGAACATTATAACTGAGCGCGTAAACTCGAACGCTGGAATCTCCAACAGTTGACTTGTAAGTTAATCTAAGATCAACTGTATTGAGCAAACTGAAGTTAGCTGAACCACTTGGTTGATGTTTTTCAGGAGCCACCGCAAAGTTATATGAATAAATGTGTGAACTGGGACATCTAGTACTGTGATAGTATGGTTGAGCCAGTCTGAAATATTCACCAATTCTTTCTTCAAATCTTTCTTGTCCATTGAAGTGAATAACAGCTTTTTCAATGGGATCATCTGGTGTTGCCAACGGATCCATCGTGTCACTGAAATTGTAATACATCCGGTCTTCAGTATATCGTTGTAGCTGACTGACCCAAATCATTTGTTTAACTGGTAAATTAAAGGGAATCGGAACACGCAGAAAGGTTTGATTGGATTGATAAGTAGTATTTGAATCAAATTGGACTTGTTCAATCAAGTATTCGTGACTGTTCTGGGCAAAGCGTTTTCTTTCAAATGATTCTAAAAAGATGAAGTCAGTATAGATTCTAGCATCCGTAATGCTGGGTGTTGAGGCCGGGACATCATCGGGTTTGGTATACCCAACTTGTGAGCTTTTAGCTCCACTAGTTGAAACGGTAGCTTGACGGGTGTTTCCACTTACCAAAGCACCAATTGTGTCACTAGTGCCATCAGCCCAGTAGAAGATTTTGGTGACATCGGTATCATCAAATTCTGGCCCAGCTGTTGTGGTGACCGTTGTACCACTTTGGGAAGCGGTATAATTGTTGTTGGGACCAAAGGTCCATAATTGAGCAAATTCTCGGAGCTTAATGACTAGCTTAACTTCATGATATTGAAGGGCGACCAGGGGAAGTGAAAGCCCAATATTACGACAGAACCAGAATTGAAGAGGAATCAGGAGCTTAAGTGGTCCTGTGACACTTGTAAAGGATTCGTATTTGGAAATCATGTTGTTGTAACCATTTCTTTTGGATTGATCTAGACTGAGTTCAGACCAGATTTCAAACCATTCTCCATAATGACGATCAACTAAAAGTTCACCAATGTAAAGGTCAGCTCTTTCAATGATAACATGTCCAAGAGCGTTAACCCAACTAATTGTATTACCATTAGTTGATGTAATAGCTGGAATATCAAGTTCAATCATAATTCTATGTAGTAAATCACCATCGCGACCAATTCTAACGGTGACCGATTTTCCAAAGTCAACTTCACCTTCAAAAGTTTGACGTATTGACTCCACGGAAAAATTAGTATGTCGATGGTATACTACTTTAAATAAACTCATTTGTGGGTTAGTTGATAAATATAAATCTTGGACGCCTACAGCGACTAATTGCATTAATCCACCTGCCATATTTTTTAGTAATCTCGATTTTGGAGTAGTCTTAATATTAGAGAAGAATTTTTTAGAATCAAACCGTCCCTATTCAAAGAACATAAAAAAGGTTGTTGATTTAAAACTAAACCTAAATCCAAACCTAAAACCTAAATCCTAAATCCTAAATGTTGTACAACATCCCACAGCATATTTTAGAAAGGGTAACTTGTAACTTGAATTCCAGGAACTCTTATTTATTTTTTCTAACCTCGCTAGAGTCAATTTCAGTTGATGGAAATCTATATTATCACTTAACCAAAAAATATGGGCCAACCATACTCTTTAAATATGATATGATTGATCTTTTTGAGGATAGTCCATATTCGCGGATTTTTCCTGGATTAATTTTAAAATTAAATCGTGATCCCAAGGCCAATATAGTTAAATGGATTGTCAAATATGGTTCTACCAAGATTCTTAAATGGCTGATCAAAAATGATAAGATTAGCCCTGATGTGATCTTTAATTCTCCTAATAAAATTCAAAGAATTATTGATCGTCAAAAAGAATTTTTAATGCCAGAGCCATCAATTACACATTGCCATGTCAGCACCGATTATATCTATTTAAGTCCTGATGAAAGACAAAAATTTGCTAAAGTTGGTGTTGAATATCTCATTGATCCTCATTCCAAACATTATCAAAAATTAAAAAAGAAAATTGGTGGTCCTAAAAAGGATCCGCTCATGTTTTACAAGCAACATGAGCAATATGAAGGATTTTGGATTTATTTTCTAGAGAAATATGGTTCAGAACTTAAATTGTCTGAGTGGAGCAAAGGATTAAAATCTCTATTGGAATTTTTCATGAAAAGCATGTTGGTAGGACCTTTAATTAAGATAGATGAATTGGCTGATAGTGAATATTCAATTAATGGTTGGAGTGGTACAAAGTCTCATCAAATTTGCCGCTTTGAAGCCGATTTGAAAATCCCATTACTTGACCTTTTAAATCTGAACCCGGAAGAACGAGATCAAATAATCCAGATTTATTTTAATAAGGTATCCACATGGAAGAATATTATTGAGGTTTCTAGCAAAGCAACCCTCGACCAAATCAATGTCGAACAAATTATCTACCTGACCTCTTTGGAATTTTTGGCTGATCAAGTTAAAGTTAAAGAAGATTTATACACAATTGGGATATTATCCAGTTTAGAAAGCTATCAATTTAATGATTTACAAATGATTTACGAACATTTGATAGATCATGATCTGATGGATAAAACCAAAATAGATTCATTAATTAAAATAGTTTTAAAAACAAAGAAAGAACCTTTTACTCTGATAGATCGAAATCGAATTGAAGAAATGCTTGAAGGAGCGATTAAAGAGACAAATGAAGAGATAACTCCCAAGTAATTCAACAGATCATTAACAGATCACTCGGCAAATTGGACATTTACGAACAATATTATAACAAGCAATACAGACCTTGTGTTTATCACTGCAAGGAGGATGAACCAACAAGTCTTTTTCATAACAAACACAACACTCCTCTGAATCACTTATTTCATCGTCACTCATTTGTTGAGCCAATTCAGTTTGCTCTCTGAAATGCTTTAAATAAGGATGTTTTGTTTGATAGTAACCTAAAATATCATCAATTATATGGTTACTTTTAGGACGATTCAATAAGAAAGTAAAGATAAACTTTTCAGGAGCTAGATCATGTACATGATCAAGAACATATTTTTTAAAATGGGCGAATGCTTCTGGCTGACCATCATCAAAATCTAAGTTAAATACCTCCAGAATTTTATCCGGTTGATTAGTGGCTTTGTAGATTTTCCTAAGATTATGTGATATCTCAAAATCTCTTTTTAAATACTCTCTTGATTGATTCTCTTTTAGATGAATTTCAAGGGCTTTTTGAAAATATTTCTCAGCAAATTTATAAGATTTATTATGAAGATGAATATATCCTAATGCCTTGCACCCACTACAATTTTGAAGTTGTTCGAGTTGGAATAAATATTTCTCGGCTTCAATAATTTTGTCAGCCTTTAGAAGAATGCAAATGAAATTAGACCAATTAATTTTAACTTTTTTGTCAATGGCCAATTTGTAATATTCAATTGATAAATCAAATTGATTCTGATTTGCATATAATTCTGCAAGTGATTCCAATGCATCATTATATCCGAAATGATAACTTTGATTTAATAAAGATTCGCCCTTTTCTAAATCTCCAGATAGACACCGCGCCACACCAAGTGCGTAAGACAATGTAGCTATGTGACGAGGTTCGATTTTAAATTCTAAAGCTTTTTCTAAATAATAAATAGCTTTTTCGTAATTACCTTGGTTTAGCATTTCGGACCCCAACAAATCATAACAATCAAGTGAATTATGTTGACATCCCATTTCCAGGTACTTAATTTCTTTTTCCAGATCACCTGTTGAATGATAGTAAACTCCGAGATAGGAAAAATATTGTGGATCTTGTTTAGTAAGATCTTCAGGAAGTTCTCCCCTTGAAAAAAGATTGTAAACCAAATCTAAATTGGATAATGTTTTAAAATAAACTTCATCTCTTGAATTCATAACTGTTTGTTGTTGAACTATGAGGGTAACAATATATTCTAGTTTTTCAGCTGAAGAAACAGTTGAAGCCATATATTTATAAACAGTTTGATATTCCTTTAGATTAACACAATCAATTTTAAAAAAAAACAAATAGATTCCAACAAATAGATTCCACTTAACTTTAACACTTCTCCCGGCAAATCGGACACTTGTGAAGATTCGTATAACATTGCATACATAACTTGTGTCTTTCATCACATGGAGGATGAACCAAATAGTGTGATTCATAACACACACAACATTCTCCTTCCTTTGAATCAGAGTCTTCATCATCCTCCTCTTTCTCCTTCTTCTCTTCATTCTCCTTCTTCTCTTCATTCTCCTTCTTCTCTTCATTCTCCTCTTTCTGTAAGTAGTGAGCCCGAACAAGATTCTGTTGATTTTTGAAATGATTTAGGTAAGGATATTTTTCTAAGTACCAATTGATAGCACTATCAATTAGACCATTACTTTTTAAACTTACCAAGGTAATCAACATAATTTTTTCGGGAAGATCATCTTGAACATAAATTCTAATAAAATCATTAATATTGTCAAGTGAATTTTCAAAACCGGCCTCTGCATCAGCCTTTAAACATTCAAAAAATCTCAGGATATCATTGGTTACAGAATAAATAATTTTTAAGTTATCCGAAATATCTTCAGAAGGAGGATTTCCTTTTTCTTGATTTATTTTGACTCCCTGGAGCAAATATCTTTTGGCCAGACCATATTTTTTATTATTCATGTAATAAAGAGCCAGAAAGTTCAAGCATTCAGGTGTTCCAACTTCTTGCAAATCAAACATGAATGGTTCTATTTTATTATACTCATTTTCACCCAACAAGACATCCATAAAAATAGGAAGATTAGTTTCTTTATCATGTTTAAGTGATTCCTTAAAACATTCATAAAATTCCTCTATTTCTCCCAGTTTAAAATGACATATTCCCATAATAGCATAAACATAACCTTTTTTTGTAGAGCTGGGCTTGCGTCCCTTTTGTAAAGCTTTTTTTAAATGATAAATTGCTTTTTGATATTCTTCCATATTTAAATAACAATATCCAATAGAGTTATAAATACGAGAAATATCACTATAATGTTCACCATTTTTAACTAGATCAAGAGCTATTAAAGCGTATTTTAAAGCGTCTTCTGGTTGTTTTATTTTGTTGTAATGAGCACATAACATTGCACAACATTCAGGTGAATTGTGATCGACTCCCAGGTGAAGAAATTTAACTTCGTCATCTGAATTATCCGCTAGTCTTGATTGCATAACTAAATATGTAAAATAAATCGGATCCTGTTGATCTAGATTTGGTGCTTGGGAATTTTTAGTAAAAAGATCATAAATTAAATCAACATTTTTTGGATTCTCAAGATATGATTCATCTTTGGCATCTAAAATAAAATTAATTTTTTTAACCTTTTCTCTGATCAGGATAAGTTTTTCAGAGTTATTAATATCTTCAAAGCTCATTTAAGGATTACATTTTTAGGAAAGAGTTCTCAAATCAATTTTTTATATCAGCAAAAACAAGTTTAAGTTGTATTAAATAAAAACTTAATTAATAAGTAATACAAATGGCTGCTAATCAAATTAATGGTTATTTCAATACTCTAAATGTCAACAATACTAATGGTCGAGTCAAGTTAGATGTCGATGGTAATTTGCGTTTAGTATCAAAAAGATTGTTCTTAACATGTTCGGGAGCAGTTCAGTTTAGTTCAGATTCTTCTTCATATTGGTCAGCTTCCAGTGGAAATTTGAAACTTGATGCTGAATCAGGCCGAATTATCATTGATTCCGGTACTAGTGGTACTACCGCGATCGCCATTCAAGCAACTCATGCTAGTGGTGGGGTAACAGTTAGTTCTGGAACAACCGGAACAACTCTGACCAGTACAGGTGATGTTAAAATTAAATCTTCGGGAAATGACATCAAGCTCGGGACACCAGATGAGGACTATGATACTTTAAATTCCGAGAACGAAACTGTCAATATTGAAATGGAAGCAACCAGTTACATCGCGGCAAATTGTCGTGACTTCCAAGTTACAACTACTGAATCAATTAATTTGATTTCTCAATCGGGTGATTTTAACATTGGTACTTCAGTTGTCTCACCTTTTTTCAAAATGGTTGATGGGGCTCTTCTGCTCGATTCAACTGAAACAACCGCATTAAAGAAACTTCTAATCGATGTTGATAGCACCAGCATTCAAAAGCCCTCATATGATGGTATTCTAGTTCGATCACTGAATGATGGTATCTCAGCAGATTTAACTTTGCAAACCAACAGTGCCGCAAGTGTAATCTCCCTTGGTGTTGAAGCCCCAGATTCAGTCAACGCGGTCCATGAAAAATATTTAGCCTACAAAACAGGAACTAAGATCATTCCCCTTGAAGCTCCACGTGATTTTTCATCCAATGATGTTGGTAAAACATTTTATTGGAACACCTCTGGAGCAAGCGACAGTATCACTGGTGCCGGAACCTTTATCACATCAGCATCCCTGAATTCAGCCAACGCAGCCTTGACATTAACAACCGGTGGTACTTATACCGGAAGTACAACCAAATACTACAAAGTTGAAGTCGATTATGTTAATTCAACTCCCAATCGTTTTAAATGGTCTGGAGATGCCGGAGCCACCTTTAGCGCGGAACAAGTCGCGATGACTGGCAGCGCAATCACCCTGGAAAGTGGTATTACAGTTACTTTCAGCGCCACCAGCGGTCATACTCTTGGTTCCTATTGGACTTTCACGACTATGCCTGTTGCCACAGTTGCCTCAAGCGGTTCCAGAGCTTTACAGCTAGGTCATACCTTAAGAACTGGAGCAACTTACTTGACTAACACCAAAGAAACTGATCTACAAATTAAAACTAGCAATCATGAAAGAATTCGGGTCACTGACAATGGTCAAGTTGGCGTTGGAGTCGGTCAACCATCTTCAACCTTTGAAGTTCAAAATAAAATCGGTCAAAAAGTTCTTCTGAGTACCACCTACACTGATCAACAATTAAACCCGTGTGTCGCTGGTCTAGTCAACGGTGGATGGATTGCCGTTTGGGAATCTTATGTCAGCAGTCAATATGATATTTTTGGACAAATCTTTAATGCTGATGGAACTAGAAATGGTGGCCAGTTCAAAGTTAATGTCGCCTCAAGCACCAACCAATCGTTTCCTCATGTCACCGCCAGCATTAATAAAACTTATGGAGGCTTTCTAGTTGTTTGGAGCACCGAACACACCGCCAATAATGGTCTTTATGATGTTTATGGTCAAATTTTTGATGAAACTCTCGCTGATGGCTCAAGAGCCTTGAATTCCTTTGACATAGAAATCAATGCAACTTCATCATACAGTCAAAAGTATCCCAGATGTGTTGGATTAGAAGATGGAAATTACATTGTTGTTTGGAGCAGTAATCATGAAAGTAGCGGAAGCAACATTGATGTTTATTTCCAAAAAGTAACTAGAACAGGTAACTTGAGCGGCGGAGAAACTAAGGTCAATACAACTACAACAGATGCTCAAACATATCCCTATGCTGCATCTATTACCAGCAATGATGGTACTATCCCAGGTGGATTCGTCGTTAGTTACATGAGTGAATACAGTTCGGGGGTCTACAACGTTATGTATCAACAATATACTTCGGCATCAGTTGCCTCTGGAAGCGAAGTGACTGTCACTGGAGGATCTCCAAAAACTTACGGGCGAGTTGCTATGGAAGGGTTATCCAGCGGTGGTTTTGTAGTTGTTTACAATCAAGTTTATCATGGTGATAGTTCCCGCCTAACTTACGTTGATGGCGGTGATCAAGATACTTTAACTGGTGTGACTTCAGGTGCCGCGGGTACTCTATCAGGAACTAATTCTAGTTATCCAACTCAGGTTAAAGTAACTATTAGTTCTGGAACCTTTCAAGCTGGTGAAGATTTTACAACAAGTTTAAGTAGCCGAACAGAAAAGGTTGAATCCGTCTCATCAACTTCCAGTATTTATTCTTTAACCGCATCAGATATCGAACTGACTTTGTCGCGAGACATTAAAGTGATCAAAGCAGCCAAGTATGATACATCATCTTCAACAGCTATTTACAGTATTGCAAGTGTCAACACAACAGCTATCAAAGATGATCAAGAGTTACAAGACACCAGCCCAACCGAATGGATTAGAGAATACACAACTTTTAGCAGTCAATGGCCGATGCCAAGTATTTCAACAACCAATGATAAACATTTCATGGTTGCTTGGACTAACGGAAAGATTCCAAGTGTTTATTATCAGAAATTTAATGCCACCAGTGGTGCCAAACTGGGATCTGAAACTTTGATCCAAAAAAGCAGTCAAGAACTCAAACAACGAAATCCAATCATCACTAATATTGTTAACAAAACCAGACAAGATAACGGAATGGTTATTGCTTATGATGCGGAAACGTATGATACTTCGAAACATGGTGTCTTCGCTGAGTTAGTCAATAATGATAATCCACTGGTCAAATTAGAAAATGGTTTAGCTTCTTTTAACTTTATGAATGACGGAGCATTTGGCCTAGGAACAAGTAGCCCTGCTTCAGATATTCATTTAAAGAGCGAGAATCCTTATCTGACTTTACAGAATTCAACTGTTGAATGTGGTAATGCATTGAGCGAAGGTAAAGTTTACTTTAAGGATGCTTCTAACAACTTTTTAGCTGAAATTAAAGGTTGTTATGGATCTAATTATGAAACAAGAACACCTGTTTCGACTTCTTTAATTGGATGGTACAAGTTTGATCATTCTGGGGGAACTATTTCGGCTCTTGATAGCTCTCCATCACAGAACAATGGTACCCTAAATGGATTTGATTTGGATACCTGTTGGGGAACTGGTAAAATTAGAAATGCTCTGACCTTTGATGGGGTTGATAGTTATTTGAATTGTGGTTCCAGTTCGACAATTGCTGATATCGGTAACGGTAGTTTCAGTGTTGCAACTTGGCTCAAGGTTAATCAAACTGCTTCAACTGGAAGTACTAATATGATTATTTCTAATAGTGGTGGAACAACTGGGGGATTTTTTAGACTCTCTTTGAATAATGCTTCTAGTTCAGTTGCTGTTGGTACTTTGTACACGGCGGGTGGTGCTCAAACAGTGACTGGATCAACCACTTTAACTGATGGCGCTTGGCATCATTTAGTTTATGCTATTGATAGCACTAATTCGAAAGCCCGACTCTTTGTTGATGGGGCAATTGATTCTTCGGCAACTGTAACAGGTGCTCAATCAACTCCGGCTGGAAGTCCAAATGTGTATATTGGAGCCTTAAATTCAGGTAGTTCATTTTTGCTTGGTACGTTGGATGATTTGAGATTGTATAGCACAAACTTGAGTGCCAGCAATGCTTCCGAAATGTATAATAATTCGCAATTAATTAAAGGAAAAATCGTATTAAAGACTAACAATGGAACTGGTTTAGAAAGTGATGATTTGGTTCGAAGTGTGGTTATTGATTCAGATGGTTGTTTTGAGAGTTTGAGAACTCGTGGTCATCCCAATTCAACTTTGACGGGAACCTTGACACCAACTGGAACAAGTGTTGCTGGTTCTAGCACAACCTTTTTATCTCAGGTCCAGGTTGGTGATCAACTCTTTCTAAACGCCGAAAGAAGATCAGTAACTGGAGTTGCAAGTGATATTGCCTTGACCGTTTCTGAAGCTTTTGTTGGAACAACTGGGGATAGCACAACAGAAAGAATTCCATCTATTTTATCAGCGATGGATCGGTCTTCAAACATTAACATGATTATGGATGCTGATGGTAATTTAGGTCTTGGATTACCAAATCCAGAATCTCGATTACATTTGGCTGGGACTGGAGCTGCTCGAGATCTTCCATATCTTTATCTGTCTAACACAACGGCTGAAAATACGAGTGGAGGACGAGAAACCAGAATTCTTTTCAAGGGTTATAAGTCAACCAGTCATCATTCCATCGGTCAGCTTGAGGTATCTCATGAAGGCACTGGGGCCGATAAAAAAGGTAAAATGAGTTTATCAGTTAATAATGGAACTGCTTTAACTCAAGGACTTATCCTAAATAGTTCCGGATATCTCGGAATAGGAAGTGCATTTAATCCAAGTGTCCAATTAGAAATTAAGGCTAAAAGTACTTCAGAGGCAACCATTTTATTGAAAAGTGGTACTGATGATGAAGCTTTATTGGGTGCGGCCTCGAACATCAAATTTCAAGCTGATGGTCTTGGGTCAGCTTATGCTCAGATTACTGGATCTTCAGATAGTACTGGCGATGGGGTAGAAGGTCGTTTAGATTTTTATACTAATGATGGGTCCAGCAATGTAACTAGAATGGTGATGAAAAATGATGCGGGGATTAGTTTTTATTTACCAGAACCAATTAATCGCTTTCACATTAGTCCAGTCCTTCTTGATCCTCCTGATGGTCAAACAGTTTCGTTGACTGGAACAACGGTGACGGGCATTGGTACCTCATTCACTGATGCGATGATTGGTGGAATTATTTACTTTAAAACAAGTCGGGTTAGTCGAATCATTACTGCTCGCGGAGGAACAACCTCATTAACCGTTTCAGTTACCGGAACCTATTCTGCCCAAGATTACGTGATTTACTATTCGGGCATTAGCATTAATTCTAGCGGCAATATTGGTTTGAACACTGCTCAACAACACTCTACTCTTCATGCTGATGGATCAATCGCAACTGGGTTAAAGAAGATTACTTACGCGGATACTACTTCTGGTGATTTTACCATGACCGCAGAATATAATACTGTGTTGGTTGCTACTAATAACAGCGGGGGTATTACGTTGAATTTACCAGCTGCAGCGAATGTAACTGGTCGTATTTATAATATTAAAAAGACTTCAAGTGATGCCTACAACTTGATTATTGATGGCAACAGCGCAGAAAAGATTGATGCTAACACTCAAATAACTATTACGGCAATTAACAAATATTTAATGATTCAGAGTGATGGTACAAAATGGCATATCTTATCAGACAATTTGTAAGTAGAGTTGGAGTTAAGAGTTAGAGTTAAATTTGTAAAAATTATCAAGGGCTTGTTGAAAGTTATTTTTCTCTCCAAAAAAGAAAGCATTTGGGCGAAACTTTAAAATATGTTTGGTGGCAACTTCGGGAGTTGTTTTAGTTATATGAATTAGAAAAGCTGCTGCAACTGTTGCGCTTCTTTGTGCTCCTGCCTGACAATGAATTAAAATATTTTTTCCTTTTTTATAACGTTCTTCAAGTTCCTTAACAACTGAAGGCAAAGCTTGAAACATATTATTGATATCAACTTCCCGGCCATGGTCTTCTAATGAAAGTCTTTGATATTCAATCGAAAGAGTATCTTCGAAGACATTTTCCAAATCGGTACTGCAATTTAAAATAAAATTAATTTTATTTTTAATCATAAAATCATGGGATTTAGAGGTTTGAGCATCTCCCACAAAGAGTCCATCAAGTATTTCTGACATGAATGGTGTTTTGGTGTTTGGTGACATCTAAAGCAAACTTTTTTTACGCATCATGTACTGTTGATATGGAAGAAGTTCTACTTCTAACTCCGGATGAATTAACAGAAAATCTTGAACAGCTTCTTGGACGGTGGGAATCCTCTGTGGATTTTCCCAATTATAATCATCTCCAGTAATCAAACCATCCACTTTGACTTTTAAGTAAGCATTTTTCAAATCATTCAGAACAAAATCATACTCGTGGTTGCCATCAATGTAAATCCAATCAAAAAAATCATTTTCAAACAACCTAAAAGCTTGATCTGATTTGTCTCGAATGATGTGAACATTGGGGGATGGGTTAAATTTTTTAAGAACTCCTTGATAAATTAATTCCATGTCAATTTGGTCGGTGGCTTTCAATCCACCATACCATTTATGAGGGAATTCTGGTTGAAATAACCATGGATCGATTAGATAAAGTCTTTTGGGATTTTTTTCTAAGATTTGATTGGAAAAGTGTCCTTTCCAAACTCCGATTTCCGCACAAATGGAGTTTGGAGTAATGAAGTCTAATACTGGTCGATACTTTATTTTAGGTTTATTCATCATTTAAGTAAAAAATAACATAAAAAAAATGAGATTAAAAGAAACTAATGAATTCAGAAATCAAATCAACGAATTATGTATTGGGGGTTGAAACCAGTGAGAATAATTTTACTTATGTTCACGAATCTCCTTATTTAAAAGAGAAAGTTGATCCCAAAAAGAAACATTATGTTAATATTTTTGAAAAAATAAATTTAAATGAAGCAATTGAAGAATTAAATAAAGCTTCCAAAAAATGGACTTTTAATGCTACTCAATTAAGTGATTTAGGTCCATATTTTGATGTTCATGCGGAGCACAAGAATCATCAATCACCAGAATATATTTTTCATTTTAAACTGAAGAAGGAACACACTCCGGTTGAAGCAATGAATTATTTCATGACTCACGAGATCAATGTCGAATGTTCAGTGGGAATGACTATTTTTATTTTGCATTGTTTATGGAAATATCTAGGAAATAAAAAATTTAATAAGTTGCATCCACTTTTTGTCATTAAATCAATTTCAGTTAATATTAATCCTATTATCCAGTTGTTGTTTCGAACTCGCAACTGTGGTCATATGGAACCGTGTGATATTGAGAGTCAAAAAGAAAATTTAAAACATCTACCAGCTGGAAGTTATTGTTATTTGAGAGGATCAATGGGTTGGTATAATTATATTACTTCAAGTAATCGTTATGATAAAAAAGTAATTGAGATTAACAGACAAGGAGAAAATTTGTTATATTTAGGAGATAATAAATTCCTTGGTTTCTGGCGTCGTGATGCTTTTGATGCGTCTTACAAAGGTGATTCAGCGGCTTTTGTAACTCAAGATTTTGATGATATTTTGGATAGTTTAATGGTCAATGGTAAAAGAACTTTGTTGGAATCCGTTGACAATCATCGTCATTTATATCGACGATTTTTGGTTTATCATTTAGATGAATCAGATGGAGTTAATGTTAATGCCAAATCATGCCATATTGACAATCAAAAAATTGGAAAGTATGTTGAGAAAGTTTTTCAAGAGCAAAGAGAGATGACTGATGAAAAGTTGAATATTTTGTATAATCCCTTTGACGTAATGGGAATTGATGGCTTTTCTGATATGTATTTGGATCTGGATATTTTGAGTAATTTAGATCAAGTAATTGCTGATCAGGTTCATTACAAGAACCTAGTTGAAGGAGCTTTAAAAGCTTATCGTCGGGGATTCATTGCAATTCAGGACACAACTTTATTGCAAGTTGCAATGGATAATTTGGAACGAGAATATCCAATGTTTGGCTTAGTTGATTACCAACGTCATAAGTATTTTAGTTTATGTGGTTGGGATGATCATGTTCCTTCAATAAATAAGAATGAGTTAGTAAACTTTCCGGTTTGTTTGGGACGAGTGACTGATGAGAATCATGATTTATCATCAGCTGAGTTTTATCCATGGGATTCAACGGTAGAAAATTGATAAGAATTATTAGATTCAGATTAATGATTATTAAATCTAGAAATCATTGTGATGGTTAAAGAAAAATCCAGTACCCATTACAGTACCCATTACAGTACCCATTACAGTATCCATTACATCAATGGCTCACAATATATCATACGTGAGGGTAAAGTGTATGATCAAAAAAACCGTTTGGGGGTAGTTTATTCGCCTGGTGGAGGAGCTGGTTTAGTAAGTTGGTCAACAGATAATATTTTACCAAGTGATTACAGGTTAATATTTGGAATTTTATTTGGATTAAGAATGAGTCAAATAAGAATTGTCTTTGAACACCTTGATTTGTGTGTTGGAGGATGGAAAAATGCTAGAATTGCTTGGATTCCAGCTAATTTAACATATGAGATAGGTGATAATGATGGAAACGAATATCTGATTTTAACTGTTTAGGTTTTTTGATTCTCTTTTGATTTCTTTTAATTTCTTTTAATTTCTTTTAATTAAAAATTGAAATAGAACTTAAAAATTCTTTTTAAGTTGTATAAAAACAGAGCCACCAACTTTAATGGAATCGCCAGATTTAGCAGTATCACCAGATCAATCACAAAATTATGTGAAATCATCTAACTCATCATCTAACTCGTCATCTAACTCATCATCTAGTTCACTAGAATCGTCATATTTAAAAAAGCCTGACATGTATAAAAATATTAATCATAGTCAAATGGTACCCATTCACAAGCCGGACAAATCTTACTTGGGACAGGCCTATGATGGAATATGTGCTGGAGCCAGTAATGTTGGATCACGAATCGAAATCGCTTATGCGTACGTTTATTATTGGGTCAATTATAGTGTTCCCTGGTATTTAAGAGATCGTGGGGTAATTGGTTAAGATTGAGGTTAAGATTGAGATTGAGATTGAGATTGAGATTGAGATTTAGATTTATCTTGGTTAAACAAGGGTCTCTCTCTTCGCAGATTTTTTAAAGAACTTTTCTGAATTTATTTTTTTAGTTAAATAATGATATTTGGTCATAATTTTATAAGCCCAATAAGAATTTCCAGCAACAAATCCAACATAAATCATCCAGTTTAAGATGTTCCAGATTGAATTTGCATCTGGATTAGATCTGGATTGTTGATGGTATTTTAAAGTCGAGTGGAAGGTAATTCCTAACCCAACAAAGACTCTAATCATCAGAAAACCAATTAGATTGAAAAGTGTCAAATCATAATGAAGTTTGGGATATCTTTTGGAAAATCGCCAAGCTAGTAAAACTGGATTTGTTATTTCTCCTAGAATCAGGATGATCAAGAAAACAAGATCGTACAGTTCATGATGAAGAGATAAGTAAATTATTGATCCGATGTGATGAAGAATGAATTCTGGTGTTCTGGTGTTGTAAATTGTATCAGCTAGGAAATATCCCATGGCGATATAAATTACCATGCTTTTTTTGGCCATAAACTCTTGAACTTCCGTGGCTTCAAGTCCCCCAGGCTTGAGAAGTTGACTAAAAATATCTGTCAAAACGTAAGTGCAAGTGTTAAGTATAATCACGCAAAAAATCATCGTATAAAGCAGTGGTGTGATGCTTCTTGGATATTTGAAACACTTTGAGCCCAGATCTAAAAGAGGCTTCAAACATAGGAAAAATGAGAAAGAATAAATGAGTGTAGTTGGTATCATCTTTTTCAGCTTTGAAATTTCAGGATTGTGTCAAATGACAATCAATTTTACAAGTCATCACGGGACTTATCATTGAAATTAATAAAAATTCCTTTCACCGTATTACTAGGAGGTTTATCAACGCGTCCATGCACTAAATCAACATGGTGTTGTCGACAGAAACTTATCCCGCTAATCTTCTTTCTTTGACAGCGACCTCCAAAAATTTCTTTTTTTTTATTTTGCTTTTTTTGATAAAAGCCACCAAACCAAGTTCTCGCCAAACAACGATCACTTGAATCAGGAAGCAGAGATTGTTTTACCGCAACTGTTGATTTTGGTTTATAAGAAATCCTAAGTTCACATTCCTGGTAAAAGTTTAAAAGTTCATCGTAAGTAAAACAAAAATCTTCCCCATATCGGTTTGTAATTAGCTTGAGAATCTTTTTGACCTCAGAATCGAAAGTTTCTTCCAGCGCTCGGTGTAAATAATAATTGACTTCTAAGCTCATACAAAAAAAATTTAGAGGATTAATAAACAAATCAATTTTTATTCTAAGTTTTAAATTCTAGGCTCTAGGTTCCTCTGGCCACGGAATTGGTTGATAAGGATGTCCCATTTTATCAAGATACTCTCGGGCTGCTTCAAAATATCCTAACCAGACGCTTTCAAAAGAAAGTTGCATTGGGTCATAGTGAGCACAATGAATATAATTTTGATAAATATTACGTATTTGATATGTGATAGACCATTTGGTTTTTCTCATAATTTTATTGTTTGCTAAAGATAAACCTTTTGAAGGGGTTTGTTGCATTTCAATGTCAAAACGTCTCAGGCGGCTCTTGATCATTTTGACATTTTCTGGTAAATTTAATTTTGACATTGAATGTTAACTTTCTCTTTTAGTTTTAGTTCATTCTCTTTTTCTTTTAGGCAAAATCAATTTTTCTTTTTTTCTCTGATTTAAAGTAAAGGTTATGGTTAAAAGAACCCAAAAAAAGCAAAAAGCCGGGGGATTCACCCACAATTTGGCTCAACCTGTCGGTGGACAGATGGAACGAGTTGGATATTCTGAATGTTGCCCTCCAGTTTACAACAACAATCAAATGGTCATGGAATCCAGTGGCCAACCGATGTGTGGTGGTAGTAAGAAAACATCCAAGAAGCGCAGCCGATCCAGTGTTAGATCTAGATCTAGATCTAGCGCCAAAGACTGCAATTGCCGTAGTCAATGCAGTGGAAGATGTCATTGCAAAGTTTGTAATAAACATTTCAAAAAACACATTAAAGGGTGCAACTGTACTAGTTGTACTAAGAGAAAACCAGGTAAAGGTCGTTCTGTTCATCGTTGCACTTGCAAAGGATGTCAGAAACATCGCACTAACCATGGATCAACTTGCCAGTGCCATAAGTGCAAGTGAGTAAGTAAGTAAGAGTGAGTAAGTAAAATTCATAGAAAAAATTGATTTGAAGTTTTTAAATAATTAGTCTATCCTTTATTGACAAATATGCCAGTTTCAACAAAGATTAGCAATAAGACATCACAACAGGTGGTTTCTCCCGTTGTTGGGGCCATTTTAGGATTTTACTATCGACCTTTAATCGGATTCCTAGTTGCTTTGGCGTTTGGTTTCCAAGAATCGCCATTTAAGCTCAAGACTAAGTATTTTGGTTGCAAAATTAATTGGCAACTTTTTCTGATTTACTTTGTAATTGGGCTTGCCGGACAAGTTTTAGATACCATGACACTTTTTCTAGGATTACTTCTAGGAGTGGGTGTTAGGTGGTATTTATCTGATGGTGACCTAGCGAAATACAATCAGTATTTTGCGATGGGTCTAGACTATTTTAAAGATAGTAAATTCTCTTTTAATCATAGTATTCATGAAAATACCGATTGGATTTTCAAGTATTTACAAAAAGATTCGGAAAATATTGAACTTACTCAGCCTTCAGAAGCTGAAACTGATCCTTCTAAGTTAGATCATTTTCTTCAAGAAAATCAAGATCTGACTCTGACTTCAGAAGCTGAGGGTGAGGGACCATTTGATGAACCTGAAAATCTTGACGATTACCAGGTAAATCCTTCGATTTCTTCAGGGATACTGGGATCACCTTCAGAATCTGGAACTAATCCAGCTAGCTCGTCACTTGGCTCAGGTGGCATTTCATCCTCAAATTCTTCTCCCAACTCGGGAGCATCTTCGAATCCTTCTGGGGCAGCTTCAGTGGCAGCACCTTCGGAACTAGATGAACTCAAGTAAGAAGATAAGTGATAGAGAAGAACAACAACTCCGATGACTAATAAAAGATTAAATACCATATCATTGCATTTTTTTCCCATGTATCCAATGTAGACCAAGAGAGGGGCAACAACTAGAACGTGTAAAAGATTGGTTGTGGCTTTATCCATTTCAAATAAATTTGCAGTTTATATAATCTAAAGATATTTTTTTCTTAATTTTTGCTTCTTTATTTGCTTCTTTAAAAGTCAAATTAAAGTCAAATCAAAGTCAGATCAAAGTCGGATGAAAATCAAACTTTATTTCAACATGAAAGGTAAATGGATTCTACACAAATAGATTTTAGCAAGTATAAACCTATCCTAGATCAATATAAAATTTTTGTTTGGGATTTTGATTATACTTTACTGAAGATTCATGCCTATGCCCAACAAATAACAAAAAGCCAAGTTGAAAGTCTCAGTTGGCATAAACTAAATTCATTACATTTTGCCGATCCAATCTTCTTCCGTGACCTAGTAGCTTATTTAATCAAAGAAAATAAAAAGGTGGCCATTATTAGTTTTGGTACCTACAATGTCATCAAGGCCTATTTAGACCGTTTGTTTGGCGGAGAACCTATCTTTGGACTCCACAACATTTACACTCCATTAGAAGGAAATAGAAGATATGATGCAACTCTAAGACCCAGCTCAAATAAAAATCAATATTTGATTGATTTAGTTCGGGGTTCGCCAGGAACCAAATATTCTGAAGTAATCATGTTCGATGATTCTTTATCAATTCTAGATGCGGCTAAAACAGATCTAGGAATTGAAACAGTTGGTGTCGAGAAAGGAACTGGCTTCACTAGAAGAACTATGGATTCACTTCTTCAGGAATTGGATGAACCAGTTGAAGAAGTCAAAGAAATAAAAAAAGAAAAATCTGAACCTCCTAAAGATAAAGAATTAATTGAAGGGTTTCAAGGGGAGGAGGATCAACAGGATACAGATCAAAAAGAGTTTGATTTAGTGGAAGGTTTCAATAAGGTCTTTCATGTTAGTGATTGGGTAATGAATTGGGTTAATATTTTGGCCTTGATTTTAATTGCGGCTTATTGGTATTTTTAAGATGCTACTTGCGGTAATGTTGTTAATGCATTTATTCCAGTTTGATCCGCATGTGGAGCCCCACGATCTAAAGTTGCCTGGTATTGTGAGGGAGTACCAGCATCTGCAGATGTGAAAAACTTTTTTGCATCTGCGTCAGCCACTTCTGCATCTGTTAATATATCATGTCTTTTGGCTCTTTTCCTTGTTATGGAAGAGCGCGTGTGCCACTTCTTAGTTGATTTTTCAATATCTGCTGATGTTAAAGAGAATTTATCTGTATATTTAGATCCATATATACCAGTACTTTCCTGCATTTTAGCTGAAAGCTGGTGTAGCTTCATTTTGGGATTAGCCAGACGAAGTTGTGCAAAATCCTTGATACATTCTGAGCCATTTATTTCTGAGTGAAGCATAGCAAGCTGAGCACATTTTTTTTGAACACCTTTGTTAACTGCTTGAGCTGCTGTGGCTCTCTTGGAAACAAGTGCAACATCAGTTTTCCTTTCCATTTTTTTATACGCTGCTACCTTAAGTTCCAATCGCGCCTTAGCCTCCTTAATAGGTTTCATACTGTTTGTTTGTTTAGTTAACAAATTGGTACTATATGTTTTTTTCTGTTGTGTCAAAAGTTTCTTTAAAATACCATCACAATCTCCACCAGCTCTACATGCATCCCACTTAGTCATATCGTTTCCAGTTAACGTTTTCCCAGCAGCTTCAATCTCATCTTGCATTTTTGTGGGTTTTATTTTCTTAAAAGGTACCTTGCCAAGTTGGGTCTTAGTTAATTCTAATTTTGCTTGGTTTTCAGTAGCTATTTTTTGTATATTCGCAGTCAACTTCATTTCAGCTCTATTAACTTGTGCTTCCATTGCTTCAACACGAGCCCACCGATGTTTTTTATATGCCGCTAAGCTAGAGGTTGTTCTATCTCTTCTAGTTAGTTTTCTGCTTAACGCTCGTTTTCCTCTTTGGGATCTTGTCCTAATAGCAACATCACCAGCTTTGTCAATATATCCCGTGCGACCAGTTAGTCTTCTTGCTTTCGATCGCGTCCATCCGGCTTTTCCAAGCCCATGCCAGCCTGATTTAGCTGACATAGCCGCGGAATCTGTTCTTCTCAATGCAGATGGTATTCCTAATCCACCATGTTGTTTATGTTTTAATTGTGTTCTTTTACCTCTTCTATGATAAGGTTTTTTTTGTGTTAATTTTGCCATTAAATCTTTTTTTATTTTGATTCTCTTTTACTTTACTTTAATCTTAATAGACAAAAAAAAGTTAATTAAGACTTAATTTATAAAAAGTATTCCCAACATCATTTCTCCAATCTCTATTTCTCCCAGCCCTTTTGCCGAGCGACTCTCATAAAAGCTTCCATCGCCTCTTGTTTCGAATATTCGGCTTGGTATCTACTATATGGTTCCAGATCAGGATTTCCTCCTAGAATTTCACTCTGAACTTGGATCAAAGCTTGACCAACTGAGTAAGTTGGCATCCATCCTTGGCTGGTCAAGAGTTCTGTACAGATACTCCCGCCAATTGTTACCCGACCAGTATGAAACTTAAATCGTGGAGAAATCACCCTCATAAAAGGAGGAGCCATTGGGAAGTCAGAAGGAAATGTTAATTCCATCTTAATTCCATTAGGATGATTCTCGGAACTCTCGGCATACGAATCTAGAGCCTTTTGCAGTTTCTCTTTTTCAGGAAACCTCATCGTCACTTTCCAAATATGAATATTATCATCCTCAATATCGATTTCAAAATAATCGAGATAATCAGTCGCTCGCCCCAGCTCCCTTCGATCCTTCATAATTCTAGTGACAGCCATTGAACTAGAATTTCCAATAAAAGCCTTCTCGGCTGCTGTTAAACTTCTCTGAGGAAGTCCATCGGGATCACCATCGAAAGTTTCATGAATTTTATCATCAGCTTTTTGATCAACTATCTTTTCGCTGACCGAGAAATCATCCTCAAAATCATCTGAATTAAAACCTTCTGATTCTGATTCATATTCAAATTCAAATTCATTATCTGAATTGTCGTTATCTGAATTGTTTTCATCCGAATTGTTGTTGGACATTTATTCAGATACTGAAAAGTAAATAAAAAATTCAATTTTATCAAACCCAAAATCAAGCTTTTAGATAAGTGTCTAAAATATTTTTGAGTAATCCTTCTCCATCCTTATTGCAACCATGCATCACCATTTCTTGTAATTGGTCATTCTTTAGAAAATCACCAAAGAAACTAACAAAACCGGCTAATTTTCTCTTAGTTTCAGTCCAGTAAGCTGGTTCAAAAGTCACTGGGATAATCTTGATTTTTCTCTCGCGTTCATATGGTGTTTTGGTAGAGCTCGAGTTATTAATTTTTAAACTCTCCACCAGATGACCTTGGTTTAGACCAGTTAATTTCAAATAGGATTGAATTTGAACTTTTTCATAATCTTTTAAGACGCCAAAAAGTCTTTGGGTTCGGTTCTTAATTTCCACCAGAATCTCTTCTCCATTAGGTTGAGTAGCCATTCCATCAATCTTACCAATCAAATTCCATTCAACGGGAGGGAATTGAGATGTGACAACTTTTTTAACCACCTTTCGTTGCTGATCAGTAATCTTGAAACCAGTTTGGGAACTGTACATATCTATCGCGGAATTTTCGTGATGTGTACCATAACCTCGGTTAGTGAAGCTGGTGACTAAAGAAGCTAACTTCTCTCTTTTCTCTATCATATCAGGAGTATTAACCTTGATTAGGTTAACATCACGGAGAATCGCTCTTTGATTCCGCTTTAGGTCACTACGGCACTCAGCTTTCATCGAATTTTTAACTCGATCTCTTAAATCTAAACCAAATCTATTTCCTAACTCCAACATTTGCTCCCATTCAGTTAAGGCCTTAAAAGATTGGCCAGTTTGGTTTTCCAATTCAATCAACTTTTTACTGTAGCCTTCAAAATCAATCTTCATCCATAATCCTACTAAAACTTGTGATAAAGTTCCATAGGGATTTTCGTTAATGTAAGTAGCCAATTGGCTAATTGGGACATAAATTTGTTTCGCTTCCATTTTTCTTCTTCGTTTTTGAGACATATAATATACGCGACTTCACCTTAAGCTAATTAACTCGTAAAATCTCCTTATACCCCTTTTTTCCACTATAAAAAATAGGTTTTTCCAAGGAAACAAACGAGTTCCCCTAATTCCTCTTTCTAAAAAAGTAGATTTTTCATTTTCAAAAGGGTTTGCTCTCCAACTGTTAGACAACAATAGGAGATTCTTTTGAGATGTATCGAGTTCTCTTTATGATATGATGATTTATATGATGATTTGATTCTTGAAGCATGGCGAGGTCTAAGTAATGGTTTTCAATTTCTTGATTTCTCTTCTTAACTCTTTTCTTGTAATCAAGGTTAGAAAACTTAGTGTAAAGCTGTCTAATTAATTCATCTTGATTTTCATCAATCAGAGATTCTTGATACATCGCCAGGTAAAAGTTAACTAAACCACATTGATAAAGTCGGCTGCCTCTAGAAAGAACTGGATAATACTCTTTAAAATGGTCCTCTACTGGTGATCGATAAACAACCATGTCGAGGGTTGATCTAAATTGAAGGGAGTGTTTTTTCTTGGTGTAAATTCTTCGTCGAATGCAGAACCGCCTCAAAGTAAAAATCATTTGAATCCAATCTACTAAATCCGGTGGATAAGGGCAATGTTGGGTTACAGGCTTGTAATCATTTAAAGATGTCTCAAAGAATTGCATTAAAAGAAACTGAACTATTTTACGATTTTTCATTCGCTGCATCCATTCAGTAAAATAGCTAGATTTACCAATTTTCCACAATTTGGCTTTTTCGATCAATTCAAATTTCCAAACAAAACAATCATACTCTGATTTATTGCACCTGGCACAAATCGGCCCATCGTTGTAATAAAAATGTTGCTTAAAATAGACCAAATACGGTTGTTTTGATGCCCATGATCCCCAATAAAGCACATTGTTCATCAGATAATCATTTAAAAGATACTGATCAGTATAGGCCAAATTTTCCATCTCAAATGAATATTGATCCCGGTGAGTTTTTGAATCAATCGGCAGAAGCTGGTTAAGAAGAACAAATGATGGATTGTCTTCAGCACAGACTCGACCTTTGAAGATGAATATTTTCCAAATCAAGTCTCTTTCTTGAATGGTTAGACTTTCCGGATGGCTTAGGGGATGATCCAAAAAGAATTTGATTAGTTTTGGAGAAAAGATAAACGAATGGGAATTCGCCAAAAAGTAATTACCTTGCAATTTTTGAATTAATAGATAATAAACTCGGGCATACGAATGATGCTCTGGATTAAATCCAGTTAACTGAATGAGTTTTTCAATTCTTTCTAGGAGTTGTTCATTATTTAAAAGTTTGTCATAAGCTTCTAGATCTTGATAGCCAAAGGAGTTCATACACAAGCCTAAATACCATTTGATGTATTCGGAAAGGTCTTCGTAGTCGAACCCAGGTATTTGTTCTTTAATTAAATCTAATTTTTGAAAAGAATATTTGGGTTTAATAGTTCGAGCTTGAAAGAGTATCCGCATTATGGAATCCGATGAATCATACCAATCTCGATTACCATCAGTATACGAATCAAAATCCCCATTCTGATGATTTTCTAAGCATGCTTTAAGAACAGCCTTATTTGGATTAATCAAGCTAGCCAAAATAGGATTAAAATCAATATCATCAAAATCAGCACTATCATAATTAAGACCAATTGAGACCAATTTTTGATTTGAAATTAGAACTGGATCAAAATCTTTGACTTTACTCCAAATCCAATTGATAGTTGATCGATTGCTGTATCTATAAGCATTGATTAAGTATGGTTTCCTAACTGACCAATCAATGGGTAATTTTCTCAAAATACCTTCGGCTGAAGGTAATCCAGTTAAAAATTCATCCAAATCTATTCGATCATAGTCTGGTCCATCATATTGATATTTCAATAAATCTCCTAGAAAATCTGATGGACAATAGTCGAAAAGATGTTTAAAGTAGCTAATGTAAGCACTTCTCCAATCGGATGGTCTTTCACCTCGATCATTGGTTGCATCGAAATAGTTAACAGTCAATTTGTCTACCAATACCGCCCAGTCCCGGTAATCGTGAGCATGTTTCTGCCAAAGTTGAAGAAGTTTTTTCCAAATTGCTGGACAATGATTTTTAAGAATGATCTCCAAACTAAGTTCAATTAGCTGGCAACCCATCCCTCTTGGAAAATCATCTTCCGAACCAAGATGATGTTTAAGGTTTGTACGGGATGGCTTGAAATTATCAATATCTTCGAAATCAATTCTAGGAAGACTCATGTATTCTGTAATCGCTTTGGTTAAGATGATTTCTATGATGGGATATGAGTAAGTTAAAATACCATACCTCGCAACATTAAAATAGGAATTATAATGCTGATTGAGCTGATGAAGATTATCTTTATCTTTATCTTTATTTTCATTTTCATTTTTATTTTTAATATATGGAAGGATTTCATCAATGATAAAGTTGTTGTAGATTCTTTGGCATTTTTTATTTTTTATTTTTCGAAGAATGGCTTTCTTTTGCAGAGTTTTCAGGAGAGGGGAAGAATGCTCAATTCCTAGAATTTGATTCATAAATTGTTGGTATTGTTGAAAAGAATTAGTTTGATAATAATTTTTTAGCTTGGTGAAGACTCGGTGAGAATCCGCTGACCAACTGAGATCTAGGAACGTGACTTCGGTGGTGCTTGAAATAATTGGAATTTTTTTTAAGAGTAGATATTCAGCTTGGTATTTTTCGACAACTAGCTCAACTAGATCTTCCCAGTTTGAGTCAATTAAAAGAATTAGCAAGGAGATCAGATCTATTTCATCAGGTTTACTTTTGGTATCTTGAATGATTAGATTTTTCAACCAAGAATGAAAGCTTGGACGAGAATAAAATTTATAATAAAGATGAATCACAATCGGATTGGGATTAATGGCAATTTCAGAAATTGCTTCTGGGAAGCAGCAATGTGGTGGATTACCCCAATCAGCATAGATTGATGTGTAATGTTTATGAATATTTTGACTTTGGTCTGGCAATTCATGGAAACTGGAAAAAATAGATATTCCTAATTGGTCAAGAATATCGTGAAGATCAAAATTTAAAAGATCAAATTTGATTGAATAATCAAAATTTAAAATGTCTTTGATGGATGAGATATCGACCATACTTAATTTTAAAATAATTTGGTTGAAATGAATTCAATCAATTTTTATCTCAAGGACAACTTAATCTGTTGAGAGCATAAACTAGTCCAGGAACATAGAAACACATGGTTAACACTAAACACGTAATAATTTCATTTAATCCTTCAATTAATTTATTTAGAGTTCCCCAGTGAATGTAAGGAAATCCAGTTAAGAAATCTAGTTTATCTAGAATGATACCAAGCGGTGGAAAGATTACGGTAATAATAATATCAAAAATATGAGTTGGCATACACACATTTCCATATCCTAATCCTCCATAAACTAACTTATCATACAAGGTCCATTCATCATTATCTATTTTTTTGTTCAAATCATCATGGGAAGGCATTGTTCTTATTCCTTTGTATTTCCTTTCTTTTTTCCTTTTTGTTTTTCCTTTCTTTTATATCGAGAAAAAAATCACAAAATTTAACTGCTTTTACTCATTGTCAGAGGGTTATATGATTGCACGGCATTATTGTAGTAATTTTGAAGATAGTTAAGAGGATTACCGATCAATAGAGTTTGATTTGGGTTTGACTTAATACTATAGTAAATTGCTATCCCGGTGATCAAAATTGCCAATCCGAAGAAGATAAGTGGAGTGACAGTTTTATCAGTTGCAAATTTGGAAGGTGGTCGGGCTTTTTGTAATTTTCTTCGTTTCATATCACGATACCTATTGGCATAGGGAGCATTATGCATAACAATAATTGCATAAATTAGTCCGGGGATATATTTAAAGAAACAGAGAAATCCACAAAGGAGAATGTTATACCAGGAACTTAAACCACGAGAGATAAAGATTCCCATTGGTGGCAACATAATAGTCATGAAATATCGGAAAAAAGTGTATTCAAAACAACTTCCTTGCTTAGTTTTAAGTTTTCCAGCTAGAAATCCTTTAAAATCACTAAAAAAGAATTGTTGAGTGAAATTAATTCCATCCATCGTGATGTCCAGAAAAAAATTATAAATCGTGGATAAAAGTTTAATAACGATCTCATCAATAAAATAAACCATTATCGATCCCATCGGACCAGTACCACTCATTATTCTTCTTTTATTCATCTGTCTTTCTTTTCTTCTTTGTTTAACTCTCTTTTGAAATCTATTTGAATCATCAAATCCTTCAATAATCATTTGAATGTTACAATCTTACTTAATTTGAAGAAAAAAAGTCCTTGGCGATTAGCGAAGAAAGTTAACAACAGAATGCAGAATTAACAGTACAGAATAATCAGAGCATAAATCAACCCGGGAAAGTAATAACCCAGGGTTAGGATGGCACAAATCAGAATGTTCATCCATCCTTTTAGACCAAGTTCCATAAAGAGACCCATTGGAGGCATTACAACTGTTCCTAGAAGAACTGGAATAGGCACTCGGGCATCTGGTTGGGCATAACATTTCTGTCCTTTGCATTTTTTACCTTTGGTTTGTTTATCTCCTGGAGGAGTCCAGCCCCAAAAGGATTTTGTGATTGGTCCGAAAATCATATTAACCATTTTACGAAAGAATCCGGAAATTGCATCAATTACACCCAAGATCATGATTCTGAGAACAGTAATGATTGATGTTGCGATATCAACTAGAAATAGTTTCGGATTCAAGAAGTCAGTAAAAACCCAGGCAAATACTTTTCCAAGCCATAAAGCCACCTTGAAGAGCATAATGAAAAATTTTCCAATTCCAACCACGGCATCCAAGATTCCTTTAATTGGACCTGTAATGGGCTTAAGAATATCACCTCCGGGGAATCCTCCGCCTTTCGTTCTAATAAAAAAAAAGTACGATTGTTGATAAGGTCCCTCAAAATTAAAGGACTTTGGTAGTAAACGATAACCATCTGTTAAGTAATATTGATGTGGCCGGAGTGCAAATGCATCTTTTATTTGTTTTTGAAAATCTAATTTGTCTGTGATGTAAAATGTTCTTCTAGTTCCAGAAAATTTAATTTCAATTAATTTCATCTTTTAATCTTTTAATCTTTTAATATTCCCACCGAAAAAATGATTTCGACACATACCGAAAAACCAATAAAGATTAAGACTGGAAATCATGAAAACTGGAATGCGAGCATGCTGGAAATTATACCAAACCGTTTGGGACAAGAACCCGAAGTTAACAATTCGGAAAAAGAAGAAACTCGTGACTGTTAGATTCTTAGTTGCTTTACAAAGTAAACTATTCTCCATTTCAAAATGAATCAGAAACCAACTGAGATCAAAAGGAATGGTTGAGATTTCACTCAAATAAAATCTGGCAATTAGACTGGCCATAGCCACTTCCTGATGCGTCGGAGAATAATAATTATATGCGGGCACAATTATCATCAATCCATGATGAATTAAATAAGCTTGCCAACTATTTTTGAATTGATGTCGGTGCAATAAAATCACACTCAAATCAACAACCGCATAAGCAACGCTTTCAGCAATCGCTAAGTGGTAATCAAACATTGAAGTATAACCAACTAACCAAGCCACGGCACTAAAACTAGATTTGCAAGCGTGGAATAAACTAGAATAGTAAGATAACCAAACAATTTCCTTTGATTTAGAGACTCGACTCGGAATTAAAAGCCGTTTGAGAGAAGTATGCTGAAACAGCAAATAAAATGTTAAATAACCAGCAACACTCAACCCAAACGTTTGATGATATGGTGTATTGGTGAATAGTGTATTGGTGAATAGTGTATTGGTGAATAGATCTTTAAATACCATTTCTAGGTAACAAATTTATTAGTTTGAAGTAGTAATATTTGTAATCTTCAATTTTATTTTAATCTATTTCGTTCTCCGCCTTGTCTTGTTCTATCTCAACTTGCTCTACTTTATCTCGTTCTGGTACCAAATTAATATACTGACGACATTTAGCAGTTTGACCAAAAAATTCCTCTAGTTCTTCCAGATGTTCCAAGGTATCTTGGACTCCCAACTCTCTTAATTTGGTGTGTTCTTGATAACTGTGATGTGGATAGTAATCATTCCATCTAAAATCTCTCCATTTGTGGCATTCTAGGTAAAGGATTGGTAATTTCTCAAAAATATCTGGGGTTGAATTACTAAAACCGCCATCCATTAACCAATTTTGTTTATAGGTTTTTGAAATAGTCCATTGGCTCCAAAATGGAATTGTCATGCTGCTTAAAAAAGAATGTGTGAATTCTTCAAGAGAATCCCAATGATTAATGATATAATTTTGGAACCATTTTAGTTTGGTGGTTGAAATATACAATCTTCCATGGCATCTTTCTAGGATCTCTTTTTCTCGGGTTTCTTCATCTGGGTAGTATTCTTCCAGAATCTTATTCAGAAAACAATAACAAGAATCGTTAACATTTCCTTGAGACCAGAAACGACCACCAAAGAGAGTATCAATAAAATCTTTGCAGAAGAAGAAATCATTATTGTGATCTAGAAAGTCATGTATTTTCAACTTTTCTTCGGGCATCAGGAGAAACAAACATGAAGTACATCCTCCCGAAGTTCCACTTAAAATACAATCATCTAAATCAAAATTTTCCTTGATAACTAACACTACTCCAAGCATATAATTCATTAAACCACCAGTTCCACCAACCACAATTTGTTTTTTATATTTAGGATCTAAAACTGGGGGAGAAGAAAATATTATTCCACGCTCTAAATGTTCTTTGACCTCTCTAGGCACAACAGGATCATCAGATTCTTGTTGAGGAATATTCTGATCATCAGATTTTTCTACAGGTTCAACTTGATTTTCAGAGACCGTTCTAGGTACATCTTGATTTTTAGATTCCCCTTTAGATTCATCTTGATTTTCAGATTTTTCTTTTAATTCCTTCTCAAGTTCAACTATTTGTTGATCTTTCTCTTGTAATTTTTCTCCAGACTCTGTTGGATTCCACTGGAAGTAATTAGATAATCTTTTAAAGGTCATTCTATTATTTATTAATCTCTAAAAAAATTTAAGCTAATACGTAATGATATTCAATAGAAAATTGATAGTTCTATTTATTTGAATTTGAAATTAAAAAATGTCAATGACAATCGCCAAAGTTTTAAAGTTAAAGATCCCTGATCCAGAACTAATGAATACTGACCCTTCTAGCTACTGGAAAGTTCTAGTTGATCAATTTCTAATGACTCTTGATCAGAATTCAGTTGATAACTTCAAATTAGCTGCTGATAAATTTGAAGATAAGGATACGCATCTTTACGTTAAGGATGTTCCTTGGTTTAAAAACTGGTGGAAAGAGGTTCAAGATTTACTTGGGGCACATAATATCCAAAAGAAGGACTAATGCTAGAATATGGAAGAGGCTGTTGATGGGTTTAGCGAAAGTAACTGCTTTGACCAAAAATTCATTCCACAAGTAGCGGGCAACAACAAGGAGGAGAACAAGCCATAAAGCTAAAGCCAATAATAAGGCGAGTTGACCATTATCATGATGAAATCCCTCGCGAGAAGCAAGTAGATTTTCAAAGGTTTCACGTGCAAGACTAAAAAGCATTTGATTTATTTAGTACTTAGAAAAAAAATCTAATTAACAACTAAATGAAAGTGGAAACTATTTTCTTCATTACTTTGAATGTTATGGCATTCATTTTTTTGATAGTAGCATTTTTTGTTAGACCATTTTTTAAGCAAAATAAACCAACTAAACTAGCTAATGCTAATGCATCTGGCGTTCCAGCTGGCAATGTTGGTGGTAGTGCTATTGAAAGCCATCCAGTTAGAAATGCTAGTGATGACCCCATTGACAGTGATCGTTTTGGAAATGTTGATAGCGGTGCTGGTAATGTAGGTGGTAGTGCTATTGGCGTCAATCCCACAAATGTGTCTGAGGATCCTCTTAAAAAGCTTAATATGAGATTAGTTTATATGACCATTGCAGCTGTTCTGTGCGTAGTCTTAGTTATTATTTTCCAAGCTACCAAGATCAACAGTAAATCATTCACAATCTACCTATTATTTTTAATCGCATTAAATGTTTATCTACTAATTTTAATCATTTACATGGGAGTATTAAAAAATAATCCTAGTGCAATCAGCGATAGTGTTGGATTAAAGGTTTCTTGGAACGCATCCCCATATTTGATCATTGTCGGGTTTTTGATCCTAATGACTTCAAATGGTTTAGAAATAATGCTAAATATGTATGATAATCATTTTCTAATTGGTTCTTTCCTAAATGAGTAAGCCTAAGAGTAAACCTAAGAGCAAACCTAAGTTCATTTCAAAAGTTCTTTTGATAGTTGAACTACTACAAAACTTTTAATTTTCAATTTATTATTTACCTCGACCATTTCAACGTGTTGTTCTGAAGTGGTCATGAAAGTTCTTTTACCATATTTTTGATGGAGCGTTAAGGCAAAATTGTAACAATCTTTTCCATCCATATTGCAATTTAAGGAAGCAAATTTGGTTTCGTTTCGGTCACAAGTATCTGCCCATGTCGTGGCAAAGAATTTTACAAAAGCCTTTTTTCCAACTAATTGAATTTCGTCTGAAGCTTTAACTGCGTTGATCACCAAGAGAACATCATCAGTAACTAGATTTCTCAACTCCTTTTTCAAATCTTTCAATGGTGTTTTGTACAATGTTTTGAAGAGTTCTACTCCTAAAAACCACCCCTCTGGGTCATTTAATGTTATTGGCATTAATGTTAATTAATGTTAATGTTAATATTATTTTTTAATCAAAAAATCTAACTCTTCAATTTTCTTTGTCTAAAATATATGAACAAGTCTTTTATGAACAAGCTTTCGATGAACAAGCTTTCGATGAATAAAGTTGAGTTTGACTTTAGTGCTTACAAAATGTATTTCCTTCTATTTTACTTTGTTACAGCAGGTCTCTTAATGACAGCTTATTTTACCAAACCTTTTATCCAATTAATTTACACCGATACAGCCAAAGTTACCATTAAAGTAAAAAAAAGTGAATTTGGATCAACCTTCATTATTAATCAGATTCTAAAAAGATTAGACAATCCCAGCATTTCTTCTGATCAAGATAATGTCATTTTTGATCTTGATATCGACTTCCAAGTTAATGCAAATGTAGGACTTTCTGAAGTTTGTGTGGATGTTAATATCATGCAAATCATCCAAAAAACATTTTGCTATGATGAAGTGAACTTGGGTAAAATGTCTAGCGACGTAGATCAATACTTGGATCAAGAGATTCAAAAGATTGGAAAAAAATCAATTGATGAGATTAGATCTGATTTCGTAAAAATCTTAGACATCTCAAGATTAGATCAGGAGCGTATTGATGATTTTCTTGCTAAATTTGATTCATTAGGATTTGATGATAAACTCAAAAGTATCAAAGTCAACATTAATCTAAAGGATGACGCAACTTCCAAATTGGTCAAGAAAATCAACAAGGGACTTGGTATTGCAACCATCTCGATATTTTCGTTGCTTTTGGTGATCGGTCTTCTAGGGTTATTTGGTTTGAAGGCTAAATACAAGATTACCTATGAAATTTTAACTTGGTTAATTTTGCTGTTGCTAATTGCGATCACAGTTGGAATTTGTGTTGTTGTCATAAAGAGGGATTTGATTACAACAGACGAAAAAATAAGCTTAGGATTTGGTATTTCAACCTACATTTTCTTTGCCGCCACGGTGCTTTATACTATTTTGAAAATTCTTCCATTTCAAACAATTAGTAAAATTATTTCTAAAAAGGGTAAAAGTTAAATGGTCAAGAGTTAAATGGTTAAGAATTAGTTTCTTTCGACGTCTATGATTTTCTTGATAACATCGCGAGCACCTGAAAGGTTATCTCTTATTCGATGATAATATTTCAATCTCTTGAAAGCATAATATAGATAGTAGATGTTACGACTAATTAAAAAGGTTAGCAAAATCATCATTGAAGTTCGATGCCAACCAGAAACCCCGAGATGTTTGTATCCTTTAACATTATTTGTACTATAAATCAGAGCATATGAGATGATAACTGCGATTGGAGTGACTTTAGAAAAAAAGAAACCCCGCAAATTATTTTCAACATACTGAAGATACTTTTCTTCGATGGTAGAAACTTCAAATGTAGGAATCGCAAAAGCCAGAAATGATCCCAGCCCGAACAATATTCCCATCAAAGTAATTTGAAAGTGGTATGAGTACTCAATAAATTTGACATAGAAAAAAGAATAAATGATAATTCCAGCAAACAAGATAATTTGGTTAATCAATTGAACAATTGTTGAAGTAATGTTGACATAGTAAGTAATATCAATCTTGTGTATTATTTTTTTTGTTTCTTTAGTGAATTCTTTTTCATCTTTCTTGCTTAATTTTTCTAATCCAACTGAAATATTATTGTAATAGTAGTTACTACCAATATAAATCGCTAAAAAAAAGAATCCTATTAAACAAAATGGGTACATGACTGGTCGAATAAAATCATTCCAGATAGCACTTTTTGAAATATCCCTTGTTTTGAGTTGATACATTTATTATTTACTTTAGACTTTTATTTTCAAGCTTTTGAAATTCTACGAAATTAGGATTTCTAGGATCTCTGGCCAGAACAGCAAAGGTAATCTCATCAAAATGCCCTCGATATTGCTGCATGAATTTGGAAAATATTTCAACCACAATATAAGGTGGATTGTGATAAGCCCCACATCCGATGGCACCTAGAACGAGTGTTTTATAACCCTTTGCGGCGGCCACCAGGAAAATACTTTCAATCTTACGATTCATTGTTTCATAATCTTGTTTTTGATAATTTCCTTTGACCAGAGATGGTTTTCGCAAAGCTGGCAGAGCTAGAAAATCTGCTTTGACACCTTTTTTAAGAACATCATATTTTCCATTTCTAATGATTGAAACTCCAGTAGTTAAAACTGAGTCAGCTTTGGCGTGATCCAGTGGATAATATTTGTTTCGATTTTGCTTTCCTAAAATAAGATCGTAGTTGGTACAATAATAGAGTTGCTCCTCTTGAGCTAAACATCCTGATCGACATCCGCCACCAGGCATATAGTCGGAAGCCAAATTAAGAACTAAAACGGTACCATCACTATATCTAGATACATCCAAAACTAGATCAATTGTATCTTGATTAATGACTCTTACAATAGTTGATTTTGTTCGATAAAGATTTTTAGCATCTTGATATGCTTTAAGCGCTGCGACATAATCATATTTGGTGTTAGTTGAGTCTGGACCAGGCATATGATGAGCAGTTGCAATTTTTAGGGTGTCCCTAAAAAGTTGAACACGTTTTTCATTGTGATATTTAGGAGGCATACTTTTCAGTTGATGGTAAATTCACTATAGATCTCTTTCATTTCAATTTTTATCTCACAGTTAAACAATATAAATCTGAATGGATTTAACCCAATTTAAATTACCCCAGGAATGGGTTCAAATGTTTCGCGCAATTCTATTAATTTATCTATTTTGGCTCCTATTAATGGCTCCCCAAAGACCAGTCATAACTAATGATTTGTTCACTAAGGTAGTTTTCGTGGTTGCTTTAGTTTTTTCTGCTCAGTCAGACGTTTTATCAGGCCTCTTACTTTTAATGATTTATTTCCTAAGCACTCCAGCAATTCTTCCTTTAAATAAACCGATTGAAGGGTTTGAAGATTTAGAACTAGATGATGATCTGGGTCTGGGGGATGATCTGGGGGCGACAGAAGAAAATCTAGGTGCAGATGAAGATCTAGGTGAAAATGATCTAGGTGAAAATGATCTAAATGAAAACAATTTAGGTGAAGGCAATCTAAGTGAAGATGATCTAGATGAGGAAGATCTAGACATGCGGGATGATGATGAAGAACCATTTGAGGATTACAAATCGCAGGAACCGATCCCAGTTGGATATAATTACGAGGATGATATAGGATCAGTTTGGAAGGACTAAGAGTCTTTTAGCCAGTTTTTTTCTTTTTTTATTGTAAGAGATTCTATCACACAAAAAGATGATTGAAGGTAAATATTTAGTTTTATTATGGGTTGGAATTGTCATAGTGATATTTTATTGTTATTCTTTGACCCAAAAGAAACCAAATCAAGTTAAAGGAAGTCAATTCAAAGAAGATTTTAGTAGCAGACAATCTACTATTAACCCAACGGATTCAGATAATATAATTCATCTTTTCCAATTTAATCAACCAGTTGGACAAACATCAGTTGCAACTACTTTAGGTAAAGGTCAGTTAACAATTGGATCTGGCATGAGCTTTAAAGATGGAAAACAAATTGCTATAAAAGATTATTATAATTCTAACGGAACTAATTTAGGTACTACCCCTAAATGTTTAGATTTTAATAGTTTAGCTAAACCTCTTTATCAAACTGTTAAAAGTGAAGGTTTAAACCAGTGGACAATCGCCATTAAATTGCATTTTAATAAAAAAGATTGCTGTTTTCTTCAGATGAGAGACCACACCACCAATAAATATCTCAATGTCAAAGCTAATGCAAAAGGAGAAATTGGTTATGATTCTAATCAAACTATGTCCAGTGTTAAAAAGTTAAAATCATGGGGTTATTACAACGAAATTTCAACTTTATCTCCAACCACGTATGTTTTTGTTTATGATAAAGGTTTAATGAAAGTATACCGTTCAACAACCTTAATTCATGAGTTTAATGTTACTTTGCCGCAACCAACCAGAGTCGAACTCAACCCACACATTTTAAATGATACTGGAACTCGAATTCAAACCTTTACTGGACAAGTCTATACACTTGGATATTTTAAGGAGGCTTTCCCATTGAGATACGGAGTATATGATGTTGTCTATGGTTACTTCGAACCCAGCTTGAATAAAGGTATACCCTTTAATGGATATGGATTAATTGCATATGAAAAAGAGAATTTTCTAGGTCGATATGTTCTTTATAAGATGGATTCCAATCAACAATCGACAATTTTTCAACATCGTTGTTTGATCATTAAACCAAAATATTCTGTTAAGCTCCACATCTCCAACGGATCGAGTCACATCATCAACACATCTGATAATAATTGGGCTACTTTTGAATTAAATGGAAATTTAACCAATCAAATTAAAGGAGTTACCATTGGCTATAGTTCCAATTTCAAAGCAACTGAAGAATATACTTCCGGAACAGGAAAATTAACAAATTATTACAATACAATTGGATTTGTTGGTGGATATTCATGCCCTTCAAGCACCTGCAAAAGAAAATCTGAAACATGCCCCAAAGGTCATCGGGTCAAGAAGATCGAAATGTATTCCAGCAAGACCGGATTAAAAGGTTTTACTTCTCATTGCACTGATGGCAAAACCAAATTTACGATTGGATGCCTCAAAAATGATTGTAATGAGGGTAATAGAAAAATTATTGAAAACAATCAAGGAGGAATTAATGATTTTACTGAACTGGCTGATCCAATCAAATCAAAATATCAAAAGATATCAAAATGCCCTAAAAATTTTGCTCTCAATAAGTTTTACGGATATTCTCACCAGGATGCCACACAACCAGCATTTTTATATTATTGCGATTATGTCCCTGAAAGTGAACGAAAAGTGATTCCAGTTGTCACTAAAGCCCCCATCGCAACCAAGGCTCCTGTTAATGTGGTCGCTGCTGCACCTAAACCGGTATCACAAGCACCTAAACTGGTACCTCAAGTACCTAAAACAGTATCACAAGCACCTCAAGTACCTAAAACAGTATCACAAGCACCTAAACCGGTATCACAAGCACCTAAAAGTGTAGTTGGTGCACCTATCGCGCAAGTTTCTTCTCAACCACCAAAAAGAAAAGGTGAAATTCCCTTTGCTACTCTAACTCCCAGTCCAACTTATAATCCCAAAGCGGGAAAGATCTTAATTATGAATCCCAATGAGGATAAAGAGGATATTCCAATTATGGAAAAATCATATTGTGATCCTTATAATCCACGAATGTGTATTTATGATCTGAATGCCACTTATTGAAGTTGTGAATCAATGTTGTGAATCCATATTAGTTAGTTTATTTTCTCTCTTTTAAACAAAAAACAAAATAGATAATGAAAACACTTTATTTATTATTAATTGGTTTTATAGTTGTTTTGGTGGTCGGATCAATCCATATCAAAAGGGAACAATTTTCAAGTTCCAATATAAGTAAATTATTGAGCAACCCGCATGATCAAACTAAAGAAGTTGAAACTAATTTTTTATACTTAAATCCTCCAAAAGGGAGTAAAAAGTTCCATGAACATGATTTAGTTGCTAGAGGTGTGCAAAAAAGAAAATGTGATGTGGATGGCATGTGTGTTGTTGATACTCGTGTAGAATTCTGATCTAGTTAATTCTGATCTAGTTGATTTGGACCCAGTTAATTTGGATCCAGTTAATTCTGATCCCGTTAAAAAAAAATGTGCCTTGATAATAAAGGAAAATACAATTAAATGAAAAAAGCCATTTTATTAATAGGTATACTTTTAACTATTTCATTGTGTTGCTATTATTTAGCTAAACATCAACAAGGATTTGTAGGTGACCAAGACGTTTCATATTTAGGTGTCAACGCAAATGGTTTAGTTTTATGTGGTCCAAATTGTAAAGAAGATAGCAGTTTAAAACGTATCAATACACCAGAAAGAAATATCAAACAGGTTGTTTACAACAAGAGTTTAGTGGCTATTTTAACCAATACTGGAAAAGTTTATATTTGCCAGAACTGTCCTCTTCACCAGCCATCATTAGTCAATTGGAAACAAGTAAAAATTCCATCTAGCATCTCACTTCCTGGACCAACAGCTGGAACAACCGTTGAAAAAGCTATTAAGAGTCCTCAGAAAATAGCTCTCGACAAGGGTCATCTCTTTGTGTTAAATCAAGATCAAGAAGTCTTTGTTTGCAAAGGATGTAATTATGATAATCCATCTTTCGAGCTTTTGAAATTACCCACCGGGGCTAAGTTTTATGACTTTATGGCTCGCAATGGCTCAATGATTGGTGTCAACACCGCAGATGAAAAAGTTTATGGATCTCAAATTTATAATCCTTCTGATCCCAAATGGACTCAACTATCATCTGGCATCAACGACGAATCCAACCTCAAATTTAGAAAAGTTGAATCTGGTCCACAAGGATATCTAGGAACTGGCTTCTCGGAAGGTAGTAACATCAATAAAGTTTATTTTTGCCCCTATCCATGTACCAACGTGACCAAGACTCACTGGAGAGATCTAGGATCAAGTGGTTCCACCGGGATTGGCTATTCGGGTGATTATTTAACCACGATTAAAGGCAGTGGAGGATCTAGTAAGCTGGGTTATTGCAAATATCCTTGCTCAAATTCTAGCGACTGGAAATATAATAATGCGACTGGTATGAAACGGGGACAAGCTTTCTCTTATCTTCACCCAGCTGTTAAAGCTGCTCCAACGATTCCAGCTTTGAATGCCCCATCTCCTTTGTTGACTCAAACAATGAACAAGATCAAAAACAATACTTCTAAAATTCAAAAAATTCAAACCCTAACCAAACAAAATAACCGATATGTGGCTCTTCTTCGGAATGCCACTAAAAAGAATAATGGTCAACTCAAATTGCTTCAAACTAAATCAAGAGAGGAATCCCAGAAATTGGCCAAACAATTAAAATTATCTCAACGAATCAATGACGAATTTTTGACTGAGATGATTAATAAACCTCATAACGCAATAATTACTCTTGATCAACCTATTACAAGTTTGTTAACTGACCAAGAAGTTTGAGAAGGAGAGATTTGAGAAGAAAAAGTTTTTAAGTTTAATTTAGTTTTTTATCTTACTTTATCATTAAAGATGAACTGCAATTTTGTATTGATATTAGTAGTAATTCTAGTAGTAGGTAGTTTATATTTCAGTTATCAAAAAGGAAATTTAAAGACTAAAGAAGATTTTAATAATCTTAGTCAATGCGTTAGTGATTACCCAAGTAAATCAACAGATCATGCAAGTGTTCATCACTTAAAAGACAGCAAATTGACTAGTGATACTTATAATGATTTTTCTTACCAGGATTTTAAGAATAATTTTCAAGACATTCTGATTAAATATATGGGCATTACTGATATTTTAGGTCAGTCAAAAGAAACAAATAGAAGATATTCATCAGACCTGAAATTATCAATTCATTCAGTGGACAAAATTAAAAATACGGCTGGGATCACTTTTTATAATTTCGATCATCAAGCCATGTTAAAACTCAATTACAATGCCAAGCAAGGAACAATTGTTATGACTGATTATTCTGGTGGATCTCCCAAAAAAACTTCCTGGAAAGCCGCTAAAAACAATCAAACTTTTGGGGTTATCATCATGGCTCATCGAAATGCTAATGATTCATGGACATCTCATCTGATTACGGATGATGTTCGTCCCCATAAATGTTATCCAATTTCGGACTTAACTGAGTTTTTAAGTAAACTCAAGTATGTTCAAATGACAGTTGATCCTCAGACCAAATTTAAGGCTAAGATTATTCAAGATGCTCAACTCTGGGATCCGCTGAAAGCTCCAATGATTGAGAGCCATCAGACTAGCAATTATCAGCGGGTATCTAATGGACCTTATGCAGGTAGTTTTTATCGACCAAAAGGTCCATCCGGATATTATTCTTTAGGTGAGCATGGTTATCGAGCAGGTGATGCCCAAACAAGGGGGATTCTTGGGGAAAAAAACCGAAAAGCTTTAATGCTTAAAAAGGGTCCTCATGTTAAAACTCCTCAACTTCTTCAATGGCAATGGGATAATAAAGAAGGTATTGATAAAGATATTAGAAAGAACTTCTTTCGGCAAATGTCTTTTAAGGAAGACGGAAAAGATTTTGTCTGTTTGGGAGATTATTATGATATTGGTCGACCTAGAAGAGATACCTGGATTCGGCGCTCTGGAAAAACTAATAGTGCCCACCCTCACGTTTGCATTGATAAAAAATGTTTAGAAGGTTCTTACGGTCATGGTGGTAGTGGTGGTTATACACGGGCTTATCATGATAAGGCATCTGGAGCTGAACAGGATGGATCTGGTTGGACCAATTACTATTCTGGGTCAGCCTCTGAGATGCACCCTCATAAAAAAGGATATCCAGGTCACTTGTTATTGAGTCTGAATAACAGTCACTATAATCGAGTTCCGTTTAGCCCCTGGAGAAAAACTATTGTTAAAGCATCATGTTTGGCCCGGAGAGCACCAGATCAAATTAATTCATCACAATTGGTGGCCAGTATTAATTCTGGCTTAACTAAACAAAAAGGTATCTTTGCTAAAAAAGTTTCAGATGGATTAACTCGTTTAATGAGACATGCAGCAAATCTTCGAGAAACAGGTCGAAACATTGCTAAGAATGAAAGAGAATTGGTCAATGATCGCCGGGATAACTATGATCAGACCATCTCGCACAATAATGAGATGGATAAAAGAAATAAAGAATATCTTCAGAGAACTCTTTTCTTAAAAAAAATGAAGACCAGTTTGGACACTTCAGCTAAATATCAGAACGCTTCCAATAAATATTTGAACAGTGGGGACATATACCGAAGACAATATGATCAAGAACTAACCAAAAGCAGAAAGTTAAGTGAAAAAAATAATGATTTACGTGATAAGGAAGGAGAAGATGCCGTCGTCAATGTTAATTATGCTCTGAATCTCAAGGTTTCTGAAATTAATACACCAAACAATCCAGCAAAATTATTTACTTGAGTTGGAGTCTTCTTTTTCTCTGTCTTTTTTTTTCTCCATCTTTTTTTTTTCTCCTTTATTGTGTAAATGGAAACTAGGGTTTATAATTGTCTCATTGTGGGTGTAATCTTATTTCTGGTTATATTATTGGTCAAAAAGAATGAATTATTTAGCGTTACTACTCCGGCTCCTATCCAGAGTCTGACTCCAGTTCAAAATTTAAGTAAACTTTTAGGTAATAACCATGGTGTTTTAGAAAAATTAGAAAGTGGAATTGAAAGTCAATTGGTTAAAATGAAAACTTACATTGCCAATAATAATTATTTGAAAAGGAGAATCTCAAAAGAGAAATTTGCCTATCAAAATCTAATTAAGCAAAATAATGAAATGAAAAAGGAGATCCTAATGAGAATTTTGGCTTTGTCCAAGAAACGTGGCATTAAAAATCCCCAACAAATTGTCGATCAGTTGATGACTAAAAATGGTCTTCAGTAAGGTTTACTTTGTTTGATTCAATCTAATTTTTAATCTATCTTAATAGTAAATATTTCTTCAGTTGATGATTTCTGAAAAAATTTATTACATTTTATTAGCAATTATATTATTTATAGTCTTTAGTCAATTGAAAGTAATGGAAGGGTTCTTTGCTTGTCGTAACGTCAAAGTTCGCCGATACGCTTCACAATATGTTTTATTAAGACAACATGATAGTCAAACGGGAAGAACTCTTCAAAAAGGATATTACAAAATTCCCCCCAGCGGAACCTTAGTTGTTGATGGTATTAGAAATTTAAATGATAAGGTTACTCTTCTCTATTTCCCCAGGGGTTATGTTCTAAGATTTTATAGGGATTATTATGGGCGAGGACCTTCTAGGCTTTATGTTGGTGGGAAAACTATTACATTACCTACAAACAACAAGTACAGTAGTTTTGTAGTTGGTAAATTTCCTGAATTATCTTCAACACGGGTTGCATCTGGGGCATATAGCAAACCACGAGGAAAACATTTAAGAATTCTTGATAGTCGGAATAGAAATACTTATTATCCGATTCGTTCCACTGGCCGCTTAGATATTGGAGGAGTTGGAAATAAAATAATGCGAAAGTTCATTTTACCAACTGGCTACGTGATTAAATTTTATCAATATTACAAAAGAGACTATAATTTTAGGTCCGGAAAATCACATATTTATGATGGTCTAGACTCAAAATGGCAAACTATACCAAGAGGAATGAGTAGTTTTTGTATTAGACCATTAATTTACAAAAGAGGTCGATATGTTGATTCAGGTAGCAGAAGCAGACCTTATGAATACATCAGCAGAAGAGTTTGTACTAGAACTCCACCCAAACCTACCACACGCAAACCCGCTACTTCTTACCGACGACCAGTTAACTGTTCTGCGACCACTAAGTCAGCCAAAACTTATAAAAGTGCTTATGAGACCCAAGTAGCTAAAAAACGAGAATTAAAATCAGCTTATGACAAAATGAAACAGGATCAACGAAGCTGTCAAACCAGCATTAATAATAGTCTGAAAAATTTAAATCCTGATCAAAAAGCAGCTTTAATTGCGGCTGAAAAACAATTGACAGCTACTCAAAATGTTCTTAAAGACGCTAGAGGTGCTTACCGCAAAACTCGTCGTGCCTTAGGACATCAAAAAGAAGCTGGGAAAATTATGCTTCGTGATAATTCGGAATCAATTAAGACTCTTCAAGGTGCTAATGAAGAGATTGAAAAATCGAACCAACAATTTGCCAAGAAACAAGAGAACGAATTCAAATTGGTCAACATTTCTCCTTTGGATGCTGAGTTTTTCGGAAACACCAGCTTGAGTGGAAATGAAAGTCAAAAATGGCAACAAGAATGGGGAAAGGATCTTAATTAAAGGAATCGCTTAAGTTTTTTTATCTGCTTTAATAATAAATATTTCTTCAGCTGATGAATTCTGAAAAAAGTTACTATATTTTATTAGCAATTATATTATTTGTTATATTACATTATTTCACTAAAGTTAAGGAAGGTTTTGCTACCACTAAAAGACTTTATTACAGAAAACACACTGGAAAGTCAAATCCAGTTATCTATTTAAATCTGGAAGTTGGTAAGAAAACATATCTTGGAAGTAGATCAGGAGTTTGTGGGGTGTATTACTTCCAAGTCCCATCTGGTTACAAGTTAGATGTCTCTTTTGCTTATGTATCAACCAGTAAAAATAATTGGAACAGATCTCACCAGTATAATCCAAAAATATTAACTAAAAGTGGATATTTATATAGATATGGTGATTTGAGAACTGATGCCAGATTTTGTAGTGGGATTAGAAACATTGTTGTTTACTGGGTTAAATTATCACAATCTGGGAGTACTTCAAGTAATGAATCTGCTAGAATGACCATTCGTTTTGCACCAGGAGGGAAAACACCATATAAAAGCCAAACTTATCTAATTGGTTCACGAGGAACCCTTAATATTAACTGGACATCATCACGCGATAGATGGAGAGGCATTACCAATAATGATATGAATGACAACATTAAATATATTTATTTATCAAGGGGTTACAAAGCAACTTTGTATGAACATGGTAATTACAAGGGTGCAACTCGTGCCATATATGGTACAAGTTCTTTGAAAAGTACCCCTCTCAAATCAGTTAGTTCAATTAAAATTGTGCGTTATAATGCACCAAGAACCACAACGAGAAGAACAACAACCCCAAGAAAAACAACATCCAGCAATTGTTCCAGTGAAAGTTCAAGTCTTCGCCGATATCGCAATGCTTACAACAGTACCAAAGCAAGTAACGATAAGCTCCAAAAGGCTTTGAACGATAAGAAGAAACAACAAGAAGATTGCCAAGCTCATATCAACAATAGTGTTAAGAATTTAGCTTCCGTTCAAGATGAAGCTTTAGCTGCAGCCAACAAGCAATTATATGCGAGCAATGATGCTTTGACTTATGCGACCTATGCACAAAAAGGCACTAAACAGGCTCTTGATGCACAGAAGGAAGCTGTTCAAATTATTAATAAGGATAGTGAAAAATCACTTGCTGATTTGAAGGCTGCTCAAGAACAAGCAGCAAGCTCAAACAAGAGCTTCAAGGAGCAACAGGATAAGTATTTCAAGATGATTAATTTGGGTCGTTTGTTGAAGAAGGCTGAATCTTTTACTGATTTGCCGCCACCTCCAAAAGCGGAGTATTTTGCAAGTAAAGAGGGAAATTGGAGACAGAAATGGGGAGAAATTCTTAAAGATGTTAACATTACTAAGAATCGTTTAGATCCGATTGATGGACCTCTACATGGTCAGAACAATATTAGAATTCCGTTGGTTTTGAACCGTGATTTACAAGAGAATATGAACAGAACTGCAGCTCAATCAATCGCATATGATATTATCAAGGCGAGTGATAATATGATGAGTGGGGCCAAAGAAATGATGGCCAGGAAATAAAGAGAAAAAATTGAATTTTGTTTTAGTTATTTATCATTGTCAAGATCATTTTATAAATATAGCATGACCAGTCAAGATTTTGATCGTTTTGTCGTTCATCAGGGAACTCAAATTGGAGGGCAAATATTGGATATTCAGAGAACTTCTCCACTGCATCCAAGAATGATGAAAGATTTTTTAACAAGTATGATACCATCACCCATTTTAACAGCTGATTTCAAACATATTCTAGATTACTTGAAATCCCTTGAAAACTCAATGCAGACCTCTGCGGAAGCATGTTTTACTTCATTGGTTGTTTTACCGGGTTGCCCAGATAATTCAAAAATTTTAGGAAATTTCTTTGGGCAAAAAATGAGTAACGTTTCAAGTGATCTAATCGTTGGACCACACAGTAATTCTCTTCGCCGCCACATTTCGTTAGTTAGTAAAAGAAATTACGAACATCCTGTCTATCTTCTACTATCCATTGAAGGTTATTCAACTCTTTACAACCATCACCCCCAAACCAAAACAATTGGAAACTACATAATTGGACAATGGTCCCATAAGGTAATTGTTCATTACGCATCATATGTTAACAATGTCGGCAGTAATATTTGTATAGATTTCAGTCGATTGCCAACATTTAAACCACAATTGAGTAAATCACGGCTTGGACCAACTCACAATTTTGCATCACCTCAGCAATTTACAGTTAATCCAGCGTTACCAATTCCACTTTCTTCTAACACTAACGCGATTCTACCAACCCCACCTCCACTTATCCAAGCTCCACTTATCCCTGCTCCTCTTATTCAGGCTCCTCCTACCCCAGCTCAACCTGCCCAACCTATTCCAGCTCAACCAGCAGAATCAGCTCAACCTGCTCAACCTGTCCCAGCGCAGTCAGTAGAATCAACTCAACCTGCTCAACCTGCTCCAGCTGAGTTGGGAAACCTTCTAATGTCTATTTTGCAAGGTTCATTGACTCCGGAACAGCGGTCTCGGTTTTTTACCCAAGCAAATACACCCCAACCAGGTACCACTGTCCCCACTGCTGTTGCCCCTACACCTGCTGTTGCCCCTGCACCTGCTGTTCCGGCGCCAGTGACTACCATTTCGGGAAGTAGCCGATATCAAATCGTAGCTAACAACACAGCTGATGCCATGAATCAATTGGCCGTGGCCATTTCTGAAGAAAATGGTGTGCCTGTGGAGGATGTTCATATTTACCCAATTCCGATGCCAAACTTGGGTCAGATGGAAGGATCTCACAATGGATACCCTTTTGCGGCATCTCTCTCTCATCTTGAAGAAGCTCAACCTGAATCAAGCGCTGACATTACTAATCATTCGCTTTATAGTCTTTGTGTTGAAAATGCTGAACTGAAGAAGCTTGTTTATCATTTAGTTCAAAACAAAGGTCAACTTCCAGATAAAATCCGATCTCAATTTCGTGAAGTCTTTCTGACCAATGTTCTCGGAACACTTGGTCAAAATAATGGTCAAACCGAGAATGAACCTGGATTGGAAACTATTTTAGAGGAGACCGTTCAAGAAATTCTCGAGGAAGAACTCAAAAATCCAGATGAATAAATAAAATAAGTAGATCTCTAGATATTTAAGTATAGATTAAATCTAGTATGAATCAAGCGCAATCTAACCAAGCTCAATCTGAAACGGACATAATTCGAACATGGATAAATTCCCTACCAGTAGATTTTAAGAAATCACCGGGATTAATCAGCCTATCTGAAGATACCCTCACAAATTTGCTTCAAAATTTATTAAATTTTTTTTCATCCAAATCCTCACTTAAATCTCCACCTAAATCCTCATCCATCAGAGGAAACAGTGTTAAATATCTTAAGAAAGGAAGCAAAATAACTTTGCAGGTCAAAGCTAAGAAGCCAGGTTTTGAATCTGTTTTAGAAACATATTTTTACAAAAAAAAAGTCAATAGCAATTGGACTTATCTCCAATATCGTCATTATCAAATTAAATGGAATGTTAACATCCATCTAGTTTCGGGAAGTTCGAAAGCTTATCAAACTGCTCTGCCAAAGAAAGTTCAAAAAAAAGAACCTACAGAAAGAGCATCTAAAACTCTCTTCACTGATTACTTTGATCAAGAATCAGATGATGAAAATTGAATTACAAATAACTTTAGACAATTAATATTATCTTAATTAATGTCAAAAAAAAATGAAAAAGTCGCCAATAAGGTCACTGATAGGGTTAATTCATATGACCCTTCCCTGTTTGATTTTAAATTTCTAATCAATCAAATGAAACCTCAATGGAAACAATTGTGGTTGTCTGTTTACGACCAAAAACCACTAACTTTTAAAGCTCTGGAAAACAAGCTCAATGAAGATACCAGACTTTTCAAAAAGAAGCATTTGATTTTCCCACCAAAAAAACATATTTTTGAAACCTTTAGCCATTTAGATTTAGATGAAACTAAAGTAGTGATTTTAGGACAAGACCCATATCATGGCTACGGTCAAGCCCACGGATTAAGTTTTTCTGTCCAGGATGGTGTTAAAACCCCTCCATCTTTAGTTAATATTTTTAAAGAACTACGCAGCGAGATTGATGATTTTAAAGTTCCTGAATCAGGGAATTTAATGCCATGGCTTGATCAAGGAGTTGTGCTTCTCAATTCAGCTTTAACAGTTTTGGAAGGAAATCCAAATGAATATCAGGAATACTGGAGCCCAATCACTGATGCAGTAATCAAGGAATTATCCGATCGTCATCCAGGTGGGTTAGTATTTATGTTGTGGGGTAAACCAGCACAATCTAAGGCCCCAGATCTAAATAAAAGCAAAAAACGCCAAGGAGTTGTTGATCAATCTAAACATCATGTTTTAAGAACTACCCATCCGTCTCCATTATCGGCCCATCGTGGATGGTTTGGATGTGATCATTTTAATCAAGCTAATGACTTTTTAAAGAAGGATGGAAAAAGTCCGATTGATTGGAGATTGATTAGAGATTGATTGGAAGAGATTGATTAGAAGTTAAGTCCAACCAAATGATCTATCAAAAAAAAAATTAAAAATTGATTGATTCTTTTTTATTCTAAATCTAATCATTCATGTATTCTCAACCAGAAGAGGACGGATTAATCAATTCCTATTCCCGCCAGAAAAAAAGCAAATGCAATTTCTTTATGGCAATTATATCTGCTGTCTTGATAACTCAATTAGTTACTTTAACTTTGTTAGTTGTTGTATCCTATAAAATGAATAAACTAGATGTTGACTTAGTTAATTATGATTCAGGTGAAATTGCTGATATTTTAAGCAATAATGGTACAGAAAAAATAATTAGTGTTTTAGAAAATATTAATCTTACAGATATTTCGATGAGCCTTAATAAAGTTAAGCACATCATTGATGATGCGTGCTATTATATTTTCAATTGTGACAACTCTGGAATTCAGGGGTTAAAGAATTTTACTAGACCCCTTGGTCTTTAAATTGATCTTCATCAACATTCAATGTAGATCGCAAATATTCTTTAACATCCTCACGATGTTTGCCCCCAAAAGTGATCGACATTTCATTGGTTTCTTCATCTTTTTTTATGGTTCCTTGACAACCTTTTTTAATCTTAAAAGCTTTGACTAGGTCTTTGACTGTCATATCTTCATTTTGCTGTTTAATGTAATCTTCACTTAATCCAGTGATGGTTGTTTGAAACTTTCTCTTACCCTTAAAAATGTTGATCAAGATGAACGGGTGCGAGAGGTTGATAGTATTAACTTTAATTGAGCTGTTATCGTCGTTACTCACGGTATTGTGGGAACCCAATCCGGTGAATGTGAAAGCATCAGTCATGATTATAATATCATTTCTATAAAGTTCTTTAATTCAATTTTTTCTTCAATTTAAAAGTTGATCCGCCTTTTTGAGTCACTGATTTTTTCATAGTTTTTCGGGATCCCTTTAACTTCATAGCCAAGTTCTTCCAAAGATCATTAATTTCACCCTTCCAAGCAAATCGTGATGCTCTAGGATGACCACCTCCACCATACATTTTAGCAATCTCAGACAAATCAATATTATTTTTTTTAGTTCTTAGCATGACGGAATGCTCCTTGGTATTGTAGTGGTAAGACCATAAAATAACAAAATCATATTGACTATTTAATTCAGAAATTTTGTTACCTAAATCACTGGCCAAAGCAACTGTACCGAAATTACCAACCGCAACTTTGTAAGGTCCAAACTTCTTTTCAACCGTAATATGCATGTTACGTCTCAACAAATAATTCTTGTATTCCTGATATTTACTACCATCATCTACCAACTTCTGCACAAAAGCCGGATTTAATAATTTATTCCAATCTTTGAAGAAATCAATGTGATGAAACGGAAGTTTAGTACCCAAAGCAGAAATAAATGGCTCAGTCTTTCCTAAAGCTTTAATTCCAAGATCACTATCCTCAATATAACGAATGAATTGGGGAATTTTGTGATCAGAATTGAAGAGTCTCCAAGTAATGTACGCAGCAGAATGATCTAAATCAAAGACAGTTTGAGGATGATCTTCAATTTCATCTGCATAAGTTTTGTGATGATCTACCAGAAGAACATTCTTGGCCACCGCCTTAACTTGATTGAGATATTCAAGCGAAATTGATGTATCTAGAAAGATTACATATTTCTTTTTATAAGTACTTGGAGCAGGCATTTTATCGGGCATTACTCCTTGATATGTTGCATCCCCTTTTAAAAATTTCCAGACAATCCAAGCTGAACAAAATCCATCAATACAGTTGCGATGGTAAACTACAGTATCTATATCATTTAAGTCAAAATTAAATTCTTTCAAGCCGACTTGAATTCGTTTAATATCCATTCAATGTTTCTTTGTTTTATCTTTGTTTTATTATGAGAAATAAGTTTTAAAAGTAATCTTGATTTAAATTAAGAATAAGGATTGATCTAATAAAGTTAACCAATAAAATTGAGAATCATGTTGAAATTAGTAAAAGAGCCTCATAAAATGTTAAATAAATTAAAGATGTTTCAAAAGACCAAACCAGAGATCAAAGTCATCCTTCTGGGAGATTCTGGAGTAGGAAAAACAACGTCGCTGATCAATATTTTTGGAATGAAAAAGGAGAATGGAGAGGAAATTATTCCAAATGCCACTATTTTAATTGATACTTTAACTGATAAAAGTAATCCCGAATTTGACCTAGTTTATTATGATACGGCCGGCCAAGAAAGATTTCAGTCAATCGTTCCATCTTATTTTCGTCAAGCTGATATTGCTTTAATAGTTTTTGATATCATGAAAAGCGAAACTCATCGAAATGCTCTTAATGTCTGGTTAGAAATGGTTAATGACATTAATCAGGAAATTCCTTGCAAAGTCTTTATGGTTGGCAACAAGATCGACCTTCTAGAAACTAGCCTAGATTATCAGAGATTAAACGATCCAACACTTCATGCAATTGATAACGATTTGACACTAAAATTTTTAGGAAAAAATGATTTGGAATCGTATGAAAAACTACGAGAAGAAATTAAAGAAAATGCTCTTCAAGTACTCGAATGGCGCAAAGAACACGCGGGGCAATTTACTGATTATTTCACTTATGGTTACTGGTTTCCCAAAGAAGAATTAGAAACTCCCGAAAAACACCCATTTGATGAAGTCTTTAAAGAAATTTATGGAGATGATTGGGAAAAAAATGAAGATAAATCTAGCACTTGTTGTACAATATCGTAAAGAGAATGCCGTAAAGAGAATGCCGTAAAGAGAATGCCGTCAAGAGAATCTCGCAGAGGAAACTTAAAGTTTCTTGAATAAAATTGAACTTTTATTTTTCTTTTAAAGTTTAAAGTATATTTCTAAAACATGCATCTTCATTTAGTAAAAAAGTTGTATTCCAGATATAGAAAACATTTGGTTGAAAACACTTTGAATATTTTCTGGAGTGAATTGAGTCGTCGTGATTTTCGTGATCATTCCATCAAAGAAAAAACAAAAAAGATTGTGTCTTTGAAATCCCAATTGAGATCTTACCATCAATCAAAAGTGCGTGCTCAAGAGAATCGTGGATGTAGAAATCTCGAAACGCTGATGGATAAATTAGCAATTGATCCATTAATTGCCGCTCAAATCCAAGCTGATAAAAAAACCTACATTGATTACGAAGATTATGATGATTCGTTTTACCAAGATAAATTTATTGATCTCAAAAATCGTTTAATACTTTACAATGATTCTCTTGAAAGTGAACTAACTTTTATGGAGAAGATCGGTCAACGGAAAAACTTATGGCCAATTAATGCTTTAAGAGCTTATATCAAAGTCTTAGAATCTAAGAATGTTCATTCTGTAATTTTACAAGAATTAGTTAATCCTCTAATTGCTGGGTACGCTGATAAAATATTTATTAACCAAAACCACCAAAACTCTGAACCTGATATCATTGCTAAAAAATATAATAATTATGACTATTACGAATCAGTTCTTTTTAAAATAGGCCCGTGGCAAGTATTTGATCCAGCTTTAATTTCACAATGGCAATTGAAATACGGGTCAGAGATTAAAATTATAGTAATTGATTTTCAAATTGTTGGTCCAAAACCAGTTGTTCCTTTTACTGTTGTTCCTTTCACAATAGTTCCTTTCGCCGTAGTTCCTTTCGAAATTTGGAATCGTTTAGATCTAATTGAAATTTGTGTTAAGGGGGAGTTAGGTTTTGGAGAAAATTATCATTATTATCCATTTGATTCACCAGAGTATTTTGAAGTTTGTCATCCAATCCAATAAAAATTGATTTATAGCTTAAACTCGATAAATCAGACATAAATTTCAATGACTCAACTAATCGGTTTGTTAGGAAAAAAGGGATCTGGTAAAGATACCTTAGCCTTAAGACTTAAATCCCAAGATTATCAACAATACGCTTTCGCGGATCCACTTAAAAGAGGTATTCAATCCTTTTTTGATTTAACAGAGGATCAATTGTATGATGAGAAAGCAAAAGAAACTGTTGATCAACGCTGGGGAGTTTCACCCCGAACTCTTTTTCAAATCATCGGGACTGAAATCTTTCAACACGCCATCCACAATCATTTAGACCTTAAAGTTGGTCCAAAACAACACTGGACTTATTTGTTCGAACAATGGTATCAAAAACAACTCCTAGAAAACCCCAACTTAAAAGTAATTGTTTCAGATGTTCGTTTTCCGCATGAACTGGAGATAGTTAAAAAGTTAGGAGGAAAAATTATTAAAATTGTCCGACCCGAAAAAGATCACAACCTAGATCAACACACCTCAGAAACTTATATTGACCAAATTCCAACCAAAAATATCGATCGTTTGATCATTAATGATGGCACTCTCAACGATCTTTACTCAAAATTAGATCAAACCCTCGAACTTTTGAATGTTTAATCGAACTTTTAATCTAGTTTTAAATTAAACACCATTAAACTAAACATCTTCAATGAATTGGAAGAATTTTCTTTTAAATAACCCACTGGGGTGGGCCCTAATTGCCTTTGTGGCTTTAACTGTGCTAAACTTTCTTTATTATTTTGGAACTAGATTCCAAAAATCTGTCATGGTTAAAAAAACCTTCAACATTTACAAAAAAAATGGAAAGGGATTAATGTTTGAGGATACCAACAACCAAACCTATCGAGTCAGTAATCTTTGGTTCAAGGGCGAATTTGATTCGATGGAAGACTGGAATTTACTCCAACCAGGCCAACAAGCAACTATTGAAGGATATGGTTATCGTGTTCCTATGTTAGGAATGTACCCCAATGTCTATTCTGTTCAAGTATCTAAAAAATAATTTCTCGCTAAAACTTAAAAAACAAATGACAACCATTAGAGATTTTATTAAAGATAGTCCAGCCAAGTTCATGATAATCTTTTATCTAGTGCTGATTTTTGTTCCAGTCATTATAAGCTGGATTTATTACTATTACACCAGATTCACAAGAATAATCACAATTAAAAAGGTTCATCATTTTTCCCGTCAAGGAACTTTGGGATTAATGTTTGAAGACACCGATGAAAATAATTATAAACTAACTAGATTCTTTTTCAAAGGAGAATTTAAAACACTTGAATATTGGAATTTATTAAAACCTGCTCAACAATACCGAGTTCATGGATGGGGTATCAGACACCCTTTTTTGAATTTGTATCCACAGGTTTATAAAGTTGATATACTAGAAGTCTCAAAAAATTAATTTGAAGTATCCACTAGATCGTTTTAGCATTACACAATATACTCAACCTTTGTTCAAAAAAGGTCAGATTAACCTGTGCCAAACTTGATTTCACCTGCAGAAACACTTCAGAAATAGAATCAATACTTTTTAAATTTAATGAAATAAAATCTCACCATTTAGTAAGATGGAAAAAACACCAAAATATTGTGAGTGTCAAGGACCAAACTACCAGGGTTGTTTAACTATTCCGAATGGTCTCTACGCCTGTTACACAAAAAGTGGTGAGATAGATCATAAGAAAGGGTGTTTAGGTAAAAAAAGGAAAGGCATTGATGGAGTCTCTGGATGGACCAGAGGATGTAAAGCCTTAACCTACACTGATTTGAAAGAAAGAATGACCAAATGGTGCGATAAATTACTCCAGGAAGGTGTTTATGATTCAGAACAATACCAAAGTTGCCTCAAAAATCTCGAAATTGGTACCATTGGATCAAGTAGTTATTATGATGATAATGAAGATTTAGACCAAGGCAAAGAGATGAAACACATTTATGGTTATTATCAAAGAGGGCGCGATAAGATAAACCCCGTTAATCCCACTAAAAAATTTGTTAAGGATGATTTTCAAAAAATGCTAGTTCAACATGGCAAAACCCATTTATTTTTAGTAGCCAATGGAAAGGGAGAGTTATTCCTTTCAGCCAACCCCGACAAGTTTGACGAAAGAGATTGGCAAATTGTTGATTTAGGCCAAGACCAAAATTATGCTTTAAGATCTCACTATAGCCGTTATTTAATTGGAAACGATACTGGAACAGTTCAAGCCAATCGTGATCAATTAAGCCCTTGGGCCCAATGGAAATTAGAAAAACATAATCACCAATACGCTTTTTTTTCTGTGGTCCATAAAAAGTATCTAACCATTTACAATGATCAACCAGTTTTGAGAGATGGTTGGAATGACTCTAATTTGTGGAATCTCAGTAAAAAAACTAAAACTACTGGAGGATTTTTAGGAGATTTTGACCAAGGACCTCTAACCCTTGAAAAGGATAATCTGCTTAGTGATTTGACTAAATATAATACCAATCGAGTTGAGTATCAAACTAAGGTTCTTATTTTAAAAAATAAGATAGGGGATCTGGGATCGCTTCGGGATGATCAGCGGAAATTTATGGTTAGAATGGCTGACAACGCCAGCGATCGACTGGAGAAACGAAAAGAACTTTATCAAAATTACGCAGATAAATTAAAGGACCGGCTTAAAACCAAATTAGCTCAACATGATTTGGCAGTTAAAAAAGCTAAAATGCACATTTTAAGTGGTCGACCAAATGCTTATTCAGATCAGTTGAAACGCATGGCAATTCTAACCAAACATAAAACAAAAAGTTTGGGTGTTAACAAAATGATTATTCGTTTTGAAAACCAAATTGATGATATTGAAAATTATAAGATCGAAATTGGAGATCATTTCACAGTCATCAAGGAAAAAGAAAGAGAAGAGTTAGGAAGTTTGATTGCTAAAAATACTAAAATTTCTAATCAATGGCGAGCTAAAGCAACTGAGCAAGTTTCTTCAATCAAAAAATGGATTAAAAATGTAGCTGACCAAAACAGAGCCCTGGAAGGACAAATCAATGGTCTTCGAAGTGAAATTAGTATCCAATTGGAAGATATCAATAACATCGGTATTAATATCGAAACAGGTAAAACAGAAAAAACAGAGTTCAGAGCTCGTGGTGAAATTAATGATGAGATTAGAGAATATCAATTAAGTGATTTGAAATATCAATTCTACGGATGTCTTCTGCTAATCTTATTAGCTGGGTTTTTGTCCGCTTACATAACCTATTTGTCGTTTAAAAGGATTACCATTCCAAGTTAGAACTTTAGAGTTAGAACTTAAAACTGGTAAACGATTGACCGCGATCTTTTGTTTTAATAATTAAATTTAAAAGAAAATAATTACCATATGTGTCAGGCATTATGGTCATTGTTAATATTATATTACGACCTCCTCCCGAAGCTGAAAAAAGTCCTAATTGATTATATGTTCCATAGAGAGTTATTAAAATTAATCCATATCCAGATGGTTGAGAGTCCAAACCATCCTGTGGAATATCTAAATTTTTGATATTTGATAAGCTAAGATAATTAAGAATGTCAGCGCCTCCCACAATATCAACCCCGTTATGACTCATCATTGATTCGTTCATTAAAACTGGGAATAAATTATGGGGATTTTCATTATATGTCTGAATGAAGTACACCGCGAATGAATATGCAGTTTGTTGGTAGCTGTTATTTGAATTCCAGAGTGCCATTGCTTAATAAAAAAGAAATTATTCTTAGATTTATTACACTTAAAATTTAAAAAGGAGCTTCTGCACTCATTTGATCCGATGTTTGATGTGGAGTTCGATGTTTTAAAAGACTGTTTTGCTCTTTCAATAATTCATTTTGTTCTTTCAATGTTTTTAATTCAGTGAGCGTTATTTCTTCTTTTGGTTTTTCAGCAACATATCCTGTCATATAAGCTCCTGCGCTGAAGATTCCTTGACCAGTTGCCTTAGTCACCCACCAAAGTGTTCCTAAGGTTAAATCCAAAGTTCTATAAACAGACCATTCAATAATAGTTCCAATAACCATATTTACGTTTGAAGATGCTTTTACCTTTAAGTTTGAAATTTTTCTTTGAATCAATTTTATGTTCAAGATGAGAATTCTAATTCTAATTCTAATTCTAATTCTAATTCTAAAATGAGATTCAGGCGCGATTAGCTGGTATCAACATTCTGTTCGCATCTATCTCAGTTATTGAATTTTTATAATCTTTATCTTTGAATAACCATCCTTCATCGCTATAAACATTATCATCATATATACCATATTCAAGGTGTTTTTTGAATATATGAAAATCATTTTTATTTAATTCTGCTTCAACTGCATCATTTATTTTTTTGAAAGATGGATAATCAATATCATAACATCTGAGTGTTGTGACTGGCGCAACGGTCGTCGAATCATAATTAATAAGAAGATGAACTCCATATTTTATTAGGAGTTTGGCCAGTTGTTCATACCTATCTTCAGATGGAATAATTTTTCCAATTTTCATATGACTTTCTAAATATTCCTCGCCTGACACTGTAATACAATGAATCCCCTTTTCAGATAATTGAATTTCTGACTTGGCGCGATGAACTTCTATTCCAAAATCGTTGATGACTTTCTTGGATTTTTTAGTGATATCTATGATTGTTTCTTTATTTACATTGATTAAGTAAAATGTTAGCATTGGTTGTCTAGCATATTTACCGGTGGTTGTATTTGTAGCCATTACTTTTGGCGAATAAATCTTATGTGGCTTAACAGATGCTGATATTTCATTTATCACATCATACATTTTTTCTCTTAGTTTGTTCTCATATTTTTGAAAGATTATAATATGAATTTCTGCTGTAAATAATGTTTCAGCTGCACGATATTTATTCATTTCTAGTTTGTTAATACAAAATAATAAATTTAATTCTTTATATCATAATGACTAAAGGATACTTAATAACAATTAATGGCATTTCTTCATCTGGAAAAACAACCACCGCCACTTTTTTACAAAAAATAATTAATAAGGAACTAGTTGGAGCAAAAAAGCATTTTAAATCTCCTTTTCTACTTCTTCATATGGATGATTTTACAAAAGGGGTATCTGAAAAATATCGTTTGAGTGAATTGCAAAGGAAAAATAAAAAGGATATCCCAATCGAGTTAATGACGGTGGTTGTGGGATCTATCAAATCTGTTCAGATTTTTATAGATATGGGAGTCAATGTTATTTTTGAAGGAGCTTATGGCAATTTAATTCATCAATTAATCAAGAACACTTTTTCCTCTAACTGTAATATGCTCAATTTATCAGATGGGTATAAATCAAAGTCTATTCGAGAATTGATTAAAGATCAACAAGACCATCATTACAGCGTTCGATTGGTTCGCTCTTTGAAGAGTCTGAAAGAAAATGAAATTAAAAGAAAAAATGTGATTGGGATGGCCGAGGCCCAATATCAGGATCAAGATTATCAAAAACTAATCAACAAGGATTTTGATTTAAATTTGAAGGTTGATGGATTGAATCCAGCTGAAGTTGTCGCAACTATTTTTAAGGATTATTTTCGAAAACTGGAACACAAATGATCGGAACACAAATGATCGGAACACAAATGATCGGAACACAAATGATCGGAACACAAATGATCGGAACACAAATGATCGGAACACAAATGATCAGTGACTTAACATTGCCTAACCGGTTGGTAGGAAACTCTGGGTCGTAAATTGTAGTTGGTTGCAGTTTGTCTGGAATCCATTTCAACTTGATCCATTTCAACTGGTTTAATGGTCAGTGATAAACTGGGAGCTTGAAACGTGTTTTGCGACATTCTGTTTTGGTTCAGACGTGCTTGGCGTTGGTCTTTTCGGCGTTGATTTTGGTTTAACGCTGTCATTTCACGACGAATTTGATTGTTAAGATAAGAAACTGGTTGAGTGGTGCTTGAAGAAGTTTTTCTAATTCGGCAAGCAATTGATCCGATGTTAGTTGAACTAAATCGTTTTCCTCGGTACCGATGATTCTGTTTGTTTAGAGTGTTGGCTAGTTTTGCGTAGGTTCCTGATTTGATTTTACCGGAACCAAGCTGGCTAGCAACAAACTTGATAACAATTTGTTCACTTCGCTTTTCTTTTAATTTACGAATATTATTGTCACGATAAACTTTGTGGCCAAAGGGAGGTAATCCCCCAATAAACCCTCCTTTGGATTTAATATTTTGTTTGGCTTCTTTTGTTTTTTGACCAGATAATTCAGAATAGAATTGAGCACTTGACATGGCTTGCCGGGCATTATGGCGAGCAGCTGGTGTATCATAACTGATTTCGTCAAGAACTGATCTGATGAAGACCCCATTTAGATGTAAGGTATCTAGAATTTGAATTCCTTTCAAGGTGTGTCTAGTAAAACGGGAAAAATCAGTGAAAATCAAATAATCTCCGGATTGAATTGTGGCTAAGATATCTTGCAATCCAGGGAGTTTGTCGGGGTTTCGAGCTGTAATACCGTCATCCATTTCAATCATCGCGATTTCAAGATTGTGTTTTAAGCAATATTTGAAACCAGTGTTTTTTTGATAATCTAAACTGAAGTTACCACTTGGAAAATCAGCACAATAAGTTTGAAAACTTTGTAAGCCGGAGTTAGAACTCTGGGTGAAATTCTGGGTGGAATTCTCGGTAGAATTCCCAGTGGAGTTTTGAGTTTCTCTAGCCTGTTGAGCACAGCTCTTTAAGTAAAGTCCTTTGGTTTTCTCTTTGTCAGAGACACGAGTATAAAGATAAGCTTTACCAGTTGTAGTGCCGGTGGGAAGATTTAGACTAGATTGATTCTGGCGAACTTGCGCATTATGCTGTTGAACCTGTTGTTGGAGTTCAAATCTCTGAATTAAAGAAGAATTAACATTATCCTGATCAAGCCATTCATCTGGGAATCTGGAATCAGACCAACGAATTAAGAATTCACGGCGATTTCCATTCATTCGAACATTTAAAATGGATTCAACTTCATAGCAATTTTGTTGACCAATGATTGGTTGAATATTTAAAGTCGATTGAACTTGAAAGGTATTTACCAAATCATCTTCATAATCAGAGTCAGAGTCTGATTCGACATTGTTAGCGATACGAGCTAGCAAGTTATCTAATGGATTTCGTTGAGACATTAAATAATTAAGTTTATAATAGGTAATTGGATGAAAAAAACGAATTCAATTTTTTTTGTTTTAAATAGTTCACCAGGTCAGTTCACCTAGATGACTAGATCGATGACTAGATCGATGAAAGAATTTTGATTTGTTCTTCAATTTTGCTGTGATTACTTTTGAGAATTACTTCAATACCGTCAATGCCATATTCGATCTCTTTATCGTTATCGGCATTTGAAATACGGTCAAAGAATCCCAAAATAATTTTAACATCATTTTTAGTCCAAACCTCTTTTAAAATTTGATGTAATTTGACATCATCAAGAGTTCCCTCCTCGGGTTTAACATCCTCTGTGGGAGCTGATTTATCATTTTCAACTAGGATATCAATATATGATTGAACAGAACTTGCTTTTCCAGTTCGACCATAAGTTGTTTTAAGTCTTTCTAAGCCATCAGCCGCAAGCTTAATGATTTTCTTAATATCCTCGTCAGATGAATACCATTCCATAGCTTTGTGTAACGTTTTAGTTAAATACCATAAATCATTGTAACTATCGCCGGATGACCAACGAACAACAGCTTGAATAAACTTATTATAATAAGGCTGTGTAAAGGTAATGTAGTTAGAATCCAGACTTAGTTTAGTTTGATCAGGCTTTTTCGATAAAATCGCCAACTTAACTAGAGTTGATAGAGGATCTAATCTAGGATTTTCTTTGGGAGGGTAGGTAAATTTGCTGTAAAGATAATTTGCCATATGGTATGTACTTCCTGATAAATTCGATACCATGCTTCAATTTTATATTATTACTATTATATTATTGCTATTATATTATTCCTATCTTATGAGAAAATTTTAGAATAGAATATCCTTAACTCGTTCCCAAACATTAGTTGAAATAATAGGATAGTTATGGTATCCTTTGATATCGATTAAAGTTCCTCCATGTTTTTCTAGAATTTTGGCGTTTCTATAAGAAACTATCTCATCATCTTCACTATGAAGTAAAATTACTTTGGAATCTTTCATTTTCTTTTTCAAATTTCTTAAATAAGATTTGGTTGAAAAATCTCCCCAAACTATCATTTTAACTAGCCAGCTTAAACTTCTCGGAATCAGGTCATTGCTAACATCTGTAATTGAGGCTGGGCCAGATTGAAGAATAATTTTATCAATTGACATTTTGTTTGCGGTATGGCAAGTAATTGGAACGCCAATTGATTCTCCATACAAAACTATATTCTTTTTTTGATAGCCTTTCTTAATAAAATGTTCAACGACCAATCGACAATCTTCCTGAAGAATTTTTTCAGTTAACATCCAATAGGAGGTTGAAGTTGATCCATATCCACTGTAATCATAAACCACAACATCAGTTTGAAGTTGTTTTTCTAGTTCGCGCATTAAAGAATGCCTATCAAGCACTGAACCACCATTTCCATGGCTAATTATGATTAAATTTCTTTGGGAAAGATCTGGTTTTTCTAATTGAGTTTCCTCTCCTCCCCCAGTTTGAAGTGGGTTGACTTGAAGTGGGTTGACTTGAAGTGGGTTGACAGTTTCTGAATTCAAGATCCATCCATGAATATGACCACTTCCTTTTGGAATTAAAAGATCCCTTAAAGCTTTGCCATCAAAACCCATTTGAGTTGCATATGGATTTAGATGAATTTGATGTAGGAGACACGTTTCTCGACTAGGCTGAAAATAAATTTTTGATTTGATCCAAGTGAATAACATATAGAATGACAAAAATATTGATAGCAGGATTAGTGAGTTTTTTGAATTGAGCTCCGGTAAAGCGAGTTCTTTTATCATTTACTGTTTTAGAATAGATTTATTTTCAATTTTGTTCGTCAAATCTCTTACCCAGGTGACTTGGTCAGAGTGACTTAACTATAATCGTTTCTTTTGATTTAATGGATTCAAGTGGATTTATTAATGTTATCCAAAAAATGATTGATCGAATCGACCAGCTCCAAAACCGCTTAATCGATTGCGAAAGCACAATCAATATTTTAAATAAGAATTTGGGACGGGATATCTCATTACCTCAAAATAAATCGGAACTAGTTCAGATCATTAACCAGGCTCAAGCCGAAAGAGAAAAATCTGTTTTTGATCGAATTAAACTTTTACCAGAAATTCAAGACCTAGTTAAAGCTGGAATCGTTATCTGTGGTCCTCCTGGAAAAGAAGGCCCCCAAGGTCGGATAGGTCCATCAGGTCCCCCGGGCCAAAGAGGATTACCAGGAGTAGAAGGCCATATGGGCCGAGACGGTTATCCTGGTCAAGATGGCCGAGATGGATTAAATGGAATGGATGGCAAAAATGGAATAGATGGTTTATTTGGGAGGAAAGGATTACCTGGTGATCAAGGTCCCAGAGGAAAAAAAGGCCCAACTGGAGCAGTTGATTGGGCTGATATCGAACCACAAGTAAAAAAATTAGTTAATGATTATTTAAAAGAACTCTTGAATGTTTAGTCAAGTCTCTCTTTAATTGTCCTGGAATTTAAAAACCTAAGTGGAAAAGTCAATCCACCAGCTTTATCATTGGTTCCTGATTTCATAGGTCCTCCAAAAGGCTGTTGCCCAACCACTGATCCAGTACATTTGACATTGACATAGAAATTTCCCGCCTGGTGAGCAAATAATTCTTTATATTTTTCAATTTTTTCTAAATCCCTAGAAAAGACTGCCCCCGTCAAAGCATATGGGCTTGATTGACATAGTTGATCTGCTAATTCATCCGATGACTGGTCCTCGTCATACGGATAAATGGTTAGGATGGGTCCAAAAATTTCATCTTGGAAAAGAGGAAAATTAGAATCCCTTGAAACAACAATTGTTAATGGTGCATAATATCCAGCGGTTTGGGGGGATTCATGTCGTCCACTGAGAAAGATGATTTCATCAGTGGCACTATGATTTTTAGCTTGATCTAAATATCGATGGTATTTTTTTAAAGCTTCTGAATTAATCAGAGGCCCTGTTAAAGGTGATACTACTTGTTTATCAAGTGGATTGGAAACTAGATGACGGTAATTACTTGAAATCACTTTCATTTGATCTAGAAATTTGCTCAGAAGAGATTTTGGAAGATAGACAACTGAACAAGCTGAGCATTTTTGACCACTGTACTCAAAAGCTGAAAGGAAAATTTCTCGCGAGGCCATTTCTAGATCACATGATTCATCAAGAAAAGAGAAATTTTTTCCGCCTGTTTCCCCAATCAATCTGGGATAATGGTTACGACTTTCAATATCATTGTAAATTTGTTGACTTAAATGATTAAAGGTTCTAGTGCTGCCGGTAAAAGCTAAAGCGGCCAAGTCTTTATGTTTGATGACATCTGTAAAATGACTTGGATCAGATGGTAAAAAACTGAGAAGATCTGGTTCTAATCCAGCTTCAATTAGGATTTTGTAAACAATATAGTTTGATAAGACTGCATTGTCAGATGGCTTCCAAATGGTTGGATTACCAAGGACAGCTGGCAACGAACTGAGATTTGCCCCAATCGCTGTAAAATTAAATGGGGTAATGGCTGCTGTTAAACCATTCAAAGGCAGATACTCAATCTGATTGAAGAATTGACCACATTCAGCTGTCCTGGAAGGATAGACAGGTTGAATGCTCTTGATTTGCTGTAGATAATAAGAATTAAAGTTCCAAAAGTCAATTAATTCGGCTACATCTACTTGAGCTTGCCGGTAAGTTTTGCCTTGACCAACGATGGTTGCGGCGAGAAGTGAATCATGGTATTTTCCAGAAGCTAGAAATGCACTGGTTTTAAGAAGGTGACTGGCAAAATCAAGTCGACTGGTTGATGAGGGCCGTTTATAATGCGCTAACGTTTTTGTAATTGTATAATGATCAGCTAAAGCATATTCCGCACATGGCTGACCTGTTAAGGGAGATAGTTGCTTAACCATCCCTAACTCTTGGGATTGACCCCAAACTATGGCTGGAATTCGAAGCGGATTTTTAAAATAGTTAAAACACGTTTCCGAAATTGCTCTAGGAATTCTGCTAAGTATTTTAGCCGTGACTGGGAAATTCTTAGGTAAAATCATGACTAAACTTTTAAGATGTATTGAGAGTGTAGAGTTTAGAGTTTAAAGTATGGTTTAATTAAGATAAAATTATTCAATTTTTCAAACTTCCGCGTCAGTATTTCAATCAATTAATCTTAATCTAACTGTAAATGTCTGATAGCGAATATAAAGCCCTTAAAAAAAAATATGACTTTATGAAAAAAAATATAAATTGGGAAACATTTCTTAAATCATGCAAATGTAACCCAGAGATATTAGAAGATGCCGCAGAGATAATTGGTTGGCGATCAATCTGTCGCTCGCAAGAATTAAGCATCGAATTTATGGAAGAACGTGCTGATAAGCTAAATTGGTATTGGGTATCGAGATCCCAGAAATTAACCTCCCAATTTATCAGTGATTATGGGGAACATCTTGATTGGAGCTGCGTATCTCAATGCCAGAAACTTCCGACTGATATTATGGTTCAATTTGAAGATAAATTAGATTGGGATTTGGTTTCACAACACCAGAAACTCAGTCATGCTCTCCTTGATAAATTTCAAAACAATCTCAACTGGGATCTAGTTTCACAATATCAAAAAATATCTCCTGAATCCTTAAGAGCCTTCAAAGATAAAGTCAACTGGCATTACATTGAAGAATGTCAGAAACTAGCTGGAAGTCAAATCAATGAATTCAAAGAGTACCTTAACCTTGATGATTGAGGGTGAATTTCGGAGGCATTAAGCTTAATTCAGTCAGTCCTCCACATATTTGATCCATTTGATCTGGTTCAGTTTTCAGAGACATTTGATTCATTCCCAAGGTTAAAATGCTCATATTCATAATTTCATCCAGATTATTTTTTAAAATATGAATGAAATTTTTATACTTCCGACCTGATTGAGTTTGATGAGGAATGAAGAACTGTGAAAAAGAGTTTAAATCATATCCCAAACTATAATATGCTTTGTAAGCGTCATAAAAAGCAAAATGCATAAAATGAATTGGATACATTATGACCAGGTATCTGTATTTTGATTGAAAAAACCCATTATATCTAACGCTGACGTCATTCGTAAAGTAAGTTGGTAAATCAAATTGGAAAGTTTGATCTATTTGACGTAGAATTAAATTGAGAAGTGGGTAGTCGAGATTCATTTATATTATTTTAAAATTTCATGTTCTAAATTCAATTTTAAAATTGAATATATTATTAAAATCCCCTTTAAAACTTAACCCTTAAAACTTCATTAACATTAAAACTTCATGTCAGATGATGAGAAAAGCATTATCGAGGATCTATTGTTAGAATTTATCCAGCAAACTAAACGAAGCGTGCAGCTCACTTTACCAACACTATTGATCAATCAAACATATTTCCCATATATGTTAGAATCTATGGGAAATTATGTCTCACTGTCTAAAATCAATTGGGAAAACCTAATAGAAGAAAGTGATCACAATGCATTGACCATTTATTTAAATAATCCCAAATTAGCCAAATACTTGACCGATAAATTGACCCTTACAAAATATGTTAAAAATTACAAGTTTGTCATGTCTAATTTGAGGCTATTCCATCAACCTATTGAGATTCCGTCCACCTGGACCATCTCACAAGTTAAAGAATTTAGTTCTTTAGCACCAAGCCGGATTGATGCCAGCTCTATAATTGATTTGGTTGAGGAGAATCCACATGATTTCTTTTTCATTTTAGGAAATCTTCTTAAATATGCTGTTCATAAAGTCAATCTTTACAATTCAAGACATGAATTGATTAAACTTTTACAATTGATAACTGAATGGTGGGAACATGGATGGATTTCAGAGAAAAAAACTTTTCAAATCATTAATGATTATTATTTAGCTTTATCTCATAAGGATCTTCCATTTGGGTTTATGTCGCATACAACCTTTGGGGAAAGCTGTTACTTTCTTCTTCACAACTGGAAATATTTGACTAATATTACTTCTCAGATTCTGTCTGATCCAAATTTAATCCGAAACCAATTTTACTCTGATAACTTGACCGTCTTATCAACTAAAACCTTAAGTGATCAAGCCCTTGAAAATATGGTTCGTCTTTATGATGAGGTAATTCAAGATCCATCTGAAAGTGCTAACATTGCAAAAGCAATTTTAATGGGTCAATCACCAAAAAGAGATTTTGATCTGAAAGATGAGACGATTAAGACCATCATACGAATGCTCTTCAAATTCCAGTCTATTAAGACCATCAATTCTAATCTTCAGTCAAAATTAAGAAACCATTTAAAAATATCCTTTGGATTACCATTTTATCAAAAATATCCAGAACTCTTGGATAAATATTTGATCAACAAATTCATGAAAGAATCAAACCCAGAGCATCTGAGCGATTTACTTTTAAGAATGCAAGACAAATTACCAAAAAGCTGGTATATTAAATGTTTTGTTCAAGAATCAGTTTTCTGGACCATGAAAGATAAAATTGGTTGGTATTGGGTTTTAAAGTGTCATTCCTTTAGCCAAGAGTTTCTAATCAACTTCATTCCTTGGTATTATCAAAAACATGGAAACGATATAGCCAATGTTGTTGGAACACAATCTCTTGGTAGCGAATTAACCTCGAAGTATCATAAGCTAATTAATTGGAATATTGCTGTGACTAACCCCAAAATTATTGATGGTGATAATTGGCAATATTTGACCCCCGATCAGCGTAATTCATGGTTTTATAATGATAATAATACTAAAATTAAAAAATTAACGGATTTTGCCTCAAAACAACCTAGTCCAGGGGGAATAAGTTTGGGAATTAAAATCAATGGAAATAATCCAAATCAAATCCATTTATCAGGAAGAATTAAGAGATCAATAACTTTTAATGGGTCCAAGGGAGGCGGGTCCAATGGAGAAGTTTTTTATGATCAGAGCTATGTTAGAATACGAAGCAATACAAAATATGAATCGTCCGAAATGTCATATCATTTAAAATATAATCAGTTCGATACAGACCCATCTAACACGATAACAATAAGCTTTGATATCGAAGATTCATATTTAAAGGATGGCTTGATTATATTGAAGAAATTTCAATCTCAGTGAGAAAAAGAGTGACCTAGAAAAGGATGATTTAAAATTGATTAGTTACTTGATTAAAGTTTTAAAATTAAACTCTAACTTCAACAAAATAAACATGTCTACAGATGAGATAAATGTTGTCCGTAGCTTACTGGAAGATTATATCAAGAACACTAAAAGAACCCATCATATTAAATTGCCGCTCCCATTGGTTCATAAAAGCTATTTGCCAGATATTTTAGAATCTTTTGGTGCCTTAAATAAATTAAATAGATTTGACTGGGAAGACTTAAGTAATAATCTTAGTTCAAATCAGTTAAATGAATATTTAGACCGACCAAAATTAGCTAAATATTTAGGAGAAGATGTTATTCAAACACATCTCAAAGATTACCAATTTGTTAAACGTAACCTAGGATTTGTTAATCGAATGATGGAGATTCCATCCTCTTGGACAATCCCTCAAATCAAAGAATTTAGTTGTTTGGCTCCTGAAAGAATTAAGATTGAATCAATTCGTCATTTAGTCACAGAAAGTCCTCATGATTTCTTTTTCATTTTAGGAAATATTCTTAAAAGTGCTAAACATTCAGTAGTTTTATATAATTCAAAACGAAAATTAATCTACTTACTTACTTACATAAAAGACTTATGGCAGAACAAGCTAATTTCAGAAAGAAAAATGATGGAGTACACTAATGATTATTACATTGTTTTGTGTGATAAACGATTTTTAAATAATGTTTTCATTGGTAATCCTTTCATCCTTTTCATCCTTCAAAATTGGAAATTTCTTGTTTGGGTTGTTTCAAAGATTGAAAATGATCCCAACATAAGTCTGGAGCAATTTCATCTGAATGTTAGAACTGTTTTAGCAAAACATTTGAATAAAGGGGTTCTTGAAAATATAATTCGGCTTTATGATGAAGTCGTTCAAGACCAAATCCAAAAGACCAGGGTTGCGATACTCATCATCACAACACAGTTAAATCAAAAATTTTCTTGGAAACTGGATACCATTAAAACCTTAATGGGAATGTTTCTACCTAATTGTCAATCTTCAACGAATTCTAAAGAATTTTTACAGATGATGTCTAATTTACAGCCTCATCTAACTTTGTCTTTTGGTTTTAGATTTTATGAAAAATATCCACAATTTTTAACTAAAAACCTAATTACCAAGTTTCTTCTGGAATCAAACTTGGAGTGTCTCAGAGATTTACTTTTTAGACTTAAAGGTGTTTTACCTAAAAATTTATGGGATGGATGCGTGTGTGATGAAAGTATTTCAGAAGAAGGAATTTTAGTAATGAAGTACTATATCAGCAATTCCGATTGGACTCACATTTTTGATTCACATTCCTTTAGCCAAGACTTTCTACTTAACCTGATTCCATGGTATGTTGCACACAAAGGCAATATAGATATTATTGCTAAAACGCAATCTCTGGGGAGTGAATTAACTTCTAAGTACTATAATTTGATTAATTGGGAAATTGCGATTACAAATCCAAAAATCATTGATGGCAATAATTGGCAATATCTACCATCACATCTCCAAAAGTCTTGGGTTTATGAGGAAGGTGATTCTAAAATTTACCAATTAAAAAAATTTGTAAAAGAGAAAAGTAATTGGATGATCGAAGGTGATGATCTGTCAACTCAGATTCTGCTGAAAGGTAATCTTCAATCATCAATCACATTTGTTCAGAACAGTCATCCAGGAATACTTTATCCATCTGGCGTACAACATGGCAAAAAATATGGAAACTCTATCATGACCTATTATTTAAAACCCAATTCACAAGACCAAAGCCAAATCACAGTAATCTTTAATATCGAGGATTTTGAATTGAAAAATAATTTAATTGAACTGAAGAAATTTAGAACTCAGTGAAAAGAAACCGGAGAGGAACAAAAATTGATTTTGATTTTTTTTATGGACAAAGAAGTAAATTTGAAAAAAGATCCATGACAAGCGAAGAAATTCCAATTTTAAATTCAAATGATCCAGATGTCTTAACATGGTCCGATGTGAAGTCTTTCCTAGATACACGGTATTGGACAAATTATGACAAAATGCCCCTGAGAATAATTTTAATATTAGCTAGTGAGTTTAATGACCACAATTGGAGAAGTTTATCATCCAAGGTGACTTTGCCTGAAGTTATTAATTGTCCCGAATTATTTTCTAAAATTCAGTGGATACATGTTTTTGGGAGATGTACTCTATCTCCTGAGCTAACTAACAAAATCTTAATTAATAAAAGAATTCCTTTTTCTGATATTGTGACCAAGATTAAAATAGAAAAAGAAATTTATTATCGGTATGCACCATTCTTGACTGCTTCCCAAAAATGGAAATATTTTCAAAATCAACATTTTTTGATGGGAGATTTTAAAAAATTTTTGGCTTGTAACTCTACTAACGAAAGTGAGATGGCATTAATATCTAGTTCACCCTTTTTAACTTTTAATCTTCTAAATGATACTTTAATTACTTCCCATATAAGATGGGATAAATATCTAACAGTTCATCAATATTCAAGCCGAATAATTTTGGATAAAATCATTTATTTAGCTTGTAAATCTGGTGATCTTAGACGATTTTTTGTGATTTCACCAGCCTGGAGATATCAAAAAGATTTATCTCCCCAATTAATAAAAAAATTGTTGAGTCTTTGTGTATCTTCTGAAGATAAAAAAACACTTTGGTTTAATTTATCATCTAATCCTCATTTAGACCCTCACATTTTGGATGAAGAATTAAAAACGGGAAATTCACACATTAATTTGACTAGCATTCAAGCTTATCGAAAATTCCCAATTTGGTTTTTAAATAAAAATACTTTTTACATTAAACCATGCCAATACTTCATGAGAAACGACTTTACCCCGCATTTTCTAGCTAGACAAATTTTGAAGTATTTGGAATTGGATCCAATCATTCAAAAAGAGTATTCAAGATTTTTAGGTTATTTAGTACGTTTTTGCGACTTGGACATTTCTTTCTTGAGGGGGCTATCTGAATTAGTAATCAGAAATAAATTAGATACTTCTATTTCTGAGAAATACTGGAGAAATGTGGTAGTTTATCAAGAACTAGATTTAAAATTTATGAAAGATTACAAAAATTATTTAAATGCAGACTTACTTCAAATTTATCAAACTGTTGATGTTGAAATGATCGAATGGTTTAAAAAAATAGGTAAAATAGATTGGGTCTATATTCGCAGCAATACTAGCTTTTATTCGATGAGTTTAGAAGAACAGGAATTTTATTCCACCGAATACTTAAAAATACACTGTGCTCTCAACTGGAATGATGATGATACGTGGATTGAAAAAAACATTTATCCGTACTATTCGGGGTTTGGATCTACGGATTTTTACCCGAGGGAATTATTTGCCTATGATTTATTGCATTTTTATGTTAAAACCAAGGATCGAATTGATTTTTCGACTTTAAAAATCGGGGATAGATTTGAAAGTTCAAGTTGGCATCACACTTCTTTCGGGTATCCCAATACGATTTGGGCTGGATTTATTTTCATGGAGCACTTTGCGATTTCTAATCCTAAAAGTGAAATATCTCATTCAATTCTAAATATCAATAAATATCGAGAATTTTACAAAGAAAATAAACAACTTATGGCATATCCATCTTACATGAAAGTCCGTTTTAAAAAATCAGAATATCTTCACCTGGATCAACTGGTTGATTCTAACATAAGCCGCATTTACTATTCCAAAACAGCCAGTAGGATAAAAAATATTAGTCTAGTTAAATCCTTTGAGATCATTGATGTTAGGTATTTCAATCATGAGCTGCCACTTGGGTGATCACAGAGATAAAATTGAATTAAACTTGATATGTTTTTTTAATTATAAATTTAAACTAAATTACGAAACTAAATTACAAAATGAGTAGTGATTCTGAATTAGAAAGTGACTTTTCTTCTAGTGGTTCTGATAGTGATTCCTTAGCAGCTGAGACTAATGCTAATGCTAATAAGACTAAAAAGACTAAGAAGACCAAGAAGACCAAGAAGACTAAGGCTGATATGGCCAAGAAGATTAAAGACAAGGCTGAAGCTAAGAAACAAAAGGAAATAGATGCTTTTAGTCAAATAGATACAGGTGAATTTGTTAACTTTTTTAAGGCTGTCCGTGACAGTTGTTATGGAACAGTTACTTTAAATTTTAAGTTAAGTGATAAATTTTATAAACTATTTGATCAAAACATCAATATTTTTACTAAGGCCTCGTTAAGTAAAAATTTACCTTTGAGTGCCTTTGATGATGAAATTATGAAGGGACGAATGGAATGGTCAACCGTTTCCGATCGTAAAGATTTAACCATCGGATTTATCCGAAATCATTTGAAAAAGTTAGATTTAACAACTGTTTTTCAAAATCATGTTTTACCTTTTAATTATATGTCAGAACATCTGAAGGTTTATACTCTCCGATCATCCTGGAATTGGGGATCAGAAACTAATCAAATAATTTCAAACATTTTGCGATCATCCGATTATGATTATGAACAAAAAATGTTTTTGGTTAAAACCTTTATACTCCGAATTAAGCATTTAATCAATCACAATACATCATCTGATCCAACCGAAAATATGTCCAAAACTTACAGAACTTATTTAAATAATCTTTATGTCAAAGAAGATGCTTGCAGTTTGGTTCGATTTGTCAAGTTTATGAAAATAATTAAACCACTTATGAATTTAGAACATTCGGATGATATTTTTGACTTCTTTTGTGACGAAGGTCACTCCATTTTGAATAAATTTGAATGGAAATATTTGATTGACAACGAGATTATTGGATATCCTGAAAAGTCATCTGAGATTCCGAAGAATGTCCTAAATATCTTTGTTAAAAATGCTGCTAAGTTTAAAAAGATTTATATCCATTCATCATTGAATTGTCATGATGTTGATTCTCTGATTGGATTAAAATTAATGAACGGGGCTGATCCCAATGCTCTTTGGAATGAGATTTGCAAAAATCTCAAACCTCATGCAATTCCTCATTGGTTTTTAAAGAAATATCTGAAAGATCTCAACTGGTTCTTGCTAATGATCAATATGATTAACGAGTATAATAAGGATCAAATCAACGATGATATATTCATTCAATGGTTTCATGATCATATTGATTTAATCAATGTTCGCCCTGGTGGAAATTGCAATATCAATTCTTATTATATCCCAGAGACTCTCCTCCAACATTATGGAAATAAAGCGAATTTGTTTCCAGGACCGGTTATGGTGGGGATTTTAGCTGATCAATTAATTTCAATTGGAACGCTTGAAAAAATGGCCAGCCATTTGACTAATCTAGAATGGCAACAAGTCAGTTTAAGTCAAGTATTAACCCCAGCCTTCATTAAAAAATATGAATCAAACTTACACTGGGATAAATTAGCTTATAATCCAACTTGGCAATTGTATCCCCAATCTAAGTTTCACAAATTGCCACCGTTTAATGACAAAAATGAAATGCTTTGGATGCCACTAGATAAAAAGGTTCAAAAAATCAATGCTCTATGTCAAAAAGCAGAGCCTAGTTTTCTGGCTACTCTTGAAGGAGATTACATTACGCTTAATACAAAATTATTTTGTTGGAAAGATCGAGGTAACATTAATACACATTCATTCTATCCCAAAACTTACAACCTAAATTCTACAACATCATCCAAAACAACAGTATCATCTCACGATGGATATTTAACTAAATATTCATATTACGCCGATTCAACAAAAAAAAAAAAATGTTACTTTGGGCCAGAATTATTAGTCTACTACCAAACAACTAGTAACTCTTATTCCAATACTGGATATCATTTTAGATTTGGTCGTAAGTCAGAACAATTAATTGACAAAAAAAAGGGACCTGAACAAAAAGGGACTAAAAAGGCCAAAAGAGCCATCAAAAAGAGCGCCTTTTAAACAAATTACAAATTCTAATTAGAATTATGGTTTTATAAAGACTTCAACGTGTTTTTACTAAAAGATGTAACTTTTTTTCTTAATTTTTCAGCTTCCGGATTTTTTTTAAAATGATCCCGAACAGGTTCCAACATTAAATTAATATGTTTAGCCACAGCTGGTTTAAAATCGGCTGGATGCAGTTGACCACTTCCAAAATCTTCTCTGAGAGATTTAATCTCCAAATATTCATGGTTTTCTCCATATTCAGCTTTTCTAGTTACCAGAAATTTTCCCAATCGAGGAAAAACCAAATGTTCGACATAATCCATCAACGGATTTAACTCCAAGTTCAGAGGAGCACAGAATGCTCTCTTGATTTTACGATTAACATCAGCTTCGGAATCATCCATGAAAATGGCATTATCAGGATTACTTTTAGCCATTTTAGTTGATCCATCTAATCCAGGTAACATGACATGGGATAGAATTATAGGTGGATGTGCCATCTTCTTTTTAGAAGCATATTCACGAGCCAACATATTAACCTTTCTTTGGTCAGTTCCTAATTGACAGATGTCAACATTTAAGTAAAAGATATCAGCACATTGCATAACCGGGTAAAATACTTGACCAGTCATCAAATGGTCATCATCACCTCGTCCCATAATTTGAGTACATTTCTTCATCCGATTCAAATCAAAAGTGTTGGCAATGTCCAAAACTAATTTCCAGTATTTAGCCGGGTTCTTGTTAATTTCTTCCCAGCTCCATAGAAATTCAACTTGATCCATATTCATTCCACAGGCTTTCCAGGTTTCAATCATTAAGTTACCGGCTTCCCTGATTCGATCCTGTCGACCACCCAATTTTTGGTTAAGCTCGGCAAAGATATCAGCGACCCAAAACTTAAATTTACATCCAGCTAGAGTCAGCTTATTGACATTAATGACTTTTAAAATGCCTTGACTGATATGCATTCTTCCCGAACACTCGAATCCATCATAACAAATAATCTCTTTGCCTGATTCAATTAATGATTTGAGTTCCTGATCTTGAATACATTCTTCACCAATGCTGTGAATTAAGTCATATTTTTCATTGTTGCTTAATGACATTTAAAGATGTTCTTTCTTTAGAATCTGGTTTAGAGTCGTATTTAGAATTCAATTTTTAAAAAATTGAAAGATGTTTAAAACCTCAAGTGAATCATACCAAATGAATTCCTATTTAATTAGTTTAATTGATCTCTTGGAAGATATTTTGGAGCATAATCAAGTTATTTTAACAAAATCTGTTTCACCCGGGGTTTATGAAAAACATATCTATCCTCACCGGGAGAAGATAATTTGCTCAAGCATAGTTCCAATTGAGGATTTATTAAGATTAGAAGAAGTGCAGTGGCATCAAGTCCAGTTGCATCCTGATTTAACAATCCAGATAGTTGAAAAACACTTTGAAAATTTTAACTTTTTGGATTTAATAGAAAATTTAAGGATTAATTTTGAATTTCTATGTCAAATGCTAGAAGAGAGAAATCCGAGATCTCCTTTTTGGGAAAATATCAAAAATAGTTCTCGACTCACTTCAAAAATAATTTTAAAATACAAAAAACATTTTGATTTAGCCGAAATTGATCAGCTGATTCATTTCGAAATGAGTATTAGGGAAAAAAAAGAATTATTGGAATATCATTACGCTAAAAATCCGATTGATCTCGAATTATTAATTAAGTTTAAATTGCCTTTTGAAGTCTTTTATAACATTATTTCTAAACCAACAATAACCATTGATGATTTCTTTGGTTTGCCTGACGATGACCAAAGAGAAATTATTGATTTGTATTTTGAAGTTTATTCTCCATCAGTGAACTTAGTTAAAGAATTGGAATTAATTTACCGATTATTTTGTAAAAAATTAAATTATTTTGATCGTCACATCTTTGAAAAACAAATTGTTAAAAACTTGCTTGATCGATCTTATGTTGCACCCAATGAATTTAAATATTTAATTAAGCATAAAATAATTACTAAATTTCCTTCTATCCCAATTAAATATCGCCGAATATCAGCTTTATTTTACAGAAAAGTTAGATCAAAGGTTATTAAACTTCCAACGTTGATTCACAAAGGTAAACTGACCACCAGAGAATACAAGAAACTCTTGAAAAAAAAGAACCGTTATCCATCTAAATTGCTTTCAATTGCTCACCTTAAAAATGTCTCATCTACTTTGAATGATGACAAAGAGAAAGTTAAAAACTTCTTAATTGAAAATAAAGATTGTCATCATATCATTGCGGATCTTTATAACCAATGTCAAAAATCACTAGATTTTAAGGAATTCTGGGAGCTTATCACCAATCATCCATCTACTGTTAACAGTATATTCAATATACTTCCTGAACAATTTCTTTATTTGTGGTATTTAGATAAGTTTGCAATTAATAAAATATTTCATGGGAATTCGTATATCAAATCCCTTGATGAATCTTATCTGAGTGAATTTTCTTCCTTGCTCAGGTCAAGAGAGTTTAGCCCAGAATTCCTTCGTCTAATTCTTGAAGATAAAGATTCATTGATTTATTCAACCCAGGAACCAATGCAAACAATTGCTCTACGACAAAAATTAACTCCTGACTTAGTTAATGATTTTTGGGACAAATTTAATCCGTTGTTTCTTCATTTAAATTCAGTTTGGAAAAAGTATCCTGCTAATATGTTTAATCATGCCCCAATTATGAATCTAAAGAATTTTTGGTTGTGGGCTACACCAGAAGAAAAATATGATTATTTAAAAAAGCTAAAGAGTCCTTATCAAATTACGTTGTGGGATGAAGATCCTAACTGGGTGGTACTGTCCAACATAATTAAGGACAAAGATAACTATAATTTAAATTATATGATCTCTGCCCGATACAATTGTTATTATTCCAATATTCATGATTGTACTAACTCTAACTCATGCAAATGTGGTTGTTGCACCCATGGATATTCAGTCCGATCACTGATCCGATCTAATAAATGGTATCCAGAATATAGATTTAGAAAAAAAAAAGTTTATGGAAAAAATGAACAACATCTGGTTAGTACTTATCGGTTCTTATTATCAGATTTAAATATTTTTGAAGATAAAACACAACTTAGTATTATTACTGAAACACCGGCTGTTTTGATGGAAGATTAAGAGAAAAAGGGTTTAAAGATGAAAGATTAAACATCAGATTGAATTTTTTTATTTTAAAATTGAAAGTGTTTTAAAAGATTATCCATTTGGTATCAAATGAACACCGAATTGGTTAGCTTAACTAATCTTTTGAAAGACATTCTCAAGAACAATCGGGTTTCTTTAACTGAATCTATTCCACCTGAGATTTATGATAAATACATCTTTCCTTATCGGAGAAATATTATTACTTCAAATATAATCCCAATCGAGGATTTACTAAGTTTAGAAGAAATTCAATGGGATCTAGTTCAAGCCCATCCCAACTTGACGATTGAGATTATCCAAAATAATTTTTCAAAATTTGATTTTCCAATACTAATTAAAAATTTGGAACTGACTCCTAAACTGAATTTAGAGGAGCTTTGTCAAGTACTTGAAGCAAATGAAATAAATTCAAAATCTGGAACATTAACCTCTCGTGCATCATGGGAAGCGATTGAAGAATGTCCTAGATTAACTTCAGAATTAATTTGGAAGTACATCAAAAATTTTAATTTAATGATGATATTTAAACAAATTGATCTCAAACAAATAAGTCAGAAGAACATCTTAGAATTACTTGGAAACTACTATAGCAAAAATGATATTGATTTAATATCATTGATTAATTTGAAATTTCCTTTTGATGTCTTTTACAAAATTCTTTCTAATGTGACTACAATTCAGAAGCCGTCCCATGTTGTATGTAAAATTAACACAGATCTACACACAGAATTTATGGATAGTTATTTTGAAGTTTATAATCCAGCTGTTAGCTGGATTAGAGAACTAGAATTAATCTACAATATACTTACCCCAAAAGGTCGTTATTTGGATCCTAAAGTATTTCTAGAAAAAATGATAGAAAAATTGTTAAATCTCTCTTATGTTACTCCTAAAGAGTTTACTTATTTAATTGATCGCGAGCTAATTACTAAATTTCCTCATCAACCAATCAAATATCGTCGAATATCACTTCTATTTTACCAAAAAGCAATATCACAAAGTATTGAGCTTGATGGAGCTATCCCCATCGGAAAACTTACTCTGAATGAATACGATATATTGCTGAAAGTGAAAGCAAAGGGTTGTTATCCCTCTAAAATTCTAACCATATCTCATTTTGAAAATGTTTGTACTGATTACATAAATCAACGTCAAAGAAATCAGTATTATAGTAATCCAGCAAATCATTTAGTTCAGTTAATTATAGACTTTTTAATTGAAAAAAAGGATCATCCGAGAATCATCTGTGATCTGTATCATCAAAGTCAAGATAGCACAAATTCAAATGTAGCTCTGTGGGAGATGGTAACCGAATATAATACTAAATTATATCAAGTTCTTCCTGAACAATTCCTTTATTTATGGTTTTTAGATGATTTTAAATTTATGAATATCAACTTTAAAAAAAAAACCTATTATAGTGGTGGTGGTCTATCTGATAAGTTCGTTAACCTTTTGGGAAGCAGGAAATTTAGTCAAAAATTTATCCGAACTCTTTTGGAATCAACAAAAACAACTGATTCTATGCGCGGGACCATCATTTTGAGACAGAAATTAACACCAAAATTAGTTAATGATTTTGAAAATAAGCTAGATTGGAATCTGCTTTCGTTTAATTCAGTTTGGAAAGAATATCCAGCTGATAATTTTGAAAAGATACCTAAGTTTGATCAGAAAAATTTTTGGCTTTGGGCCACACCAGCTGAAAAATATGATTGTCTAGTCAAGATAAAATCACCACGACCAATTACTATATGGGCTGAAGACTCAAACTGGGTAGTTATGACAAATGTAATTAAGATGTCACACAACATTATAGATTTAAATAAAAATCAAAATCCATATAATTGTTATGCTTCTAGTTATTATCGGTGCCCTTCTGGATGTCGGTGCGCTCTTTGTCTTGATTATAAAGTAAAAGCACTACTTCACAGAGGATATGGTGCATCTCAATATAGATTTAGAAAAAAAAGAACTTATGGGAAGTCTGACCTACTTGCCCTGAAAACTTACCGTTTTTTGCTATCTGATTTGAATATCTTTGATGATGGGACAGATCTCAATATCATTACTCAAACTCCACCGGTTTTGATGCCTTCAGGTGCAACCATGTAGGACCTACAATTTAATGAATTTATTAACATATAATTCATCTGATTTTTTTTCAAAACAGAGATCTTCAAGCAGTTCTTCAACTGTGTCAACCCAAAAAATCTTTAAAGGACTGCACTCAGTTAGATGATTATCAAAATCCCATCCGGGTTTGAGTAGCCTGATGCACTGAACACAATGGTTACAAATTATAATGCTAGAAGAGCGCTTAATAATTCTTTGATAATCATCTTCAAATTCCTGCGTTGTTTTGGAATCAAGGCTTATTGTGGGATGTGAATCATCATAATTATCCTTGCACTCTTTAAAATAATCATCTTTTCCTTTGAAAGACATGTCGCCAAGCTCAAATCTGGATGTCATTCCGCATCCAGATTTTTCATATTCATGTTTCTCATCATTGTAATAATAGATTCCCCAGCATTTCTGGTCAAGGATGATTTTTAATTTGAATAAATCTCTGAAATAATCTTTGTTAGTGCATCTGTTTAATGCACTGAGCGCTGGAAAATTATATGCTGCATCTTCATTTTCATCTATTTTAAGCTTATTAAGTAAAAAAGTTTCATTTTTTTTTCGAATTTCAGAATAATTTATTTTAAAACCAAAAGCATCCCCGCAACCACACACATCACACCCAACCCTATAATCAAAATAACGAAGAGTTGAAAAATAATCTTGCAAACCATTGTCATTGGTCGTTTTTATACGAACATTTATTTGACGATCTAAATAAGTATCTAAATTCATATTGTCCTATTATCCTATTATCATTAAAAGGACAAATGCGCTCTTAAATTCAATTTTTTAAAAGAATTAAAAATATTGATGGAAATAATTTAGGTATTTATAAATGGGATGAAGACCCTGATTGGATTGTTTTTAATAAATCAAATTGCAACTAACAATATTAACAGTAGCTCAATGGTTATCAAAACAAAAGGAAAATATTGTAAAACAAACCAAAGTCAAATGGGAACATATCGATATTTAATTCATGATCTATGTTTAATACCAGCCCTGAATGGATTTAGAATCGTTTCATTGACTGACCCTATTCCGGTGGATGTTTGAGAAGACTAAAAAAATCTAATTGTAAACTAAACTGAACTAAAGTTAACTAAAAATAACTAAAGACAATTCAAATGCCATCTAACATTTGCCAGATACTTTTTTTTACTGTCGCCATAATCCTAATTTTACTATCATTTAATTTTTTTATTCGCCCCAAAACTCTACTGACGGCCTCTCCTACCTCACAAGCCAATGATAACTCTAACTCGAATTCTAACTCGAACTCGAATTCTAATCCTAATCCTAAAAAAGAGTTAGTAGAGTATTTTGCTTATCATTGGAAAGATTTAAGTCCGTACCTGTTAGGAAATAGAAATGGAAGCGGAAATAACTGTGAAAGAATCTCTATTCCAGCTCCAATCCTCGATGATTTTAAAAATAAATTTGAATCCTACTTTTTTAAGAAAGACCAAATGGATCCTTTGCTAGAAAGCTTTGTTCAAGGGAATTTTGAAAGAACCTTTCAAATGGAATTCCGAGAAATTTGTCAAACTCTAACTAAACTTAAGAAATATTTGCAGGAAAAAGCTCAAAATCAAACTACTCAAAATCAAACTACTCTCACCCTGAATGAATTGGGTCGACACCTAGAATGGTTACACACTGAGCATTTCCCTGAAGCCGTCTTCATTTCAGTTCTACTTGACGAAATGGTTCGAACCTGTCAGAAATTCCCAAACCTAAGTTCTCATCAAATAGCTCAAACTGACAGCCTTTTAACCATGAATGTTCTAAACTCTTTACTCTGAATTCTATAATACAAAAACTAATACAAAAACTAATACAAAACTAATACAAAAACTAATACAAAACTAATACAAAATTGAATGTAATCTTTTTGGTTAGCTTTATTTTGTGATTCAGATAGGATAATTATCATGAACAAAGAAATAAATGAATTTTTTAAATCTATTTTTATAAATAATAAACTGACTCTTGATCAACCAATTCCTGATCAAATTTATAAAGAACTGGTTTATCCGGTTCGGCACTTAATTAAGACTAAAAAATACATTCCCATTAATGATTTGTTGGATTTAGATTCAGTGCCATGGGAATCAATTAGCCAACACCCCGAAATAACTTTGAATATCATTAAAGATAATTTTCACAAATTAAATTTTGAAAATTTGGTTGAAAATCCTAAGGTTGATTTAGAGCAATTACATTTAATCATTAAACAAAATCCTTTTAACGACTCGAAAGTTTCTTTGGGCCGTAAAACTAAAACAATTTTTGAAAGTTCAGGCATAACTCCAAACTTAGTACTTAAATTTGCTAATTCTACAACTAAATTAGAATTAGAGACTTTCACATTTTTAGATTTTACGGGAATTTCTGAACAAAATAAAATTAAGATCTTAAAAATGTATCATGGAGATGATTCATCTTATATTTTAACTTTAATTGAGGCTGCTCTTCCGCATCACATATTCTACCGTTTGCTTCAAAACTGGTTTAAATCTCAAATATTCCTGAAATCTCACTATGCTTACTCTTCAGGATATTTTGTTCGTAGCTATGTTGAAATATATCAATCATCACCCAGTTTTATTAAAGATATGATATTGTTTTATAAATTATGCAAACAATTCAATCATGATAGGAGTTTTGGGGCGAAACTTGGAGAAATCTTAGTTCAGAACTCAACAACCCAGATTTCAGATTTGAAACAATTAATACAAGAGGGAATTATAACAGTATTTCCGAATAAAGTGAAGCATCGCCATATAGCATCTTTCTTTTATCAGGAACTTTTGAAAAGAAATATTACAGTGGATTTGACAACTCTTGGTAAGCAAGCTTTTCAATTAACTCTGGTTGAAAGAAATTATATTATGGATATATTGTTTTTAAAAAGTTCTTTTCCAGTGTTTGAGCTTTGCTCCCCATCCCAAATAAAGTATTTAATGCATTCATATATTAGACGCAATCATAGTGGTTCAATTATAGGAATTTTTTTGAACAAATATCACGATTACCCACAGATTATTAATGATTTTTATCATAATTTAAAAAAAAATATGTTGTATAGGGATTTTATTTCCGCCGGAAATCCCATTGGTCAATCTTCAGAAGTATTTTTAGTTCTTTGCCTTCCTGATTATGTAAACAGTCCTTTTAATATAAGATGGTCTAACACCATTTTTACCAAGCAAAAACTGAGCCCAGCATGTCTTAATGATGTTCTGAGCATTGAGCCATTTCCGACCTCAGCATTTCAAGCATTTCAACACATCATCAACATTATTTCAACTTATCAACCTCTGACTCCAGAACTAATTAACAAATATTCAAGCATACTCAATTGGGATCTACTTAAATTTAATGAAGTTTGGACTAAATATCCCCATGATTTATTTAATAAATTACCTATTTTTGATCAGGATAATTTTTGGTTATGGGCTTCAACTGAGGAAAAGATGGAACAGATAAGATCTTTTGGATTTCCAGAAAGTGAGATTTACCAATGGGAGAAAGACTCCGATTGGATTATTGTGCCTCATGCCATAAAATATTACGCACAAGATAGTCTAAACTTTTGTTTCAATTTCCTTTGCAGGTATAACACGAAATGCCCCCATAACATTTGTAAAACTTTAACTTCAGTCCAACGATATAACTATCATTGTAACTATGAGGTCAAATATTCATTAGGTGTGAATAATCGAAAGAGATCAGTTCCGATGCGTTTTCATCTTAGTGGAGTTGTTTTGAAAGTTATTAAAAAAGAAATGTACATTAAAACCAATTCACCAGGAATAGAAATGAGCCCAGATGAATTAAACTAATCATAATCATGAATGCTCTTTACTCGGAGCTCTAAGTTCACTCTACTGTTAAACAAAAATTGAATTTACTCCTTTAAAAATTCAGTTTACTTCGTGATCCAACTCAGGCAATTGCCGTGATGAATAAAGAAACAACTGAATTTTTAAGATCTATTTTTACAAATAATAATCTCGTCCTTGATCAAGCAATTCCTGATCAAATCTACCAAGAAGTGGTGCATCCAGTTCGTCATTTAATTAAGACTAAAAAATACATCCCAATTGATGATTTATTAAGCATCAGTCTCATCCCAATACCATGGGAGTCAATTGGAAACCATCCTGGAATAACTTTGAAAATCATCAAAGAACATTTTCTGAAATTAAATTTTAAAGATATGGTTAGCAATCCCAAGGTTGAATTAGAACAATTATGCTTGATTGTTAACCAGAATACTTTTAATGAATCCAAAAGTGCTTTGGTCAGTAAAAGCAAAGTGATTTTTGAAAGCTCTCGAATAACTGCTAACTTAATACTTAAATTTAGTGAGCCAGGTTTTAAATTAGGATCTGATACTTTAAATACTTTAGATTTTACTGGAATTCTGGAGCAAGATAAAATTAAAATATTAAAAATGTATCATGGAAATAGTGTTGATTACATTTTAATTTTGATCAAAGCCGGATTTTCACATTATGTATTTTGTAATTTAATCCAACTTTTTTTCAAATCGGGAGCATGTCAAGACGCTAGATATACGTATCATAATGAAATAGCCAAATTGTATCTTAACAAATATCAATCATCACCTAATTTTATTAGAAATGTGGTTTTGTTTTACAAACTACTCAGCTCGAGAGGAGCTCAGTATAGCACTTTGGGAAGCAGATTAGGAAATGAGTTGGCTCTGAATTCAGAAACAAGGATTTCAGACCTGAAATACTTAATTCAACGGAAAATTATAACTCACTTTCCTTACAAACAAAAATATCGATCAATGGCTTCTTTCTTCTATCAAGAATTATTAAAAGGTAATATTAATGTTGATTCAGTGGTTGAAGATCAATTAACTCTAGCTGAAAGAAATTATGTGCTTGACAAAGTGATCTCAAGATATAGTTTAAGGTCCTTCAGTTTGACATCTCTTTCTCAAATAAAATATTTAATGCATCCGGGTGTCCAGTCTCACAATCTTCGCGCAATTATGATAACATTTTTGAATAAATATTATGATTATCCGCAAATCATTAATGATTTTTACGTTAACATCAAAAAAAATACACCATTTTATACCACATTTATTGGAATAAATCTTAATCTTTGTCAGACAAAACCACTTTCAGAAACATTTTTAGTTCTTTATCTTCCAGATTATTTATCCAGAACAAATTCATCATCTGGAGGATGGCACACATTCTGTTTTAAATTTAACAAACTAAGCCCAGAATGTCTTGGTGATGTAGTAAGCATGAGCCCATCACCATTGCTCAAACAGATTATTAATCAAATTTCAATTTATCAGACTTTAACCCCAGAATTTATTAACAAATATTCAAGCCTACTTAACTGGAATTTACTTAAATTTAATGAGGTTTGGACTAAATATCCTCATGATTTGTTTAAAAAATTACCAGTTTTTAACCAAGAGAATTTTTGGTTATGGGCTTCAACTGAAGAAAAAATGAAAAAAATAACATCTTTCAAACTTCCTGAAGGAGAAATTTATCAATGGGATCAAGATCCTGATTGGATTGTTGTATCTCATGCCTTGGCGCATCACAGCGGTAGTATAAAGCTGTTTTGTTTCCATATCCTTTGTAGTTCTGATATTAAATGTTCACATAATGCATGTAAAATTTTGAAATCCGATCGAGAATATTATAGTCAATCAAGTTATCAAATCAAATATTATTTAGGCACCCAAGGTAGAAGAAATGCAATCAAAATACGTTTTCATCTCAACGATGTTGTTTTAGAAGTTATAAAAAAAGAAGTTCACCTTAAAACTAATTCACTAGGAATTAAAATGTAATCAAGTTGAATAGAATCAAATCGAATAATTTTTTATTTAAAATCAAAAAAAATTAATTAAGTAGCAAAATTAAGTAGCAAAACTAAGTCGCAAAATTAAGTAAAACTTTCTATCTAGGCCCTTGTGAAGTCGTCGGAGTCTAAAGCCGTCACATTCCCAACACCGTAAACATAGGCTTGGCGAAAACTAAATAAGTCATCGATCTCCAAATAATGATAGTTGGTAAATTCCAGGAGAAGTAATCCCCTATCGTGCATTTTTATTTCCACTCCATCATCATTATCAATCGGTTTCCCATTCTTTTCAATAATTTTAATTACCTTAGCTGTTTTGTTTAAGTTGTTAACATTCAACTGCAGATCAGTACCTCGGCGAACAGTGACATTGTTAATATCACGAGCAGGGCTGTTAGTTAGGATTTGAATCCTGGCCCCAAACTGTTTAACAGCTGGTGGCGGCTTGTTACTTGGATTGAGAATGACCATCGAGTTATTGATCTCTTCCGGATGATTCCTTAAAGCAATTGAGCAGGTGTGACCAGCCTCAACCTCGTTAACACTAACCTGGTTAACTTGAAGACTCTTGATAACCCTTTTGAAATATTGTCCTGTTGAGGTTGGACCAACTAGAATATCTTGACCAATTTTCAATCGACCGTTGGCCAAATCACCAATGATGACCTTACCAATTCCACGGACATTGCAGATGCGCTCAATGTAAAGTTTAACATCAGCACCTGTTTCATATTCGCGGTTTGGCGGAAGCATGTAGCAAAGAGTCCTGAGAAGATCTAGTCCCTGGCCCGTGACATGCGATGTACTGAGAATAGGAATGAGCCTCTTCCTGGCTTTCTGATGTTGATCATATTGAAGCATTTCTTTCGAGGCTTGAATCGTTTCTTGCTTATTTGTTACCCTGTACGGATACAAATTGTACTTGGTCTTGAGATAGCTCTCAATTTCATCCATAGTTTCTTGATACCTTTCTTTGGTCGCCTGATCTATCTTTGAGACCACGATTATAAAGGGCACCTTGTAAACGCCGCAAGTGATGATGTGCTGCTTGGTCATCTCAGTCATACCCTTGCCCGCTTCAACCATAATGATAACGTAGTTGGGTTTACTAGCAATACCTTTGATGGTTGTTTTAAAATACTTTTCATGACCAGCCATATCACAAAATCGAATAATTTTCTGACTGCGATCAACGATTTGCTCCCAGCTATCTGCTTTCGAGAAATCAACTACTTTTCCATTTTTATCATACCCGATGATATGATATGATCTTGAACTTGTTTGCCCTGACTCCAACTCATGACGATGACGAGCAATTGAGGCCCTGGCGCAACCCCTTCCATCATCCAACTCACCGCTGGTTAGGACACCTAGCAACGTACTCTTTCCTGAGTTAACATTGCCAGCAATACCAATTGAAATAGATTGATACTGATAATCAATCGTGAACTTGATTTCGATATCGGCCACAAATCGATCTTCAGAACTCTCCCCCGTTTCAGCATCATACCCAACAATGTCTTGGAAATACTCGTTTCTAAGATATTTGTCCAAGCCTTTCAGGGTTTTCCCCACATTTTCTTTTGTTAATATTTTCGCCTCGGCATCTAGGTTTTTGGCCATCGTCTGAAGATTTTGAAAAGATTGCTTAAAATGCTTCTCGACTAATCCTACTGCGAGACCATCATCCATGATTCCTAGACGATACATAGCTTGACCCTGGCCTTCTCTCAAACGAAATAACATTTGGGTTTGCAGACCACTTAAACGTTTAGAGTTTACAATTAATTTGTACTCTATACCACCGAGATCGTTCTCGGGATCAAGGTAGTAAAGCTCATCATTAGATTTGACAGATTCGCTCATGACGGAAATACGTGTGTTTATATCTTATACCTAGAAATCATATTTAAGTTTTTTCCCAATCAATTTTTACTTTTTGAATTTTCACTTTTCACTTTCCAACTTTTGTAATTTGAATGCTAGACTTTTTACTAGACTTTTTACTAGACTTTTTACTAGACTTTTTACTAGACTTTTTACTAGACTGATTAGTAGATTTTTTAGTAACGGGCTTAATAGCTTCTTTAATTTCGCGGCGAATAGAAGTTAACTTCTTTTTTGGTCTGGGAGTGGACGCCACTCTTTTTCTAGTTCTGGGTGAACTTTTAGTTTTACTCTTAAAAAATGGATGATTCAAGCATTCCTTAATGTCATAACGTTCCCAGTAATAATAATTAACCATTTTATTAACTAAATCAAAGGCTAATTCATCTTGAATATCACATTTAACAATTATTTCAGCAAAAATAATCCCCAATGCAAAAACATCCCACTTGTAGATATGCCCCAAGTGGCCAGTAAAATTCTGAATCATAGTTTTGTTGGTAATGTCTTTCAAAAGATGATAAAAGACTTTATAACGATCCTTTTTATTACCATATCTTGGTTTATGTTTTTCGTCAATAGTTTTGTTTAGGTGGCTCCCTTCATAAATGAAGCCATCTTGACCAAAATAAAACCGAGATAAATAATAAGTTCGACTAGACTTGTATTTAGTTTTGGCCTTAGATAACACTTCTGACTTAAAGTTTTTTGGAATAATATTTTTGTTTTTGTATATTATTTTAAGCATTATTCTCAGCATAATGACTTCCATTGGTATATATTTTTCTGATCCTGCTCCAGTTAAATCTATCATATCCAAGATAGTCTGTTTTTTCTTGAGTTCTTCAGAAAGACCAAAATCAATCACATTCAAAGTTGCTTTGTTTCGTTCTGGCTTCAAATTAATCATAATGTTCCACGGCTTTAAATCGCGATGAAGGATATCCATTCGATGCAAAATCATTAAGGCATCGCAAAAATGATGCATAACAGCTTTGTAATTGTATCGAAAGTAATTGAAATATTCACGGTTTTTGTTGGTCAAGGCACTTTTAAAATCAATTCCAGCGTTTTTCAAAATTAAATTCAAATATTCATCATTCGAATTTATCTGACATTTATTATCATTAGTCTTTTCGCTAGAATTACTCGAATACCTACTAAATTTAAAGGTTTTAACCCTCGAATAATAAACATCTGGATGTTTTTGTTCTTCCAATAAACATCCATTGATGATCGGAGAGAAATATCGCTGTCTTGGATCAACTTTACTTAATTTACGACCAAATTTTAATTCATTCAAAATATCATTCGCATCATCCTTATCTTCATCATATTCAATAATTTTAGAAACATATCGATCATCAATCGAATAAGGTGTTTTAAATAAGGGATTTCTACACCTCAAAGGTGGTGTCACAACACATCCAAACCCTCCTTCTCCTAGAAGTTTGCCCCCTCGTTGCTTGATAAATTTATATTTTTTTCCTTGATATTCAATAATCATTTTTGGAAATAACTTTTGAAATAACTTTTGAATTAACTTTTGAATTATAGATAGATAATTCTTACTAAAGCAAACTAAAAATTAAAAATGTATTTTACTTTCCAACTTTGGTGATTTCTAAAAGACTTCCACCAGATTTCTTACTAGATCCCTTGCTAGACCCTTTAGTAGATCCTTTAGTAGACCTCTTGGTGGATTTCTTACTAGGTCCTTTGCTAGATTTCTTAGTAACTGGCTTAATAGCTTCTCTGATTTCACGGCGAATGGAGGTTAACTTCTTCTTTGGTTTTCCAGTTGATTTTCTCTTTTTTCTAGTTCGGGGAGTTGTTTTTGTTTTACTCTTAAAGAAAGGATGATTCAAGCATTCCTTGATATCATAGCGTTCCCAGTAATGGCAATTAACCATTTTGTTGACTAAATCAAAAGCCAATTCATCTTGGATATCACATTTAACGATTATTTCAGCAAAAATAATCCCTAGCGCAAAGACATCCCACTTGTAGATGTGACCCAAGTGACCAGTAAAGTTCTGAATCATAGTTTTATTGTTAATGTCCTTCAAAAGATGATAAAAGACTTTATAACGATCCTTTTTATTACCATATCTTGGTTTATGTTTTTCATCAACTGTTTTATTCAAATTGCTTCCTTCATAGACAAAACCATCTTGACCAAAGTGATATCTAGATAAGTAGTAGGATCGGATTTTTTGGTATTTAGTTTTGGTTTTGGCTAGAACTTCACTTTTGAAATTTTTTGGAATAACATTTTTGTTGTTACGAATTATTTTGAGCATTACCTCCAACATAATGACTTCCAATGGTACATATCGTTCCGTTCCAGCACCAACCAAATATCTCATATCTCTAATGTTGTATTTCTTCTTTAGTTCCTCAGAAAGACCAAAATCAATCACATTCAAAGTGGCTTTGTTCCGCTCTGGTTTGAGATTAATCATAATGTTCCATGGTTTTAAATCACGATGAAGGATATCCATTCGATGCAAGATCATCACAGCATCACAAAAATGATGCATGACGGCTTTGTAATTGTACCGAAAGTAAGTGAAATATTCAGGACTCTTACTGGTCAAAGCACTTTTGAAATCAATTCCAGCATTTTTAGAAATTAAATTCAAATATTCCTCATTCATATAAATCTGGCATTTATTGGCTTCTGGTTGTTCAGTAGAACTATTCGAAAAATCAGTAAACTTAAAGGTTCTAGTGCTCAAATAATGAATATCGGGGTGTTTTTGTTCTTCCAATAAACAACCATTAATGATTGGAGAAAAATAACGTTGTCTGGGATCAACTTTACTTAATTTGCGACCAAATTTGAGTTCATTCAAAATATCTTCGTCATCTTCATCATATTCAATAATTTTAGAGACATATCTATCATCAATTGAATAAGGTGTTTTAAATAAGGGGCTATTGCATCTTAAAGGTGGAGTAACAACACATCCAAATCCTCCTTCGCCAAGAAGCTTTCCTCCTCTTTGTTTTTTAAATTTATATTTTTTCCCTTGATGTTCAATAATCATTCTTGAAAATCGCTTTTGAATTATAAACAGAAAAAAATGAAAGGGATCTCGATTAAGAACTCAATAACTCAAGAACTCAAGAGCTATTGTGAGAGGCATGACCTTTCTTAATATATTTAACGTAAGTCAAATATTGAGGGTGTCTAATCAGGCTTTTAATTGTTGATCTCTTGTCTGGTTCCAGTCGAATCATATTAAAAATTAGAGTAGTAAACTCGGGATCATCAATGTTAAATTTGAGAGCTATTCTAGCCAAAACTATTCCCAAAGAATAAATATCCCATCCATAAACCAATGAGGCAATTGATTTTGATAAGTTACTGTGCTGGTGTAAATCAAGGACATAAGAAAAAACCTTTTCTATTTTTTTTTTGGTTAAAAAGAAGCTTCCTCCTTTTGTTCCTTTTTCATGAGTGTATTTGAAGAACTCATTCCTCAAACCAGCATAATGATAGTATTCTAGGTTCCGTTTAATCTTTGGCATGCTCTTAGAAATCATTTTATTCAGCAATTGAGTCGTGTTACTTTCATAACCCCGATTCAATAATTTAATTAAAATCTTCGCCGCAAAAATTTCCAACGGGATATAATGCTGAGTTCCCTGCGACAACAGCTCACGACCTTCATCATAATTATATTTGGTTTTCTTAATTTCTTTCGCCAATCCAAAATCAATCAATGTTATTCGACAAGTTTCAATTTGAGTACTCTTCTGAAAAGCTAAACTAGCATCCTTAATGTAAGAAAAATCAACCGTAATGTTGGATGGTTTAATGTCCCGATGAACTATTTTGTTACGATGAAGCAAATAAAGATTGTGAATCAAATAAGTGGCCAAATACCAATAATTTTTTTTGAAATAAATAACTTGATCATGGCGTTGCCCCAAACTCATAATGTTTGTTAGTGTAATTCCCCCATGTGATCCAATTAAATTTAAATAAGTATGATCAATATTTAGAAGACATTTCTCCTTAAATTCCCTAGCTAGTTTAGAATGAATTTTGGAACTTTTTTTAAGTTTCTTTCCACTTTTACTCTGTGCAATTGAAGAAGCGGATGATTTAGATGGTGAAGCAGTAGCATCAGTCCCATCAGAATTGAAGTACAAAATATCTTTGTGCCGCTGAGGAGTAAAAAAACATCCATTAAAGTAAGGAGAATAATGGTGATGCTTTGGATCAATTTTGATAAGTTTTTGACCAATATTTAATTCCGCAAAACCTGATTCATTATGACGAAAATCAATTAGTTTACTGACAAATCTATTATCAACTTTGTAACTAGTTCTACGAAAGTTGTGATGTGTAGTACATTTCGCAGGAGGACTTACCACACATCCATATGTTCCTTGACCTAATTTTTTACCACCATCTTGCAATGTTTTCTTGGTTTTATTCTTGGTTCTCTTATCAGTTCTTTTTTTAGTTCTCTTCTTAGTTTCAGTCATTTATTCTTTCCTTTTTTTATTCTTTCCTTTACTAAAGTGACTAGAAAATAAGTGAGTGAATGAGAATGAATGAGAATGAATAACTAGAAAATGTTTAAGACTGGAACCTATATTTTAACTTATTCTAGTTATTCATTCTAGTCACTCATTTATGTTATCAACATATTGGATATCTTATCATTATACACAAGATTTGAACCGGCCTCGGCAGTTCAAAAAGAAATATGAAAGGCTACTTAAAACCTTTCCAGGGAAATTTCATCTTCTCAATGTTTTTGAAAGCACCAAAACCTCAAAGGAATTCAAAGGAAATGGAATTCCAGCTAAAAAAGATGAAATGACTACTCAAGCTCATTTGGAGGCTATCAAAAGAGCTAAACAAGAAGGTTATTCAGAAATTTTAATCATCGAAGATAAAACTAGTTTTCCAGACCTAACTAAATTAAAAAACTTTATTTCCAGCTCTTCTCGTCCATCTGACCCCAATTGGAAAATCCTTTATCTAGGTGGCTACATCGAAGAACATCAGGTTCCAAACCCACCAATGGAATGGGTTTCTGGAAAATCTCGAAGTCATTTTGCCTATCTTGTCAACCTCAAAAAGGATTTAGACTTAGACCCCGGATATGGATCTTGGGGCAATCAACTACATGATCTAGATCAAACCTATTTTCATCAACCCATTCTAGTTATCCCACAATATTATGATCTGTCAAAAGGATTAATGTTGGATACAGCCAAAGGTCTTTCAACAACCCAAATTGAAGAAACAAGTGATATGAAACAAATCAAACTCAAAATGGATTGGGTTGAAGAAAAAGATCTTCCAAAAATCACTTTGCTAAGTGTCTTAGATTCGAGTCGTGCTTGGTGGCCGCTGCTTTTAATGAACCTCAATAATGTTGATTATTTAACTAAAAACATGGAGTGGATCATTTTGGATCTTAGCCAGGATGAATCCATGACAATTGAGGATCTTTTACCACGGAAGAGAGGCAAAGAAGGTGGTTGGCATTTAAAGTATCTTCATCATCCAGAATTGAATGGAAAACCTTTTCTGGAATTAGTTGAATTTTTGAACCAAAAGGAGGAGATCAGTCATTCGTTTCTTTTAGAATTTAATCCTCGAACATTTTATCCAGTTTTTTCATTGCATTCTCGAGTTAAAACAGCTTTAAAATATAAAAAATATGGTTATTTTGGTTCAACTGAAGTTCAATCATATAGTGTTCCAAGGGATCAAACTTATTTAATTGGTTCGGGGGATGAATTGGAATTTCGAGAAGGAACTAGATTGGTTTGTTTAAAAAGAGACTTGGAACAAAAAATGAGAATTCCAGCTCAATTTGTTTCTCGAACGTTGGATTACGTTGAAAGTGAGGAAGAAAGACTTTATCTAGGTCTAGACAAATTCCCTGATTATTTACAAGACGAGGATTTTTTCTCCGATCTAGTCTTAATCATCGATGATCTGCGAAAGGAATACATCAAGAAACGAAAGATTTAGGAAAGATTTAGTTAGAAAAAAATCTTCCATAAATAATAAGTTAAGATCATTGAAATGGTTACAAAAGAAAAAAGATCATATAAGAAAGGGAAATCAGGTGTTTCCTCAGGAAAAAAAACATTAACTAAGTCTAAAAATCTAAGTCAAAGGAATCAAAGTCAAAAGAATCTAGGTCAAGTTATAAAACCTCATCATCGTGGAAAAAAAGTAACTTACCGGAAGGCTTACATTCATTCTGGCGGAGGCGGTTTCACTGACGAGAAAGGTCAAACATTTAATTTTGTGACTAAGAAACCTTTCAGGAATTTGTTAGGCAAACCCCTTTCTTTTGTCAAAGATCCATCAAATCAACAAGTCTGGGAAGATATTAATAAATTAGGCTGGTTTAACGACCAAAAGACTTTTATGAAGAAAAACGTCATGTTAGTTGAAAAGGGAATTAAGCACTTAACTTATGTTTACCATGTTCAGCGAAAAATGCGTCAAGCTGTTTTTGAATTGCAAGAGTCAATTGAATCTCGAGTCCAACTCATCTACAACACAGTAATTACCAAAGAAGATTTTGGTCCAGATAGCGAGGCTTCTGGAGGAGGAACTCAAAAAGGTGGTGCTGGTTATTCTGATATTACTCACCCCACTGTTTATGGTCCCGCGCTAACCATCGTTGGTCCTGGAGAAGGAGATTATGTAGATCAATATAAAAATAGTGCCATTTATCGACAAAGTAGCAATAAGTTTTCCAAATATGTCACTGGATTATTTGAAAAATTAAGTATGAAGTACCGGAACAAAATGAAGAATACTGGAAAATTTATCCGACATGAATTAGATAAATTACATATTAAAATAATAAAATTACAAAAAACCATTAAAAAACTAGTTGTGCCTCTTCTCAAAGCCCAGCGCTCACTGTATGTTATTTACAGAACTGTTCACATCATGAACACCAGTTTATTGGAACATTACAAACGTAATTTTGTGGCTAAGAATGAGAAAAGAGCGGCATCCTTCCACGATGCTGAGTCTGGCAAGAAAAATGATATGAAAGCCAAAAAGAAATTAGAGAAACAAAAGAAATACCGACCTTTGTTGGATGCAGTCAATAAACATTTCTTAAAATTCAAAAAGGATTATGAAATGATTTTAGACATGTATGATGATCCTTTAAGAGGTTTCTGGATTCAGGATGAATATGGTCGAGTTGTTTCTCGATTTAGCAAGAATGATTCTGGAAAAGTAACTGGTGCTTTTGTGGACATGTTAAAATCAATTGATGCTGAAAAACATCAAGATCATATTGTTTCTAATATCATGGGTGAATTATACAAAAAGATTGCTTCTCACGATTGGACTTTTGCACACAAGCAACCGCGTCCAACGTACTTTGAAGTCCGGGTGATTTCTAGAGAACGCTTCTGTTATTCGCGAGCGATGGTTCAATATTACGTTTGGGAACTCCTTCTGGCCAGTCAAGCTTTCAAAATTAATCCGAGAGGTTTAATTCAAGATCCCACTAAAAGATGGGTTCAAATTAATGTTGCCGATGAAAGCAGTCGACGAACCAGTTTAGTTCACAAGATGATGTTGGCTGATAAGACTTTAACCCAATCTCAATATTCTGGGGGTAATCCATTTGTGACTTGGGCTGATAACCCCGAAGGTCTAGGTGGTTACTTATCTCATGGTGCTATTCTAGGATATTATGATGATGATTTGTTGCAGATGGGATTACCAGAACATCCTCTCAAGAAGGAAAAACGGAAATTAGCTGATAAACTCCTCAGAAAAGATTTGAAAGGAGCTGTTGAATCAACAACAGTCAAAGGAAAAGGTGGTCCCCAAGCTCAGAAAGGAGGTCATCAGAAAGGAGATAACGCGGCTGTAGTAAATGCTCTAGTTTCTAGGAGATTAATGACTCAACCACTAGCTGTTGATCTTGATCGAAAGGGGTTAATTCCACCTCAAATAGTTAATTGGTTGGCCAGTGGAACTCCCTTGGAATCTCAACCTCAAATTGCAAACTGGTTTCGTAATGCTTCTAGGTTGTCACCGGCTCAGTTAAGACAGGCACCTCAACAGCAAATGATGCAACAACAACGACAAGCTCAAATTCTAGGGCGACAGCAATTCTCTGGTTTGGGTATTGAGACTGGTCATGGAGTTCCGAACCAGATGATTTTGAAACGTCGTCAAACCAGATTAAAAAATACTTCCTCGAAATTAGGATGGATGGATATCTGGCGTGAACATTATGCAGATAATTTTAGTGTTATGGCGGGTCTAATTAATGCCTACCTCGGCCATGGTCAAGATCCAAGTCGGCGAACAATTGGTCCGAAAGTTAAGGATGACTTTGTCCTGGAACCGGATGTTTATTATCAGTATTGGAAAGAGGATATTCATCTGCAATTCGTGAAAGCCTTTGCGGGATGTGGAATGCTAGATACTTTGTATCGTTCTTACATTTCTAACATGATGACCAAAAGAAACATTGCTGGATTCTCTGTAGCTCAGAATAATCCTTTTCAAACTAAACTGGATTGGGTTAGTGCTTTGGCTCAGCAAGTCTATGCTTTTCCAATGGTTGTTGACCGGAATTATGAGGCAGATGTTGAGGATTTAGCTTTTAAAACTAGAATGCAGATCAGCAGCCACATCATTCCAAAAATTCTTAAAACTTCTTATGATACAAATCAGGATGACACAAACGTTTATAATTATTTGAAAACTAAACTCTTGCCCAACCCAAGAGGAGATGGAACTTGGTCGAATGGTATTCTTGTTAATTCTTATTTAGATCCCAGCGCGACAATGGCTTTCCCTGATTTGACTGGCCTTCGAAGTGATATTGGTCGAGTTGTTGATGAAATTGGTAATGTTACCATTGATAATCCGTATAAACCCGCTGACTTCAATGCGTTTGCTAATTTAACTACTAACACTAAAGCCGTTGATAGTCATGTGGATCGGGCTAGCTTATTGACTCAAACGAAACAAGAAGCCTTGAATGAGGTTGCTCATGAACAAGTTAATGCTACTAAATTAGCCTCTAATATTGGTTATGAAACACTTCAAAGTGCAACTATGCAAGTGGGTGACATGGATAATGTTGTTCTCAACTTATGGTACCGAAACTTCCTCTTTACTTTCTATGATCCTGCACAACAAAGAAATATACTTGGTGCTTTTAGAACTAAAATTGAGACATCTGGCACCAAAAAACACTTTCAACATTTCCTAACTTATTCAAATGCTTTAGCGAAATGGCGTCGTAGTCTGGTTGCAGTTGGTCAGATCAAGAAAGTTGACAGTGGGGAGAAAATTAGCCAGTTGATCAACTTATTGGACCATCACCCCTTCACTCACATTCATGATGCCGCTGTCAAATTTCAACCATACCTACAAACTTATACAAATGTTTATGCTCCTGTCACAGCTTTGACACCTCCCAATAATGATGCTTTTAAAGTCTTTATTAATCCAAAGGCACATGAAGGATGGGTTTCAGTTCAGTCAATGTTAGCTTCCCATTTCTGTTATTCATCTCAAGTAATTGAATTAGTTAATGAAATGACAAAGACCCTAAATATTCACAATGATGGTAATGCAACAATTAACCCAAGACCAGGTTATGGAGTTGGAGGAACGCCCGAAGCCGTAAAAACCAATGATCGTCAATTCTTGATTTATAACACTCTCCGTGAAATCGGTTCCAAAACATACCGAAAACTTTTAGCGAATAGCTTCCATCATCTTCATCATAAAATGATTTATTACTTGAAGGGATTTTATAAGAGAATGAATAATATTGCTATTGGTGTCCCAGGTCCTCCCGACGCACCCAAAGCCAACGCAACAATTCAATCAATTCTTTATCCAGAGACCATGAGAATGAATCAACTAAACCGGGATCGAGCTGGATTTTTGGATATTTCTATTTTATCAACTCTTCTTCCAGTTGCCCAAGTGACAACTAATCCTTTGACTTATGCAAATGATATTGAAACAGCTGGATTTTCTTCCAAGGAAATTAAGTATGGAACCTTGCTAGTTAGTTCCAAAAAAGTTGGAGGAACAGGAACATGGTTTAATAAACTTAAAACTATAGTCAAATATCAAGCCGGTGGTAAACAAGCCGGGGGTAAAAGAAGTCAAACTAGAACACTTAAAAGTAAAAAGAGTTCCAGAAACAGTAAACAATCCAAAAACAGTAAACAAGTCAAAAACAGAAAAACAAGCCAGAAAAGAATTTTAAAAGGTGGTGACTTGGGAAGATTAAAATATGGTTTGGCTCAAGAGTATGATCCCGGGCTAACTCCCAATATGGTCCCTTTCTTTGGTGATAAACCCAAAGATGTAGCGATCTTTGATGTCTGGAATTTAAGCGAGACTGGAGAAATTGTAGCTGTTCCTCATATGAAAAACATAACTGGTCTACCTGATTATCAAAAGGTCTATTACGAATCTTATACTGCTAAGAAGGGTGATGTTGGATGGGCACAACATAATAAATTCAAGATTGATTTACAAGGCAATGGTGTGGCTTTTGCCAAAGGTGTGAAAAATGATAACGGTCCAGCACCAGGATTCTTTGATCAGACTGCTGTCACAACACCAGCCACTCTAGCTAACGCTTCAGTATCATTAGTAAATCAAACTGCAACTCGTCTTCAAGGTACTGCAGGTGCTAATCACGTAACACCTGCAGCAACAGCTTTAATTCTAGCCGCTGCACAACATCCTTGGAATCTTAATTCAAATACTGTTCTGGGATTTGACGTTACTGCCGCTACGGGAGCCAATGCCCCTCTAACTGGATTAACCAGTTTTCTTCCGAAGAATATAGCTGCGGCTAACAACAATTTTGTTCAACATCCTTATCAAGCTGAAAGTACCTTATTGTTCCCATATCAGACAGGGGTTATTGCTAACTGGAATGTTGCGGTCGGTGATATAGCTCTTAATAACTATCCCAACTCTGGAGCTTTTAACGGAACTGCCTGGGCCAACCGTATTTATGGTGTAACTGCAGGAAATGTTACTGTCCAGGATGCCCCACCTCTAAGAAATACAGTTTTGATTGATGGTGCAGCCGGATCTGATCGTATTGCCATGCAAAAGCAGATTGATGGAACCAATGCTACTCAGGTTTCTTATGTAGATGTTGGGTTAGTGATTGACGATCCAGAGCATCAATATCTTCTACCAACAGCGGATGAAACTAATTTAGCAACATTCATGTCCAATAAAGTTGCAAACCAGAATAGTTCTAAATGTAATGATCCAGGAAATGATAACTTTGCAACTAACTTTCCTCATCATTCAGCAGCAGTTGATAATGCTTTGCTTTATCTCAATTTCTATCTGAAAATGTTCAAAACACAGTTAGAGTTAATGCAAGTTGAATATATCAAGTTCAACCAAGGCCTTTACACAGCTCTATACAGTACCAAAGAGTTAGAAAAGAAAAATATGGAAGTTAAAGCAGGAGGAACGACCACTGTTGGTGGTTCTCAAATTTATAACCAAATTAAAACAATTCTAGGAACAAATTCTGGTGGTGGTGACGGAAGTAACCAATTTTATACCAATAAATGGGGTGATGTTGGAGATTCAAATATGAGATATTATAATCACATTCTTCGAGATTGGACTGATGGAACTTTTAAAGAAGAAGATATTCTGAGAATGCCTGCGAATGAAGTTAAAGCCCACCGAGCCATGTCCGCAATTCAAAGATTATTATCAATACCACAATTTGCTGACAATGAATACACTAAACTCAATAAACTGGATGCTAAATTACAACAACAAACTAAAGATCTTCTCCAAGAAGAATTACCTGAAATACCAAAAGGTTATCCATACTACTATCACATGATGTCAAGCCTAATTACACAAAGACTTAAATTAAAGGAAATTATGACCCTACTTGACCCAACAATCGCAGCAGGCAAAGCCAACCTCAAGAAACTAGGATTTACCTTAGCATCTTAAACAAAGTAAAGTAAAAAACTAAACAAAAACAAAGTAAAAATAAAGTAAAAACCAAGCCTCAAGTGAGTTGCAACAGAAGCAAAGCAAATAAAAGAATAATTAAAATAATTCGAGCATTTTTTTTTTGAATTCCACTAAAACCTTCTAACGTATATAACATTTACTTAACCCAAAGATTATTTTCCAATCATTTTTAATCATTTTCTAATCAAATTCAAAAAATTGATTCTCCGTAATCATTCTTTGAGCTTTTCAAATTAATATGACCGAATTCAAATCGAATGTCCCTCAAAAGATTCTAGATTTAGTTGACCGAAATCTTCACAATCTGGATAATCATCCAATCAAAATTATCAAGGATCATATTTATGATTATTTTAATCGAATTCTACCTGGTCTGACCAAACATGATGACCTTGAAAAGTCTGTTTCAACCGAGTATAATTTTGATAAGATCATGGTTCCCTTGGATCATCCCTGTCGATCTAGATCGGATACCTATTACTTAAAAGAGGATCTGGTTCTTCGAACTCAAACTTCAGCTCATCAAGCTGAACTCCTAGAAAAGGGTCAAACCAGATTCTTGGTCACTGGAGATGTCTACCGCAAAGACGAAATTAACAAAACCCATTATCCTGTTTTCCACCAAATGGAAGGCGTTTACCTAGTTGACGAAGATCAAGATCCAGAGAAAGAGCTCAAGAAAGTTTTGAGCGGATTGATTGAATATCTTTTCCCTGATCATGAATATCGCTACAATACTGATTATTTCCCTTTCACTGATCCATCTTTCGAGATTGAAGTTAAAATGGGTGATTGGATTGAAGTTCTGGGATGCGGAGTAATCCAACCCAGCATTCTAGAAACAACTGGTCATCAAGGGAAGAAAGGCTGGGCATTTGGGCTGGGTCTGGAACGATTGGCCATGATCCTTTTTGAAATTCCAGATATTCGCTATTTCTGGACTCAAGACGAGAAATTTCTAAAACAATTCAAAAACGGGGAACTCTCTAAATTCGAATTATATTCAACTTTGAACTCTATTAACCGCGATTTGTCTTTCTGGATTCCAGATGATCAAATAGAAGATCTGGAAGGATCAAAGGTATGGACCCATCAAAATGATTTTTATGATTTGGTTCGTGATTTAGGAAGTGCTTACATTGAAAGTTTGGAACGATTTGATGTATTCTTTCATCCCAAAAAAAACCAACTCTCTCACTGTTATCATATCTGCCTTAAACCGGTTGATACATCTTTGACAGATCCGGCCAGATTTAAAGTCATTGTGGACACAATTCATAATACAATTCGAAAGGAGGTTGGTGAACAACTTAATGTTATTGTTCGATAAGAAAATTGAATTCTTTGACTGATAGAAGAATTCAGTGTTTATTCATGTTTTCATCGGTTACAATTGGAATCATAATCATGATCGCGATTATGACCACTTACTTAAGAATCTATTCTAAATTTTTCGGCAAAAGAAAAGAAAATCCCTCAACCAAAGAGACCAATCAAGATACCAATCAAGATAAAAAAATCTATCATGTTCCTGAGCAACATGGTTTAAATCCTTTTAATGACCCTGAATTTCGTCCGTATTTTAAAGATTATACGAATCTGACAAAGGAATATAACCGGCGCCTGGTGGCTGAATTTATCTTGGATCGTTTGAAAAGTGATATCTTAGAATGGTGTTGCTTCGGCGGACATATTCTTGTTCCTCATCCGGAACATGATTCAGTAAAAGATCTCAATGGATGTGATTTATCTACAATTGGTGAATCAAGTCATTGTGAAGAACATTGTTTTTGTCCAACATCCAAACAACCTGAAAAGTATCTCAACCATTACCATTCGGATGGAATTCTGGAAAGATTTCATCATCAGGACGTGATTGAAAATTCTGATCACCCAAACCAAAATTTAACTCAAAGTTTAAATTCTAGGTTTCCATTGGTTAGGGAAAAATCATCAAGCTTGACTGATTTAGATATGATTGGAAAGGAGAAGATTTCTCTCAAGGCTCTGATCAAGAAAGAATCTGAGGAGCTTTCGATGGAAGTTAAGGCAGTTGATAACGGTGAATCACGATTGCTGCTGGGGGCAGTCAACGATGATGTTATTTACCTCAGCAAATCACAAATTAATCTCTTTCATTATCTAATTTCAACTCACATTCTCGAATATTTAAACGAAAATTGGAATGAGATCCAGGAACGTTATCGACTATCCTAAATTGACTATCTGAAATGCTTAAAAACTTTTAAAAATTGATTTAAACTTAATTCTGACTTTTTTATTCAATGACTGATATTACTCAAGTTTTTCAAAAGCTTTGTCAAAAATATGATTTTCCTTTTGAAATTAATGATCATGTGCGATCCTATGACGAAACAACTTTATTTTGTCCCGCTGGAATGCAAAAATATAAAAAAGATTTTGCTAATTTAGAAATTGAGAAAAAAACCATTGGTAATATCCAATCTTGTTTGCGATTAGTTGATTATGATGAAATTGGCGATGGAACTCATTGTCTTTGTTTTGATATGATTGGACTCTTTTCGTTTCGCGATATTACCCTAGAAACAGCTGTTAAGTTTTGGATGGAATATATGGAAATGTTAAACTTACCAATTCACTTTGTAACCATCCACCCTGACAAGTATGATCAGTGGAAATCTCTTTATGATTCTTACCAAGTTGAAGTTAGAAAAGATCCAGATTGCTCCTGGAGTGATGGGACTAGTCCAACATCTTACTGCACTGAATTTTATCACATTAAGGATGGAACCGAAATCGAAGTTGGTAACATTGTTAATCCACAGAATGAAACCTGTATTGATGCGGGATTTGGTTGGGAAAGAGTCAACCTAATTGTTAACGGATCAAAAATAGAAAATCCATCTGAAATAATGGGAAAAGCAATTAAAAAGTTGCTTGATAGTGGTTTTAAACCGGCTGGACAAAAACATGGTTCAATTCTGCGACGATTATACCGTGATTTTATCAAAAGAGAATATCAACTTGATCCAACTCATCTTCTAATGGTTGAATGGCACCAAAACGAAATTGATCGACTGGAAAAAGCCAAGAAAAAATACCTAAAATTAAAAAGAAAACATGATGGTAAACCAGCTGAATTCTGGATGTCCACTTTTGGTATTAATCTTGAAGAAGTTAAACATTTGACTGAAGAAAGCTTAACTGAAGAAAAATCAGTTGAAGAATTACTCAAACCCACAGGCGTATAAGAAAGCTTTGACAATATCTTTGTCTTCTTGATCTTCGGATTTGTTATAAATTTCTTGCAATAATTCTTTCTGAGCTAATCCCCATCCAGCAATAGTGTCTTTCAATTTGTAAGCAGTTTTTTTCATTTCTTCTGGATCACGCTGACTTGATTTGCGAAGGTGAGTAGCTAGAACAGTGTAGGCCACTTGGTAAGGTTGTAGACCTTTCTCCTTTTTTAAATTAACTGAAAGGCATAAATTGTGTTTTTTATATTTCAGCGGGTACTTGACACAATATTCATAAATTTCATCATCGAAATCCTCTGTTTTAGTTAGTTCAGCATCCCAAGGTAAGATTAAATCTCTCTTTTCAAAAGTTTTAATTAGTTCAGGTTCCTCAGATGGTAGAGTATCCGAAATAATGATCTCTGGGGTTGGTTCTGGTTCTGAAGTTGGTTGACTTTCAAAATGTTCTTTCAGGTTTTTATTTAGAAAGGAATCTATCCGATCTAGACTGCGTTCTCCTCGGAAACGAAGATGAGTATCACCCTCAATTAGAAATAAGGCTGGAACCGAAGAAATATTGAATCTCTTACAGATTTCTTTGTTGTTGGCTTGACCACAATCAAATTTATTAAAGAGAATTTTGCCTTTATATTTGCGACTCAAAGTTAGCCATTGTTCATTAAGGAATTTTATAGAATGAGGGCAACTTTCAGTGTAAAACAAATAAAAATTCAAAGAATCACTAAAACCTTCTTTGATTTCTTTTTGGCCTGAGCCTTGATGGATCGGATTGATGACCATTAACATAACATATATCCCAAAAACTGCTATTGTTAGGATAAAAGTCGAATTATTTTTTAGTTCTTTTATTGATATCATATTTAGTTGCTTAGTCTTATTTTTGAGGGAGAAAATAATTTGATTTTTTCTCATGATAAGTGTAAGTAATGTCTCGCAAAGGTATTAAATCCAGTCCCAATCTAAGTGAACTTCTCAATCGTAAACAAACACAGCAATGTATGTTTAATTCTAAAGAGACAAGCACACATTCCAGAGGAACAACTAAAATTAATTTCCAAGAAACCATTCGAAGACTAATCGCTCGTGAACCACATACATTAACCAATCAACTTCTTCTTGGTATATGTCAAAGAATTTCACCGATCTTACAAAAAGAACCTCAACTGCTAGAACTAAAAGCACCCATCTATGTTTGTGGTGATATTCACGGTCAATTTGACGATCTTCTTAAGATTTTTCGCAATATTGACTACCCACCAAAATGTAAGATTCTTTTTATGGGAGATTATGTTGATCGTGGCAAATACAGCTTAGAAGTGGTAGCTCTTCTCTTTCTTCTCAAAATAAAATATCCCAATCACATTTATCTACTAAGAGGCAATCATGAATGCTCCTCAGTCAATAGAATTTATGGCTTTTATGAAGAATGCGAAAAACGAGCTAATCTCCTGGTTTGGAGAGCTTTTAACCAAATTTTTACCCTTCTACCAATTGCCGCACTAATTGATCAAAAGATTTTCTGTGTTCACGGCGGATTATCCCCCAAACTAACCAACCTAAAACAAATTAACCAAATTAAAAAAGGAACAAAGATTCCGGACAATGGTATCCTTTGCGATTTAACCTGGGCTGATCCAGGAGATCATCAAGACTCGTGGGAACATAATGATCGTGGTGTCTCATTCACCTTTAATCATCAGGTCGTCAAAGACTTCCTAATGCGACACAATATTGACCTGATTTGTCGAGCTCACCAGGTTGTTGATAAAGGATACGAATTCTCTTACGGACACAAATTGGTGACTGTCTTTTCAGCTCCCAATTACTGCGGAGAATATGGTAATTCTGGAGCTGTAATGAAAGTAGAACCAGATCTAACCTGTTCTTTCATTATTCTAAGGCCAGTTGCCTATGTTCCGAAAGGCCATAAAAGAGCTTCCCTTTTGCAACATGTGAATTAACTAAAACTAAATCAAACCTAAAACTAACATAACTCAAAGAGGTGATTATCATTTGTAAATTTTACACTAGTTAATGCGATCTCAAGTTAAAGATCCTATTAAAATTACTTGTTGGGGTGGATCCAACGTGATTATCCCCAAATCTAAATTAAAAGACATCCCTTTTTTTAGAAAATTCTGGGAAAAAAACCCTGAAGAAACAGAATTCCAAATTCTTTATGAATATCAAGAATTCAAATATATTATGAAACATATGAAAGATGATTGGAACTATTATGAAGGTTGTGACCAGCTCCAGAACATTTTTGATTTGATCTATAATCCAAATCAGGAAGAGATTCTAGTTCTTTCAGTTTCTGGATGGTATCATGGAATTAAGAAGACTGATCTTTTGAAATCAGAATACTTTGAATCTTATTCAGAAAGATGGGAAGAATTTGCTAAAGATAAGTCAGATGAATATGATTATTTTGTTGATGAAGAACCAGAATCTTTTTGGGACATTCTTAAATTTCTTCAAGATCCAAAACACGTCATTGATCAAGATAATATAGAATTAGCTCAATATTACACCATCAAGGGGTTTAAAGAACCTGAACCAGAGCCGGAACCTGAAAAAAAAGAACACGAAATACAGTTGCCAGTTCAGTGTCCTCCAAGCCAAATTCAGTCGAGATATCCGACTGGAATATGGAGTAAACATTTAAATAAAGATCTTTTGCATTTATCAACTGATTATTATATTCTTGATCCAACAAATTCTGGAGGTGATATAATTCAATTTCGCGCAACTAAATCCCCAATTATTAAGGGATATCTGCTAATTAAATTAGAAAATTTTGATCAGCTTCTAGATTCTGAATCTGTCACCCTGGATGATTTGTATGATTTAATTAAATCTCTCGAACTGATTGTTGGGGGGCACATGTTTCAAAGACTATTTGGACCTGATCTAAAAGTTTTGGAAGAAGCTTTTCATCAAGAAGACCGCCAAAGTCTGATTGATTTGATTAAAAAAAATCAAGGATCGTATTTAATTCCTCTTCGATTTGGTTATTTCCATCACTGGAAAAAAAATCAAACTGGCAATCACTTCTATCACGGTCTAGATCTAGTGGTTAAGATCAATCCAATAAGCAGACTACTGAAACTGGGACTAAAACCCATCTTTCAATTATATTTGCAATATATCAAGACTAATACAATTGTTGATCAGCAGCAACTTGCCGATGGTCAAGAACCAACTAAACGTGATCGCAATGACGTGGATTCATCTATTGTCATAGTTCCATGCTCTGATATTTATTTGCTAAAACCAAAATCATTACAGACCAAGATCAATATCCATTTTTGCCATTTATCATCTGGTTTGATCATCACTAGAATATCAAAAGATGATCCTTCGAAATATCTACCAATCACCAAAATTACTTTGAATCTCTTAAATAATATGGAACAACGAGAAATAGGTTCTTCTCTAAACAATATTACGAAATATTCCTTGGGATTATGCCATTTAGATCAGAATATTTATGTAATTCCATTCAGCAATCAGCTAAAAGAAATTTATCATAATCCAGAAAATATTCATGATAGTCTGGGGCTTGTTAATTGGAGTCGAATTGATACTTCAACCATAGAAGTTTTTGCTCCTGATGATAACCTAGAATCTTCACTATATATCCTTAACTTGTCTTACAATATTTATCGTAGCATGGATGGTGTAATGGGTCCTGTATATTGTACTTAGAATTCTGCTTAGGATTCTAGTTAGGATTCGTTCATTCTCGATTATGTTTTTCTTGATTTTATTTAACTTCCTATGTGTGGTATTTTCTATCTTAATAATTTTTTAAATCATCAAAAAATTATAACCCACTTCAATCGAATTAAACATCGTGGTCCAGATCATTCGGGGCATCTCTGGAAAGACAACTCCTTCTTTGGTTGTCATCGTCTCAGCATCATTAACCCTGGTCCAGAAGGTAACCAACCGCTTCAGCTCAGTAATGGGGATGACAATCTAATCTTGATCTGCAATGGTCAAATTTACAATTACCTGGAATTAGCAGCTGAATATGGAATTCCTAAAGAAAAACTTAGAACTGATGTTGATGTGATTTTACATCTTTATAAAAAAGGCCTGAGTATCGATCAACTAGTGTCTAAACTGGATGGAGTTTATGCCTTTGTTCTCTATGATTCAGCTAAGAACACAACTTATGTTGCTAGAGATCCTCTTGGTGTTAGACCTCTTTTCATCGCCACCAACAAAGAGGGGTACCTAGAACAGGCTGCCAGCGAAGTAAAGGCTCTGATATTGGAAAATTCTAACCTAAAAGTTATTTCCTTTCCCGCTGGAAATATCTGGACTCAGAAAGGAAAAGAGTCTTGGAGAATAGATCCAAGTTCTTCTGGGACCACCTATCTGACTTTAGACCATCAAAAAGTCATTACTGAACAAGTTGGAGAGGCCCAAAAACAAATTTATCATTTTCTCAAAAAAGCTGTTATCAAAAGAATAGATTCTAGTGATCGTCCAGTCGCTTTTCTTTGCAGCGGTGGAATAGACAGTTCCATTATTTTATGTATCGCATATGAATATTTAAAGACGAAAGGTCGTGATTTACATGCTTATTCAATGCAATATACTGGAACAAGCTATGATGCTTTTTATGCATCACTTCTGGTTAAAGAATTGCAAAATACAGCAGAATCCAGTAAAGCTAAATCCACTGAGTCTGAATCCACTGAGTCTAAAATTTATTATCATCCAATAAGTTTCGATCAAGAAGATCTTAAAAAAGCCTTGAAAGTGATTCCGCAACAAATAGAATCCTATGATCCCAATACTATTCGAGCAGCTATCCCAATGTATTTATTGGCCTCCAAGTTAAAAGAAACTGAATTCAAAGTATTTTTATCAGGAGAAGGGGCTGATGAACTCTTTATGGGCTACAACTACTTTAAATATGCTCCAACTAGTCAAGACGCTTGGAAGGAATCACTTAGGTTGCTTTGTAATCTTCATCGGTTTGATATTCTTCGGGCTGATCGAACATTTAACGCTCATGGATTAGAGTTACGAATCCCATACCTGGATCGTGATTTAATGAAATATGTAACAGGGTTAGCTGGTTCAATGAGAATGTATCAAAGTGGAATTGAAAAATCACTTTTAAGAAAATCGGTTCAAAATCATCATCCTGAGTTAACTAATTCTAGGATCCTGGATCGGCAAAAAGAAAGGTTTTCGGATGGATGTGGATTTTCATATGTGCCTGATTTACTAAATTATGTCTACCTAGAAAACACTAAATCTAAATTCTTGGATGGATTAACTTTAGATGACAAAGAGAAAGTTGAAAAAAAACATTATTTAGAAATCTTTGATGAAGAATATCCAGGGTTAAGGGATCTTATTCCAGAAAGAAAACTTCCAGAATGGTGTCGTGAAATTGAAAAAAATAAAAATAAAGGACTCTTAGAATCAACTTGAAGAGTTTTATAGATTCTCTACCATGAACATTTTTCTAATGACCCTTTCTAGGTACCTCATTTCTGATGGTCTTATTTTTTGGAGGATTTTGTTTTCTTACTTTTTTTTCCTTTTGAAGATTTAGGTTTCGACTTTGATTTTTTAGCTTTTGGAGTTTTCTTGGCTTTTTTAACTGATTTATTTCCGCGACTTAAATCAAGTGTTTTCTTTTGGCTCTTGGTCTTGGGTGTCTTAGTCTTTTTAACTTTTTTAGATTTTTTAGCAGCCGGAGTTTTCTTGGCTTTCTTCTGTGTCTTTTTCCCAACAGCTTTGTCCCCAACAGCTTTATTGTAATCATTAACAGCCTTTTGGAAACTGGCTTTCATAGCTTCCTGATAAGTTTCATAAGTTTCAGAGCAATGTGCGTCTCTTTCTTCCGAAAAGGTTTTTAATTTACTCTTGACCTCATCATCACTGAAAAGGTTCATGATTGTTTTACCTCCGTCAAGTTTAGCTTTAACTAGAGTTTTATATTCTTCAAAGGATTTTTTACAATTCTTATCAATGCAATCCAAATATGCTTGATATTCTTTTTTATAGTCCATTGGAGCTGGCTTCTTACTTTCAGAAAAGAAAAAAAGTTTAATTTAGAACTTAATTTAGAATTTAATTTAATTCCTCAAAATTGAGATTTCCTTCGAGCCAGTTCGAGGCAAGAGAGCTGTTAGGTTCTTTGAGAGAGTAATCTTTCTAGAATGATCCCTTTCTTGATCAAGCATCTCAATCAAGTTTCGGATTGAACCAATCTTAACATGACCAGTCCCAGTCATATTTGTAATCCTCTGCATCATCAAGCGCCAAAAGATAGGTGTTCGGATTCCGATATCAGTAAAGCTAAAGACGTTGCTGTCCAACCTATAATCATAAATTAGAACGGCTCCGACCAACTTCTGATAATCCAAAGTCATTTGCGATTGTTCTTGGCATGTTTCAACAATTCTTTCCGTCAAATGCGGGTCAAACTGTTCCAGAGCTGGTCGAACATCATCCCGAATCTTTCCCCGGCGACTCCACTTGGGTGTAGAATCAATCAAATAAGGAATTCCAAAGAAGTTGCAATATATCACAATGCCAGCCTTCTTAATCTTTAGAAAGGGGCGATAGATCTCAACCCCAGAGTCCACCCCATGGAATGACATTCCCAGAAGATTTTCTGGAGATCGATGAGTTAAAATGTTAGTAATACAGTTCTCAAAGCAATCATCCCAGTTGTGACCTAGAAGGACCGGAATATTGAAGAACTGGTAAGCTGAAAAACGGATCTTTCTGGTTACATCCTCATAAAATTCACGCATGTTGTTAGTTGCTTCGGAAGACTCATCTGAAGACTTATGAATTCGTTGCATGGCCTTAATGTACCGGACATAAAAGGGAACCTTGAGTTTTTCTGTAAACCACTTGACCAACTGAATCTCTTTCAGATGTTCATCTCGATTACCATAATCAATCATCAACGCAATTGGTCGGTATCCAAGCTGAACTGCGGTCCAAAGAACCAACATTGAATCTGATCCACCAGAAATAGAAACCACCAAATCATGTTCCTGATCTGGAAGCTTTGGAACTTCCTCAAAGGCAGTAATTAGTTCTCTGAATAAGTCTTTTGCTAGACATGATCTGACTAGCCTAGATTTCAAGTTGACAACTGAAAATGTGGGGCATATCAAATCCCATGGAATAGATTCTGGGGTTACAACCAGAGTAGGATTTCGAACCCTGATCAAACTAGCTTTGAGAAATCGTTCATAATAAGGACTCTTTCGCTTGAGCATCAGCTTCTTGATCCAGATAATTGCTTCAACGCGATCATCCTCATCAGAACTGTGTCGGAGAGGAAGAAGAACGAAGCACTCTTGGGCTGGAGTCAAAAGGAGATCTGTTTCCAGAATTTCTGGAGTTTCTGTCAGAATTGCACGAGCTTGCTGAAGAGCTTTCTGATGATGCTTGAGAATCATTGCTTGATTCTCAGGAGTATCTTGTCGATAGTAATGGCGAGCAATCTGATCATCAACTAGGATTTGACCTAGAAGACTCAATTGATCATACTTGGGCTGATCTAGAAGATACTCGCCTAGATTTTTGAGTACAATTTGGTCAGTTTCGGGTGTGCTATTAAACCAATAATCCTCGTGGGTGAACCACCAGGAAGAAACTTGGTCATCGTCTGTGATTAAAGACATTCTGCGAGTTTCCTTTTCAATTAAAAAAATATCAATTTTATTGATTTTGCTTCAACCAAATTAGGATGATTTTAAATAAGATTGGATGGCTCTCAAAATTCCACCACGATTGTAATCATGATAAGGAATCTCTATAACTCCATCTTGAGGAGGAGACTGAAGGTCAGAAGTGACAGTATTAGAATCAAATACTTCGATCGTATTACTTAAAATATCACATGTTCGGTAACCAATTGCTCTCAACTCATCAAGAGTGGTTTCTCTAAAATTAGTAAATCCATTCTTCAACCCCCTAACGATTTTACCGCTTTTGTAACATTCTTTGGATGGAATGATAACTAAATTTACAACCCCATTGGCCAATCTAATTACAGAACGAAGAGGTGTAATACTTTTAATAATTTTAATTTGCTTTTGTTTGCTGAGGATTTCTAAATAATGATCACTCAGCGATTCAATCAAGTGATCTACCCCAGAACAGGAGTTGATTGCATAGGGTTCAATTAATAAATCTAGTTTCCTCAAACTAATAAAGTTAAGAATCCAATGATGATTTTGAAATTTGCAATCAAACAAATTAGAACTGTAGTTAACCCTAAAATAGATTTGATCCATTTTCACTGACCGGAAATGAAGTGGTTTGGAAGGTGAAAATGGGATTTCGATGGCCTTTTGACCAGCATAGTTTTGACCAAACTCCATAATGAAATTAATTAAGTTTTGAGTAATATCTAACCGAGCTGGGAAGAAACTCAAGTGTAATGATACATCATTATTTCTTTTAAAAGTAATTATCTTAACTTGAAATGGTTGGGACTTAGAAGTATTTAAACGACTTCTAGTAGAACTATATGGATTTAATCTCCGGGATATTTGAGGCATTTTTTGAAAGAATGTTTTTGATTTATCATCAGCCAAGCATCCTGAAACAATCATCTCATCCAGCTGAAACTCAACTAGGGTTTGATCATCCTTTTCAATTTGGGCGATTTGAATTCCGTCAACTAAAATCTTTAGGTTGTTTCTTGGTTCTCTTTGATGAGACCAATCTTGACCATTAAAAAGAGTTAATCTGGTCCGAACAATTTCAACTTCTAACTTTATTTTTCCTTTATCAACTGTTTTCTCAATTTGGTTTTGTTTATTTCTAGAACTAACTGGAACCCAATCCAAGAATTCAAAGTATTGGTCGATTTTAGTGTAGGATTGGGTGGGAGATATTGGATCTGGTTGAACAACATAAACTGATGACATAGCATCTTTCATTAATTGTTCAATCTCTTTTTGTTCAGCTGGATTAATATCAATTGTTGTTTCAATCTGAAATTTCTCATTATCTAAAACCTGATCATCTTCAGTCATCAACTTAATTAATTTTTCAATCGTTACTAAAGAATCATAACAATACTCAAGATTCAGATTTTCAATGGTTAAAATTGGTTGGTTTTGATGATAATGATATGTTAAGTACTTAACATTAGCAATCTGGACGCTTAGAATCTGGTTAAAGATGCTTGATGTCAATGATTCAAAGCAGATCATCTGGAGTGTTGGTCGCAGAGCTACCTTCAAACCTTTAACATGATTATGCAGATGATATGTTGAATTGATGATAATATTAAAGTGGATATCTGGTGAGGAGATATAAATAGTTTGAAACGTTTGAGTTGGAGTGGAAGGGACAAATTGACCTATCTCAGAAAATAAATCAACCAAATCAATTAACCATAACTTTTCTTCATATCGATGGTATATTTTGACGCATTTGAAATCAAAACTCATTCGAACTTTTTTGATATCATTTTTAGGCAATAAATCAATCTCAATAGCCGCAACCAATAAGAATGGGTTTCGATGATCGACTTTTTCTAGGACTACTTCCTGACTTTTTAAGTTATAGACACAACCATCCTCTAATCGGAAATAATGAAATTTCTCATTGGTGTAAAAGTTAATCGAACTTTGAATACTCAAACACAATAATTTGATGATGAATGTATCTTCAAGAATCACAAAGAATTCCTTCCATTTAAAATCAAGAATCATGTATTCGGATCGAACTGGGGGAGGGAAATTTGCTTTCCAGCTTGCAATCCCAGAAACCAGTTGGCAAATATAAGACATAACAATCTTTTCTTTGATTAAAAGGTGAGTTTTTCCGAAGAGAATTAGAAATTTAAGGGAAATTTTATCATAAATATTAGAATTAAATGATTGAAATTCAGCTTGATCAGCTGGTTGATAATAAAGTCCAAAAGAATCAACCAAAGTTCTTCCTGACGAAAAGAGACTGGGATGATTCGGCTGATAACCTTCTGTTTCTGGCTGCTTCTTTTGAAGAGCAAATCTCAAGAACTCCGATTTGTAGATAATTTTCCCTGGATTGGGGTCTTGAACTAAGTAAACATCAAATTCTTTAAAGCGAACTTCCATTGGGTCATCATTGACGGCAACTGATTGACTCTGAATTTGCAAATAATTTGTGTAATATTTCGAAGGATTATTTGGATTAGGAATCAACAAGTTAACTTTTACTTTCTTCGTTTGAATTTTGAAGAGAACTTTAGGAGAATCCGGATCGGGATCAGGATCACCAGAAGGAAATTTTAAGTTAAGGTAAGATACATAACGGTTAATAATTTCAAAATCAAAAGTAACCAAAATCTCTGGGACTTGGACTAAAATGAAATAATCCTTTTCCTTAATCTTGTTGACTGTTACAATCATAAAATCCATCGAATCAACAACTAGAGTGGTCACTTCATCGAGTACTTCAAAAATTTTAAAAGTGAAAGTATTATCCAGTTCAAGGTCTCTCAATCTCAAATTGGTCAACTCTAGTAGAAGATGAGCCTCCCCAACATCACTTAAAATTTCTAATTCCAAATGACTCAATTCAATTGAATCAATCTTACTTTGAAAGAAATCGAAGAGTGGTTGGGTCTCTTGGGTTGACGATTGATTTTCCATAAAGTTTCTAAAATCATTTTCTGAATTGAAATACATTCCAAATGACATTTGAGATTGACATTGAAAATTAGAAAATTCTTGATAAAGAGTCAATAAATCAAAAATCTTTTCCAGGTTTGACATTTCAATTGACCCCTTAATTTTGGGAATAACTACATTAATGTGATCAGTTTGAATATCTAAATTAATTGTTATGGGCTGAACCAGATTGCTGACTAACAGTTTTGATCCAATGAGCACCCGAAAATTAAATTTAAAATGTTTCCAAGCTTGGTTATCGCTAGAACGGAGATTAGATAATTGACCGATCTCAAAATTATTAATTTCTAAGATCAGAGAATCTTCTTGGGACTTCTCTTGATCTTGATCACCTTGAATCTTAATTTCGATTTGGTCAACTTGAAGTCTAACATTGTAGAGAAGATCACGGATGCATTTTGATAAGTTTTTAATTCCACTCTCAATTCCATTATCAAACCCAGATGAAGAGACTTCCTCTTGAGCGCTTTTCAATAATTCTTCTTCGATTTGATACATGCTTTTTTTAAGGTCTAAAAAGCTTGTTTGAGGTTTAACTGGGGATTCTTCGATTAATAAAGTTACTGATATTTTTCCAATTGATAAATCAGAACGAAAATTAACTATGTTATCCCAAGTCAATGATGGTACTTTTAAATTTTCAATTTGTGCCGATAAAATTCGAAAAGGGTATTTTTCGAGATAATGGTCCACAGCATCCGTCTGGAATTCTAGGTAGGTTAGGTTCAATTCTTCCTCTAAGACGTTGATATCATCAAATTGAGGGGGATTTTTAATCCAAGCTCCGAGAACCTTTTTTACCAGATATATAAATAACTTTTTCTGCAAACGATGTCCTAAATTAGTTAAAAAGGTTCCAGACATTTTGTTTTTTAACTGGTATATTAAAATTAAAATAGAAAAACTTACATCAATTTTTATAACTTTGAAATTCTCTGATTGAAATTCTCTGATTGAAATTCTCTTAAACACAGACCAATCACCAATCCAATCATGTTGGCCAAGAGATCTTCTTTTTTTCCATACCACCACCGTCCTGGATGATAATAATCCTCAAGACAGTCTTTCATCAATTGATTGTTAGGATAAAGTATTCCAAGGAGACCAAATCCTTCTTCAAATAATTCCCAGAAAATTCCCAAGAGAACTAGTTCATAAATATAGGTTGGAAAGAGAAATCCCAGGTAGGTAAAATAGAGAAGGTGACTGAAAGTCCAACCATCAATTGAACCATGAAATTGAATTAGAAGAGGATCTGGAACATGTGGATAACAGTAGCATTTAAGCAATTTATAAAAAATGATTAAAAAAATCGTCATCATAATGCTGATTAATAGAATGATTAGACCTTGGAAGTAGGATGAAATCATTTGGTATCTTAATTTAGTATCTTAACTTAACTCTAGAGATTAATCAAAAGTCAGAATCAAAACTTAGTGCTTTCCCTTCGTTTGAATTGCCTGAAATGCCACGACTGGCATTCGCTTTGTTATAACTAGAATTACGTTGTTCAAAGAAATTGGTTTTTCCCTCAAGCGAGATTAACTCCATAAATTCAAAGGGATTCTCCGAATTGTAAAGTTTATCATATCCAAGTTGAACTAAGAGATGATCCGCGACATATTCAATGTATTGGCTCATCAGTTTGGAGTTCATACCAATCATAGCACATGGAATTGAATCAATAATGAATTCTTTTTCAATCCCCACCGCATCTTTGAACATGCTGTAAACAATCTTCTCTGGAACACGATGCTTCAACATACTATTCAGAAGAACCGCAAAATCAGTATGCATTCCTTCATCACTACTAATCCATTCATTACTTAAAGTTAATCCAGGCATCAAATTACGTTTCTTTAACCAATAAATAGCACAGAATGATCCCGAAAAGAAGATTCCTTCCACAATGGCGAAAGCAATCAACCGGATTGGAAAGCATGAAGAATCATCGTTGATCCATCTTTGAGCCCACTTAGCTTTTTTCTGAATGCATGGGATGTTATCAATGGCATTGAAGAGCCGGTCTTTTTCAGTAGCATCGTTAATATATGTTTCGATCAAAAGACTGTACATTTCGCTGTGAACATTCTCGATCGCAATTTGGAAGCCATAAAAGGCTCGGATCTCAGGATGTTGGATATCATTCACGAAACGTTGAGCTAGATTTTCTAGAACAATGCCATCACTCCCGGCAAAGAAAGCTAAGACATGTTTAATAAAATGCTTTTCATTATCAGTTAATTTTTCCCAATCTCTCAGATCATTACCCAATGGAACATCTTCTACTGCCCAATAAGTTGCGACAGCTTGCTTATACATCCGAAAAGCTTCCGGGATTTTAATCGGAAACATTGTAAAGCGATTTTTAACTTCCTTTAAAAGGAATTCATCATCAAGGTCAGGGTCATAGTCAGCCAAAAGGTTGTTTAGCTCAGTACTTGTAATAATTTCAGACATCTTAAATAATTTAGATAATTAGATAATTAGATAATTTAGGGTAGAGAAAAACTTATTTCCTTTTTTCCGTGATTCAATTTTATTTACGGCTTGATTAATTTCAAAAAAAATTGAAATATAAACAGTTAATTCCTTTATTAATTACTCAAACTAAAACTAAAACTATATGTCATCGCATGATTTAGACTTAAAAAGTTATGATTTAGATTCAATCAAAAAAGATCCAGAAGTTTATGCTCGCAAAGTGCAAATTGGGATTGGTACAAAGCTAATTAAATTGGCCAATCACTTTTATTACGTTGGAAAGCCAATCTTGTCAGACACTGCTTATGATCAGATTGAAGAAGTTTTAAAAGAGAGATCTCCAAATAATAAGATCTGGAAAGAAATCCGAGCAGCTTTTGATATTCAAGAAGATAAGGTTGATCTACCTTATTGGATGGGCAGCATGGACAAAATAAAGCCTGGTAAAAAAGAGGTTGATAAATGGTCCGCTAAGTATCAAGGACCCTATTTAATCAGTGAAAAATTAGATGGCATGTCCTGTCTTTTAGTCATCATGGCCACTGGGTCAAAAATGTATTCTCGCGGGAATGGAAAAAAAGGTCATGATGTCAGTCACTTACTTAAGTACCTCTCCTTACCCAAATTGAATTTTGATGATAAGTTGAAGAAATTAGGAATTAAGGACACTCTAGTTCTCAGAGGAGAGTTGATCATTTCCAAAAAGACTTTCAAAGATAAATATGAAAAAACTAAAACTGATCCCAGATCAATGGTGGCTGGCTTAATGAATTCTAAGCATCCCGATCCGGTGGAGCTGGCTGATTTAGATTTGATGATTTATGAAATGATTGAGCCATCTAGGATCCGCCCTAGTGTTCAATTTCTAATGGTTGAAAAACTGAAATTCAAGAGTGCCAAATCAGAAACTACGGTTAGTGTCAGCATTGATGATGCCACAATGGCTGGTTTCTTAACCAAAATGAAACTGAAATCTCTTTATGAAATTGATGGAGTAATTCTAACCCAAGACAAGGCTCATGAAAGAAATACATCGGGGAATCCTCCTTATAGCAGAGCCTTTAAAATGAGTGATGATTCTCAAAGAGCTGATGCAGTGGTTGAAGAAATTCATTGGGAAGTATCTCGATGGGGTAAACTGATTCCAACCATTAAAGTTAAACCGGTCAAGGTCGGAAATGTCACAATTCAGAAAGCCACCGCCTTTAATGCTAAATACATTAAAGATAATGAGTTGGGACCGGGATCAAAAGTAAAATTAATTCGAAGCGGTGATGTAATCCCCTATATTGAGTCAGTTCAAACTAAGGCGCCCAATGGACCTTCGATGCCGTTGGTTAAGTATACCTGGCACAAAGGAGGTTATGATGTTTACATTGATGAAAATGATACTGCCCATCCCTCAGTCAAAGATGATCATGAGATTAAACAATTAACTTATTTCATGACCAGCTTGGAGGCTGAAGGGATTAATCAATCGACAATCAAGAGACTTCATCAGAATAATTTTAAAACGTTGGATCAAATTCTGAAAATGACTAAAGCAGATTTTCTAAAGCTTCCTAACACCAAAGAAAAGTTAGCACAAAAACATTACACTACCATCCAGGGGTTATTAACTAAAACCCATCCATTGGAAACTTTAATGTCGGTTAGCGGATTCTTTGGATTGGGAGTTGGAAAAAGGCGAGCTCGAGCCATTCTAGAAGTTTATCCCAATGCACTAACTCAACCTATTACCCTTGATGATATTGTAAGCATTAGTGGATTTGAAAGTAAAACAGCTAAACTTTTCATTGGAGGATTGCCTAAGTTCAAGGTCTGGCTTAAAGCACATGGGTTTAAATATAAATTACCATCTAAAAAATCAACCAGTGGACAACTGAGTGGTCAAAGTATCGTTTTGACCGGTTTCCGAGATAAGGATCTGGAAGCCAATATAATTAAGGAAGGTGGAACTAATGGATCAGCTGTGACATCAAAAACAACCATTGTGGTCGCCAAAGATCCAGCGGCTGGTGGAAGCAAAATTACTAAAGCAACTACTTTAGGAATTCTAGTAATGTCGTTGGTTCAATTCAAGAATAAATATGCATTTTAGGATTTAGGATTTAGGATTTAGAGAATCGTCAGAAAGAATTTTTAGTTAAAATCGAAATAAGAATAAGAGTCTTTTTTTATTTGCGATGATTAAACAAAAAGTTTTAAAAGTTCCTAATTCTAATTTTGCGTTAGATGATTTAGGAATGTATACAAAAGTTGGAGAGATAAGTCCCAATTGCCAATTAATTCCATTTACTTTTAGAAAAAATTCTTATAACACCCAAATTCATCAGTTTAAATCTGCTGATGATAAATTAAACTTTATTAGATACTTCATCTTCAATTACAAAGTTACCTTTGATTCTCAGGCACCAATTTGTGGTTCAACAATGACAGGGCAATTTAAGAATCATTGGTCCGATTCGTATCCGGTCACGTTTATCTCAGGTGGTTGGTACAGAGGTACCCTGAATGATCTTGAAAAATTTCATCAAAAAATCAATGAGTATATGCCAAAATGTACCCATGACATTAAATACCAACAAACTCCCCAACAAACTCACCAAACAATTCATAAATTTTGTCAGGTTTGTTTAGAAACTAGTTCAGCAATTACAACAAATTTAGTTAGTAAATCATATTTTCTGGAACATGAGAATCTTTTGGATAAATTACTCAATGATGATTTCTCTAATAATTTATCCAGTTTATTTTCCAAGGAATTTAATATTTCAGATAAAACTAAGCAAGATATTATATCACATTTGACCTTGGAGGATCTTTTAACAATGGAAATTATTGATTTATTACCGTTGAGATTTAATTGTAATGAGTGGCATCCAGTTTAAGACTAATCAGATTTTTTAGAAGCAGTATGAACCAGAGTACAAAACCACGAGATCACTATTATTACCCTTCCGATGACAAAAAAATAGAGGTCAGGTATGTTAAAGAGGGTGATTTATTAAAAAAAATTACCAGAGAATATTTAGTTCAACGTTATTCTCCCAAAATAGCCCAACAGGTGAAAGACCGACAAAAATGGGCTAAATTTGGTAATGCGAGTAATGATAAACACTGCACGACAATTGGCGATGATGTTCCTTTTGAATTCAATCCTAAATTAACTCATGTCTATTTTAAAAAAACAGAACCTAAAAATTATAAAATTCATTATTTTGATGAGGTTGTGCCCAATGACACTGGAGAAGAAACAGAAACTTTGCTTGAAATTCCACCTGAATCTTACAAACCTGAGAGCTCTTCCTCAACCACGTCTAAACAGCTCTTTCAATCTCAACCAAAGAAGATTGTTAAGTGTCGTCACTGTAGCGGACCTCATTGGTCTGTTAAGTGTCCTACTAAAAATCAAAAATCTACCGAAAGAGACTCCTATCAGTCAAGAGACTCCTACCAGTCGAGAGACTCCTACCAGTCGAGAGACTCCTATCAGTCAAGAGACTCCTATCAGTCAAGAGAACCTTATCAGTCGAGAGACTCTTATCAGTCAAGAGATAGAGATTCTCATCAGTCTAGAGAGCATCGACCCCGAAGATATGATGATCGCCCACAGGTCAAACCAATTAAGATTGATGGGTTAGATACCAGCATGGGAGAAGGTGACATCCGGTATTCTTTAGAGGCTTATGGTGAGATGAAGCATTTTCATTTGGTTTACAATAAACAGACGGGAAATCCAGCGGGATATTGTTTTGTAACATATTTAACACCAGAAGATGCAGAAAATGCTTTTCAAGGCATATCAAAAACTGCGATTGGATATACTATTCCTTCCTGTGAATGGGCTAAACCTAGGTTTTAGTTTTAAATGTTAACCCGTTGGGGTATGATAATTGCAATAGCCATTTTTATTTAGTGTTTTATGAATGCAAGATGTTCCAATCTTGGGTCCAGATAAATATGTTGCTTGACATGAAATCTTTGGAATTTGATGAAATTTGCAATATTTGGTTCCAGCCTTAGATTTGAAAATACATTTGGATCCGTCCTTTTTGATTCCATGACACTTATCTTTGTTTTGAATTATTTTTAAGTGTATCTTGCAGTAGGAAGATTCACCCTGACTAGAAAAACTGCACAACGATCCATTCTTTTTCTTTGCTTGACATTTAGGTTTAGTTGGCTTGGCCTTAACTGGCTTGGCCTTAATTGGATTGGCCTTAATTGGATTGGCCTTAATTGGATTGGCCTTAGGTTTAGTTTTTCGAACATTATTTTTACTTTTGCTTTTCTTTTTCTTGATGTAAAATTCATCATGAACGTGTTTGAGAGGTTTTGATCCCTTTTGAAGGGGTAAGGAACGTAAATGTTGTCGGCAATATGGACAGGTTGAGTTGGGATAATTTTGGTCATATTGCAAATATTTAACTAAGCACTCATAATGAAAATTTCTTTTGCAGCAGTTAAGCTTATGTATTTTAGGTGGTTTTGTATCTGATCCACACATTAAACAAATTTTATCGAAATCAATTGGTTTAGCTAATTGTTCTTTCAGGGTTGATTTTAAATCTAACTTTGGATTTGACTGTTGACGCGAGGTCATCTTTTAATCGTATTACTATTAAAATTCTTATAATATTTTTTTACGAAACGGAAAAATTGAATTAAGGTTTCAGAAAGGTAAACTTCTAAACATGTCTTTCTGGACCAAGTTGTATAGTTTTAGAACCCGGACCTATCGGGAAGAAATTCCAAAACTAACGCAAGAGGCTATGTGCCAATTAATATCGAAAGATTCTCATGGGTTTATTTTTCGACTAGTTGATTATCCTGGTTTGGAAGCTCGCCTTACTTATCGTAATGCCCATTCAAAAAGGAGATCTAGAATTATTAACAAATTATTTACCAATTATGAAAAATTGTATCCATTGACGGTTGTTTCAGTCGAATACCATAGCGGCAAAAGCGTCGATATGCTTGACGATCTCGAACAATTTGAATCAGAAAATGAAGGATCTGATTCAGAAGGCGGTGAGTCTGATCAAGAAGACCCAAATCTTGAAGACGAGGAACCTGATGCTCAAGCTTTGGTTGCTGTTCAAGATCCAGTGAAAGAAACTGAAGAAGAAGAGGAAAAAGAACTTAATGAGGAAACTGAAGAAGAACCTACTGAAGAGAAGGATACTGAAAAACCCTTTGTCATGTTGTCAAATCTAGGGTTGAGTCCTGAACACAAGAAAGAGGTTGAACAGGAATATCACCGTTATCTTCAAATTCTAGGTATTATTCACAAATATGCAATTGAATCTTTTAAAAAGAGTCATTCCAAATCAAGGCCCGACCAAATGGATGCTTATGAGCGTGATCTTCTCTTTCAGGAATACAAGAATTATGTTCAAGACATTGTCAAAAAAACCATCTGGAAATTGCCAGCGGACAAAGTTTTCAGCTATTTCAATGATTTCAAAAACAAATATCGAGAGGATACTCATTTTGATTTGGACCGATCGCAAAAAAAGATTCTGGCCACCCTAGTTCGTAAACAACTACGGAATCCGGATTACACGATTGATTATTACTTTGAACTAACAACTATTCGATTTAGTTTGGATGATTCTCAAAGCGGCTACCATTTCTTGACCAGTATCTTCAAAAAAGCGATGGATTCCAATCAAGAACAAATTAACCAGATTGATCGCGATTTAACCATTAAGTTGAAAAATGTGACTGATGTCAGCAAAGATGGTCATCAAATTAGTAAGAAAACTCAGGATTCACTGAGTTATTCGGTTCATGGAAAATCGAAAAATGAAAAAGCCTTGCGAGAGCTAGTTGATGATATTATTAACAGTATTCAGAAACTAAAAGGACCATTTGAAGATTTTAAAAAGCTTGAAGTGAGTCTTCACAATTCTGAAACTCATCAGGTTGATAACACCAAGTTTTGTCAATAAGGAAGTCCTAAATTCAGTGACTCAGTAATCAGATAAATTAGAGCTTTCCTCTAAAGATTTGAGGTTTTTAAGAGCATCAGTAATTTCATTCAGAGAAGGAACTGGAAAAATGCGGTCTGACTTGGTCGAAGAAAGATCACACTCCTCAACCTTTTTCAGCTTGGTTAAACCACCTTTTAAAAGGTTAGGATTAATTAAGCTTGGTCGAGGTCCTACACTTAACAATTTTGATAAGCTAGATTTAACACTAGATTTAATATCTTCTGGCTCCTCAATTACGAGAGAATTCTCTCCAATTTTTTTTTGAAGATTTTCTGGTAACTTATTGTAATCTTGGTATTCTAGGTACTCTGGATCCACTTCCCCCATTACCATTTTTTGTTTAACTGCATTTTTAGGAACACCTAAATTAATCATTTTAAAATACTGTTTGAGCTCAGGAACATCTTTTAAAGGCCTTGGAGGTTGCTCAATTTCATCCAGAAAAAGACATTCTTGAATAGCATTTTTGGGATTATCGAGTTTAAATTGAATTAAATCCCAAATTGGCCCACAGACATTGGTGGTTGGATTAAAATAGATTCCATTTAATTGGATTACAAAATAAGCATAAAACTTAGATTGAACATCTTCAAGATTGATCTGTTCCAAGTTTAAATTATAAATTTTTAGTTGATTTAAATCAAAATTAACATTGAAATAATCGGCGTATGGTGGGCTATGTTTAATGCTTGAACGGAAGTCTTTTCTTTTAAGATTGGTCGGCAGAATAACTCTCAAATATTTTTCTAATTTTCTAAAAAAGTCATAAAATAGTTGAAGATCTGGATCTATTTTGAAATTGTCAAAAGATAAACGAATGTAACCACTTGATTTAGTTTGAAATTTAGGTTGGAATGGCATATATAGTTTTGGAGTCTTGAGCAGAATTGGTTGGTTCTTTTTCATTTTGAGCGGGATGACATGTGATAATCCTCTTGATTCAGCCTTGTACAGCTTCAACTGTATCTTTTCTGGGTCAGTATCTTTGTAACTGATTAATTCGATTGTCATTTACTTTAACTTTAACCTTTAAAGAACTATCTTTCTTTATCCTCATTTGGTGAAGTAACTTGACCATTGATTTTTAAGGTTTTATTTTTAAGGTTTTATTTTCAAATTGCTCGTAAAATCAAAAATAAAATTGATTATTTGTTTAGATATGTAAGTTAAAATAAGTATGTCCACAAAAGTATTGGCGAGCACTCTTCAAGAGGGTTCTAAAATCATTGAATTAAAATATTCAGAATTGATCGAGAGACAGCCTACCATCAACATCGGAACCATTGGTTCAGTTAGTCATGGAAAAACGACTGTTGTGCGCCAGATCAGCGGAGTGCGCACTCAAAGATATCAGGAAGAAATCGATTCTAACCGTACCATTTATTTGGGTTATGCAAATGCCAAGGTCTACATGTGTCCTAAAACAGGTTACACAGTAGTTCAAGGTAGTGATGATCCAGCTCCAACTCATCCTAAAAGTGATGAGAAATTAACCTTAATTAAGCATCTGAGTTTTGTTGATTGTCCTGGTCACAAAGCTTATATGGCAACAATGATTAGCGGAACAGCTATTATGGATTATGCGTTGTTCCTGATTGCGGCTAATCAGAGTGTTCCTCAAAAGCAAACTGTTGAACATTTGGCTGCGGTTAAAAATACTCCAGTTAAAGACATTGTTATTCTCCAGAACAAGCTTGATTTGGTGACTCGAGAGGAGGCTCTTCAAAATCTGAAGGAAATCAAGGAGTTTATTGTTGGAAGTGCCGCTGAAAATTCCAGTGTAATTCCGATTTCAGCTCAATTCAACAACAATATTGATAGTGTCTATGATTATATCAACAACCACATGCCTCAACCTACGCGGGATTACAATCTGGATCCAATCATGTGCATTGTTCGATCGTTTAATGTTATGCTACCTGATACACCTTATGATAAGCTGAAGGGTGGCGTTGTTGGCGGAAGTATAATCCAGGGAACATTTGCTATTGGGGATTATGTCGAACTTCGTCCGGGATTTGTTGTCAAGAACGGCCCAAAAACGATTTGTTATCCGTTGATTTCAAAGATTGAAAGTCTTTATTCCGGAAAGACTCCTCTTGATATTGCTATTCCAGGTGGATTAATTGGAGTTGGACTTCAACTAGACAGTAGCTTTACTCAAGGTGGTATGTTGATTGGTCAAATGATTGGTCACGTTGGTAAGTTGCCATCAGTTTACAGCATTATCAAGGTTGAGTATAGCCGGGAAGGAAGTCCAAATTCTTTGCATAAGCTAAAGGAAGGGGAAAAGATTCTAATTGCTATTAACTCTAAAATTCAGGGTGGGGTGATTCTTTCCCGTGCGAAGAAAACGCGAGTGGCCGAAATCCAACTTGATGAGCCAGTCTGCCTGGATAAAAGCACAAATGTTGTTATTCTCCGCAAAATTGTTGAATTGAATCAGTATTGCATTTGTTACAAGGGTGCTTTGACGGATGATTGCGTTCCTCACAAGGAGGTTTTCCCGACTGATATGGAAACTTATCAGAAACTGGCCAAAATGAATCAGAAGAGGGAAATTAAGATCATTGATGATTTGCCGAAGATTTCTGAAATGAAATTGATGGAACTTAATTATCTGGATTTGCTCTCAAACATTAAGCTCAAGGATGGTCAAAAAAATCAACCTCTTGAACTTCCAGTTATCAAAGCGGTTTTCCATAATCGTAAAACAATATTCAGCAATTTTATGGATTGTTGTCTAGAATTTGATACCCAAGTTGATACATTCATGATTGAAGGAGATTTGGCAATTACCCAATTCGCCTCTGAAATTAAAGATGTCGTTGATGTTCAGCAACACATGTTGCAGTACCTGAGAAAAGAACTGACCAAAGACATCAATATTGATGCAACTCATCAACTGATCATCAATGGACGGTATGATCAAGCAATTATTACCAAATTGATTCAAAGGTATTGCCGACAAAACAAGAAATGTCCCAATTGTGGCTCAATGATGACTCGACTTGGAAAAAGGAACCGAAAAAATACCATCTACTGTATGGGATGTTTATCAACTGTAACAGTCGAGGAATAGATAACCTAAGAAATCATTGAAGAAACCATTAAAGAACCTAATATTAATATCTTCTTTAAAAAGTAAGTTATTGAAATAAAATTGTATGTTACACCTGATAACACTACTCTGTCTTCTAGTATTAACACTAACACTAATGATTGGTCTGACAGCAAAAAATATTGCTCTGAGCCCAAGCATTTTACTAATAATATCAACCTCAATTATATTTTTTATTATTATGCTTCGAGTTTTGTTTGGTCCTTTGAGCTGCGGGAAATCAAAACCAACGGTTGAAGCATCACCATCATCTCCAAGTCCCTCTGATGTAATTGCGATGGAATCAAATACTCTTGAGCCTAAAGATTTAATGCCTAATGAGGTTACCAAAAAAGTCACTATTGACACTGGAAAAAACAAAGAAATTGAGATTGAAACTGGTCGCTTGGAAATTGATTATAATCATCCATCAAATCAAGAACTCCAAGAAATTAGTCAAGCGGATTACCCAATGCATGGACTGAATCAAAGAAATCAAAAAGATTGCACTGTTGATCTTTCATGTGTTGTCCAGGGAAATCATAAATCCTCTCCTGAGGATTCTAGTTCAATTCAGGGCTATCTTCCCAAAAATGATAATTTAAATTATCGCCCAAATCAAGATGACAAAGGATACACAGACAAAGGATACATGAATACAGAAGAGCTAGAAGGATACATTCCATCTAGTTTGGGATACTGTCAAGACTTTTCGGAGGGCTTTGAATCATCATTGTTTGAGTCGGCTCCTCCGAAAGGTAACACTCAATTATGTCGTCACTGTAAGGTGGGTTACTGCTTGGGTGGTGTTTGTGGAGCAAATATTTACAAAAAACCTTCTGAGTTGGAAGATTACTTAATCAGATGAAAAGTAGAACCTAGAATTGAAAAATAGAATTGAAAAATAGAATTGAAAAATAATATCGCCGTTAAAAATAAAAAGTAAGATGGACAGTTTTTTATGGACTTTGCTATTAATTGTAGTTTTTGTAATGTCGTTATTGGTTAGTTTTACAATAGAAGATAAAACCCTAAAAATATGCTATTGGTTAGTAGTTTTTCTGTTAGCTTTAACCATTTTTAATATCATTTTATCAATCCAATATTATATAGATCTAAGAAATCAAGAAGGAATTCGTGGTTCCAGAGGTCCTCCGGGCCGAAAAGGTTCTATAGGATCACCCGGTGTTTGCGGATTAGCTGATAAATGCGGAATTGACAATTGTCAAGAAAGAATTTTAGCTGAAATACAAGCCGCTTATCCAGAAATCGAACCAGATTGTCTTCGCAACGCTAAAATGTGCCAAAGCCAAGATCAAAAAGAAAAGGTTGGTGTTCTCCAAAGAGAAATGAGTAAATTGGTTAATAAATGTAAAACTAGCAAAGACCCCTTGAACACTTTCTTAAGAAAGATTCGCCCTCAAATCGAAGGAATGGCCGAAAACGGTCATACAACTGAATGAGGGATGAACAAGAAATTAATGAGTGATGATTAAATTTTAAAATTTTAAAATTAAAAAAAGAAGAAAGAATGGTTAATACTAAAACTTTTCTTTCTATTTATTAAGAGTAAATTAAGAGATAAATATAAAATGTTTGTAGTATATTTAGGTTTAGGTATAATCTTACTAATTGTAATCATTTATTTTGGATTAGAGCTATCAAAAAATATTTATCATCCGGTTTTAAAGACATTTTTCTGGGTTATCTACCTAGCAACTATGTTGACCTGGGGTAATATCATTGCAGCGATCCTATTCTACAATGTTTTGAGACATAAAAGAGGTTTGCCTGGAGTTCAAGGTCCAATTGGTGAAAAAGGAGGTCGTGGATCCACTGGCATTTGCGATTCTGGTTGTAAAAACAAGGTTTGTCACATCAGAATTACAACTGAATTGAATCAACATTATCTGGAAGAATTAAGAAAAATAATCAAAGATTTCAAGGGTACTCCTAAAATTGAGAACCGTGAAATCACCGAGATCATTCGCAAGTCATGTCATTCAGAAGCATTTGAAGAAATTTCAAAAGTTAAAACACCTGATCAAATTATTGTTTACATGGCTTCGATCTTTAAAAAATGGTTATCAGATATTCTCAACATGGATTCTGATTCCCAAAAGAATAAAATCAGAACATATCTTGAAACGGATGGTCTAGAAGAAGTTCCTCTCTTGGGATTTAGAAAAACTAATCCGTTAAATGAATTAGAAAAATATGACGTCTATCATTGGGGAAAAGATCGTATTTTCCATCCACATATAATTCAATATTGTGGCGATCCAACTGTTTATGGACAAATGCCTCAGAAAAATCCTCCGCGGTTGAAAGCTATTCGAATGAATATTTATAAACATGTCTATTCGCATAATTATTCTACTGGCCACACACCAATTAGTTTTTATCGAGCCAGCCCATATAATTTTAAAGGAACCAAATATTATCCTTTGGGTGATATGATTGGTTATGAAATGGATATCAAAGCTGGAGGTAGATACGTTGAAAGATATGGATTAACGAAGAAAAACCGCCAAACAGTTGATTTTCACGGATTACGTTCTTATGGACCCAAGGAGTCAACTGTTTTAGTTTATGGTCCCGCAAAATATGTTCGACCCCCCTTGCATTGGGAATTGATCTGGCGTAATTCCAAAGGAAGTAGTATTACAATTTGGAAACCAAAAGATCTTTATGATCACACTTATAAAAAATGGTTTCGGGGATGCGGTTATTTAGTAATGTCAAATCATGGTTCTAATCCTCGACACCAATTCGGGTATAATAATCCAGATCGACAACCAATTCGATTAATTGCGGAAGAATTACTGGAAGATATTACTAAAGATGGTATGAAACAGCTTTGGTCTGACCGAGGATCTGGTTCCCCTCTCTATGGTTCAATTTGGATGCCAAAGAACCCAACCTACTTAGGTAACCAAAACAATGGTATTCCAGTTAAAGGATGGAACAAACCTTCTCAGTTAAAAGCTTATAAACTGAGCGATGATACCTTTATTTCAAGCGATACTAAAGCCGTTGAATTTAATAATAAGATGACGGACGAAAAAGATCTCGGAATGGGTTATCACGGTACACCTCACCGTAATCCTAAATATAGTGTCTTTACTTGGTTGCAAATGCCTTTGGAAGTTCAACTTACTAATTTGGGAGCTGGTCGCAAGATTTTCCTGACTCATTCTGGATTAAATAAAGTAAATTCGTACATGATCCGAAAATTAAGAAATGGTAAGAATAAGTTGGAAGGAGCTTTTGGAGTTGATCCTCAGAACACTTATGTGGGGGATGGTTATAAATATAATCCTCAAAAAGCATATCAGAGATGGAAAATTATTTGTTTAGATCAGAAAGGAGAAATCGATACCACTTGTCAAAATCATGTTTATTTGATTAAATCGGTCACTCGAGACCTTTATTTGAAGATTGAAATTGACAAAACTGGTTTGGGCGATCCTAATTTTAGAATCTCCAAGTTGCCCAACAAAGATGCTCCATATTATCGGGAACTAATGGATGAATATATTTGGTTCAATCCGAAATCGGCTACTGGTAATCCTCTTTTGATGAGGAAGCTGGGCAACAAGTCATCAAATGCTGAAAATCTAGAAAAAAAGTGGCAAGAGAACAAAAAATAATTAATATCTCTGATTCTTATTAAGAAGTAACAAGCAGAGTAATGTTCCTATTTTATTTATCAAGTTTCATACTCGCAATAGTAGTAATATTATATTTCGGTATTGAATTATCAAAGTTAGTTGTTCACCCTACTTTTTATATTTTCTTCTGGATTTTATATTCTGTAAGTGTTTTGGTCATTATAAATCTAGCGATCAACATCAGAACAACTTATTCGATTGAATTAAAAGAGGGAAAACCTGGACCATCTGGCGAGAAAGGAAGTCAGGGCACAGAAGGACCAGAAGCAAAATGTGAGGCTGGATGTAAAAACAAAGTTTGTCATCTCAAAATTATGCGTAAACTAGAAGAAAATTATAATAAGATTCTAGGCAAATCTTATGGAAAAGAGTTAGATCAGCCTAAAATAATTAATAACCGGTACCTTCGTGAAACAGTTAAACGTGTTTGTCATTCTAAGCAGTTTAAAGAGGTTTCTCAATTGCAGCATCCGTTCAAGGTATTGGAGTACATCACCGAAATATTTGGTGGATGGATTCAGCTTTTGGCTGAGGCTGACACAAGTGAACATAAAAAACATCTTCAAGATTATTTGGGTACTTATGGTCAAGAAAGAGAATGGGAATCTATGATTACGCCTAGTAAAAATCCTTTTAAGGAGATTGAAAAATACGATGTCTACTACTGGGGATTAAAGAAAGAATTTCATCCCAGGAAGATCCAAGCTCCAGTTAAACCACCCGGTATGAAGAATAAAAATCTTCGTCGAGGTGAAATCGCCGAACCTAAAATCAGAGCCTACAAAACTAATATTTATAAAAGGATTTATACTGATCGAGGAACTGGAGCAGAACACAATGCGGCAGTTTGGGTTAGCCCTCCTCACCAAATTAATAACAAAATTTATTGGCCTTTGGGATCAGTTGTCACTCCATATCATTCGCAGGTATCATGGAAGAAATATATTTCTAGGATGGGAAAGAATAATGATGCAAGGTTTAATATTCGAGGATCACGTCAATTGGGTCCGAATACCACTAATGTTATGGTTAATGGTAGTAAACATTGGGTTCGGAGACCACATCCCAAACACTGGAGTTGGCAGTGGAATGATAATGAAACTGGCGGAAATACGGATGTAACTTTTTGGAATGCTGAGGATTTTCGTGAAGATGGTCAATTATATCGCTGTTTTGGAGGAATGGTAACTAAAAATCATTCTTGGCACAACCCAAGTCGTCAGTTAGGACGAAACGGAGTTCCTTTTGTTTGTATTAATGATAAGGCTCTTGATCCAATTCCCCATCGACATAACTTTGTTTGGAATGATGGTGGCAGTGGTGGAGAACATGATGGATCAATCTGGACAAATTATGATGGAGACTATAATTTAGCTTACTTTCAAAAAGGTCACCGTCCCAATGGTGGGCGACGTGCATACAAAATTAAAGATAGTTTCTTGGAAGGTGAAGCTGAAAAACCTTTCACTAGCGATAAAGAAGAAGATTTTAAGGTTGGTTATGGTTATCACAACAGGAGTGACTTCAAAAGAGACCGAGCTACCAGCGTCTTTGAACTGCTTGATCTAGTTATGGAATCGGACATTGAAAGTCAGAACCATCAGCAAAAGTTGTTTCTTTCGCATAGTGGTTTGAATGATCCAAATTCTTATTTGATTCGTGAATATGATCAAGATACTTTTGCGATGGGTAAGTGTTTAAAGGCTTCTGATAATGGCCAAGTGGCGGCTTGTAATACAACTAAACCAGAGCAAATTTGGATCATAGATTTTCTAGGATCTTCCAAAGAACTTTGTTTGTTGAAATCAAAGAAAACTGGACAATATTTAAAATCAATCAAACCCTGGACTTACCAAGCCAGTGGAAAGATTCCAACCAGGAATTCTTCTGATCCTAGCTTAAAACCATTCCTTTGGAAATTAACACCTAAAGAAGGACAAAAATAAAATCCGTCTACATACTAAGAGATACTAAGAAATACTTAACTGAAATACTTAACTGAAAATGAATCTAATCATTATTTTATTAATGGTCGCTGTAATTCTTGTCATTTACTGTATTTTTGATCGAATTATCAATGGAGATGATGGAGATGATATAATTGAAGATGTGGAAGATTTTAGTGAAACAGAAGGTGAAATGCCATCCATGGTTGATTGTAAAAAATATCCTGAATTATGTTATTCTTATCAATACATCAATGATAAACATCGCCCCTATCTGTTTGGTCGCAAAGAATACTGGAACAGACTTGACTACATGAGACACGAGAACAGACGCACTTGGCGGATGCGTGAATTGGAGAGATTAGCTGCTGAAAAACGACGAAGAATATTAGCCCATTTAGCCTCGTTGAGAGCTAAGTTTTACAAGTTGGTCAGTTATCGTAGCTGCCGAAGACGATGGTTCCGCCGCCGCTGCCGAACGAGACAAAAGTTTGTTGTAGACTGGCATTATGTTCATGCTTACAGGAGATACTATGCTAAATATAAACATTTGCTGTAGAAGGCTTTGTAAAAGTTCTTGGATATTTTTAATTTTTAAATCTCAATAAAATTGAATTTTTAAACATGTTTGATGATCAACAAGTTTAAAATGGCCGCAGTTATAGAACTAGTTAAGACTTTGATTACCGAATTCAAAACCTCGGATCAAACTCAACTCGATTTAGATCAAGCTTACAACCGAAAAGAGCGTCAAGAAATTCATACTTTTGTTGAAACTCTTGCTCTACATAGTAAATCTCACACTAAACCAGGTACCAATATTCGTTTAATGACGATTCAAAAAGTACCTTTTGATAATTCAATGGAAATTACTCCAGATATCATAGACATTTTTCTGAAATACACTGGATATTCAGTTCCCAACACAGAATATTTCAGTTACTACCTGACCATTCTTGATCTGTATTTGCCAGCCAGTCAAACCTGGGAAGCCTTTCTGGATGATTTTGAAAAATCATTCCAAAGCAATATCTCTGTTTTGAAACAGGAAGTTGTCAGAATTACCCGAGAGATCAAGAGTTTCTTTGATAAGTCAGTTGAAATCGCCGAATTCAAAAGTCGAATGGAGAATCTAAAGGGGGGAAAGCTAGCATCCCTTTACAATCATACTCGCCAGGATGGTTTGTTTGTTTCAATTGACATTCGAAAAGCTAATTACACGATTCTAAAAATGAAAACAGGTGATTTGCTGAAAGGACTTGAATGGAAAGATTTTCTAGGTCAGTACACTAAATCTAAATTTCTCTTGGAATCCAAGTATTTTCGGGAACATATCTTTGGGGATTGCAAAATAACTGATCGAACTGTTAAGTTGTCTCATCAACACCTGTTTGAAATTCAAAAGGATCTCCTAGAAAAGGTTGATGGATTGAACCTGAAGGATGTGGTTTATCAAAAGGGTGATGAAATAGTTTACCAATTAACTAATGCTCATTCTCAAAATTTGAAGATTTTGAGAGATCTCCAAGAAAGTCTAGTGGATCATCCAGAATTGAAGCTGACTTACTTTAAGTTGCATCAATTGCAAAGCCAGGATTTTTATGCGAAAGAATTCTTTGACCTAGAAACAGCTAAACCAACCAGTTGCGAGTTCAAGAAAGTTCCCAATATCTTTTTGATGCAAGCCATTAAGTTCTGGTTTAAGCAACCATCTCAAGTTGAGGATTTCAAGTTTATTCATCAGGGTCTTCTAGCGACCTATGATCAACCCATCTTTGATGATTCAAAATAAAAAATAAATAATTTAGGGATTGGAATTCGTATTCCGGTGGCGAGTGGTATTAAATGTTAATGACGGTTCCTTGATGGAGGGCGGAACCTCTATTGTTTTGATCAAATTGAGAAAGACCTCTAATGGTTTGATCCCATTCTAGATCAACATTTTGAGGATTTTGATGACCCAATCGCCCCATTGCATATTGCTGACGGGGGTCAAGCCTTTGTTGTTTAGGTTGTTTAGGTACTCGTTGCTTAGGTACTCGTCGTCTAGCTACATATTGTGTCGGTTGTTGTTGCCTAGGTTGTTGCCTGCTTCGCGATGGTTGATTATTATCATCTCCTCCACAGCAACATTTCCATGGTTTTACTGAAATTTGTCCCATTTTCTGAATTAAAAAGGTTTCTTTTAATTTAGATTGATCAATTTTATGAATAAAAAATCTTCCAAAAAATTAATTTTTTCTTTGGGTATTTTTTCTTCAGGTATAATAATTTAGAATTCATGAAAGAGACATTTCGATCTTACCATGACGCCCCAGAAGAAGTCAAAAAGCACTACCTGGATATGAGACAATATCAGACTTATGATTATGTCAATCAAATGCATCAAAAATTTCAAAATCGTCAACCTAAAAAGATGAAAGTCGTTGAGGCAATTAATCTTTTAAACCAGTTTGTCGATTCCAGTGATCCCGATATCATGCTTCCCAATGTTCAGCACTTATTCCAGACGGCGGAAAAAGCTCGACAACAAGGTGAAGAGCGTTGGATGATTCTGGTTTGTTTAATTCATGATCTTGGAAAAATGTTGTTTTTTTGGGATGATGACGCCCTTGGATGTTCACTTGAACAGCAGTGGGGAGTTACCGGAGATACTTTTATGGTTGGTTGCCAACTACCAAATTCTTTAATTTATCCTGAATACAATCAAAAGCATCCTGATCAGGCAGATCCTGTTTTAGGAACTAAGCTTGGTCTTTATGCCGAGGGATGTGGTTTAGATCAGATGAGATGCGCCTGGGGACATGATGAATACATGTATCAGGTTCTTTCTTCCGAAATCAATCGTGAACTGCATTTAGTTCCTGAAGAAGGATTGCGAATTATTAGGTATCATTCCTTTTATCCTTGGCACCAAAATGGAGCTTACCAAGAATTTGAAGATGAAAAAGATAAAAAAACGAAGGAATTTGTTCAAAGATTCAATGATTACGATTTATATAGCAAAAGTGATCAAAATAAAATGAATATTCCACAATTATTAAAAGATTATTACCAGGAATTATTGAATGAGTTTTTCCCTCAAGGATATTTGTATTTCAAGTGATTCAAGTGGGTGTGGAGATTCAAGAGGTTTCCTCAACTTCCATTTTTCGAATGATATTTTCGACTTTTTCCCATTGATCGGGATGTTTGACTTTGACTTCTTCAATTGGGATCCATTTTCTAAATATTTTTGAATAACGGCATGTAAAGTAGTGTGACCCAGAGTTCTTTTGGAAAATCGTTCGAAGATGATGACTGTGCCTTTGGGTTGGAATTGCGGCATATCCAAGTTCTTTAATTTGAGTTCCTTGGTGGCAATAAAGCTGGTATAAATCATCAGTAGTACTTTTAATAAATTGTAAGGTACTAATTAAACTTTTATCAATTGTTTTCTTTTGTTTGTTAAGAATATCATTCTTAGCTAACCTATCTTCTTTAACTCGGGACTGTTCCCCGAAAAAGTTCCGTTTCTCTTCATTAGTAAAGTTATAGACATAGCTATCATACTTAGAACTTAAAGTGTGAAAAACGAGGCCTCTCGAATTATAACCCAGTTTAGGGATAAATTTTTTTATAATGTAATGAAGTTCCGTGTAGTAGAATATTTTACGAACTTGAAGTGGGCAAATATCACAGACGGGATCCGGTTGATAGCCATGGGTCAACATTTTGTAAACTTCATTTAATTTACCAATGATGTTGGCTTCAACTTTTTTTCCAGCCAGAACCACTAAATCTGAAATCAAAAAGGACCACTTATTGTCATAAGTACGGATTAATTCCCCATTTAAAAGGGTGTCATTGTAAAGGTAATCAGCAAATCGATATTGGACATAGATAATCCTCGGATAACTATGACCATCAACTATTTTTTGGTCGATGAAAAAGCAACAATTTTGATCTTTGACCTTAGTTAGAAAGAAATAGTACGGGTTTCCGGCCGATTGTAAACTAACTAAATGCTGATGTCTTTCTAAACTCTTGTGCAGAATGTTGGGACTAATATTAACATATCGTCGTGATCCAATTTTGATATCATAACGAAGCTGTAAATGATCAATTAATTTCTTCTTAAAATCATTGCTTCTGATATTAGAAGCTTCCTTATTGCAGAAAGAAATTTTAGACACGTGTAATGAATTACTATCAAGTGGCATAATTAATTGAGTAGAGAATAGCGATCAATCTTAGATTGTAAAATCAATTTTTTGTTAAGTTATTTTTCAACTTTTTTATGTATCTTCTAAAAATAAAATATCTAATTCTTAAGTAAGCATAAGTACAAAATGGTTCATAAAATTACTCATAAAAAAGGAAGAACTAATGGTACACATAAGAAAACTAGAACATTACCACAGACCCAAAAGAAAATGAATTTGGCTGGCCGGAATCACTCTCTCCTGAATAAGAAGAAGATTTCTACCCAGAAATATAGAAAATATACCGCGAAAGCTGATTTGAATGGTATTCATGATCAAATGGGAGGTAATTTTATTAAGGATTGGTGGGTTAATCGGAACAGACGTAAAGTTCTTAAAAAATTAAAGAAAATTTTTCAAACTATCAAGAAACACAAGAATAATTTAAGACGATATATTCCACGCTACAAGGTTGAAGAAACTAAATTAGGTTCTTTGGTCAAAACTAGAACAGAGATTGTTAATTATTTAATTTATCGTTACCAAGAACTAGTCATGTTTGATAAGAAGAAGCTTTACATGTTGGCGATGAAAAGCAGAAACCCACCCAAGGAGGGGGACCCCGATTATTATTCAAGTCAAACTGATGCTTTGGAAGCTCAAAGGGTCAAGGTTGATGATATGATGAAAGAGCACGAAAACCGTAAAAAAGCCCAAGCTAAAAAGATCGCTAAAACCAGAAAGAGTATTGACAAAACCAAGGCGGAACTAGCCAAAAAAGGTTTAGGAGCTTTTAGAAAAGCCATTTCAGCCTATCGTGATAATGGTGAGTTATATGAAAAAGTTCGTTTAGAATTAGCCGATGCTCAAATTTTCACTGGTACTGAAAATGTCAAAGGCAAAGAAATTGTTAGCATGAAAAAGGAAAGAAAAAGAGCTAAATCTTACCAGAAGATTTTTGGAGGATTACAAATGAGTGATGCTGATTTAAAGGATGCTTATGATGTCTATGATAGTATCTTTGATTATCGAGCTAAACTTGATATTCATGTGGCTTCTTACAATGATGTTAGTTCTCAGTACAACTCTCAAAAGGAATCTTATGATAAGATTCATCCCGTTCTCCAACGAATCTTTTCTAAGTTGGTTCCTGATATTGTTTCACGGAAATTGAAATTAGCCCCAGCCAAAGAATCTCTGAACAAGATGATTCGTAACTTCCGGATGGGTGGACCACAGTTCGAAAACACCATGGTTCCTCGTTTGGTCAAGGCTGAAGCTTCGGTTAATACTATGATTGATTATCAGAGTAGTATCAGTAAAGTTGTCAGTGATATTCGTGATTATCTTTTTGATGTTAATCCAAAAGGTAAAAATATGTCAAAGATGATGGAACAAGCTATTTTGGTCAATGAAACTAATCAAATAATTACTAAAGCGACAATGAAAATGTTGGATGATATTCAGATGCATGTTAATTCAGCTGGAGGAGGCCAAGTTCAATCTGGTGGTGGAAAAGGAAAATCAGTTATCTTATCTTTGTGGAAGAATGCATCTGGTGGTGCTGGACATTCTGCGGTTGATGCAGCAATTATGGCTACCTTAAGTGGTGCTTTTGCCACATCTGGTGGCGGTTCAGCCGCTTTTGTGGTTGCTGGACAGCCTGCTCCTGCCGCTACTGCTGCCACTACTGCTGCTGCTACTGCCGCTACTGCTACCACTGCTGCCGCCCCAGCAACTTTCCCAAAACTTGAACGGGGTACTCCATTAGATAATGCTAAAATGTCTGCTTTATTAAAAGCTTTTCTAACAGTTGCCACAAATCAAAAACTTCAATCTTACCAAGCCACACCTTCAACTTCAACTGGTGCTCCAAGTGTCCTAGCTAAGTTAGAAAAGGGTACTTCAATTGATAACCCTAAAATGAAGGCTTTATTAAGAGCTTTTCTGGAAACTGCGGAAAATCAAAAGCTGGTAACCTATGCGGGTGTTGCAGCCGCG